>WNGM01009492.1_pt1 | contig 17607 bp, 32 predicted proteins | sample 5400571 | NCBI WGS metagenome assembly WNGM01 (sample SAMN13153378, study PRJNA577476) | soil metagenome | isolation source: 100 cm soil or saprolite under Garry oak tree replicate 2 | place: USA:California | collected 2016-06-15 | reverse complement strand
GACACCAATTCAGGCAACAAGTCAGCAGGCACGTTGAGAATTGTTCTGGCTACCGATCAGCCGACAATGACCAATGCGCAGCCTGTTTCCGGCACAGTCACAGCCAATGCTGGCACCAATCTCAATACCTCCGCTTTGGCGCTCGATACCTCCGTCAATGGCGTCATTGTTGCACAAGGTTCAACCACATCAGGCGAAAAAGGGCCGATGGTACAGGGTGCTGTGACCACCAATGCACCATCGTATACAACAGCGCAAACAAGCCCATTATCACTGGATGCATCGGGTCTGCTACGAGTCAGTCTCAAAGATACGCCTGCCAACACCAATAAATTGCTTGTGACGCCTGACTCCGTTGCGCTGCCTGCTAATCAAAGCACCAATGTCAATCAAATCGGTGGAACAAACATCGTTACCGGTGGCATTGCTGGTCTTATGGCAGTTGGCGGGCCGGTTGCTTCTGGCTCTGCTAATGCCGATAACCCTATCAAGGTCGGGGGAGCTTTTAACACGACACAACCCACGGTCACAAATGGGCAAATTGTAGATGCACAAATGACCGCCCGTGGTGCGCAAATTGTAGCGACTGGGGTAGACACCTTTAATACCACGATCAATGCCGCTTTACCTGCTGGGACAAATGTTATTGGGCATGTGATAGCTGATAGTGGCTCAACGACAGCAGTAACACAAGCAACGGCCTCTAATCTTAATGCACAGGTTGTTGGTGCGGTGGCCTCGGCAGGCGCGAACGCGGGCAATCCGCTAAAGATAGGTGGCGCATTCAACACGACGCAACCAACTGTTACTACTGGACAAATTGTTGACAGTCAGTACACGGCAAGAGGCGCGGCCATTGTTGCTACAGGTATTGATACCTTCAATGTTACCGTCAATGCTGCTTTGCCAACAGGCGCGAATACGATAGGCGCAGTGACTCAAGCTTCAGGGCCGTGGACAAACAATGTTACCCAGTTCGGTAGCAACAACATCGCAATAGGTACGGGCGCGGGCGGCGTGGGTATACCAAGAGTCACCGTCTCGAATGATACGCAATTGCAAGTATGGGATGGCGCAACCGGGCCGGTTGCAGTCAAGGCAGCCAATACGCCGCCAGCACTTGCTGACAAATCGTATGTCCAGTCCATCAGCCCGAATAACACAGGCTTACCGGTTAACATACCTGTTATCGTACAAAAAACCAACAATAAGAGTACCGGCTCCGTCGCATCACTGGCCTTAGCCTTTGGATCCAACAACATTCTGGGCAACTCGATTATTGTGGTGTGTGCGGTTGGTAACGGTACAGCGCCGACAATCAGCGATACCGCAGGCAATACCTACACCCAGGCTGCGCAGATCGCCAATGGAACCGCGCTCAATACAGCAGTGTTCTATGCCGTCAACGTCGCGGCAGGCGCAAACACCGTGACGGTCAATAACGGTGGTACAACAGCCTCTATTGCGATGGAAATCTACGAAGTATCGGGCTTGCTCACGCGAGTACCAGCGCAGCCATCCATCACCGCAACAGCTGCAGGAAGCTCTGGCACAGCGGCTACAGCAAATATTAGCGCGATTACGCCGAATGAATACGCCTTTGCCGCTGTCGGCGTAGGCACAGCGGCACAGACCATCACCGCTGGTTCTGGCTGGACGAACGATTCGGGGCAGCAGAACCCGACAACACCAGCCGGATTGTTCTCGTTTATCTCGATGTCTGAGTATCTCGGCAGCATCAAAGCGGTCACACCACAGGCCACATTTACCAGCGAACCGTGGGCAATCGCAGTAGCCACGTTTAGACCGGTGCTCTTGGGCATCGAAGGAACTATGAGCACTGCTATTGGTGGAGCTGCGGCGGCAAACTTTACCGCCGATGGGATTACTGGTACGAGCGTGCAGGAGATTGGCATAGGACTGCCTGGTGGCGGTGTGATAAATCGGCTCTTCTCAGCTGCTGCCAATACTGATGCATCAAGCGGTACGTCCTTTCCCTCTGTTGGGCCGATGATGTGGAATGGGGCATCCTGGGATTTCCAGCGTAATAATCTCGACAATATCACATTGCTTGCCTCTGCTGCTCGTACCACGACCCAGACCGTTGCCGATCAAACCAACTACAATGCATGTGGTATCGTCGTTGTGCTGGATATGACCGTGGTAGGAACTGGCTCGGTGACATTGGAGATTGATGCTAAAGACCCTGTATCGAGCAAATACTATGCAGTTCTCACAGGCGCGGCGGTGACCACCAACAGCACCAATGTCTATACGGTTTACCCAGGAAATACGGTAACCGCCAACGTTTCGGCTTCAACTGTGCTACCGCGAACTTGGCGCGTGAAGGTGACCGCGAATAATGCAAATAGCGCAACGTATTCTGTAGGAGCGATGCTGATACTATGACGATCATCTATGTCCCAAGGTTGGGCGGGACTCTCATACTCAATGTGAGCCAAGGGCCAGCGCCGCCGACGCAATATATCAATGTCATATGGGTAACTCGTGACCAGCTTGCGACCTGGAAGACACGCGACGAGCAGCCAATCTGGAATACCCGTGATGACAATGCAGCATGGAAAGCGAGGCAATAACTATGTCGTGGTCTCCGCTCACTTCTGGCGACGGTCGCCCATCGCATCATACCTTTACAACCGACTCAGGCATATTCGTCCTGACAGGCTTATCAAATGGCAATCTTGCTATGCACCTGGAAGATGTCAACAACAATTTTTCATTATATGTCTGCACAGGCTCATGGAATATCACCGATGGCCCGAACGGTAAAGCCGATTTCACGCCGTCGCCAACCGATCTCTTGAGTACCAACCCACTCGGCAAGGCTGGCCTATACAAAGCGTATCCAGTGGTCACACTCTCGACGGGGCCGGTGAGCATGGATGGACAACTACTCCAAGTGATATCTGAGCCATAAGGAGGTCTTATGCAATTTGGGCTTGACTATGTGAGCGGGCCACCAATAGCCAACTTGAAAGCGGCGGGCGTGACCTTTGTCTGCCGCTACCTCTCGTCTGTCAACGCACTCACGAAAGTAAAACTCTTGACGCCACAAGAGGCTGATACATTGTTGAAGGCAGATATTGCCATCGTGTCTAATTATGAGTGGTATGCCGAGCGGGTGCTGGAAGGATACCAGAGCGGGCAGCAAGATGCACAGATTGCCGCAAGCCAGCATCACGCATGTGGCGGGCCTCCTGATAGACCGATTTACTTCTCAGTGGATATGGATGTGCAAGGGCCAGAAGTCGTCAACTACTTTCATGGTGTCCATTCGGTGCTTCCTCTGAGTCGCATTGGTGCATATGGCTCCTATAGAGTGATTAAGTACCTCTTGGATAATCACCTCATCACCTGGGCCTGGCAGACCTATGCATGGTCAGGTGGGCAATGGGAACCACGAAGGCATATCGAGCAGTACGAAAATGGCATGACGGTAGGGGGAGCGAGCGTTGATTACAACCACGCTCTTGCTACCGACTTCGGACAATGGGAGACTATCACAATGATCGATTTAAGCAATCCTGATGTGGCTGCACACTTTGAGGCAAGTGGAAATGGATGGAAGTGCAAGTCGAATGGGAAGATCATTCATGGGGCCATCCTCACGCACTATATGACATGTGGCTATAAGCCTCTCTGTGGTTTGTCTGTAGCGGGGCTACCTGAAAGCAATGAGGTTCCGATAGAGAATATAGGAGCGAGTGCGGGGTATCCATTCAAGAAATATGCGGGGCATGGTATTGTGGTGCAGTTCTTTGAGCGGCAAGCCTGGATATACGACCCGCAGCACCTTGTGGATAATCCAACAGGAAGTGGGTCGGTCTATCCGCTGCATCTCTATGACCTCGGACCAGGCACAGACCCGCGCGTATTCGACTTGAAAAAACAAGAGGCTATGCTGAGTGCCCAGGTTGCCGATCTTCAGAAGCAACTGGCCGCCAATCCTGGGAACGTCGCATTGCAGCAGGCGCTTGACGAGGCAAATGCCAAGTTCGCGCAGATCAAGGCTCTTGTGGGGTAGGCCATGCGGTGAGGTCTGGTAGATTAGCGATGCGCCTATGTACATCCTCATCATCGGGTTTACCATAGTTTCCGGATGTGTCTAGGTCTATTGGGTCTCCATCCTGAAGTAGATGGAATGCCAGATCATAGGCGCGTTGCGCGATGACCTCTCGAATATGATTATCGATACTAGCCTGTTGCTCAGGACTAAAACCAAAATCAAGAAATCTAAGATTGTGGGATATCTCATCCCACAGAAGCTTAGCAAAGCCCTGGAAATGTGTATCTCTAATTTCGCTCATTGGTTACTCGCTTTCTAAGGAGGAATTATAGTATGGTCATTACTATTCCGCAAGTGGCACAGTATGCCGCGTACCTGGCCTTGCTCATCATTGCGGGCGGGCTGGAATACTTCAAGCTGTTACCGGCAGGCACAGTTGGCGGCTTGTTCTTGCTCATCGTGGGGCACTTCTTTGGAAATACGCCCACCGTGGGAGCACTCAACCAAAACACGGCGGCCACCAAAGAGAACACGGCAGCCACGGCCACCAATGCATCCCTTGCACCCGTTGGCCCTGTGCAAGTGGTGCTACATCACGAGACGCCACCAGCACCGGAGCTACAGCCGATCATCTTAACGCCGCCGTTTGCCGACGCCAGCACAACAAGTGCCACAAGTGCCATTTCCTGGTCAGGAGGTATGATATACTGATCTGAAACTGAGAAGGTAAACGGATGAGCTTAGATATAACTGTAACAAATACCAGAACTGAAGAAAGTATGGATATGAACTGGTTACGCAATCCATATGGTTTGTGTAGTTGGGCTGAGAATAACTATACCTATTTCACGGAACGAGAACCGCCAGAGGATAAAAGTCTCTGGTATGCCATAAATCATTGGAATTATGACAAGTCCGAGCAGGTAGATAAACCGCTTTTCTTGGAAGTGATCAAGCGATTTGGTGATGTGATTATGAAGTTAGATCATGCTTACTTCTGGTTTGATGAAAGCGGTTTCAGGCAGTTCATACAGCCTCATTTGGATGTATTGCCGACATCCTTAGATCAAGCATTCAAGCGATACGGCTTTGAGGGAATAGTGCGTTATCACTTCGATCAAAAAGAGTATATCGGCATTCCAATGACCTATCTTGGTCATCCTCGCTTTCATCTGTCAGACAAGTACCGCCCTGATAATCACACGCTCATACACTATCGGCTATGGTATCAGCAATTGATAGACTTTGCAGAGATGCTACAGGACCCTGATGCAGTTTTTTATTGCAGCAATTAGGAGGAACATCATGAATAGCGATACACAACCTATATCATTTGCCAACGCCTGCCAGCAACACAAGCCAGATAGTGCCTATCACCATGAGTATCATAATGGACAGGTAGAGCGCACCACGGATACTATTCTTGATCGGATGCGGCTCTGGTGGTTCCTGATAGCCAGGCTGCTGCATGTCTTCGGTGTATTGATCGTCGGGTTTCCATTCCATCTCAGTATTTCTCCAATCGTGGGTCGGTATCATCGAACAGGTACCTAACCCATTTCGGCATCTCCGGCTTTGCGGACGGTGCCTCCGGCTCTGGCTCGTGGCGTTCCAACCATGCGATCTTGACGCGCAGCACGTCATTGATCTCACGCAACTCCTCGTTTTCCTTCGCCAATTTGAGGATATAGCGGAAACCTGCGGCGTACAGCCAGATCATCGGTATAGCCCACAGTCCGAGTAGGGCCGCTAAGTCAATGAAGAGATAATCCATTATTCCCCCCCAATTGCTTCAAGTTGCGCAATAACTGGCGCTATCTTTTCGACTTTGGTGAAGCACCAGCGAAACCAGACTGTTGATTCACTATCCCAAGCATTCATATCCAGAGGATAACTAAGGTGAAGCTTCCTATTGCCCTTTTCAGTGAGATGTAACCCATCGTAGTCTTGACTGAGCCGTTCAAAGTCAATGCCGGTATAATACTTGAGCAAATGACTATCTCTTCCCAACCTCTTCGCTTCGGGTGACTCCCACTTGTAGGTATCCACTAATCGTTGTAAGTCAGCATAGCAGTCGATCACATAAAGTTTGCTATCCGCTTTTGGCGTAAGTAGGAACCATTGCCATTTCTCAGGATTGTCAAATTCCTCACCTCGACACCATTCAACCCAACCGGAATCTTGTGTCTCTTCTCTCCAAGAGGATGTCCATAAGCCATACTTTGGCTTTCTTATTGAGCTGCGCGTGTTATTTTCAACGGATGCAACTTGCTCGGCTAATGCCTGTACGGATGAGATATGTAATTGTACTCCTAGCATTTAGTTCTCCTGTAATGTGCGCTCTATTTCGGCAATCAGCCAATCACATATTTCCTGGTACTCGTCCTCTTCCTTCCTTCCCTTGTGCGCATCCTTGCGTTTTGTGTGCAGCTCGTCACCCAGGAGCCAGATGCCCCAGACAAAGACGCAGAAGCCGACGCCCGCGAAGTACAGGAGCGCGGCAAACAGCCAATTCGGAAGTGTGGTCATCGCTTCGTCTCCTTCCTCGGATAAACAGTTCGTGAGCAAGGCAAGCAGAGCCAGCAATTGCCGATGCCACGCCGCAGCCAGTAGCATAGCACTGTAAGCTGACATCGGTTGCAGGTGGTTATGCGAGTGTGGACGGTTGTGGTCATAACACATCCTCTTTCCATCCGAGTGCATCACGCAAGCCCTCACTCATGATCTGATGGACCTTATCAAGAAGGTGATCTACGCGTGCTCCATCCATCGTTTCAATAGCTTCTTGGAACAAGTCGTACAAGCAATCATCATTCTTTTCTGCCGCCTCAAGGATGGCTTGCTCTAATTGTTCCGCTGTCTTCATGGTGTCACCCTCCTAACCACGGCTCTCACCTCGCGCGCAAAGAAACGCCACTGCTGCCCGACCTTACGGACTCTAAGCTGGCCTAGTGCTAGATAGCGATTAAAGGTTGTGCGGTTGATGTGCAGAAAGCGCATGACCTCGGTGGAGGTGTACAGTTGCTCATCTCTCATGACTCCCCCTCCACTTTGGGCTTTTCATAGATATTGCCGATGATCTCCATCGTTCCTTTTGTCTCCTCAAGATAGTGCAAAAACCTCCATCCTCCGATATCTTCATTCGACTGCTCATCTATATGACAAAAAACAAATGATGGGTATTTAGTGTCCCATTTGCATTGCCTGAGCAATTCTTGCCTATTAAGGTGATTAGTGAATTTGACGATATTCCCCTCGTATACCTCTTTACCTGAGCGGTCTTTGAGACCGGTGTATTGCATCAGTTCTATTTCATCCAATGATGCAGAAAATATTGTATCGCCAATTTGTAACATCACCATATGTGCATCTGGATAGAGCATAGCAACATGGTATATCTTTTTCTCGGCCTTATGCCAAGCCATATACTTGATCTCTCTCATGACTCTACCTCTTCAGGCTGCCATTGCAACCGCTGTGTCAATCGTTGCTGATATGCAGGGCCATTCTTGGCGCGTATGGCCTCGATCTGCTGTGTGTCAACTTTCAGCGGCCATGCTCGCATTAAAGCTCCTGTCCTGATGCGCATAATCTCAGTGTCGGTATCCATCCGGCACTTTGGGCAGGTGAATAGCCCTGGCTCAAGCTCAACGAGCTTTATTGCCATGCAGCGAGGGCAAAGAGCACAGCCTGCGCGCCTACCTTGAGCCTTTGCCCAACGTAAAGCTTCTTCAATGCTCGTATGACATGACCATTCATACAACAGTTTCCTGAGCCAGTTCATTTTGTGGGCGCTCAACTTTGGGTCTCCTATCTCTTTTGATGGCACTCTCTCCCGCTTGCTCTGCTCCACACTCCATACAAGCGTAGTCCAGTCCAGTATATCGTTGCAGTTCACAGAATATGTGTTGTGTCATTTGGATGCAGAGACGGCAATAGAGCCTTTTATACAGTCGATCAGCATCAACGAGCGTGTCACGCGGGCCGCTGACGGGCGGCTTGCCGTTGTTCCTTTTCATAGAGCCTTCTCACCTAGATAATTTATTGTGTTCGTTATTCCAGGCATCTTCAGCCATTGAGCCATCTATTGAAGAGAGTATGGCTTCAATGCTGTCTAGTTTTTGGTAGATGGACAGGAGCAAATGGCATTGCATCACTGGCAATACAGCAGCAGCAGAAACGTTCTCTTCTTCTTCTTCCAGAATAGCGACAATTCCCGACAATATTTTTTCAATCTTCTCTATATCCATCAATTTATCCTCCCTACGCGCTCGCTCGTCATCGCGTTAGTACGTGCTCCGAGTATCAGGCGCAATCGCCACAGGCCAACGAAATAATGTGGCCTGGTGAACTCGTCCAGTGTCGGCGTGATCGCTACCAACCCGCTGAGTTGATCGAGGAACACGCCAAGCTCTACGGCGTTGATTACCTGTTGCCTGATGTCAATATCTTCATCAAAGTATTCAAGACCTTGAAATTCGCTTGTAGTAGTCATTCCCATCGTCCTTTTCCGCAGGCGCATACCGTTGCTACATCAGGATTTTCACATTCACAATACCTGCAATACCACCTAACAAGACAAATGATAATCTTAATCAAGATAGACTCCCTCTTCTCCTATTCTTATTGACAACCACATATCCGGTTGTACTGATGTTCTAACGCTATTTCTTGCTGGACATCGCATCGGGTATATTGCCGATGCCACACGCGACGATCACGCATATCATGACGATAAGCATCTCAGCTTCAATCATATCCATCATTTATTCCCCCACGGCTTCCAGGCTCATAAAACGCTCTCAAATGAGTTTTGCGCGGCTCGCTTGAATGCGCGTAGGCTTTCTAACTCTTCCTCTTGTTGGCGTAGTTGCTCGCGTAGTGTCTTCATTTCCTCGATAGTGGCGGGTTTTCGATCATCTTCAAATTGCTGCGTCATTCTGATGTAAGTATCTAGAAGTTGCTGAGAATGCAAGACATCCTTGACGATCACTGCGCAAAAAACTCCATACGAGAACTTGTGTTCATCACATATGTTCCGTAAGAGACGTAAATCCTCTATGGGCAATGCACGCGATGCAATCGCAGGATAATTTAATATAGGTTCTGACATTATTTTCTCCTTACATGGCATCTGTAGCCATTCCATCACCCTGAAAAATCAAATAGCTATTTGATTTTCTGTTTGATTTTTATCAGGCAGCACGCCCAACGTTTTCCCTCTTGCTAACGCCAAATTGATAGCATCAACTCTATCCTCTAATGACCAACCTACCTGGATATGTTGTGTGATAAATCTATCAAATTGCTCGTCGGTGGCATCCTCCACATTGAGAATTTCCCCGTCTAATTGGAACAGAAATTCTTTTGCATCAAGCAGTGTGATCTGTAACGAGGTGGATTTTTGAACGTTTGATCTCTGCTTTCCACTGTTGGGTTTTGTCATAAAACTTACTTCCCCTCTTGATATAATAGGTTTCGTAGTACCACTGCATGTACTCTGATAGGCCATACGGCCATTTGTGGCGAGTCAGCCGATAAACGATCACACCCTTTGTTTTTGCTTCCGTACGTTGTCTACCACGCTTTTTGTAAAATTTTGGTAGACTGGCTTCCGATGCTTCCCCAGGTGGCAAAAAAATCAAATGATTCTTTGATTTTTCCGGCACCTCATCGTATGATTTTTCTCCCTCAACTGACTCGCTGAAAATGTCCATTTCTGCCATTGCTGTTGGGCCTTCATCCTCAGCAATGGCCTCTATTTTTTTACGTCTTCCGTCGCTTCCTCTTTGCGGCCATTGCGCATATTCGAGATGCCATCTTTTACGGCATGTCCAGCATTGAGCAATGGCTGAAAGTCTGATTTCACTATTTGCCGATTGTCGGGTATGAGATGCACAATTATCCCCATGCCGACATTAAGACAAATATCGGCTCCAACTAAAAGGATGACGTGAGGGAACCAGTCAGCCAGGCTTGTACCGAGAGAGTGACGCATCGCTACAAGGTTGCTATCTACAAAAAAGCCGACCATGCTAAACAGAAAGCAGATAAAGATCATCACCATAGCGATGCCTTTATGGATGCCATGCCAATGCAGCAGGTAGTAGCCTGTCCAATACAGCACACCACCTTCGAGAGCCACCATAGCGAACCCTACAAATTGTGGGTTAGGTGACACCTGGGTGAGCAGGTCAAGATTTGCCTGTGCTGTGTAGAGCAGCAAGGCTCCTGTAAACAGGATGCTCAGAATGACGATAACGGTTTTTCTCATGTTGTTTTTCCCTTCCAGGTTGTAAAATTATGTTATTCCTGACGGACACCAGGGATAGGGCGGGCGGTGTTAGTCGTGCCGCCCGCCTATTTCACGCTACAAAATTACTCCCGTTTCTTGCCATGCATCCAGGCAACGCTTCGCTTGAAATGCTGCATAACGCGGGGAGCGACAGGCTTTTTCAACAATTTGCCTCTTCTCAGCATGAGTAAGTCTCCTGAGCGGTCGGCTATAGGTCTGTATCCCTTGCCTATTTTCCCTCATCAATTGGAAGTTAGAGGCCTTGTAAAGTGTTCCCTGATGTACCCGCGTATCACAGTAGGATAAGCATTCTGTAATCTCGTATGGCTCATCAAGAAAAACGGGCGGCTTTGCCATGAGATAATCAAAGGAGATGCGCTGCAATGCATGTGCAATCATTTGCGTAGCGGCATTTGGGATATAATGTTCTCCCCCGCGCTGTATGATCGGGTCAAGCCATACTCGCGCCAAGTTCAGTATTTGCCAGCGCGTAATACGACATTTACCCGATAGTACATCCTCAACGCTTCCATACCAGCCATTGCACCGCTGCGCTTCAGGACGCCCGAACAAGAGACATCCTACACGTCGCAAGTCAAGCAGAATGATATAGCCTTGGACTGAGCAACGGACATCAATCGGCTTCTTGAGATAATGGAACCGTGCCACTTGCTCTTGCGCCCATGCTATGCCCACTTTATCAGCAAATTGCAATAGAAGTTTCATCCATTCCCCCTAAATTCGTTTTCCGTTTTCTGCTCCAACTCCGGCAATGCGGCGTACCGCGTGCGCAATGCGCTCAGATGCATCTCCATCATGTCCAATGCTTCGCCCATAAAGCGGCGCAGGAGTGCGCGGCGTGCGCATTCATCCTTGTTCCTGGTCTTCGGCATGGCCTCGATCTGAGCCAGGATATAATTGATATCCGGCAGGCTTTGGCGCATGTTGGCCTTATAGATGTCTTCAAAAAGCGCCAGTATGTCAACCTTCTGCGATGGTGTCAGCCGTTCCCCTTGCGGTGTCATCCTTGCCCCCTTGCTACGCAATATCCAACGTCTCCCTGTAGTCGAGTCCAATCATTTGTATATCTATTTGACCGACCTTGAGACGGGAGCACACCGCGCCGCCAACGTAGTTCTCAAGCTCATCGAGCCTGTTGGTGCTGATGGCTATCGGTCTGCCAGCTTTTACGCGCTCGTCCACAATCTCAAAGTAAATCTCTTCTCGAAACTCGCTATGCTTGGCCTTGTCGATGTCATCAATCACCAGGAGGTTTGTTTTCATGGCGCTAGTGATGATGGATGAATAATCCTCATGAATGGCTATCTTGCTCTGGATCGCTGAAAAGAGTTTCGGTGCAGTAGTGAATAAGCTCCCCTTGCCCAACTCCCTCAGATCGTTGCAAAGTGCGGCTAGGAGGTGTGTTTTTCCCGTTCCATACGTGCCATGCAGCACCAGCGTTCCTCGCATGAGCTGCGTGAATAGCCGCGTTGTCTCATAGGCTTCCCGCTGAGGGCTATAATCGAAATTAGCGAACGTCTTCTCCAACAGTGCGCTATCATCCCACCGCTCGCCAAGCCAGGAGAAGGTACGCCCTCGCTGCCAGTGTATCCATTCAAGACGCCGCTTATCCTGCTCTTTCTGCAAGGCTGCGGCTTCCTGACAGGCGCACCGCTCACGGAGATAGCGCGTGGCACCCATTGCATGTCCAATTGGACTCGGATTGCGTCGTAGGATTGGAGAGGAACCGGCGCATGAGCGGGCTAGTGTTCATCGTGTCGTTGGTGTGTTGCATTTTACCTCGCTTTCACGCCGCGATCAAACGTCCTGAGAGACCGATAGCAGCGACCACATAGCAGACGAATATCCATTTCACGCTCGCTCTCAGGCTTCGCATCGGGAGAAACTAAGCGGCCACACAGGGTAGCATGGCTGAGGTCAACCGTTGGATTATATCTTGATGAGCCAATTCGCCGAGCGTGTACCTTGCCCGAGCCAATGGAGATGTATTGCAAGCGGATATTGAGCAATTCGAGTATCATGCTATTGCCCTCCTGCTTTCTCTGCCTGCTTCGCAGCCGCAGCGGCATACAGGCGCGCTTTGTTCTTGGCGGATTGCTCCTCACTCACCAATGCTGACGGGCGAGGCTTCGCGCCATTGCTCCCTGGAGGCGAGTGTCCGTTGACTTCGGACATTTGCGGAGCTTCTTGCAGACTCTGCCACTTGTCGAAATTCTTAGCTACGTCTATGAGGGAAACGCCTTTGTCGTTGTACCATTTCGGGTTAGATTTATAACAAAACTTGCGAATATTGCTCAGATCATCACGTGTTGGAGCGCAAGGAACGAGCAATTCAGCCGCTTTGATATGATTTTCTGTTCGAGCACTTTTTCGTGGAAAGATGCTATCCCAGTCGTCCATGATGCGTATTGCCTCGGCAGAGATAGCTGGTGGTGTCTCCTTCTTGGCTGGCTTGCGCTTGGAAATGATGGCCTTAATCGTCTTTGAATGGCGTGTGCCATTGTTGGCTTTATCCACTTCCTTGCGTGCATTGCACATAAAATCATCGTACTGCTGTCTCTCTTCGTCATTCTGAGGAAAATGAAAAGATGAAGATGCAGCGGGCGTGGGCGCATTAGCGCCTTCCTCTCTCTCTGTTTCTTGTTTAACTGTTTCTTGTTTACTGTCTAATTGTATGTCGGATTTTCCGACTACCTTTTCACGGATTTTCCGACTAGGGTAGTCGGATTGTTGTACTAGCTGGTCGGATTTTCCGACTACCTTTTCATCATATGCGAAATTGATGCTATAGGCAGTGATCTCTTTTCCCCCATTGTGAGAACGCTTATCACTTTTGATGCATCCTCGCTTTTCCAGGGACTGTAAGGCATTGCAGACGGTTTCACGGCTCAGTCCACAACCTCTATCAAGGACTCTGCCGTCTTTTGTGATAATCCCCCCCTCGAATTGGGTAAGGGAGATAGCGTCCATTGTTTTCTTGAAGCCACTGGTACGTCGGATGATATAGAGCAGCACCTTTAATTCCGCTCCACTGAGATCGGGGAGAAGCGTGTCAAAAAGGATATCGGGTACAGGTGTAGTGTTGGCTGCTTCAAAGCCAGTGAAGGTCATTTCATCACCTCCACAACCTCTATTTTTTCGATCGTTGTTTTGAAGCAGTCAACAAAGCCCTCGACACATTCAAAGAAAAGCTCTTCCTTCTGTGCATCGGCAAACCATTTCTGGTCAGATGCGCCAAGCATAGCAATAGCTGGTGGTAAGATATTTTCAAGTTCCGCAGTAGGGTTGCCAAGTAACATATCATGCCATTGCTGCCAGTTCATGCTTTCCAGTTGACCAACCAGGAGATAGTTCTGAAATGCCCTAAATGTTTCAGGATGAGCGAGCACAGCTTCAAAGAGGTTTTGCTGGTACTCGTTGTATTGAGCCTCATGCCAATCTGTACTCTCTTCCAGAATGGGAGATTGATCGATAGTGATGTTAAAATGTAGCTCTAAGCGATAATGCTTATTTGCTGTCATCGCCTTGCCTCGCTTCCCACCCACCACTCGCGCAGGCTCATCCCGCTCACGCTCTCGAAGATGCGCTGTAGCTCGTCCTCACTTTCACCTGTCCAGTATTGCGTCACATTTCTGTAACTCCACTCTCTGAGCATCGGGAGAAGTTCAGCCTCAGTGAGTTGGGCTAACTGTCTGGTACTCATCCGTTTCTTCGTCTCATAGGACGGGTCTTTGATAGCAATGGTTTGAATTCCATTCCTCGTCTGTGTATGTGCTGAACAGCCGTATTTCTTGGCGATACGGCGCAATTCGGAGATGTTCATCCTGCCACCTCACTTCCCGCAATCGCTTGGCAGAATGCGTGCATGGCCTCTTCTGCCAACTCCACAACTTCCTCAGCGACAATATACCAACCTTCTCCACGCCGCCAATAGAGCGTGTAGCATGTCATGGTATCTTGATCTGTCCATCTTCGCAAAAATTGCTCTTACCATCGTAGCTCCCCTTCTTTTTGGGCTTCCCCCAAGACATCTATATTGACAGATCACCAAACCTGTCGTATGATTGATATCGTAGCGGAAACCCCTTGAGCCTTGTTTCACGCCTTTGCCAGATTTGTGAAACAAGGCTCTTTAATTTGACGTTAATCGTTTCCCTGGATATTCCAATCCACTGCATCAAATTCGAGTCTGCGCAGCTTCTGTGCTACGCGCTCCTTGTTCATTGCGTTAAAAAGCTTATGAGCTGTCAGACGCCGGATGCTTCCCCCTGCTTCAGCTTTGACAATAGTTCCCGCTGAAACGCCAGAAAGTATCTCCAATTCCCGAATTGTTAAGCCTAGCTCACCACGCACATCGCTAGGTTTAACTTTTTTCACCGCTAACGCCTCTCTCATAACTCTTCCCTCGCTTAATTTGTTGCATATTAATTGACATACATGTAAAATAGCACACATATTTGAGACTGTCAAGAGGATTGCGCCATTTTCATCGGATTGTAAGAATTGGGATGATCTGAGCGGGAAAGATGAATAAATTGTCATGGTGGGAAATTGGTCTTGAAAACACTTGACAATCAAGATAATCGGGTGTATACTTGAAATGTAAGGTAAATCAAGTAAGGAGAAATGGAAATGACTCAATATTTTGTACGATACAGTGATAGCGCAGAGTGGTTACAGGATGATTTGAAGCGCGGTTACAGCTTTCATGCTTATCAGTTCGGTGCTTCTCCTGAAGAACTCTGTGAAGAGTTTGGCTATGATGTTGAGGATGATGGAACGCTCTTTGATATTCAAGAGCACAGCAATGGTCAATACGGATTTGCTCTTCCAGGTCTCTGCGGATACGGGCCTTTTGAGTCAGTTGAGGAAGCAGAGAAAGAAAGCAAAAATGGCTCATACGGAGCTTACACTGTATGTGGCATTTACGAAGGTCGCTCCGCTGGATTGGACGATGATAACAATGAGTTGTTCCGCCCGACCGCTCTGGTGAAAGTCATTGGATAAGGTCTGTAGAGAGTGCGGCAAGCCTCTGCCGCCTGCATCGCATTATCTGCGGCGTTTCTGTGATACGTGTCTGAGCCAGCGTCCGTATGCACGGAAAAACCGTCCCTATGTTGATAAGACTTGCATTGATTGTGGTGCATCTCTTTCTTCTCAACAATCAACCATTAAGCGGTGTCCAACATGCAAGAAAAAGCATCTGTATCAATTGCAGACTGCTGCACACAAACGAAAGGTAAAGCAAAATGAACAAATCTGAGAACTGGGGCGGCAGGCGTCAAGGGGCTGGTCGCCGCCCCAATAACATCCATCTCACGAAAGATACGGCTAAGTCGCTGACCTTGCTGACAAAGCAGCGACGGACTCTCTCGCCAGAGATCACAGAGGAGACTATAGTAGCGGAATTGATCGAGGCTGCCTGGCGTGCATTGGATGCTGAATATGTGACGAGAAATTCATAATTGGGGGACGGCTCTCCAATCCTGGGGAAGGTGCACGTCGTGAGCAACGTCTGAGGAGAGCCGTGATAATCATACCACAATTTTATACTGGCGGAGCTGCTGCGTCATACTCTGTAGAAGCGTTTGACGGAAATTCTGCAAGAAGGCTGATAGAACATGGCTGAACTATCAGCCTTCTTGCATTTCCACTTTTGCCCTTCTGTGTTAGAATGTATTCTTAGTAAGACGGACTACGGTTCGCATCTACCCAGGGGCTCTGGGAAAGTATGCCTGGTGAGGCGATGTAAGACAGTCGTAGCTTCAAAGCGCGCCCGCAATCTCCCGTGAAACAGGAAAGCTCAATCGCGAGATTGAGAAGCCCACGGCTTGAGCCGTGGGGAGATGTCACATTGCTGGTTAAAATTCAAAGCGCAGGCCCGCCAACGCTGAAACTGGCGGGTTTGGTGCATTTTGGGCATAAAAACGCCGCTCAGTTTTGCCAGTTGAGCGGTGAGAGCCTGGTTGTAGTAACAGTAATGAAGGTAATCAAATGCAATTCCCAATGACAGTATAGCATACATATCCACATCAGGCGTGGATATCCCATATGGTCTGCCCCTGAACTAGAAAGTTGTTTTCGAAGAACAACTGATATTGGTGTACCTTCGCATCAACGATAAAGGTCAGGCTCCCCTGCAAGGGCTGACCGGCCTCGACCTTGCCATCCAGGGAATGAGTTGCATTGATATCATACCCCACTTTGTAGGTATTGCCCTCGGCGTCCCGCAGTGTCCATGACAATAGGCTGGACATATCCTGCTCCGTCGAGGAGATGTTTACGGCTTTCACCTGCACTATGAGGAATACTTGACCTGGCTCCAGGTAGGTAGCACTGCCGTCATTCTGCACTTTGCGAATAGTGAGCTGCCAGGTATTCCCGACCTTCACGGTTTGCCCGACCTTGAAATGCGTCGGCGCTGCCGTGGATGTATCGGTTGCTTGTGTAACAGATGTCGTTGGCTGCGGTGTGACCGCGGTGCCGATGTTGGTGGCGCTACTGCCGCACGCCGCGAGCGTGAGGACGAGTAGTGCTTTCTGTTTTCCTTGTACGCCTCTTGAGGGCGTACCCTTCGATATCTTCTTTACTGTAGAGGCTCTGGCGCGTGGTGATCTTCCACGATTCGATATCCCCCCGCGCTGCCAGTCGGCGGATATACTTATCATTCGTTGGCCCCCCTTTTGCTGCGAGAATAGCAGCCCCCTCCACTGCCGTTATCCAGGTTGGCTCTTTCTTGTTCGTCATCCTTGGCATAGATGTATGCCTCCTCTCTTTTGCCGAGTCCACCATCGGACTGCCTACAGTATATACAACGTCGGACACTCTCATCAAGTAACGAACGGTTATCCGCCTGTCCGATATGAGTTTTTACGAGTTTTTCAAATTGCCTGAAATTGGTGTCTAAATCTGTTACTTTTGTCCAACGTCAGACGTATATATATATAGAAAGATAAAACAAAGCACCTGAACAACTGAATACCGGACGAGCCAAGGAAATCGAAGCCTCACAGACACAACGGAGCTGATACAGAGGATAGAAAAATAAACGAAGCGAGACCGGCAAAGCGGAACGAAAGACAAGAAAAGGAGAAACAGAAATGACAGCACCGATCATCAGCGAAAATATTTGGGGAGATACCGAAGAAGTTGAACAAGCCTACTACACAGTGTACGTTTACAAGTTCGATGGCATGGGCAATGAGGCCACTTATGAAAATATCCTGGCTGACTCGCAGGAAGATGCCTGCGAGAGAGTTGGGAA
>WNGM01001831.1_pt1 | contig 17611 bp, 15 predicted proteins | sample 5400571 | NCBI WGS metagenome assembly WNGM01 (sample SAMN13153378, study PRJNA577476) | soil metagenome | isolation source: 100 cm soil or saprolite under Garry oak tree replicate 2 | place: USA:California | collected 2016-06-15 | reverse complement strand
GCACGGCTGGCCACGCTGGTTCGTGCTCGGGCTGGCCCTCCCCCTGGCCACCGCGCTGGAACCGATCCGCGAGACGATCACCTTCGGGCAGATCAACCTGCTGCTGGCCGTACTCGTGGTCGGTGATCTGCTCCGACTGGTACCACGGCAGTCCCGGTGGGCCGGCGCGGGCGTGGGCCTGGCAACGGCGATCAAGCTGACCCCCGGCATCTTCATCGTCTATCTGCTGGTTACCCGGCGCTGGCGGGCGGCCGCTACGGCGGCCGGGACCGCCACGGGAGCGACGCTGCTGGCGGCCCTGGTCGCGCCGCACGAGTCGTGGCGGTACTGGACGTTCACGGTCTGGCAGGCCAACCAGGTCGGCCACCTCGACCGGATCCCCAACCAGGCGGTGTGGGGGACGCTGCTGCGGCTGGCCGCGCCGCACCAGCCCAGCCGGCTGGTATGGCTGGGCCTGGTCGCGCTGATCGCCGGGTACGGGCTGTGGCGTGCCGCGCGGGCGGCGCGGGCCGGCGACGAGCTGGTCGGGATGACGCTGGCCGGGCTGGTGGGCGTGCTGATCAGCCCGGTCTCCTGGCAGCACCACCTGTACTGGTTCCTTCCGGCGGTCGTGGTGCTGGTCGACGCGGCGGCGTCGCCCGGCCGGTACCGGGGCTGGTCCGCGGGGCTCGCGGCCGCCGTCTGGCTCACCGTGAGCGTGGGCGTGATCGCGTCCTTCGACTACGGCCTGAGCTACCGCTGGCTGGACACCGTGCCGGGGTTCCTGATCAGCAACTGGTACCTGCTGCTGATGCTCCTTCTCATACCACTTCTGCCGTTTCGGGTGTATCGTAGTAGATGTCTGGTTGCCCCCCGGTAGAGTGGCCCCCCGCAATGTTGATGCGGGGGGCCACGCGGTTACCTCGGGCCACGTGGTTACCGGCGAGGCTGGTCCGGCGGCGTATGCACCGGCGGCCAGGCGAACGACGGCGTGATCGGCGGCGGTGCGGTGAACGAGCGGTACATGCCGGGCTGGCCGGTCGCCACCGGTACCGGCGTGGGTCCGGCCCAGATCGGCAGCTCGGTGGCCGGCGCGACCCCGACCGCGGTCGGGCCGGTCGGTGCGCCCGGCCCGGCTGGCCCCGGCGCGACGACCACCCCGCCGCCCATCAGGTAGGCCGGGCTGACCGGGGCGGGTGGCGCCGGAGGCACCCCGACGCGGTCCGGCTCGACCAGCCAGGCCGGCGGCTCGACAGCCGGGCCGGTCGCAGGGTCGGGAACCGGCGGATCGGCGGCGGTCGGCGCCGGATCCGGGGTACCGCCGAGGGCCGCGGCCAGCGGCTCGGTCGAGATACCCAGCCGGGCGGCGATCTCTGGTACCTGGCTCGGTTCGACCACGTACACGATCTCGCGGTGGCGGCGCGGCCAGAACAGCAGCACCATGCCGATCAGGAAGGCGACGGTACCGAGGATGAGCAGCCCGTACGTGGTCGGATCGAGCCAGCGCGGGGTCATTGCGGCACTGGCCACGACCTCGCCGACCGGGGCGCCGGCGGGGTTCATCACGACCAGGGCGAGGTGCTCGCCACGCAGGTTGGACGGGGACCAGAACAGCGTGCCCGAGGTGCTGGACACCAGCCAGATGGTCTGGTCCACGGGTGGCGAGGCCGGCGCGCTCCCGGAAACCTGGGACAGGCTCACCGGCAGGCCACCCCGGGCCAGCCGGACCTGGGTGATGGCGGCGTAGGACGCGCCAGCCAGGTACCGCTCGACGGCCGCCCGGGGCGCGAGGCCCAGGAAGGCCGGGCCGCCGCCCGCGCGGGCGGTGAAGCGCAGCGTCGTCTGCCCGCCGCGCACGAACGGGGCTTCCCGGCGCAGGAGCGCGTCGACGTCGGGTACCACGACGGCGTACCCGGATGGCCGCAACGGGACGAGCGGCGCGGTGAACGAGCCGTCGTCGGCGCGGTGCTGCATGGCCGCCCACAGCGCCACCCCCCCGAGCAGCAGCGGCAGGGCGACCAGGACCGCGATGACACCGAGCAGGACACGCACGACACGAATCACGTCACGATGATAAGCAGCAAAAGGGTTATTTACCGTGAAGCCGGGCCCGCGCCACTCGGGCGTACCAGCGGGAACGGCAACGTCTCCCGGATCGACCGCCCGGTCAGCAGCATGACCAGCCGGTCGACGCCGAGCCCGAGGCCGCCGGTGGGCGGCATCGCGTACTCCAGCGCCTGCAGGAAGTCCTCGTCCAGCTCCATCGCCTCGGGGTCGCCACCGGCCGCGCGCAGCGACTGCTCGGTGAGCCGCCGGCGCTGCTCCACCGGGTCGATCAGCTCGGTGTACGCGGTGCCCAGCTCGGTGCCGGACGCGACCAGGTCCCAGCGCTCGGCCAGGCGCGGATCCTTGCGGTGGGCGCGGGTCAGCGGGGAAACCTCGGTCGGGAAGTCGGTGTAGAACGTCGGTGCCGTGGTCGCCGCCTCGACCAGCCGCTCGTACAGCTCCAGCAGGACGCGCCCGCGGTCCCAGGCCGGGTTCAGCGGTACTTTCGCTCGCGCCGCGAGCGCCCGCAGCTCCTCGACCGGCGTGTCCGGGGTGACCGGTTCGCCCAGCGCCCAGGCCACCGCGTCGTGCACGGTCACCACCGGCCACTCGGTGTCCAGCAGGAACTCCTCGGCACCCCGCCGGGCCACCGGCCGGCCGTGCGCCGCACGGGCCGCCGCGATGACCAGTTCCCGGGTCAGTTCGCGCATCGTGGTGTAGTCGCCGTAGGCCTGGTACGCCTCCAGCATCGAGAACTCGGGGTTGTGTGTCGCGTCGGCGCCCTCGTTGCGGAAGGTCCGGCCGAGCTCGAAGACCTTCGCGACCCCGCCGACGGCCAGCCGCTTGAGGTACAGCTCGGGCGCGATGCGCAGGTACAGGTGAAGGTCGTAGGCGTTGCTGTGGGTGATGAACGGCCGGGCGTTGGCGCCGCCGTGCACCGCCTGGAGGATCGGGGTCTCCACTTCGAGGTACCCGTGTCCGACGAGCGTCGTGCGCAGCGCATGCAGCACGGCGCCGCGCAGCCGCAGCAGCTCGCGCGACTCGGCGTCGACGATCAGGTCCAGGTACCGCTGGCGGACCCGCGCCTCCGGATCGGCCAGGCCGCGATGCTTGTCCGGCAACGGATGCAGGCACTTGGCGGCGAGCTCCCAGGAGCTGGCGAGCACCGATGCCTCGCCCCGCTTGGAGGTGACCACCTCGCCGGTCACGCTCACGTGGTCGCCGAGGTCCACAGTGGACTTCCAGCTCGCGAGGGACACGGCGCCGACGCCGTCCGCGGTGACCATCACCTGGAGGTCGCCGGACCAGTCCCGCAGCGTGGCGAAGCAGAGCCGGCCGTGGTTGCGGACCAGGACGACCCGGCCGGCCACGCTCACCTCGTCGCCGGTACGGGTGTCCGGGGCCAGGCCGGCGTGGGCGGCCGCGACGGCGCCGCAGTCATGGGTGTGCGGGACGGCCGGCGGGTACGGGTCGACGCCCCCGGCGCGCAGTCTGTCCACTTTGGACAGCCGTACCCGGACCTGCTCGGGCCGCCCCGGTTCGGTCTCGGCTTCGACCTCCTCGGCGGTGGCCGGGGGCGGCGGCGGCAGGACGGCGGGCACGTGTAACCGCGGCGCGGCGAGGCCCCGGCGCAACAGGGTGGGCAGGCTCGGTACGACCACGAACCCTTCGGCGATCCCGGACGCGAGCGCCACCTTCGCCAGGTCGCGGACGTCCTCGTAGCACAGGAACCGGGGTACCCACTCCGGCCGGTACTTGACGTTGGACCGGTACAGCGACTCCAGCTGGAACCAGCGGGAGAAGAACAGCAGCAGCTTGCGCCACATCCGCAGGACCGGGCCGGCGCCGATCCGGGCGCCCTCCTCGAAGACCGCTCGGAACACCGCGAAGTTCAGCGAGATGCGCTCCACGCCCAGCTTCGGCGCCGCCTCGACGAGCGCCGCGACCATGAACTCCATCAGCCCGTTGTCGGACTCCCGGTCGCGGCGCATGAGGTCCAGCGACAGCCCGCCGGTACCCCATGGGGTGAACGACAGTACCGCGGCCTCCCGCGCGGCCTGGTCCAGCGCCTCGACCAGGACGCACCGGCCGTCGGCCGGGTCGCCGAGCCGGCCGAGCGCCATCGAGAAACCGCGCTCGGTCTCGGTGTCCCGCCAGCGGGCGGCCAGCTCGATGATGTGTCCCATCTCGACCGGCGAGATCTCGGCGTGACGCCGGATCCGCACCGTGTACCCGGCCCGCTGCACCCGGTTGACCGCCTGCCGGACCGGCCGCATCTCGCGCCCGTCGAGGCAGAAGTCGCGCACGTGCAGGATCGCCTCGTCGCCCAGCTCGATCACCCGCAGCCCGGCCCGGGCGTACGCGGTCGCGCCCTCTTCGCTGGCGCCCATCACGGCCGGCGTCCAGGCGTACGCCAGCGCCGTGTCCAGCCACGCGCGGATCGCCGGGCCCCACGCCTCCGGTTCCCCGATCGGGTCGCCGCTGGCCAGGCTGACACCGTTGACGACCCGGTACGTGATGGCCGCCTTGCCGCTCGGCGAGAAGATCACCGCCTTGTCCCGCCGGGTCGCGAAGTAGCCCAGCGAGTCCCGCTCGCCGTAACCGGCCAGCAGCGCGCGGATCCGCTCCTCCTCGGCCCGGGTCAGCGCGGCGATCTGCCGCTGGGAGCGCAGCAGCACGCCGATCGCGGCGAACAGCGCGATCCCGCCGAACAGCCCGAGCAGCAGGTTGACCCAGCCGGGCGCGACCCCGCGCCGGTTGAAGTGGAACGCGAACGCGCCGCCGAGTACCCGTTCCAGCGCGTACGGCAGGCGGCCGTCGCGGTCGACGTCGCCGGGGAACGCCTCGACCAGGCCCCAACCGATCACGGTGAACGCGGTCAGCAGCGCGGCGAGGACGGACAACGCCTGGCGCAGGCTGCCGCGCTGGACGCGGGCGTAGAACTCGCGACGCGACAGGTACAGGACGACGAGTACGGCGAGCGTGATGGCCAGGTTGCCGGCGACGATCTCCCTGGCCCACCAGGGCGGCGGCCGGTCGCCGAAGTCCGCCGGTGTCATGAGGAACAACGCCGCGAGCAGGAGGGCGTCGTAGGCGCACTGGAGGATGAAGTAGATGACCAGGAAGACGTGCGCGACCCGCTTGCGCCGGGCCACGCCGGCGGCCAGTACCGCGACCAGGGCGGCGTAGCCGAGGTTGGCCGGTGCCGGCAGCAGGAGCCCGTTGACCACCATCCGCACCGGCTGGATGCGCTGACCGGCGGCCTCGCTCACCGCCGCGATCGCGCACAGCGCCGCGAGGACGGTCAGCGTGATGGCGAAAAACGTCGGTACCCGGGCCCGCCAGCCGCCCCGCGCGGCCCCGCGGTTCACGACGCCACCCGGCGTACCAGTCACCACGCTCTCCCCTCACTGCTCGGCGCCACCATGTGACGGTACCGAAGAGGGCCACGTGGATCGATCTGCCGGACGGGCGGCACCATACCGCCCTAAGCTGATCTTGCCACGGTGGTGCACGGTGTCCCGGGCACCGGGGCCAGTCCGGCGCCCGGGACTCTACTATTGGCGCTCGCCTCCGCTCGCGGGCCGGGGTCAGGCGGGCGGGGGCACCGGGCGGCGGCTGCGCACCAGGGCGAGCGCGCCGAGTACCAGACCGAGCAGGCCGAGGACCGCGCCGGTGATGGCCAGCGTGCGGGCGGTACCGTCGCTGGTGCTCCTGGCGGCCGGCGTGACGGTGACCGTATCCGGAGCGACGCTCGCCCCGGCGGCGTCCGACCCCGCCTTGGTCAGCTTCAGCACCGGCGCCGGGTGCTCGGGCTCGGTACCGTTCGACGTCGGTTCGTCGATCCAGCGCACGACATTGCCGTCGGAGTAGGTCTGCAGCGCCTTGAATACGATCTTGTCGGTATCCGGAAGCGGACCGAGCGAGAGCGGGAACTCCAGGAACTGGCCCGGCTTGATCGCGGAGTCGGCCGAGGTGGCGGTCCAGGTGATCTTGTTGACGACCTCGCTCACCTCGCCGTCGTCGGTCTTGACGGGGGTGCTGAGCTTGGTCGTCTCGACGGCGGCCGTCCAGCCCGGGACCGGCATGGTGGCCACCGAGGCGATCGGGTGGTCGGTCGGGATCTGTACTTCCAGCTTCGTGGTGGACGCGGTGTCACTTTCCGTCGGTACCTGCAACGCGACCCGCGCATAGCTGCCCGGGCTGACCGTGCCGGCTTGTATCGTCACGTGCGCACTCGCCGCGGAGGCGAAGCCAAGGACGGCGACCGCTGTTGCCGCTGTGGCGGCCAGTGCCGCGCGCAGAGGTGTCCCCATGAATTGGTCCTTTCGATTACTTGACGGTGACCGTCGTGGTCACGGTGGCCTCGTCGAAGTCCGAGACCCGGAGGGTGAAGCTGAACTGCCAGGCGCCCGCGCTCGGTAAGGTGACCGAACCGGCGGCGTGCGAGTCGGTGAGCGGGAGGACGGGTACGTCGATCGGCTCGATGCCCTGCGCGGGCAGCGCCGCGCTCGCCTTCCACTGCTTGACCGACAGGGCCGCGCCCTGCGGGGTGAAGGCGTACAGGTGGACCTCGTTGTTACCGACCTTCGCCGGTTCGATGTCCAGCTGCAGCTGGTAGAGCTTCGAGTCCAGGGTGGCCGAGTAGATGCCCTGGTCGGCCGGGTTCGACGAGGAAGCCGCGGCGGACCTCGCCGGCGTGGTCTGTACCAGTACCGAGGTCAGCCCGAGAATCAGCACGGCGCCGGCGATCTCGACGAAGACCGCGCGCCGCAGCCGCGGTACCCCCGGCGGTTGGGCGTGACCCGCGGCCCGGCGGCGGATCGCCTGCCGGGACACCGCGGCGGCCGCCAGGACCACGGCCAGCAGGCCGATCTTCAGCAGCAGGAGTTGGCCGTAGGTGGTGTGCAGCAACGCGCTCACGGTGGCGACCTGGATCAGCGCCTGAGCGGTGCCGGCGAGCACCAGGACCGTCACGGCGAGCGCGGCCCAGTTGGACCAGACCGGCAGGATCGCGTCCAGTTCCTTGTCGTTGGCCCGGCGCAGCAGGAAGGCGACCAGCATGATCAGGCCGCCCAGCCAGATGGCCACGCTGGTCAGGTGTGCCGCGTCGGCGATGATGGTGAGCAGCGGGGCGTTCGAGTCCGAGGGGTGCCCGCTCATCGGCCAGGTCGCCACGCCGATCACGCCCACGAGGGCGAGCAGCGCCCGTACCGGCTTGCCGCCATTGCCGGCGAGGAACGCGGGCAGCAGCAGGCCGGCCGTCACCGCCGCCGCGAGGCGGACCAGCAGCGCCCGTCCGTAGGAGCCGGCCAGGACATCGCCGAGGTCGCTTGCCGAGCCGGAGAACAGGGTGCCGCCGTTCTGGTAGGGCGCCTGGATGTACAGGGCCAGGAGGGTGGACAGGCCGATCAGGCCGAGGCCGAGGAAGGCCAGCCGGGTGGGGGCGCGCGCGGAGAGCCGTCGGGGCCACAGCGCGGTCAGCACGAGGACCGGGCCGACGACCAGGATCAGGCCGGCGAAGCTGAGGTACCGGGCGACCGAGACGCCCCCCGCCACCACGACGTCGGTCCGGGTGGACGGCGCCTGACCGGTGTTCGGCGCGGTCGCTGACGGGGCGCCGACCGAGTAGCTGTAGCCGGCGCCGACCGGGTGGCTGTCGGCCGAGATGACCCGGTAGCTGACCAGGTAGGTACCGCGCGGGACGTCGGTACGCACGGGGATGTGCAGGTCGGCTCCGGTGACTGAGGACTCGCCCTTGTCGATGCGCTTGCCGTCCGGCCCGACCACCCGGATCTTGTCCTTGACCGGCGACACGTGCTCGGAGAAGGTGATCACGATCTCGGACGGCGGCTGCTGGGTCACCGTGCCCTGCACCGGCGAGGTACGCACCAGCGCCGCGTGGGCGCTGGCCGGGCTGGCTGGCAGGGCGAGGACAGCGAACAGCCCCAACGCCATGGCCGCGAGCAGCCTCATCGGGCGACCCGCGGCCGGGGTACCCGCCCCCGCGGTCCGGTTTCGGTCCGGCTCAGCGCCCACAGCAGCCCGGCTTGGATCACCGCTACAAGATGCCCGATCTCGTGCGCCGGCCCGGCGACGCCCCGGATGATGTCCACCGACGAGGTGATCCCGAGCAGGGCGGCGAGCACGATGGCGACGGGGACGAGCGCGCGGGCGCGGGCCGGCCGGGCCGCCACGAACAGGAAGCCGACCGCGACGGCGACGTCGAAGGACGCCATCTCCCGGCCGATGTGCGGCCCGACCTCGCTGGCCAGGAACGCGCCGACCAGGATCGGTACCGCGAGCGCCAGCTGGACGAGCGCGGCGGCCGCCACGGCGACCCGCAGTACCCGCTGGCGGCCGCGGGCCTCGTCGGCCGCGCGCCGGCGGGCCTCGCCGGCGGCGATCACCGGGTCGGCCGCGACCGCCGTCATGATCCGCCCGGTCAGGTCGGGTGCCGGCGGCACCTGTACCCTGCTCGCCAGCCGTTCGGCCTCGCGCAGCCAGGCGGCGCAGTCCGCGCACCCTGCCAGATGCCCGTCGATCTCTTCCGGGGCGATCCCCGGGTCCTCCGCGTCCAACCGCGCCGACACCGCCACCCGCACGTCCTCGCACGTCACGACCGGGTAGTCGTCCGGCCGACCCGGAAAGTTCCCGGGTAACCTGGGCCATTGTGGAATCCGTCCCCGACCCGGTCACCGATCCGACCGGTTTCGTGCGGGCGACCCAGGGCGAGGTGTGGCGGTTCGCGGCGGCGTTGGTCGACCCGGGTACGGCCGACGACCTCACCCAGGAGACGTACCTGCGCGCATTCCGCGGCCTGGGCGACTTCGCCGGCCGCTGCTCGGTGCGCACCTGGCTGCTGGCGATCGCCCGCAACGTCTGCGCGGACCACATCCGCACGCTCCAGCGCCGCCGCCGGCTGGACGGGCGGCTGCCCGAGCCCGAGCCGGTACCCGACCCGGCCGGCCTGATCGGCGCCACCGACCTGCTGCGCGGGCTGCCCGAGGAACGGCGGCAGGCGTTCGCGCTGACCCAGCTGCTCGGCCTGTCGTACGAGGAGGCCGCGGCGGCCTGCGGGGTGGCCGTCGGCACCATCCGGTCCCGGGTGGCGCGGGCCCGGATGCAGCTCGTCGCGGCCGCCACGGCCGATCCGGCGGGAACTTCCCGGTAGCGGGGAACGACCAATGCATGTGATACGTCTGTGGGGCGGCACCCTGGCCCGGCTGGTACTCGGCGTCGTGTTCGCGGTCGCCGGCTGGTCGAAGGTGACCGACCTGGCCGGATCGGGGCGCGCGGTCAACGCGTACCGGCTGCTGCCCTTCAGCCTCGCCAAGGTGATCGGCGCCGGGCTGCCGTTCGTGGAGCTGGCGCTCGCGCTGCTCCTGCTGCTCGGGCTCGCCACCCGGTTCGCCGCCACCGTCGCCGGCGTGCTGATGGTCGTGTACATCATCGCCATCGCCTCGGTCTGGGCCCGCGGCCTGTCCATCGACTGCGGCTGCTTCGGCGTCGGCGGCAACCTCGCGCCGGGCGTACACCCCAACTACTTCTGGGACATCGTGCGCGACGCGGCCCTGCTGGCCGTCGCAGTATTCTTGTTCCTCACCCCCCGGACCGCCCTTGCCGTCGATCGTTACGTACTGGGGGAAGCATGAGTTCCCGCGCGAAAGTCAAGCAGGCCAACCGGATGGTGCGCGAGCAGCTCGCGCGGGAGCAGCGGCGACGCCGGACCGTCATCGTCTCGATCGTGGCGGCGGCCGTACTGGTCATCGCCGGGCTGGTCGGCTGGGCGGTCTACGCCAACCAGGCGCCGCCGGCAAACTACGCGACACCGGCGCACGCGAGCAAGGACCGTACCGGGATACCGGTCGGGTCCGGCCCGGTCACCGTGGACTTCTACCAGGACTTCCTGTGTCCGATCTGTAAGCAGTTCGACAGCCAGGCAAAGTCCACATTGGACGACATGCTGGCGAAGAACAAGATCACGCTGGTGTACCACCCGATCGCGATCCTCGACCCCAGCACCAACCCGCCCGGGTACTCCACCCGCGCCGGTGCGGCGGCGGCGTGCGCGGCCGACGAGAACAAGTTCCCGCAGTACTTCCAGGCGCTGTACGACAAGCAGCCGGCCGAGGGCAGCGCCGGGCTCACCAACGACCAGCTCGTGCAGATCGGGGTCAGCGTCGGGCTGACCGACAGCGGCTTCGCGCAGTGCGTCACCAGCCAGAAGTACGCGGGCTGGATGGCGCACGACACCGATACCGCCGCGAGCAAGAACGTCCAGGCGACGCCAACGGTGCTGGTGAACGGGAAGCAGATCCAGAACACGGTGAGCGACCTGGTGCGAGCGGTCGGCTGACCGTGCGCTGGATCGTCGCCTTCCTGGCGGGGGTGCTGTGCGCGCTCGCTGTGGCGAGCCCGGCGAGCGCGCACAGCGCCGACGTGCCACCGGCGAGCGACTACCGGTGCGTGGTCACCGGGATGACCGTGCCGGTAGCGGGCCTGACGGTCCGGGCGGTCAGCGCGGGTACCCAGCTGGAACTGGTGAACCACACCGGGCGCCCGATCGAGGTGCTCGGGTACTCCGGGGAGCCGTACCTGCGGGTCGCGCCCGACGGGGTGTACCAGAACGCGAACTCCCCCGCGACGTACCTCAACCAGTCGGCGGCCGGTGGCCCGACGCCGCCCGCGTCGGCGACCGCGTACACGCCGCCGGCCTGGCAGAAGCTGTCGAGCGTCCCGGCGGTGCTGTGGCACGACCATCGGGCGCACTGGATGCTGCCGACGAAGCCGCCCGAGGTGGCCGCCGATCCCGGTACTCCGCACCGGATCAGCTCGTGGTCGGTACCGCTGCGGGACGGGGTACGGGAGTTCGCGGTGACCGGCACGCTGGACTGGGTACCGCCGCCGGCGCCGGCCGTCTGGTGGGCCGGTGTCCTGCTGCTGGTCGCCGCCGTGGCCGGGCTCGGGCTGCTCCGGTCGGCCCGGGCGCTCGCGGTCGCGGCCGGGGTGGCGGTCGGCGCCGGCCTGGCCGCGCTCGGGTACGCCGGCGCGGCGGTCGTCGACTCCGGCCCGCTCGGGCTCTATGGCGCATTCCGCGTCCTCGTCGGGTCCCAGCCGTGGCCGCTGCTGTGCGGCGTCGCGGCCGTGGTGGCCGGTTGGTACGCCGCGCGGGCCCGGCCGGCCGCCGACCTGGCGCTCGGCATCACCGGAGCCTGCCTCGCGCTGTACGCCGGGGCCGCCAATGCCGCCGTCTTCGTGCACGCGGTACCGCCGGTGGCGCTACCCGCTGGGGTAGGCCGGGTGCTGGTCCTGGTCGGCCTCGGCGCCGGTGCCGGGCTGGCAGGCATGGCGGTACTGCGGATGCGGGCGGCGACCCGGCCGGCGGCCGTGGCGGCCGCGCGTCATCCGCTGTCGGTCGGCGGCAGTTGACAGGCGCCGTGGGTGTCCGGGTCCAGGCACTCGGAACACCTCGCTCCTCCGACTGCTCGTAGGTGGCGTCTGTCCCGGCACGGGCGGGTGCCATCGATCACGATGGCAAACGTATGCAGGAGCGTCAATGTGATGCTTCCGGGCGGCGGAACCGGTCGGACGTACCGCACCGAGCACGGAGGCCGGAGCCCGCTCGGCTAGGGTTGACCTATGACCGAAGCGGTACGGTTGCGGCCCGGCGACGAGGCCCCCGACTTCTCGCTCCCCACCGACACGGGGAAGCCGTTGTCTCTCAAGGAACTGCGCGGTCGCAAGGTCGTGCTCTACGCGTACCCGGCCGCGATGACGCCGGGCTGCACGACCCAGGCCTGCGACTTCCGCGACAACATCGCCTCGCTCAAGGGCGCCGGGTACGAGGTGGTCGGCATCTCCCCGGACTCCCCCGCCCAGCTGGCCAGGTTCCGGGAGCGCGACGAGCTGACCTTCCCGCTCGTCGCCGACGAGGACAAATCGGTACTGCGGGCCTACGGCGCGTACGGCGAGAAGCAGCTGTACGGCAAGACCGTCGTCGGGGTGATCCGCTCCACGTTCGTGATCGACGAGCAGGGCCGCATCGACAGGGCGATGTACAACGTCAAGGCGACCGGCCACGTCGCCAAGCTGCGCCGCGACCTCGGCCTGGACTGAGCACCGCGGTGCCCGTCCAACCGGTCAACCGCGACGGCTGGCGCAGCCTGTTCGTGTGCGAAGACTGCCTGCTGACCTGCAACGCGACCGGGTGGAACTAGGGCCGATCAGCGTAATGCGCTGGTAACCGGTTCAGGTTAGGGTCCCGCCATGGCGGACATCTTCGACTCCTACACCATGGCGCAGGCCTGGGACGAGATGTTCGCGGCGCCCGGCCAGCCCCGCCCGCCGTACCTCTCGCTCTTCGCCGCCCTCCAACCGCTGTCCGGCGGCGACCTGCGCTTCCGGGCCGACCAGCTGGCCCGGGTCTTCACCGACCGCGGCGTCACCTTTGCCTACGCCGGCGAGGAGCGGCCGTTCCCGCTCGACCTGATCCCCCGGATCATCGACGCCGCCGAGTGGGACGTGGTCACCCGGGCGGTGCGGCAGCGGGTCACCGCGCTGGAGATGTTCCTTGCCGACGTGTACGGGCGGGGCGCGGTCCTCGACGACGGCGTGGTACCCCGGCGCCTGGTGACCACGAGCGCGCACTTCCACCGGGAGGCGTTCGGGGTCAACCCGGCCAACGGGGTGCGGGTCCACATCTCCGGCGTGGACCTCGTGCGCGACGAGGCCGGGGCGTTCCGGGTACTGGAGGACAACCTGCGGATCCCGTCCGGGGTCAGCTACGTCATCGAGAACCGGCGGGTGATGACCCAGACCCTGCCGACCCTGTTCGCCGACGCGCCGGTGAGCCCGGTCGACGACTACCCGGCCCGGTTGCTGTCCGCGCTGCGGGCCGCCGCCCCGGAGGGCGTCACCGACCCGTGCGTCGTGGTGCTGACGCCCGGCGTGTATAACGCCGCGTACTTCGAGCACGCCCTGCTGGCCCGGCTGATGGGCGTGGAACTGGTCGAGGGGCGCGACCTGGTCTGCTCGGGCAACCGGGTCCGGATGCGCACGACGCACGGCGAGCAGCCGGTGCACGTCGTGTACCGCCGGGTCGACGACGAGTTCCTCGACCCGCTGCACTTCCGGCCCGACTCGGTGATCGGCTGCGCGGGCATCGTCAACGCCGCCCGGGCCGGCAACGTGACGCTGGCCAACGCAGTCGGCAACGGGGTCGCCGACGACAAGCTGCTCTACACGTACGTGCCCGACCTGATCCGGTACTACCTGCACGAGCCGCCGGCAATCCCGAACGTGGAGACCTACCGGCTCGACGACCCCGAAATGTGCCACGACGTCCTGGGCCGGTTGGACACGCTGGTACTCAAGCCGGTGGACGGCGCGGGCGGCAAGGGCATCGTGATCGGGCCGCAGGCCGACGAGTCCACATTGGACGGTCTGCGGGCCGCGGTCGCCGCCGACCCGCGCGGCTGGATCGCCCAGCGGCCGGTGGCGCTGTCGACCTCCCCCACGCTCATCGGCAACCAGGTCGCCCCGCGCCACATCGACCTACGGCCGTTCGCCATCAACGACGGCGACGAGATCTGGCTGCTGCCCGGCGGGCTCACCCGGGTCGCGCTGCCCGAGGGCGCGCTGGTGGTCAACTCCAGCCAGGGCGGGGGTTCCAAGGACACCTGGGTACTGGCGGCCGAGCCGTCCGTGGCACCGGCCCGCCCGCGCGGGGGCGGCGGGCCGATCGAAGTCATCCCGCACGACGTCGCGCCCGCCGATTCCGGCACCGGTTCGATGGAGGGGCAACAGTAATGCTGAGCCGCATCGCCGAGTCGCTGTTCTGGATCGGCCGGTACGTCGAGCGGGCCGACGACACCGCGCGCATCCTGGATGCGTTCCTCGCCCGGCTGCTGGAGGACCCGTGGGCCGACGAGGACGCCGCGTGCCGTTCGCTGCTGGCGATCCTCGGCGTCACCGCGACCGCGGACCGGCGCCTCAGCGCGGGAGACGCCTTGGAGCGGCTGGCCTTCGACGTCGAAGATCCCAGCTCGATCACCGGCGCGGTTGCCGCGGCGCGGGAGAACGCCCGTGGGGCCCGGGAGACCATCTCCAGCGAGATGTGGGAATGCCTCAACGTCACCTGGCACGCGCTGGCCAGCCGCCGCCGCGCGGCCGAGCGGCTCGGGCCGGCGCTGTTCCTGAGCTTCGTCCGGGAGCGCGCGGCGGTGCTCGCCGGCCTCGCCGAGTCGACGATGAGCCGGGACGAGGGGTGGCGCTTCCTGATCCTCGGGCGCAGCCTCGAACGGGCGGACATGACGGCGCGGCTGCTGTCGGTACAGCTGCTGACGAGTGGCGGACCGGGCGACTGGCGCACCGTGTTGCGCGCCTGCGGCGCCGACGAGTCCTTCCTGCGTACCCACGGCGGGACGCTCGATCCGCCGCGGATCGTCGAGTTTCTCACCCTGGACCGGCTCTTCCCGCGCTCGGCCCTGCACGCGCTGACCACGGCCGAGCAGTGCCTGCGGGAGCTGACGCCGACCACCGAGCGGGCCGGGGTACGGGATGCCGCGCGGCGCCCGATCGGACAGGCCCGCACCCGCCTGGAGTACGCCGACCTGAGCCACCTGGTCGACGAGCTGCCCGCGCACCTGCGCGCCCTGCAACAGGCCTGCGCGGCATGCAGCGCGGCGGTCACCGCCCGGTACTTCAAGCACGCCGCCCCGGTCGCCTGGGCGCACGAAGGGGGCGGCTGAGGTGGCTGACGAGCGCCGGCAGGGCGCCGCTCCGACAAGCTCCGCGGCTGACGAGCGCCGGCAGGGCGCCGCTCCGACAAGCTCCGCGGCTGACGAGCGCCGGCAGGGCGCCGCTCCGACAAGCTCCGCGGCGTGGCGTCTGCGCATCCACCACGTCACCGGGTTCGCCTACCCGGGCACCGCATACGCCTCCTACAACGAGGCGCGGATGACGCCGATGACGACGCCGTGGCAGATCACGCTGTTCAGCCAGGTCGAGGTGGCGCCGGCGGCGGCCGCGTCGACGTGGCGGTACCTCGACTACTGGGGCAGCCAGGTCACGGTGTTCGATCTGCAGCGGGCGCACCAGCAGCTCAAGGTCACTGCGAGCAGCATGGTGGAGACCGAGCGGCCGGCCGCGCCGCCGCACGCGGGGTGGGACGTGCTGCGCTCGAAGTCCACAGTGGACAGATATGCGGAGCTGTTGACGCTGACCCCCCGTACCACGGTGGACGAGGCCCTGCGCGCCCAGGCGGCGGAACTCGCCGACGGCCTGCTGCCCTGCGACGCGGCGCGCGCGATCGGTGACTGGGTCCGCGACAACGTCGCCTACGTCCCGGGGTCGACCGGCGTGCAGACCGGCGCGCAGGAGGCGTGGGAGCTGCGCAAGGGCGTCTGCCAGGACATCGCCCACCTCACCGCCGCGCTGCTGCGTGCGGTCGGGATCCCGGTCCGCTACGTCTCCGGGTACCTGCACCCGAAGCCGGACGCGGAGATCGGCGAGACGGTCGCGGGGCAGAGCCACGCCTGGGTGGAATGGTGGTGCGGCGGCTGGGAGGGGTACGACCCGACCAACGGCGTACCCACCGGCGAGCGGCACGTGGTCGTCGCGCGCGGCCGGGAGTACCAGGACGTGACGCCGCTCAAGGGCGTCTATCACGGCGCGCCCAGCTCCACCCTGGGCGTGACCGTCGAGGTGACCCGGCTGGGCTAGACTCGGCGGCGGCCGGCACTCGTCGACGGCCCGGCGGGAGTGGCGTAACTGGCAGCCGCGCCAGGTTTAGGTCCTGGTGTCCGAGAGGACGTAGGGGTTCGAGTCCCCTCTCCCGCACGTGCTCGCCGTCCAGCTCACCGCCGCCGACCTCGCCCGGGTCCGGTTCGAGCCGGCACCCGGGCCGCTGGTCGACGTCGCACCCGCCGTGGAAGTGCTGCGCTCAGGCCGGGCGGCCACGTCGATCGCGCTGGCGCTGGTCCAACCCACCGGCTGGTCCTGCGGCGGGTTCTTCGCACCGCTGGCGCCGGACCTGCGCAGCGGGCTGGACGCGGTAAAGGAGGTGCCGGCGAGCCGGATCCGTATGGAGATCGACGAGATGGTGGGCCCCGCCGGGCGGCCGTCGCGCGGCGCCTGCCGGTGCTGGGCGCGGGCGGCGACGTGGCGGCGCTGAACTGCCTGCACCCGTCGGTCCGGCTGGCCGGCGACGACATCGAGGTCGACCGCCCGTTCCAGCATGTCCACTTCGGTGACTGGACCCTCGGTGGCGGCGGCGAAGGCATCCAGTTCGGCAACGCAGTTGTGACTGGGCTTCGTAGTTGGCCAGTTGGTCGTCGGTGGTCCTGGTCCGTTGGCGTGGATTGGGCGCGTTAGTTGGCCGGGCCGGGCGGGGTAGTTGGCCGTTGGGTTCGGCTGGGCAGCGGTGTTGGCCGCCACGAGAGCTTGGGTTCGTTCGTGAGGACGGAGAGCCCGGATGCTGGTCACTTTCGGCGCTGTTCCGAAATCAGTGCCGCCGACACGTCACTATCCGTAGGAGCTGATCAAACCCCGCTGCTCCTCTGCTGGTGCACGGATCTGCCGAATTGAGGACGTTTCCTCCGGGCCGGAAACCGAGGCACGCCGCGCGCTATCCAGGAAGTCCCGTCAGTCCGCCGAACCTGACGAGAGGCGGTGCTCAAGCCACCGCAAGCGGTCACGAATTAGCTGCCCCGTAGCCGTCGTCAGCCAACGCCTCGACGGCAACCTAGCCTCGGCGTAGGTGCTCGCGGGCCTGTTCGACGCTGCCGAGCCGGCGGTAGCACTCGAAGACGCCGCCGGATCGCGAAATCGACGCTGACCGCACGAAATACCGAAGCGGTTCAGGGTGGGCCATCTGCTGGCTGACGCCGGCGCGCGGTCCACTCATTTCGCGGCTTGGTGGATTTCGAAGCCTTTGGCCTCGGCGTCCGCTAACAGCTTGCTGCCGTCTCCGGGCGCCGCGAAAGCGCAGTCCTCCGCCTGCTTCTGCTTCTGCGCGTCGGCCCAGCGGCCGTCGTGAAGCAGCCCGCCGCCTTCTCGTACTGGGCGCAGCCCTGCTTGGCGAGGTCGTAGACCGGCTGCATCCGCTGGGTGGGCGGTCCGAGGCGGTCCAGGGCAGCGGTGCAGCTGGCGAGTTGCTGGGCGAGTGGACGCATAGAGTCGGTTGTAATGGGTTGAGGGGCATTATTCAGGACGTTGTCCATCGTCTTGTGCAATGCCGCGATCCCGTCCAGCCACACGAGTTCCTCCCCGGTCAGCGGCCCGGTAGCCACAACGGCCGGCTTCGTCGTCGGGGCGGCTGACGTAGGCGCGGCCAGGCTCGGGCTGGGTTTCGACGTCTTGGGTTGGCCGGTGCAGCCGGCAAGAATCATGACGAGAATGGCCATAACGGCTGAAAAGCCGGCGCGGTGGCGTCCTGGAACCGGCATAGCGGTCTCCCTCCAAGGATGGACTGCGGCCAGGATTTTGGCGGTCTCGTCCGCGATCGGTGGCTCCTGATCGGAAACGCTACGCGCCGCCCCGGGACGTGAATAGACTCCCGACATCGCTTGTTCAATCGCTTGGA
>WNGM01004671.1_pt1 | contig 17617 bp, 22 predicted proteins | sample 5400571 | NCBI WGS metagenome assembly WNGM01 (sample SAMN13153378, study PRJNA577476) | soil metagenome | isolation source: 100 cm soil or saprolite under Garry oak tree replicate 2 | place: USA:California | collected 2016-06-15 | reverse complement strand
ATCAGGTTTTCGTCCCAGCTCCTCTGAAATCTCTTTGCCCGCGCCAATGATCTCGCCTTCCGGCGATGACCAGGTGAACTCAGCGATTCTTGCGGTGTTGACTTTAAGCATAAAACGTGGCGAAGCCGCCTAACGAGACACAAGATCAGCGACCGCGCGAGCCAGAAATGAGGTCCGCATAACAGTGAAAGCTTAGCATAAGGACGGCCGCGGTTCGCTGCATCGCCCGGTTAGGCCTCATTGTCATCGAAAAGTGCGGATAGCCGCTCGTAATCCGTAATCTGCTTGTTTGGAATGCGCCACCTCTTAAGGTCGCTCCAGTTCAGACGTGTTCCCTGCTTGTCGGGCTTGAGAATCAAGGCGTCTTTCGGAGCCTTGTAAAACTCAAGAACCTTGAATGAGTCTGATAGGACAATCAACACCAACGAGTCGAACGGGTGACGGACACTAACATAAGACCAGCGGTTTGCGGGATCGTCGGGCTTGAAGTGTACCTTGACTTGTATCTTCTCTTGGTCCGTCTGAACGTCCCAGCCCTTCTGCGTCTTTGAGGTCGCAAGACGACCCCTGTAAATCTGTGCGACAAGCCACTCTGAAAAGTCTGGAACTCCCTTGCGTGAGCGAAATACTCCGAGTTTCTTGAGCTCTTCAATAGCTTTGGCAATTGCTGCAAAAGCTGTTGCGATTCGGTTGATTTCCTCGTCCATGTGCGCGTCGTAGAGGCCTAACGAGAACAAGCTGAGCTACGCCTACCGAAACCGAGCGTGAAATGCGAGCGCAGAGTTTTAATCATGTGAAAACGTAAATGCGCAACGGGTAGGCGTTAGCTCCAGCGCATTGGTTGGACCTCATGACCTTCTTCCCGCCCACGGCAAATTCTCACTAAGGATCGCAAGCGCCTTCTCGACGAAAGACATTCCTCGTCCAGTAAGCTGTCGCATGTGATCTTGTGAGGTATCGGTGTGAGTAGGATCTATGACCAGTTTGAACTCTGGACGCCACATGAAGCAACGTCGGATCGCAGTGGGCCGTGCGCGAAAATAAGCTATGACACTGGCGAGCGCGTCCAAGCCAGACCGCGTAATCTCCCAACAGTTGTTCTCGTCGTGGTCGAACATGAAGTCGCTTTCGACCGCGTCTTTGCGAGCCCAGCACAGCAATGTATCGGACTTCCACTCGCGCCTGCTCTCGTAGGACTCCTTGTCCTCAGGCCGCAACTCGTAAAAGCGGCGCTGGCGGATGTATCGAAGCACCTCTTCCTTGGTGCGGATCGAGCCGAGTTCCTTGAGCGTGTACAGCACCATCACAAGCTCCTGTCCGCGGCGACTGAAAAGATCGAGCTTACCGATGAGCATCTGGATGACGTCTAACGAGACGGAGATAAGCCACGGCAGGGCGTGGTGACAAACACGCTGAACTTGTTTCGCCAAGGGGCCGTTGGCTTCATCGAATGGTTAGGCCCGACGGGTGGCTTCATCTCTCGTCTTGCGCTTTCTTCTTTTCGGAGTCCCTGGGGTCCCTGAGCTTTTCCTGTAACGCCTTAGCGGCTTCAAGGAACTTGTCCCTAGAAGCGCCCTTCCCAAGAGTCTCGCTCCAAAAATTGACCACTGCATCGATTTGCTCCTTTGTTGCGGCGAGTGTCTTTGCATCAAATGGCACTGTCTTTGCATCAAATGGCACCGCAGTGCCATCCGGCTTTACAATGAAGCCTTCTACCTGTTTGGTCTTGTCGTTACACAAGATGACCGACCTGAACCTTCCGTCGCCGTCGTCCTCAGTTTCGTAGACTGTTACGTCTCCGAGAATAAAGATGCGCCCGGTCTTAGTCTGCCCAGCGACTGTTTTCTGGTCGAATTGCATGATTCGCGTGTTCCCGCGATAGAATGTCTCGGCATGGAAGTGGCCTCTTCCGTTGGGCAGGTCGCCGTCCATTACTGCGTTGACGGACTCAGGGATAGCCGGGGTAGCGCTCGTTTTCTCATCCGCGGCATACGCGAGCGAGCAGACTAGGATGATGAATATTGCGGCGATCTTCATGACTGGCGTCTCCATGGGCCTAACGAGAAAGAGCTGAGCCACCGCTGGCGGCGGCGAGCGTGGCAAACACGAAAAACTGTTTCATAAGATCAAATGTGGACATCGCAACGGCCAGCGGTTGGCTGCAGCGATTGGTTAGGCGTTTCGGTCACTTTGAAGTCTGCGTCGAAAGGCGAAACCCTCGGTAGATCCAGAGGGTTGAGTATACAATCACGGCGAACGCCAGAGGCGGCAAGAACATAAGCTCAGCTATGAAGCCTACGCGTGGTCGAAGGTGGTATTGGGCTGTCGATACGTACGCGGAGGCTGACCAACCCCAGTACGCATAGCCCGCGGGCCTGTGGTCAAACTGGTCAAACACGTTGATCGTGCTGCGCTCGTGAGCGACGAGACAGGCGATCACAATGACGTACGCCGCTGCCACGACAATAACGACGCGATTCCATCCCTTGTGGGAGAAAATGCTGTCGCGGTGGTGAGGAGCGTTTGACACTGGTGTAGAGGTTTACGCCGAGCGAGGATTAGCCTTCGCGTCACGAGAAGGGAAACTTACGGGGATCTGAAACTTGACGCGCTGGACACGTGTATGATCGACACCACCATCGATCTTGCCACCGCCCATGTCGAGACCAAGCACTTCCAACTGCGCGTGCGCCTCTCCGGCGATCTGAGACCGCACTACTACTGAGAGGTCGAACTCGACAAAGACAATGAGGCCTTGACTGGAGCTATCGACCAAGTGATCACCAGCGGTGTTGCTGGTATCATCGCGAAGATATGGACGGGGGGAAATTGTGATGCCGGGTTTGCCATGAGCTTTCGCAACGGCCGCTCCGAGCTGCTCTAGAGCCTGCGAAACGAAATTGTCGATATCCATGTGGAAATACGCCTAACGAGACGGAGCTGAGCCACCGCTGGCGGCAGCGAGCGTGGCAGACATGAAGAACTGTTTCATACAATCAAATGCGCGCACCGCGACGGGCCAGCGGTTGGCTCCAGCGATTGGTTAGGCCTTTTCACGTGCGAATCCATGTGCGACCCATCTGACGGTGTAAATAACAGCGAGAGCTGACACCCAGAATACGAGGACCGGTGCGAGTAAGGCAAAGATAAACCAACGCAGTCGGAGCGATGCGGATAACGGCACAAGGTCTGCGAATGGGCCAGTAGTCTTGAGGAGAGAAGCGTAACTCTCACCTGTCTTTGCGACCTGCCACTCGATGAAGTTGCTGGTGTGCGGATCGTGCCTGACGTACTCCGACAGCGCGAATCCGCAGACGAATAACACCCAAAGCGCCGAAATCACGATTCCAATGCGAACCCAGCCGTTGAGGCGTCGTTTCGGAGCGATCGGCATAGGCCTAACGAGAATTCGGTCCAATTTTTGGGTCTTTCAAGAGAAATGCCCAATTTTTGGGTCTAATCCGGCTTGAGTTTCGTGAGACAGGGAACACAATCGCTTCCATGCGCTCAATACTAGATGTCCCCTCACTGGACACAAACCTAAATTGCTTGATCAAGTCCGCGACGTCATTCGACGCAAGCATTACAGCATTCGTACCGAGCAAGCTTACGTCGATTGGATCAAGCGCTTCATTATTTATCACAAGAAACGTCATCCCGTGGACATGGCAGAGGAGCAAGTTGCGCAATTTCTGACTCACCTCGCCCGCAACCTCAACGTCGCTGCTTCAACCCAAAACCAGGCGCTAAGCGCACTCCTCTTTCTTTACAAAGAAGTGCTGAAGCGGGAAATCGGGTGGCTGGAGAAAGTCGAGCGCGCGAAAAAGCAGGCAAAACTGCCGGTGGTTCTCACTCGTTCGGAGGTCAAAGAAATTTTCGCTCACCTGCATGGCACACCCAAGCTTATGGCTGGTTTACTTTACGGAAGCGGATTGCGATTGATGGAATGTGTTCGCCTACGGGTCAAGGACATCGATTTCGCGCTGGCACAAATCACGGTGCGTGACGCGAAAGGCGGCAAAGATCGCGTTACGATGTTGCCACTCAATTTATCTGAACCGTTGCGACGCCATCTTTTGCGCACGAAGGCACAGCATGAGCAGGATCTCGAAGACGGATTCGGTACCGTGCACCTGCCATTTGCTTTGAGTCGAAAATCTCCGAACGCGGCGCGCGAATGGGCATGGCAATATGTTTTCCCTTCCTCGCGCATTGCTGTCGATCCGCGCAGCGGCAAAAAACAGCGACATCACGTGGCCGAAGGAATTTTGCAAAGTGCGATTAAAAAAGCAGTGGACGCGTCCGGGATCGTGAAGCGTGCGAACTGCCACAGTCTGCGGCACTCCTTCGCAACGCATCTACTGACTAAGGGCTACGACATTCGCACGGTGCAGGAATTGCTTGGACACAAAGACGTGAGCACGACGATGATTTACACGCACGTGCTGAATCGACCGGGATTGGGAGTGAAGAGCCCTTTAGACTAAAAGCTTGTTGCGGCGAGACGCGTGGGATGTTTGAACAATTAAAAAAGAGAGCATCCAGAAATTCCTCCAGCCCTTCGCATAAAACTGCGGCTTGGCAGGCGACTTCGCTCAGGGCAAGACTTCCGCTCGGAATGACAGGCAGAAGGCAGAAATGCTGGCTCGACTTTCGGGGAGATAAATCTACGCTCGCTAAAGCGGGAAGCTGACCAGCCTTCGCCAACAGGCTACGGCACGGCAAGCAGCTTCCGCTACAGCAAAACGGAATCGTAGATGTCGATGGAAGAATTTCCGAAAAAAGGATTGGAGACCCTCTGGGCTCCGTGGCGGGTAGAGTATTTCGAAAAGGAACCGCGGGACCGGGATTTTCTCGAAGCGGCGGCCCGAGCGAGCGATGACGCGGAGCACTTGGTGATCACCCGGCGGAAAACGGCGTTCCTGATGATGAATCGTTATCCGTACACGGTTGGCCATTTGATGGCGGTGCCTTATCGCAAGACGGCGGACCTTTCGGCGCTCGGCGAAAATGAAATCGTTGAGCTGTGGAACCTGTCCGTGCATGCGCAGGCGCTTTTGCGCGCGGCGACGAAGGCGCAGGGGTTCAACATCGGTTTAAATCTTGGCGAATGCGCGGGCGCGGGTGTTCCCGATCATTTGCACATCCACATCGTGCCACGCTGGAGCGGTGACACCAATTTCATGCCGATCCTTGCCGGAAGATCGATGTGGAGTCACATCCCAGCGCATGAATGGCTGGGTTGAAGCGCCGCCGTCGAGAAGGGGATTGGGCTGTTTCGCTCGCGGCTGTCTCATTCTTGTCGTTTTCGGAATTGTGCTAGCTCTTGCCTGTGTAGCCGGGTTGTATTGGGGCCGCCATCAGGACTCGGCGATAGTCCACGCCATTTATTGGCTGGGGAAGACCCATTCAATTGCAAAAGCGCCGGCGCAGGTCCCGGAATTCACCGCGTCAGACGAACAGATTCAAGCAGTTCAGGAACGGTGGCAAGATTTCCAACAGAAAAGTCGGGCCGGTCAAGCAGCGGCGATCGAGTTAACAGCAGATGACGTTAACAGTTTGATCGCGGCGAATCGCTCTGCGCGGTGGAAGGCTTTTGTGTCCATCGAGGGGAATCGCTTGCGCCTTCAGACAAGTGTTCCGCTCGCCGAATTTTTTGGTTGGTCCCCGTATTACTTCAACGACGATATCGTAATCGAGTTAAGGGGAGCCGAATCGCTGGAGCATCCGCAGTTGAATGCTATCATCGTGAACAATCAGCCCGTCCCGAAGAGTGTTTTGGGTTGGAAATACCGCTCCAAGCAGTTGGCAGATTACATCGCTGAGTATCGGGATAATTATGGCGTCGGGACGATCGAGATCCGCGATGGCAAATTAATCCTGAGATCACGCACTGACAGACTCGCTCGTGGCGGGCGCCTCTGCGTCCAGCCACTCGTTCTTTTTGGCCGAAACAGAGAGTCGAGCTCAGAATCCGCGCGACGGAAGCAATCGACGTTAGACCAGCCGGTACTTTTCGCCAGATCGACTAATCACGGCTGCATTATTTCGCGTACGAACACGTTGAGCTGGCCGTCTTCCTGTTTGCGCACTTCGGTGATTTCGTAGGGTCGCATCTCGTCCCGGCTTACACCTGCGCCTTGCTGTGGAGGCGTGTAACCGGACGGATATTCCACAATGATGCGCGTGGAGGAGCCGCCGCCAAAATGAAGCACTTTGTCTGTCAATTTTGTCCGCGGGCGGAGCACAGCGCGATTGGCATCGGAAAAATTCACGACAAATTGTCCCTTGAGGTAAACGCGCTCGCCAGCGAGTCCATGCTCAAGGACATCTCGCAAATCGCCTGTCCCGATGAGCCGCCCCAGAGGCATTTTTCCAGGTGGGAATGTCTTCCAACTGCCGCCGCCTGCGTTCGAGGCCAGGGCTGCGCCCGGCGTCTCAGCAGGAACCGGCTGCGCCGGCAAAACTGGAACTGGTGTCGGACTCGCAATTGGTGTGGGTTGAGCATTTGCGACGGTTGGCGCAGGGGCAACAGTCGGCGCAACGCTTTGCGCTGATGCGACGATGAACGGTGTCGATGTCGGAGCCGCGGATCTTTGAGCAACCACGGGCTGAGGAGGCGTTGAAACAGGCGTGGGCGACTCGAGCTTCTGCTTCTTTGCCAATTTACCGCCTTTGCGCGCTGGAGTTGCCTTTGCCAGTTTTTCAGCGTGCGTCGGAGCGGGCGTGAGCGCAGATGTCTCGACCGGCCTGGCTTGTTCGACCCGAACCAACTCGTTTTGCGCACGTGAAGGCGTCGCGCTCGGGCTTAAACCGGGTATCGGCACGGATCCTCAAGACGAAATGTCCCGAGGCCGCGCGTGACCGTATAGCTACCGTAGAGCAATGGCACGGCTGTCACCATGATCCGGCCATCCGCCAGGCGCTCGGCGTGGATCACGGCGGAAAGATCGTGGGTGCGCTCCAGTTTTACCTCCAAACCCGGATTCAGCGTCTGCTTCATGAGCGGAAGGACTTCGGGCCTCGCCGGATAGAGATGCTCCATGAGTAATTCGCCGCTGTCGATCGCATGCGTTAGAGCGACCATGCCCGAGGTGAACACATCGTCGGGCCCCAGTTCTCGCGCCGCGATGATCGTGTATCTGCCGACGACGTACGGCACCAGACCGCGCACCTGCTGATAGTTCCGAATATAATTGCGCGCCAGTTCGGCATTGGTTTTGGCCAGTTCGGCTGCGCCCATGCCGACATAGCGATCGTAAAGGTCTTTTGCCTTTAGAAACTCGCCAGCCGGTGCTGCCGTTAATTCGAAGCGTTTCGATGGATCAATTTTGTGCAGCCGTTGCAAAATCCGGTAGCTGTCCGGACGTTCGGGTTGATCGAAAATGTAAAAACTACCCAGCCACGCGGCTAGGGCAAAGCCGCTCAAGAACAAAATCGCAGCCGTCCAGGCGAAATAATTAATGCGCCGTCGCGGGCGAGCGTACGGCTCTTCATAGGGGAACGCGCCATAGTCCATTACGTGAACCCAGGAAGATTACTTGGTTTCAAGCTGACGGCGCTGTATCGAATGAGGAACCGCATCCGCAGGTTCGCGACGCATTGGGATTGACGACGTAAAAACCGGCGCCAGTCAAACCGTCGCGAAAATCCAGGGTCGCGCCGCGCAAGTACGGAAGACTTTCACCATCGACAAAAAATTGCATTCCATCCCGCTCGACCACCACGTCGTCATCCTTTTTCTCATCCAGTTCCATTTCGTATTGCAATCCTGAACAGCCGCCCTTTGCAATCTGCACACGCAGACCTTTCGCCGAGTTCTTCGCCTGCGCTGCAAGCAAACTACGGAGCTGTTGAACAGCGTTGTCGGTGATATTAATCATCGTAAAAAAATACGGCGTCGACTCTTCCAAGTCAAAACCCCGGATTTGGGACTTCGATATTCGGATTTCGAATTGCTTAGCCTGTTTTTCTTCGCAATTCGTCAGCCGGAAACTAAGATTCAAAATCACATGGGTCGGATTCGATTGCTTTCAGATACCGTCGCCAGCCAGGTCGCGGCTGGCGAAGTGGTCGAGCGTCCGGCTTCGGTGGTGAAGGAACTGATTGAAAACAGCATCGATGCTGGCGCGCGCAAGATAGAGATTTTGATTCGGCGCGGGGGAATTTCGCTCGTTCGTGTGGTTGACGACGGGTGCGGTATGGATCGTGACGACGCGCTTCTCTCGCTCGAGCGCCATGCCACAAGCAAAATTCGTTCGGCTGCAGATCTGCAAGCCGTCAGCACATTGGGATTCCGCGGGGAAGCGCTGCCGAGCATCGCCAGCGTGTCGCGCTTTCGATTAACCACGCGCGAACCGAACGCGCTTGCGGGAACAGAAATCATCGTAAACGGCGGCAAGATCGACATCGTGCGCGACGGCGGTGAAGCGCCGGGGACGCAAGTCGAAGTGCGCTCGCTTTTTTTCAATGTGCCTGCGCGACGAAAATTTCTACGGTCGGAAAACACGGAAAGCCGCAACATCGAACATCAGATTCATCTGCAAGCAATCGGCCATCCGCAGACCGCGTTTACGCTGCTGCGAGATGATCGGCTCGTTTTCCAAGTGCCGACGACGGAAACACTCGGCGATCGAATCCGGGATTTATATGGCGCCGAACTCCTGGAACGCCTGATTCAGCTACATGGCGCTGCGTCGCGAAAAATTCAAATCCGCGGCTTCATCGGACAGGCGGGGCTGAGCCGACAAACGCGAGCGCAACAGCTCATTTTCGTGAACGGTCGCGCCATTGACAGCGGCCTGATTACCAGCGCCATTCGCGAAGGCTATCACACCGCGCTGATGAAAGGGCAATATCCGGTCACCTTTCTTTTTCTCGATCTCGACCCCGCTACCGTCGATGTGAACGTTCATCCCGCGAAAAGAGAAGTGCGGTTTCGCGATCCTAACGCAGTCCGCGAAGCAATCGTTCGCTGCATTCAGCAAAGCCTGGAGCGTGGTCGGACGGAGTGGCAGGAGAAATTTCGAGCGCCGTTGGGTGTGCCAGCCGGTGTTCCTGGGAAAGTAGCTCCTAACCTGAGGTTACGGCCCGAGGTATCTGCTCCGGAGGAGTCAAACCGCGAGTTACCACATCTTGGTTCAACTGTAGCCGGGGTCGTCGACCCCGGCACAGCTATCAAGACGCATCAACCTCCATCGCCAGGCCCGGTTAAGCGCGATGGTGATCGACAGCAATTCCAGATCATCGGCGTCCTCAACAAGCTGTATGTCCTGATGGAGAACGCCGACGGACTCGTCCTGGTCGATCAGCATGCGGCACATGAGCGGATTCTCTTCGAGGAGTTGCGGCGGCGAATGGAGGAGCAGGGAGTTCCGAGCCAGAAACTTTTATTGTCTCAGATCTTCGATCTGCCGCCGCGCGACGCGGACTGGGTCGAGCGCAATATGTCGATCCTGCAAAAAATGGGAATCGGCATCGAGAGCTTTGGCCCGAATACGTTTAAGGTCGACAGCCTGCCGATATTTTTGAATGCCTCGGACCCGGCTCAGTTCATGCGAAAAGTGATCGACGACCTCAAAAGCGTGAGCAGCAGCAGTTCCGAAATGCGGTTAGGCGAAGAGATGATTGCCAAGACTGTCTGCCGCCATGCGGTGAAGGCCAACGATCCGTTGCGTTATCCCGAAGTGGAGAAATTGATTCGGGATTTGCTTGATTGCGATCTGCCCTACTGCTGCCCGCATGGCCGGCCAACCATGATTCAAATTTCACTTGCCGAGCTGGAGAAAAAATTCGGACGCAAAGTCTGAGGAGCGATTCGAAATTCGATTGAAAGCCTCGGAGAAAATCGCCCTGATTACCGGAATCACCGGACAGGATGGCTCGTATCTGACGGAGTTGCTGCTGGGAAAAGGTTACACGGTGCATGGCGTGGTGCGACGTACGAGCGACCTGTTGCGCTCGCGCATCGAGCATTTGAGGCGCGATGCAAAAATTTACGGTCAACGATTATTTCTCCATTACGGCGACCTCGCCGACAGCACGAGCGGCGCATTGTTGCCGATGTCTGTCCGACGGAGCTGTATCATCTTGCCGGACAAAGCCACGTTGGCCTGAGTTTTGAAATTCCAGAATCGAACTGCGAAGAAGCGGGGATAGCGACCCTGCGCTTGCTTGAAATCGCGCGCGCGCAACCGCAGCCCCCCAGATTTTATCACGCGTCGACTTCGGAAATTTTCGGAAATGCATTCGAAGTTCCGCAAACCGAGAACACGCCGTTGCGACCGACGAGTCCGTACGGCTGCGCTAAGGCGTTCGCCACGCAGTTGGCGCGAGTTTATCGCGAAGCCTACGGGCTGTTTGTCTGCAACGGCATTCTTTACAATCACGAGTCGCCGCGGCGCGCGTAAAACTTTGTGACTCGCAAAATCGCGTGTGCGGCTGCGCGCATTGCGCGAGGGCTCGTTACACAGCTTGTGCTCGGGGACCTGGAAAGCGAAAGGGATTGGGGCCGCGCACAGGATTATGTCCATGCGATGTGGCTGATGTTGCAACACGACACGGCGGATGATTATGTCGTGGCAACAGGAGAAGCGCATTCGGTGCGCGAATTTGTCGAAGCGGCTTTCGCGGTTGTCGATCTTCCGTGGCAAAAATACGTGAAGCACGATTCCTCCTTTGATCGACCAACTGAGCCAGCCCGGCTGGTAGGTTGTGCGAATAAAATTCAGCAGAGGCTTGGCTGGAAGCCGACTGGAATTTTTCGCGAGCTTGTCCAAGAGATGGTTGAGGCGGAGCTGGCGACAATCGATTCGCGGTACTAGACGTTGGCTGCCGCAGCCCCCTTGGTGCTTGCGATTTGGAACCCCGGTTCTAGTTTGGCGCGGTGAAAAAGATCGAGGCGATCATCAAGCCCTTTAAAGCCGAGCCGGTGAAGGAAGCGCTTCTGGCAGCGGGCGTGGAAGGAATGACTCTCAGCGAGGTGAAAGGCTTTGGCCGGCAAAAAGGGCACAGCGAAATTTATCGCGGCACCGAATACACAGTCGATTTCCTTCCGAAAATAAAGTTCGAGATGGTCATTCCAGATGAACGCGCACAACGCGCCGTTGAAGCAATTTTGCTGGCAGCCAAGACAGGGAAGATCGGTGATGGAAAAATCTTTGTGGGCGAAGTGGAGGAGGCGGTGCGCATTCGAACGGGCGATCGCGGAACGGAGGCGCTGTAAGTGCGCAGCGCTCACATTTGTAACGGCTTAACCGTTTTAACACGTCCCCGCTCCAACCGCTTAACCGATGCATGACTTTTCCTTGTCGATCTTTCTCGGAATCGTCGAGGGATTGACTGAATTTCTGCCGGTGAGTTCCACCGCGCACCTGCGCATCTGCGAAGCGTTATTGCGCATCGATCTGCACGATGGCTTCTGGAAGATGTACACGATCGTCATTCAACTGGGCGCGATCCTCGCGCTGCCGGTCTATTTTCGCGATCGGATTCTGGAGTTTCTGCGTACCTTTCCCAGAGGCGAACGCGGCGATCGCACTATATTGACGCATCCGTTGAGTCTCACGCTGATAGCATTCGTAGTCACCGCGGTTCCGGCATGGGCGTTGACGAAGCAGATTGGGAAAAACCTTGAAAATCTCTGGGTGATGAGTTGGGCGCTTTTCATTGGCGGAGTGATCATGTGGATTGTTGACGCCACTTTCACCCGACCGCGCGTGACGCACATGGAGGAGATGACTTTGCCGCAAGCCATCTGGATCGGCGCTGCGCAAATTCTGTCCGCGGTCTTCCCCGGAACTTCTCGCTCCATGTCCACGATCGCTGCCGGCCAAGTGGCCGGCATGTCGCGTCCGGCCGCGCTCGAATTCTCGTTTTTTCTATCGATGCCAACGATGCTGCTGGCCACCGGCTATGATTTCATGAAGACCGTGATGCCGTCTCATCGCGAATTGAATATCGCGCCGTTGCAAATGAACGGGCATCAGTGGGTCGTGCTCGCAATTGGATTTGCGGTTTCATTTTTCGTCGCACTGGCAGTGGTCGCCTGGTTTATGCACTGGGTCCGGGCACGTGGTTTGGCGCCGTTTGCGTTTTACCGGATTGTACTGGGGATCGGACTATTGACGCTACTGGTGCGCGGATTCATCTGATCGATTGCGATGAAAACCCACGTCATCCTTCCCGATCTGCAAGGTGCTGTCCTTTGCGAGGACGTCCGCTGTGAAATCAACGGAATGCAAACGCTGGTGGGCGTACTCAATGTCATCGCCGCGCAGGCGCTGCCGATCAATTATCTGCGGCTATGCATCTGGACGCGTTGGTGCAGTGGGACAGGAAAGTTCCGGCAACAATCTCGCATCGTTGGCGTCGATGAACAGCACCTGATCGCGCAGGCGGAAGTCGAGTTCGTGCTGAAGGAGATGGAAGGTCACGCTACAAACGTCCACTATTTTGGCGGCGTGCAATTCCAACAATACGGGATGCATCACGTGGAGATTTACCTGGGAGAAGAGTTGCGGCTGCGCTTTCCCTTGGCGGTGATTCAGGTTCCGCGCCCGCCAGGTTAGAAGCGGAATTAACAGCTTGCCAATCGCGCTAATTTCATTTATCAGGGGCGGCGCATTTCATGGCGACGAAAGCGTTCACGGCAGTGCTCTGTAGCTTTGCCATAGTGGGACAAATGCACGCGCAGGAAGTGATGGTCCCGCGAGAGGAAAAACCAAGCTCTCCTGAACCCGCGACGCCCGCCTCAGAGCTGTCGGGCGTAGAATCAGAAAGCGCGACGACGAAAAAAGCTCCAGATCGGAAGAAAAAATCCTCAGCGACTTTGCCTACGATCGAGCAAATGCGAACGGCTGGAGCGCTTGCCGCTGAGCGTCTCAAGAATCAGGCTCGTACGAAAGAATCGAACCCGTCGCCTGCGGCTAGTGCCGAAGTGGTCAAAGTGCAACCGGTGCTAGGGGAATCACTGCGAAAAGAAAAGCCGGTCGAAACGCCGAGCGCCCCGCGTGAATCCAAATCTAGCACAAAAAAATCACAAGCTGTCGGTCCGGTCGGTCCGGTTCGACCCACAATGATGGAATCCGGGAGACAAGAGACAGACACTTCTCGCCCGGCGAAAAGCGAGCCTCGCAGCGGACAAATCCACACGCCGCAATCGACGAATAGTTCGCAGTTGCTGAACAAATCAGCGCGCGAGCAAGATGCGATCCCCGCTCAATCCATCAGGTTGCGAACGGAGACAGCGTTTACCAAACTCGCGGACGGCTTCGATTTTCCCCTGGGGATACCGGATGCCCAGGGTTATTACAAAGCGCGCGGTTTCAGGTCGAATGGACATCTCGGCGAAGATTGGGATGGAATTCGCGGCGGAGACACCGATCTTGGGGACCCCGTTTGCAGTATCGGCGCCGGCGTGGTGGTTTTCGCGCGCGACTGTCACATGGGCTGGGGAAACGTGATCATTGTGCGGCACGCTTATCGGGAGAATGGCACGATCAAAAACATCGACTCGCTCTATGGGCATCTTGGCAGCATTCTCGTGCGTCGTGGCCAGGCGGTGTCGCGCAGCCAGAAAATCGGGACCATCGGCACAGCGCATGGCTTATACGACGCGCATTTGCATTTGGAGATCCGGAAAAACATCGAGATTGGAATGAGCCGGGCGTCGTTTGCGCGTGATCTCAGCAATTATTGCGAACCGTCGCAGTTCATCCTGGCGCATCGACATCTTCAAGCTAGCTCGCGCAAATATCGCATCGCGATGAACACGTTTACTCATGACATGCTGATCAACTGGGACGACGCGCGGAATTATTCGCGTTATCACGGCGGGACCGGCGAATCGGCCGCGGCATTAAAAGAGGCGCTCGCGCTGGAGCATTAGCGCTGCGCGTGCCAGGCTAAACCGTTAAACATTGAGTCGAAACGCGGCTCAACGCCTTCAGCCGTCCCGTTGCGGGGCTCAAATTACTGCCGCTAAAATCAAAATCAGCACGATCAGCAAAATCAAGCCGAGCCCGCTAGCAGGATAGTAGCCCAGCCTGCACTGTGAGGCCAGGTTGGGAACGCTCCGATAAGCAGAAGAATCAGAATAATTAAGAGAATTGTTCGCATTCGGCGAGGCTATTTGGGCGCATCCCCGGAATGGCAATCCCTTTTTTCAAGTCGTCGCGGCGTTGCATCTCTGCACCGAAATACCTTGCAGCCGTTTCTCTCCAACATATGATTCGTCGGCAAGTCCCGACCGCGTCTTGCCAGATGCGTCGGGAAAATTTTTTGCCCATTTCTGATTTCCGATGGCCAACACAATTTTAATTGGGGCACAGTGGGGTGACGAGGGCAAAGGCAAGATCATCGACGTGCTCACCGCCAGGGCGGACATCGTTGTCCGCAGCCAGGGTGGCAACAATGCCGGGCACACTGTCATCCATCGCGGCGTCAAATACATTCTACATCTGATTCCATCCGGAATTCTACGGCGCGGAAAAATTTGCGTGATCGGCAATGGCGTGGTGATCGATCCGGTCACGCTCGTCGCCGAGATCGACCGCCTGCGCGAGTTGGGAATCACGATCGGGAGGAATTTGCTCATTAGCGATTGCGCGCATTTGGTTCTGCCCTACCACCGTTTGCTCGATGAACAGCGCGAGCTGCGTCGGGGCAAGATCGGAACAACCAAACGCGGCATCGGCCCGGCTTACGCGGACAAGGCGGCGCGTACCGGCCTCCGCATGTCCGATTTGATGCAGCCAATGGTGTTCTCGAAAAAACTCCAGGCCAAGGTGCTCGAGAACAACAGAATCCTCCAAGCGCTTGGCGCGAGGCCGTTCAGTTTTCGCGACGTGAACGAAAGTTACCTCGCTGCCGGAGAAAAATTGCGGCCGTTCGTCGCCAACACCGTTGTGTATCTGCATCGTGCCCTCGCACGTGGGAAAGAAATCCTATTTGAAGGAGCACAAGGCACATTTCTCGACATCGATCACGGCACGTATCCTTATGTTACTTCCTCGAACACGACGGCCGGCGGCGCCTGTACGGGCACGGGCGTGCCGCCGCACCGGGTGGGTCGCGTCGTCGGAGTTATGAAGGCTTATACCACGCGCGTAGGCGAAGGCCCGTTGCCGACGGAAGATCGACAATTTGCCGAGACATTTCACAACCGAGGACGTGAGTTCGGCGCGACCACCGGGCGCAAGCGCCGTTGTGGTTGGTTCGACGCGGTCGCGACCCGTTACGCGACGATGATCAACGGAATCGACGAGCTCGCTATTACCAATCTCGATGGCCTTGACCATGTCGATCTGATTCGCGTTTGCGTCGCTTACTGGCTAAATGAGATACGCCTGGACGTCCCGCCGTGCGACGCCGCCCAGCTCGCGAATTGCGAACCAATCTACGAAGAAGTACGCGGCTGGAACAGACCGACGGGTTCAGCCAAGAAATTCTCGCAGCTTCCTCCCGCAGCAAAGGCATACGTCAAATACATTTCCAAATTAACCGGAGCGAAACTATCCATGATCAGCGTCGGCCCGACGCGTGGTGAGACCATCATTTTGTAGCATATCTCCAGGAGCGTGAAAACCGTTCCCCGTCACATCGCGATCATCATGGATGGCAACGGCCGCTGGGCTAGGGCGCGCGGTCTGCCCCGCATCAAGGGTCACGAAGCAGGCGCCGAAGCGGTTCGCGAATGCGTGGAGGGCTGCGGCGAATTGAAAGTCGATTACCTCACGCTTTACGCCTTCTCCGCCGAGAATTGGCAGCGTCCTAAAAGCGAAGTTCTCGCGCTCATGCGACTGCTTGAAAAGTTTTTAAAAGAGAAAACGCCGGAATTAATCGAGAAAAATGTTCGGCTTCAGGCGATCGGCCGGTTGACCGATCTTCCGGAGAGCGCGCAGCAACAACTTCATAAGACCATCGAGCAAACCGCCGGAAACAATGGACTGACACTGATCCTCGCGCTCAGTTACGGCGGACGACTCGAAATTGTCGACGGCATAAAAAGTTTGCTTCGAGCCATTGAGCTCGGACACATCGACAAAGGAATGATCAACGTCCAGATGTTCAGCAAACATCTTTACACGCGGTACTATCCCGATCCCGATTTGCTCATCCGCACTTCAGGCGAAATGCGGTTATCGAACTTTCTTCTCTGGCAAATGTCCTACACCGAAATGTACGTCACACCTAAGCTCTGGCCCGATTTCACCAAGAAAGATCTTTTCGCCGCGGTGGAAGAATACGGCCGCCGTCAACGCCGCTACGGAGCCGTAGAATAAATTGAAACTTTCGAATCAGAAGATCATCCTGTTCGGGACGATCGCAATTGATGCGATCACGATGGCGGTGATCTCTATGATCTCGATCTTACCATGACATCGAGATCGACTTCATCAGCGGCAAATTTTTCCGCAAGTTATTGAGAGACTTCAAAGTCAGCCTCCGGACCAGGCACGAGTGAAGTCTCTAAGCTGCTGCAGGATTCAAACCGCGCTTTGGATGACTCGATGTGTCTAATTGAATGGCTTACGTATTCTATGCTGACGCTTTAGTCCTCAATGCTGGTGTTTTGCTGTTTTGGATCTTTCAATTTCGGCGAACGCAGAGATCTGGTTAATCTGTAGCTGCTACAGGAACGCTTCTGCAACGGAATCGGCGAGAGACTTGCCTTTTTTCGTCAACGCAAAGTTGCCATTCAATTGCCGGAGTAAACCAAGCGCGAGAAACTCGTCGGTCTCGTTGGGCTTTATCGAGAGCAAATCCGCCGGGACGCCGTCGCGGGTCCGCAACGAGAGCGCGATTTTTTCGGTGCGTTTCATTTCGGGCGTCAAATTTTCTGTCGATCCGATCGCGGATCGACCGGAGGTAAGGCGTGCGATGTATTCGCGATAATTGGGAACATTTTGCCAGCGTTGCAATCCAACTGTGGAAAACGCGCTGGGACCGATGCCCAGATAATCTTCGCCAGACCAGTAGGCGCGATTGTGTACCGACTCAAAACCGGGCCGCGCGTAGTTTGAGATTTCATACTGTTCGTAGCCGGCATCCTCAAGGATCGACATCGTCATCTCGAAGAAATCCGCATCAGCGTCGGGACTCGCTTTGAGTTCACCGCGCGACTGTCGTAGAAAAAACTCCGTGTCTTCCTCGTAAGTCAGGCAGTAAGCAGAAATGTGCTCGGGTCGCAACGCGATCGTCTTTTCCAGTGTCGAGCGCCATTGCTCGGTGGTTTGACCAGGTAAACCGAACATAAGATCGACATTGATGTTCGTGAATCCAGCCGCGCGCAGAATCCAAAACGATTCTTCCGCTTGCCGCGCGTTGTGCTCGCGTCCAAGTAATTTCAGCAGCTCGTCCTCCCACGATTGCACGCCGAGACTGATTCGGTTGACGCCGAATTTTTTGAGGACACCGGCTTTCCGCGCGGAAACGCTTCCCGGATTAGCCTCCATCGTCCACTCGACCAGTTGCGACAAGTCGAGCCGCTCATGAAATCCGCTCAGCAGCAGTTCCGAATGCGCGATGTTGAGCGCCGTGGGCGTGCCGCCACCAAAGTAGATCGTCGATGGAAAAATCTCGTGAGCTGAAACAAGCTGCTCCAGCTCGCGCAAGA
>WNGM01002420.1_pt1 | contig 17621 bp, 5 predicted proteins | sample 5400571 | NCBI WGS metagenome assembly WNGM01 (sample SAMN13153378, study PRJNA577476) | soil metagenome | isolation source: 100 cm soil or saprolite under Garry oak tree replicate 2 | place: USA:California | collected 2016-06-15 | reverse complement strand
GACTTCTACAGTTACCGTTACTTCGCCAGCGAGGGCTTTCTGCCGGGATATAACTTCCCGCGCCTGCCGCTGTCGGCCTTTATTCCCGGGCGGCGCACCCGCCAGCGCGACGAGTACCTCTCGCGCCCGCGCTTCCTGGCGATCTCCGAGTTTGGCCCGCGCGCCATTGTCTACCACGAAGGGTCGCGCTATCTCATCAACCGCGTCATCCTCACAGTCAGGGATGACGAGGATGTACCCACGCGTGGCGCGAAGCAGTGCGAGCAGTGCGGCTATTTGCACCCCATCAACGACGGAATGGGTCTTGATGTGTGTGAACGCTGCCAGGCTCCCCTGGGCTTTACGTTCCGGCAGCTCTTCCGCCTGCAAAACGTCGCCACCAGGCGACGTGACAAAATCAATTCGGATGAAGAGGAGCGCATGCGCCTCGGTTTCGAGATCCGCACCGCCGTGCGCTTCGCCGAACACGAAGGTCGTCCACTGTACCAGCTGGGCAAGGTGGAGCGCAACGGGGAGACGCTGGCAACGCTCAGTTATGGGCATACCGCCACCCTCTGGCGCATCAATCTCGGCTGGCTGCGGCGCAAAGACAAAGCGCAGTACGGGTTTGTGCTGGATACTGAACGGGGCTACTGGCAGAAAAACGAGCAGGCTGTGGATGATCCCGATGATCCCATGTCCCCACGTACCAGCCGCGTGATCCCCTATGTCGAGGACCGGCGCAATTGCCTGTTGTTTGAACCAGCCAGTCGGCAGAGCGCGACCGTCATGGCCTCGCTGCAGGCCATACTCAAGAGCGCTATCCAGGTGAAGTACCAACTCGAAGACAACGAGCTGGCGGCTGAACCCCTACCCAGTATGGAGGAACGCAGCCTGATCCTCTTTTACGAATCTGCCGAGGGCGGTGCGGGCGTGCTCAAGCGGCTGCTCAACGATGCACAGGCCCTCGCTGAGGTCGCCCGTGAAGCGCTGCGCCTCTGCCACTTTGATCCGCTTACGGGAGAAGACAGGCGGCGTGCACTGCGAGCGCAGGAGGACTGCGAGTCAGCCTGTTACGACTGCCTGTTGACCTACTCCAACCAGCGCGATCACCGGCTGCTGGACCGCCAGGCCATTCGCGACAGCTTGCTGGCTCTTGCACAGTCGCAGGTCGAGGCAGGCCCGACGGAGCAGCCACGGTCCGACCACCTCCAGCGGCTCCTGCGCCTCTCCGACTCCGAATTAGAGCGAGACTGGTTACGCTACCTGGAAGCTCATGGACACCGTTTGCCCTCACACGCGCAGCATTTGATCGCGACGTGCGACACGCGTTCCGATTTCTTTTACGAGGATCACCAGGCAGTCATCTACATCGACGGGCATTATCACGACTATCCCGAACGCCAGCAGCGCGATGCTGTCAGTACGGAATGCCTGGAAGATATAGGCTACATCGTCATTCGTTTTGGACATCAGGAGGACTGGGCGGCAAAGCTGGCCCGCTATCCACACATCTTTGGGAGGCAGGCATGAGGTTCGCAGTTGGTTCGCTGGTCAAAGCGCGCGGGCGAGAATGGGTGGTGTTGCCAGAATCGGATGAGCACATGCTAGTGCTACGCCCGCTCGGCGGTACAGAGGACGAAGTGACAGGGATCTATGCCCCGCTGGAGCGGGTGGAAGCGGCGCATTTCGATCTGCCCGACCCAACGCAGCCGGGCGATTATCGCTCCTGCCGCCTGCTGCGCGATGCGGTGCGGCTCGGCTTCCGCTCAAGCGCGGGCCCTTTCCGCTCATTTGCGCGTATTGCAGTGGAGCCGCGGCCTTACCAACTTGTCCCCTTACTCATGGCCTTAAAACTCGACCCGGTACGCCTACTGATTGCCGATGACGTGGGCATTGGCAAGACCATTGAAGCCTGTCTGGCCGTGCGCGAACTCATCGATCGCGGCGAGGTCTCGCGCTTCGCAGTGTTGTGCCCGCCGCAACTGGCGGAGCAATGGCAGGCCGAACTGCAGGACAAGTTTCATCTCGACGCCGAACTGGTGCTCTCCAGCACCGCCTCGCGCCTCGAGCGCAACTGCCGCCTGGGCGAGTCGTTGTTCGAACACTACCCCTATGCGATCGTCTCGACCGATTTCATCAAGTCGGAGCGCCGCCGCGACGAGTTCCTGCGCACCTGCCCCGAACTGGTCGTCGTGGACGAGGCGCATACCTGTGCCTCCGGCAACGAGGGGCGCGGTGGCCGCCACCAGCGCTACCAGCTCGTCTCCAGTCTTGCGGCAAATACGCAGCGTCACCTCGTGCTCGTCACCGCCACACCGCACAGCGGCAACGAGGACGCCTTCCGCTCCCTGCTGACCTTGCTTGACAAAGATTTCGCGCACCTGCCGCAAGACCTGACGGGAAGAGAGCACGAGCAGGAACGTCGCAGGCTGGCAGCTCATTTCGTGCAGCGCAGGCGCGGCGATATTCGCTCCTACCTGCAAGCTGATACTCCCTTCCCTGAGCGCGTGGATAGCGAGCAGCACTACAAGCTCTCGCCAGAATACAAACGACTGATCGACAAGGTGATGCGTTACACGCGGGAGACCGTGGCCGACCCGCTGGATGGCAACAAACACCACCAGCGCGTGCGCTGGTGGTCTGCCCTGGCATTGTTGCGCTCGATGTCCTCCAGCCCTGCCGCTGCCGTTGCCACCCTGCGCAGCCGCGCCTCGGTCGCCGATACCGAGACCGTCGACGAAGCCGATGAGATCGGTTGTCACACCGTGCTTGACCGAATGGATACCGACACCAGCGAGGGGGTGGATATGGTGCCCGGAAGCGATAGCGAGGATGAAGGCGGAGAGCAGCAGAAGTTGCGCCGCCGACTCCTGGAGATGGCGCGTGAGGCCGAGGCACTGCAAGGGTCGAAGGACGAGAAGCTGCAAAAGGCCATCAAGCTGGCCGAAGCGCTGGTCAAAGATGGCTTCCAGCCTATCCTCTTCTGCCGCTTTATTCCCACGGCGGAATATGTCGCCCAGGCCCTGCGCGAGCGCTTGCCGAAGAGCGTTCAGGTTGACGCGATAACCGGATTGCTGCCGCCCGTCGAACGGGAAAACCGTATTCTCGAACTGGCGAAATCACCCCAGCGCGTACTCGTCTGCACCGATTGCCTGAGCGAGGGCATCAACCTGCAGGAGTATTTCAACGCCGTGCTCCACTATGACCTCTCGTGGAATCCCACGCGCCATGAACAACGCGAGGGTCGCGTGGACCGCTACGGGCAGCCGAACCAGCAAGTGCGCGTGGTGACCTACTATGGCCTGGACAACCAGATCGATGGCATTGTGCTGGATGTGCTCATTCGCAAGCACCGCACCATCCGCAGCTCGCTGGGCATCTCGGTGCCCGTTCCCATCGACACCGACCAGGTGATCGAAGCCATTTTCGAGGGGCTGCTGCTGCGAGAAAATGCGGGAAACGCGCAAAGCGCCCAGCTTCTCTTACCGGGATTGGAGGACATATGGCAGCAGGAGCGCGACGATCTCTTCAAGCAGTGGGATGCCGTCTCGGAACGCGAGAAGCGCTCGCGCACGATGGTCGCCCAGGAAGCCATCAAAGTGGACGAAGTGGCAGCAGAATTGCAGGCGGTACAGAGCGCCATCGGCTCCGGCGTTGATGTTGCCATCTTCACGCAAGCGGCCTTCAGCGCCTATGGAGCCACAGTCTCCTTGAATGGAACGGGCGAACTGCAGGTTGACCTGGGCGAGGCGCCGCGTGCCTTGCGTGACGCGGTTGGCAATCTCACTCGTCTCAAGGCGCGTTTTGAACTGCCGGTGCGCGCAGGCGAGCTCTACCTGAGCCGCACGCACCCGGTGGTCGAAGGGCTGGCGGGCTACGTCATGGATGCCGCGCTTGATCCGATAGGCGAGAGCGTCGCCCGCCGCTGCGGGGTGATCCGCACCGGCCACATCTCGCGCCGCACGACGCTATTACTGGTGCGCCTGCGCTTCCATATCGTCACGCAGCGCGGCGCAGAGGAGCGACCACTCTTGGCCGAGGACTGCCAGGTCATCGCCTTTTCCGGCTCGCCGCGCAACGCGCAGTGGCTCGACGATAGCCAGGCCATCGAGCAGCTCCTGCAGGCGCAGGCAGAGGCCAATGTCACCCCTGACGAAGCACGGCATTTCCTGCAAACTGTCCTCGATGATTTTGACGTGCTGCAGCCACATCTCAACCAGGTGGCGCAGCAGCGCGGTGAGGAGTTGCTCACTGCGCATCGCCGGGTACGCAGCGCCTCGCAGATACGCGGTGTGCGCTACCGCGTAGAGCCGCAGTTGCCGCTGGATATCCTGGGGATCTATGTCTATTTGCCGAAAATATAGAAGGATATGCACATGCCAGCCTATAAGCGAGGCCAGCAGGCTATTTTTACCACCGTGCGCAGCGAGGGAGCAATCCTCCCAACAGACCTGCTCCAGCGCGTTGCCCAGGGCGATACTACCCTGGGCGGGCTGACGCCCGATGCCTATCATCTATCAGGAGAGAAGCTCAACGAGGCCATCAACCGCGCGTGGAACCACATGCTCGCGGCGTGGACAGTGTTCAAAGCAGGCAGGGAGAAACTTCCTGCGAATGACGCGGGAACCACACTGACGCGGGAACGCTGGCTGCTGCCCCTCTTCTCGGAACTGGGCTACGGTCGCCTGCTCACATCCAGAGCCATCGAGATCGGCGACAAAAGCTATCCCGTCTCGCACGGCTGGCAGCATACACCCATTCACCTGGTCAGTTTCAAGGTGGACCTCGATCATTTTAGCAGGGGCATAGCAGGCGCGGCCCGCAGCAGCCCGCACAGCCTGGTACAGGAACTGTTGAACCGTTCTGAAAGCCACCTGTGGGGCGTCGTCTCCAATGGGCTGCAGCTGCGCATCCTGCGCGACAATGTGAGCCTGACGCGCCAGGCTTATGTCGAGTTCGACCTGGAAGAGATGATGGATGGCGAAGTCTACGCCGATTTTGTGCTGCTGTGGCTGCTCTGCCACCAGTCGCGGGTAGAGGCCGAGCGCCCTGAGACGTGCTGGCTGGAGCAGTGGTCGCGCGCCGCGCACGAACAGGGTACCCGCGCGCTCGACCAGCTGCGCAATGGCGTGGAGAAGTCCATCACGGCCCTCGGCAGCGGTTTCCTGGCCCACCCGGCAAACAACGCTCTGCGCGAACAGCTGCGCTCGGGCACGCTCACCGCCCAGGACTACTACCGCCAGGTCTTGCGCCTCGTTTACCGCCTGATCGTGCTCTTTGTGGCGGAAGATCGCAGTGTCCTCTTTCACCCAGAGGCCGACCCGGTGGCTCGCGAACGCTACACCCGCTACTATGCAACGGTGCGGCTGCGTAGACTGGCGGAACAGCGCAGCGGCACGCGCCACGCCGACCTCTTTTGTGGGCTGCGGCTGGTAATGGAGCAGCTCGGCCAGGACAAAGGCTGCCCTGAACTGGGCCTGCCCGCTTTGAATAGCTTCCTCTTCTCGCGCGAGGCTATCCCCGCACTGGCTGACTGCGAGCTTGCCAACCATGACCTGCTCGACGCCATCCGCTCGCTGGCTTTCACCGCTGACAGGCGCATGCGCCGCGCCGTTGACTACAAAAATCTTGGCGCCGAGGAACTGGGCAGCGTCTACGAATCGCTGCTGGAACTGCACCCTGTGCTGCACATCGAGGCCGCACGTTTCGAACTGCAAACGGCAGGCGGCCACGAGCGCAAAACCACCGGCAGCTACTATACACCCACCAGCCTGATCACCTGCCTGCTCGACTCGGCGCTTGATCCTGTGCTGGACGAGGCCTATGCCAAACCGGATCCCGAGACGGCCATCCTCAACCTCAAAGTCTGCGACCCCGCCTGTGGCAGCGGCCATTTCCTGATCGCGGCGGCCCACCGTATTGCCAAACGCCTGGCTGCCATCCGCACAGGCGACGAAGAGCCCGCGCCCGAAGCCCGGCGCAAGGCGCTGCGCGACGTGGTTGGGCGCTGCATCTACGGCGTGGACCTCAACCCTATGGCCGTGGAACTGTGCAAGGTCAGCCTGTGGATGGAGGCCATCGAGCCGGGCAAGCCGCTCTCCTTCCTGGAGCAGCATATACAGTGCGGCAACAGCTTGCTCGGGGCCACACCCGCGCTGCTGGCAAAGGGCATCCCCGACAGCGCCTTCGAGCCAATCGAGGGCGACGACAAGAAAATCTGCAGCGAATACAGGAAGAAGAACAAATACCAGCGCGAAGGGAACCGATCTTTATTCGACCCTCAAGGCCAGCAATGGCCGTGGGACCGCCTGGGCGACCTGGCAACCGGTATGATGCGCCTGGAAGAGATGAGCGATGATACAGTAGAAGAGGTGCGCCGCAAGCAAGACTACTATGATAAGCTGGTCAAGTCCAACGCTTACGAGTCTGGCAGGTTGTGGGCCGACGCCTGGTGTGCCGCCTTCGTGTGGAAGAAGAACAATGAGTTCGCTTACCCCATCACCGAAGAAGTCTTCCGCAATATTGAGAGAAACCCTTTCAACATCGCACCGTGGATGAAGGATGAGATTATTAAGCTGAGAGAAAAGTACAAGTTCTTCCACTGGCACCTGGCTTTCCCTGATGTGTTCAGGATGTTGGGAAAAGGTGAGGAGCCAGAGAATGAGCAGGCTGGCTGGTCTGGAGGGTTCGATGTGGTGCTGGGGAATCCGCCGTGGGAGCGTATTAAAATTCAGGAAAAAGAATGGTTTGCTTCCAGGCGACCCGACATTGCTAACGCTGCCAATGCTTCCCATCGTCGGCGTATGATTGCTGCCTTACAGTACAAGGATCCTGTTCTATATACAGCTTTTATGGAGGACCAGCGTCAAGCTACTGGTGAGAGCCATCTGGTGCGTGATACGGGTCGCTACCCACTCTGCGGTCGAGGTGATGTGAACACATATAGCATTTTTGCTGAAACTATGCGGCTTATCATCAAACCGATAGGACGAGTCGGTTGCATAGTTCCTTCAGGTATTGCCACTGATGATACAACGAAAATCTTCTTCCAGGATATAACCGAGTCACGTACTCTAGTGAGCCTTTACGACTTTGATAATATTGCTGGGATCTTCGTAGATGTAGATAGCAGATATAAGTTTTGCTTGCTTACCTTGGCAGGACGTGCTAGGCCAGTGAAAATAGGATCTGAATTCGCTTTCTTCCTGCATACTGTCGAGGGCCTACAAGAAAGTGTGCGCCGTTTTACGCTTTCTGCTCAAGATCTGGCACTGATAAATCCCAATACTCGTACCTGTCCTATATTCCGTTCCAGGCACGACGCTGAGTTAACCAGAGCTATTTACAATCGAGTGCCTGTACTCATTGAAGAAGGCCCTCCTGAAGAGAATCCCTGGGATATTTCCTTCAACAGAATGTTCGACATGGCGAATGACTCGCACTTATTTCGTACCCGTGAGCAATTAGAGGCCGATGGCTGGATTCTCAAAGGTAACGTCTTTCTCAAAGATGCCGAGACCTGCCTTCCGCTTTACGAAGGAAAAATGATTTCGCACTACGATCACCGGTTCGGTAGCTATGAACATCCATCACTAGCAGACTCGGATGGTGGACTGAGCGCCTCTCAGTACGATAACCCTTCGATGCTATCAATGCCTCGTTACTGGATCCATGAATCTCACATGCCTGATCTCCTGTCTGATGGGAGGAAAGCGCTCCTTATATTTCGTGATATTGCTCGCTCAACGGACGTTCGCACGGCAATATTCAGTATCCTTCCAGCAGTCCCTTGTGGTCATACGCTTCCTATCGTAGTGCTTGACACCAAATATACTCGTGAAGTTACAAACCTTGCTAGCTGTACTTCTTCCTTTGTTTTCGACTATGTTGCCAGGCAGAAACTTGGTGGTACTCACATGACATTCTTCATTCTGAAGCAGCTTCCAGTACTTCCGCCAACTCAATACGTTGATAAATGTAAATGGAACGATGGGGTATCGTTGGCCAATTGGATCTGGCCTCGCGCCCTCGAACTCACCTATACCGCCTGGGACCTGGAACCCTTCGCTAAAGACTGTGGCTACAATGGTCCTCCCTTCAGATGGAACGAACAACGGCGTTTCTTGCTGCGCTGCGAGCTGGACGCGGCTTATTTTCACCTGTATGGCATCGAGCGCGATGACGTGGACTATATTATGGAGACGTTCCCGATTGTGAAGCGCAAGGATGAGAAGGAGTACGGGGAGTTCCGGACGAAGCGGGTGATTCTGGAAATCTATGATGAGATGAAGCGGGCGATGGAGACGGGGGTACCGTATGAGACAAGGTTGGTACCGCCGCCTGCTGATGCGGGGGTGGCACATGGGCCGAGGGGGAGCAGGGAGACGTTTGCAAAGCAATAATCCTCGCGGAGATTGATGGATAAACAGCATAACAAGAGAAAGAGGCAAGCAGGATGGCTGAATTATTGAGTGCCACCGGGTCATTTATCACTGAAGGAGAGAGAAGAGCAGCCGCGGAGTTGAAGCAACTGCCCGACTCGTGGCTTGTCATCTGTAATAAGACGCTGCCAACCAGCAATGGACGCTCCTACGAGATAGACTTTGTGGTGGTCGGGAAACGCTGGATATTTCTCCTGGATGAGAAATCCTGGCGAGGTAAAATTCGCGGCAACGAGGAACAATGGGTCAGAATGGATGGCTTTTCAGAACGCAGTCCTCTGGCAAAGGCGGATTATGTGGCGAAGGTACTGGCTGGCCATATCGGGTGGAAGGTGCCTGCCCTGAAAAGCGGTGGTCGCTTTGTCCGGGGAGGCGTGTTGCTCTCTGCTACCGATCAACTACCACAGATTCTTGATTCCCGCGCGGCCAATGGCATTTTCTTGTTGACGGATGTATGCCAGCGTCTCTGCGCAATCGATAGTCAGGGAGGCAATCCGCTTGTCGGCCAGGTACATAACCTGGTGAAAAAAGCGCTGGTAGATCTCTCTGAGCGACCGGCTGTCCCTGGCCGCATCAACAATCTTTTCACCGTTGAAGACGCAATAGCTGTTCGTCCTGGTGTGCGTCTTTTTCATGCCACTATGGACGGCGGTGAACCATACCTTCTGATGATCTACGATCTTGGGCGCGACCCGCTTGCAGCACACGAACTGAGAAATTTCTACCTGCGGGAGTTTAAAGCGCTGCGCGAACTGTATAGCACGGGCCTGGTTGCCGAAGTCGCGGTGCCTTTTGAATGGTCCGACGACTTTCTTATTCTCCCCATCGTTCCGTTGAAAGGCAAACCATTAAGTGTGTATCCACGCCCGGAGACCCGTGAAGAGCTTGCTCTGGAATTGCTGCTCGCGGCAGCCTGCTTTAAAGGACTGGACATCATTCATAGTAAGAATATCCTGCATCGCGCTATTGGACCAGACACCGTCTATGTGCTGCAGGGGGGACAGGCGCCCAAAATCGCCTTTACAAATTTCTTTGCCGCACGGCTGGGCACCAGCACCATCGCGGCTCCTCTCGATAAGCTTGCTTTTGCAAACGAAGACCCGTATGCTTCTTTTGATCTTGCAGTTGGCTATGAACATGCGACCCCAGCAACCGACATCTTTAGCCTGGCACTGGTGTTTTTGGAACGCGTTGCAGGCGTCTCTATCGCGGGGATACGCGCATCCGTCGAAAGCGAAATCATTTTTCCTGACCTTCAGAAACGATGGTCGATCCTTCCTGCTGACTTCACTGCCGAACTCTCCAGTCTCTTTCAGCAGATTGTGACTCCTGAACACTATGCACCACCCCTGCCGGCAAAGGAGATCGTGTCACAGTTGAGCGAACTTGCCCGGCGCCTGCGAAGTGGGACACCCCAGGAGGAAGACACGTACCTGCTAGACAGGCGTTTCAAGGTCCAACGTGTTCTGGGACAGGGAACAATGGCAAAGACGTATCTCGCAAGCTATGCCGACTACGCCGATGCCGGGCTAGGGCGCTTTGTGCTCAAACGTTTTCTCAGGCCTGAAGAGGTCTATCAACAGGCAGTAGCAGAGTACCGTTCGCTGGCCCAGATTAAAAGCAAATACCTGCCCAGCATTTCAGAAATTTATCGCCAGCAGGACGACGTGCATATCAAAATGGAGTATATTCCCGGACAGACCTTGAAAGAACTGGAATCCACCTTCCCCTGGCCCCTGGAGCGCTGGTGGCCCTTTGCGCAGGACATGATGAATGCTATTGAGGAGTTGGAAACGAAACACCTGCTGCATCGCGATATTAAGCCTGAAAATATCATTCTCTATGATGAGGGGCAGTATCCCGTCCTGATTGACTTTGGCTTCGCCATCCAGCAGGGAGCATCCAGCAGTGTGCGTGCGGCTGGTACCCCTCTTTACCTACCACCGGAGGCATTGACAGCGCTGACCCCACCGTCGACCTGTGATCGCTATGCCGCCGGTATTGTGCTTTTCAGGATGCTCACCGGCTCGCTCCCGTTTGAACTCACGGGTACACGACGAATACCGCGCATCCCAGACCGCGTTACCAGCGAGAAGGTGCGAAAAATAGCGGCAGTGCTGCTGCGCGTGGTATCAAATGATCCTCAGGAGCGCCCTACATCGATTGCCCAGGTGCGGAACGATCTGCAGACCGCCGTCCTCGCACTTGAAGAACCGGTAGAAATACGTACACTGGCCGAGCAAATAAATCCCTGGGTGGACGACATTCGCAGTCTCTATCGCAATAGCGAGAGCGGTAATGCCAACAATAGGGGACTGGATACCCCGTTCGTGCGTGAAACCTACGTGCCGACTGCACTGGATTTGTGGCTGCTTCCTGCAATCTTTCATGATCGTCCGAAAGCCGTGTTCCTGTCCGGCAATCCTGGCGACGGGAAAACGGCCTTCCTGGAACAGGTCCGCGAGAAGTTAGAAGACGAGCAGGCCACGTTTCTCAGGCACGACGCCGATGGCTGGGAATGTAAGTATAAAGGGCATACGTTTCGTAGTTGCTACGATGCCTCAGAAGCATATAAAGGACTTAGCGCGGACGAACAGCTTGCGCAAAAGTTGCAGGGGCTGGAAGGAAGGAGCATGCCTGACACCCCGTTGACCGTGCTGATTGCCATCAATGATGGACGCCTCATGGATTACTTTGACCGCCACAAAGAGCGTTTCCACTGGCTGGCAGAACAGATAGCACGATTTGAGGATGAGAGTGAGGTAGAGCATGTGCCCGTCTGGGTAGTGGACCTGAAGCGGCGCGCATTTGTGAACTTACCCGAAGCTGCAGAGCCATCAATTTTCACCCGTGTGCTGCAAAGCCTCGTTAACCAGGAGCGCTGGCAGATCTGTGAGACCTGCGCCGCTGCCGCTGTGTGCCCCATACGTAACAACGCTGCTGCGCTGCGCAAACGTAATATCAGCAAATGGCTAGAATATCTGCTTTTACTTACACACCTGCGCCGCCAGCGTCATATGACAATGCGCGACCTGCGCTCTGCCATCGCCTATCTCATTACAGGCAATACCAGTTGTCAGCAAGTACATGAGGCAAGGCATGGCGAGGAGGCAGGAGCATCACTGATCAACCTGAACTACTGGCGTTCGGCATTTGCGCCGCTTGAGATGAATGATGAACTACTACGCGAGTTGATCAACCTTGATCCAGCACGGTTCGCACATCCACAGCTTGACCGCTTCCTCCATTTCCACCAATCGCCAGAGGAAGCTGATGCGCGGCGTCTTCTATTTGCCGATAGCATCGATCTGAGCTTACAGCGTTTCAAAGACGAACGTGAGTGGATTGCAGCGACAAAACGACGACTGTACTTTGAGATCAGCAAAGCAACAATAGAGAAGAAAAATGGCTCGCGACACGTCCCATACATTCGCAGGCAACATTTATTGCCTTATCAATACGCGAAAGACTTCATGGCGCTGCTCGACGACCGCCTGGACGACGAGCCGATAGCCTGGATACGCGAGCAGCTTGCGCTTGGTATTCTCCATTCGGATGGCATCGTAGAAGACGTGCCACCTGGCAAACTGAGTGTTCAGGTCAGTGCCTCGGAAGAGCAGCAACTGGTCGTGCTCAAACAGTTTCCTCTAGAGGATTTCAAGGTCTATGCTGAGCCACTTTACGGCATGCAAATGATCGAGCAAATCCCGGAAATTGTGATATTCGAACATACATCAGGGATGCCGCACCTTGAGATCACAGTCGACCTGTTCGAGCTGCTCATGCGCATGGCGAACGGATTATTGCCCGATGCGCAAGAGTACCAGCCATTGCTGGAAGACCTGAAACGCTTCAAGGATGCGCTGCTCCTGCAAGAAACTCGTGATCTTGTGCTTATTGAAAATCAGCACCGCGTGCATTACATCACCCAGCGGAACGGCAATATTATTCGCACAGGAATATAGAAGGAGGAGGATCATAAATGAAAGTAAAATTACCAAAGGAGCTGCGAGGAGTAAAATTTTCCCCCGTGTTCACGGTTGAAATGAATGATTTCGATATCGATCTATTTCTTCCATCACTCTTCTACACTATCCTATCGGAAGGACGTGGTAAGGCAAAGCGGGCCAATGACCCCAAAAATATTAAAGGCTACATAGATGCTCTATCAAAGCATCCAGTATTAGAAGGCTTTGATGATCCGGCGGGACGTAGAATGCTAGAACGGCTTGTACGTTCCGCACTCATCACCACTGGTGGTGTGGGCCATGCTAAAAGAGAAGAGCAGATCACTTCAATTGTACCATATACATTGTTAGTTCATAAGGCTGGTTTTCCTGCGGAGGGCAATCGCCAGCGAGGAGCAGATATATTTATTTATCAGGCTCTGCGAGATAAGATGCAGCGAGCCGATGACAGGCTTCAGCAAGCAATTACAGAGATCTTCGGGCGAGGAGTTATCATCGGTGATATGCCAGAACTAGGAGGCCGGTATGATGGAAAGACAGAACTTGATACCCTGACACGTCTCGCTATTGCGTTTCTGGATGGTTTTCAAAATACAAGGATAGGTTTGAGCCGCGGAACAAGCGTCACTCCAGCTTGCCCGGTGCTTGCAAGTGAACTTGCCACCGATCTACTACGGTACCTTTTTGAGTACTACAAACGCATGCCCACGCAGGCCTTCACCTATCATTTACTCGCGTTGATCAACTTCGAACTGTTCAACTACACACTGAAACTTGTCTACGCCATTAACCACCTAGTGCAGAACCCGGAAACATTACCCATGGCAATGCGTGATTCGCTGCACGCATCGCCACCACAACTCTACCTGGACTTCACGAATGACGCGAGGAGCTACAGCCAGGAAATGGCGAAAGCCTGTGTACGGCGCGATGTCGAGGCATACCAGCAGTATCTTTCATCCCTGCTGCACCTTCGCTTGTTAGATGGCTATGTTGGACAGCTCAGCCGAAACGCACAGAGGCGAGCAAAAATCGATGCCATCCTTGATGGTAGCACCTCTGGACCGCTTTATCTTCAGCGCTTGCTACTACTACAGCAGGAACCTTCCATTGATATGCATATCCAGGCGCAGGCACGTACGGAGGAAGAACGCATACGTGAACAAAACGAATTGCAGGACGAGGAGGTTCGAATTCAAGAAAATGAAGAAAACCTTGCCTGGCTCAGTGAGATCGCTGAAGTGGCAGAGACCGACTTTGAGCGGGTGGTGAATCTGCTGGTAGAGGGTCAGCGAGATAACGCGTTGACAAATCTTATCAAATGGTACTACGGTGTTGGCGGAATGAAGAAACCGCATGGCGTGCTGCGTGGCAGTAGTACGTCTCGTCAATCGTGGCGCTACGCCCCATCAAGTGACTTACTGGCGGTCCTTGTGCAGGTAGCAGCAGCGCGACTTTCTCAACAAGGTATTAGATCGATTCGCCTGCAAGAATTTTTTGCGTTTCTAGAAGCACATTATGGGATTCTTATAGATCGTCCTCCGGACATCTTTAAGGGTGCAGAATATGCAGCGGCGGCACGTGACAATTTGCGTGCCATGTTGGATCGACTCAGGCAGATGGGCATATTCCGCGATCTCTCAGATGATTTTACCGCACAGCGCCTGCATGCTCCTTACGCGGGCACAGATATGATCAGGACGGAGGAATAAGAGATAGATGAGTACGATACGCACAGAGCTGCTAGCCGAAGAAATAGCTGGCCAATTACAAGGCACGACGGATGGGCATTGTGCCCGTGTAGACTTCCTGGAACGTATGGAGGCGATGGCTACCTGCCAGTACCTGGCGAAAAAACACGCGGGGGAAGACATCTCTTTTCATTTACTCACAACTCGCGCTGCTGCAACCCAAAAGGATGCCATTTTTATCACTACCGATGAGGCCATTGAGATTCGCAACCGCAAACGGGGACGTCTCTGTCTCTTTATCTCTTCAGACCTGGTGGATGCAGCATATAGTTCACTCGCCAATTCTTTTGCATTTATTGATGGACGAAAACTTCATGAGGCAGTCTTGAAGCGCATTCTGAAACAACTGCCTGATGAAGTGCATAAAGTCCTTCGTATCGTCTCCAGGGGAACCCTCCTGGCGAGCTATGACCAGCGCCTGGATTTCGCAATTGCAGCTCTTGAGCTTGCACAGGCTAAAGAACTCTCCAGGCTGGGCCTGGAGCTGTGGCGGGTGGGTCTCATTGCTGACGCCAGTCCAGATTTCGTCGCGAATCTGGAGAGCAACCGTCGCTGTACTCTTGATCTGGCGCATCCATCACGTATCAGCGCCATGGCGCGCGAACGTATTCAAAGCTTGAAGGTAGATAAAGAAACAGCTACTGCTCTGGGGTTATTCTTCCGCATTAACCTTCGATCGCTGGAAATTTCCTCACCTGGATCGCAGTGACATTCGCTCCGTGATGGTACAACCATTTGTAAATGCCCGGGGAGTGGTTGAGAAGTATTGTAAACTCGATCAACTCGATGACGCTTACAGCAGCTTGAGAGCTGCTTGCGGCCCAAAAAGGTCAATGGCTATCAAGTGGGCATGTGATCCGGCTCTACCAGCTAACTTGAGCAGTTGGAGCGTCAGGATTGTGCCATCCGATGCAAAGGATGAACTGGACGAGGATAACGATTTCATTGAACCAAAGGTACCACGTGTGCCAGGGCATCGTCGCAGCATGACCATTAAGCTTGACATCGAAGAAGAAGAGGTTCCAACCTGCCCAGTTCGTGTGAGGGTGGCGCCCCTGGACGCTGCGGGCAACGAGATCAACGATGAAGAGGCAGAAAAGCCGATTTTTTGGTCAAGCACCGAGTTTTTTCTTGTCAAGGACATTGCCGAACCGCTCTCAGCTCAGCCCCGTGAGAGCCGCAGTACCGTTCCAACCATTGCCTATGGTCAGCTTGAGATCGCGATGAATACGCGGGAGGCTGCGATAGAAGAGGCCAGAGCTCAATGGATCGAGAAGGATATTTCCTATTTTAGCCTATCTTTTCCAGGGCGTGGGACACTGAATATTGGTTTAAGTAACCCCCTTTTAGAGCTAGAGAAGCGTATCCGGGACGAACCACGCAATGGTGGCTGTTATACGCTTTCGGTAGATGAAGTGCAGCAAGTCCAGGCCGGTGCTTGTGTATCCCAGACCTTGCAGACCAGTCTTCAAGAACTATGGTCTTCCTTCTGGAAAACACGTGACACATTCTTCAGTCGCTTGAAAAAGGCTCTGCCGCGTGATCTAGTAGAAACGGCTGATTGGACGCCTGAGCTCGCGGGAGCAGCCTTACGCTATGCACAGAGCTACCGGGACCTGCTCGACACCATAGTGACGAACAGGTGTGAGCGTGCTGAAATACTGGATGCACTTTCGGTTGACACGCTGCTCGTTCAAGTGACAGGAAAGGGCAACAGACAGGAGGAGGCCATTGTCACACTCCCAACTCATCCTTTCAGGGTGGCATGGTATGCAAACTATTCGCAACTCTTGCGTAATTGGGAAGCGCAGCTGTTCAGGCATCCAATGCGCACGCGTAAGCGTGCTATTGATATGCAAGCGCTGCGCTTGTTAGAACCAGTGAATGTGCCTGCTTTTGCACACCATCTCAGTTCTACAGAAGCATTTACCTTTTTTCAAAATTTACGCTTCTTTCATGGTATAGCCTTGCCCGCGGGTGTTACTGATCCCCAGCGCCGCTTCAATGAGGTGGCTGTTATTCTAGGTCTGAACCATGATCAGGCCACAATGGGTGATATTCAACCGGATCAACTGAAGGAGCATTTCGTCCGTTTTCAAGCCTTGCATCCTTACACAGATACCCTCGTAACCACGTTGGTGAATCCTGATCGTGGAACCTTCTTCGCGGAAGCTTTACAACATCTGCTTTTGAAAACAACATCTACCGAAGAAGGAGCGGAGGAGCACCCCATCTCTTCATTTCAGATTACGGCTTTTCTACAAGACGAGCACAAGAGACCACTCAAGGCTCTGGATGATGTGCGGAGGCAAATTGAGCAGCAGTACGCGCAGACAAGTGATTATTTCCTGCCAGGTATCTCGACCATCGTGCGTCCTTTGAGCCAGTTGGAGCAGAGAGAGCCTCCAGAAGCGCATATAGCTGTAGTGACGGATTTCACCCAGCCCATAATAGGGCATCGACCAATCGCGCAGGAGACTACAGCCACTAATAGTGTCAATGGCCTCTATGGTCTTATTACTCGTTTTGTCTCACAGTTTAGCGCCGATGAAAACGGCTTACGCTGGCTGCATCGTATCGTGCCGGAGAGCGTAAAAAAAGCGGAACATCCCGCTGGCTCCAAATATAGCGAAATCCTGACAGATCTGCACGATGTATTTCTGAATGCCTGCGGCTATTTCTCAAGTCAGCGTCTGGATGTACATCCTATATTGGAGGTCCATCTCGATAAGACGCGCTGTGAACTGTTAGAACGCCTGCACACGAATACGAACTGGGTCGTCACGCTGGATCGATTTTTTACCCTTGACTACTACGATTCCCCCAATCACCCTGGTCTTGATAACGTCGCGCGAAAATATGTACTGGACTATTCACCCGAAACCATCGAAGGACTGGGACATCGCATGATGGTGACGACGGCCTGGCATGAAGAAATTGAGACACTGCTTCGTCAGGCCATGAAAGAACTTGGCTTCGCCAGCGTCGATCAGAGCGTCAGTCGCCTGCTACACTACCTGAAGACTATCTCTGGACGACTGGCATTGCAGGCACTTGAATCCCCGACAAGCGCGGCAGCAGCAGTCGGGCTTGGGACTGTTACTGCCTGGCTTCAGAAAACGGGTCGTTTACGGCAAGCTGTGCTTGTGCCAGTAGATATCTATCCTCGCCTCTTCTCACAGGAAGGGACAGGCAGAGCGACGCGAGGTGAACGTCGCTGTGACCTGGTTCTCATCTCTTTCAGGCGCAACATTTTCGACGCGACTTTTATCGAGGTCAAGTGGCGCAGGGGACAGACTCCTCTGCTGCAGGAGCTTGCGGAGGATATGGCACTCCAGATGGAAGGATCAGCGCAGGCAATGAGGAATCGCTTCTTTAATGAGGAGCGTATTGACAAGGCGCTGCAACATGCCTATCTCGCAAATGTGCTCAGATTCTACTTTGAACGATCTCGCCGTTACCAGCTCTTCGATCCTGGT
>WNGM01002377.1_pt1 | contig 17642 bp, 20 predicted proteins | sample 5400571 | NCBI WGS metagenome assembly WNGM01 (sample SAMN13153378, study PRJNA577476) | soil metagenome | isolation source: 100 cm soil or saprolite under Garry oak tree replicate 2 | place: USA:California | collected 2016-06-15 | reverse complement strand
GGCTCTGATGTTACAGATTGCTTAGACGGGCCTTCGGGCGGCAGAGCTGTAGCGGAAGATTTTTTCGACTGCCCATTTTCCTCTTTCGTCTTCTCGCTGGCAGAGCTCCCACCGTTTTTATGAGCCGGGGACGGTGTGGGAGCAAGGCCACGAACTGCCCTTTCTTTCCCCTCTTCGGAGCGCGACTGCATAGGTACGGGACCCGGGGCAGCCTGTGCTGCCGGGCGGTCGAAACGGTAGCGGCGGGCTGGCCGTGGCTGTTCTTGCGCCGGGGGTTCCTCCGGAGCAGGTGTAGACACTGCCTGGTCAGTTTCCCTGGCAGACTGCTCCTCTCGCTGGCGAGCGTTCACATGCCGGGGCAGGCGCTGGCGTGACGCCGGGCGCAGCAACGGCGACACAGGCCGCGTGTCAGGTGCAGCGGGTACAATTTCCGGTGGATTCTGCTCACCTGGTACATTTACTGACGTGCCAGCAGGTGTATTTACTACTTCTTGCTCAATTGAAGAAGCTTGCTGCTCCTCTGCTGTAGATTCTAGCTGCGGAGAGCTAATATGGACCTCTTCCGCCTGGCGAAATTCCTCAATGAAATCGATGAAGGATCGCGCTACGCTCTCTTCTACGAGCGGGAGCGCCTCTGTAAAAGGGAAGGCGGCACTTTCTCCTGCAACCTCTTGTTCGTTAGCAGCCACCGGTATATGGGTAGGGGGAGTCTCCTCAGCGGGTTGCAGCTCTGATCCCCCTGTATGCCCACCCGCTTGTGTCCCGGTAGAGGTTATGGCTTCTGGCGGAGCAGAAGTAGAGGTGTTTTCGGAGACGTGTTGTTGCTCTGCGACGGTCTCCTCTACGTCGCCACTCTTAAAATTCGTATCTTCTGTTGTCACTAAGATCTCCAGTCTCAATAGCTACAGACCGGAGTCCAGGCGTTAGCCATATAGAAAGAGTGTTCGATTGAAGGTTGGTGGAACGTGGCTCTCTATGCGCCTATCGTCTCACATTCTATGCAACGGGTGTTCGGGAAAAGGCAAACATTTTTCTGGTCTTCAGCTTGCCTTTCGCACTTTTTACATACCGATCCGCGTTGTTGATGGGCAGGTACACATGTACATCTACCCCTACCTTATCCTCGGGCAGGCTACTTACACTACATGCACGACCCGGTCCGGTCTCATCAATGCCGTTATCTTTACTCTTGCTGTATCCCACTATTGAACGGCGGAAAACTCGTGGGTACAGGTTGTGCCGGGGTCTCTCTCGTTTCGCTCATTCCTGGCGCCGTCGACACGTGGCGATTAAACGCGCTGTTCTCTTGTTTGTCAGCGAGTGTGCTAGCAGAGAAGCCTTTCGCTTCTCTCACCTCTGCAGCCTGGCTGGTAACATGCCACACATAGACAAGACGCTCTATAGCGGTCACATGTGAAAGAACCGCCAGGAGGGCCAACGCCCAGATGACAGTGCCAGTTAAGAGACCTATGGCCAGTATGACGACACGTTCGGGGCGAGCAAGCAGCCCGGTTTTACATTCTAGCCCCAGACCTTCAGCACGCGCTTTTGCATAGCTTACCATGAGCGACCCGACTACGGCTACGAAAATGAATACTATCATCCAGGTTTGTTCGTGTTGAGCAGGCCAGAATGCATCATGAAGATCTGGCCGCTGCAAAACATAGCAGAGCAACCCTAATAGGATGATACTCTCTGAATAGCGGTCGAGCATCGAATCAAGAAACGCGCCGAAGGTGGTGGCAGCGTTGCGAACGCGAGCCATCGCCCCATCGAACATATCAAAAATTCCAGCAAACAACACCAGCAAGCCTCCGACCAACAAGAAACCCAGAGCAATTACCAAGGCCGTCAACGCACTGAGCAACAGCCCTATGACGGTCAACGTATTCGGAGTAACTCTCAGGCGGGCCAGTGGTTGAATGATAAGAGCGACAAACTGCCGAACTCGTTGCTGTATGCGTCTGCTAAACATATCCCTATTGTACCATACTTGGGTCTGTTGGTACTAGTTCTTTTTGGTTATAACCCCAGGGCTATTTACAAGTCGATGACTTCATCTCCGTAGGGGCGAGCGGGGAGGAGATGGGTGGAGTGGGCCTTTATGGTCGCCCGCCCCGCCGTCCCTGCATCTGCCTCCCGACTCTGTCATTGGTCAAGGTGATGTGGCCGACGCGGGCGACCATAAAGGCCCTCCCCGCGCCGCTCCACCGCCCTCGCCCCTACGGGGAAACCACGTGAGAAAAGGGCTTTTAAATCTCCCTGTAGAGTATTACTACGATAGCCCTGTCAAGATATCGTATACTTCAGACGGATACTTCTTTGGATCAGGAGAACACACATGGAATATATGCAAGGGAAAGTCTGTTTGGTGACGGGCAGCACGTCGGGTATAGGCAGGGTGACAGCTCTCGAACTGGCAAAAATGGGTGCAACCGTCGTGCTGGCCTGTCGTGATAAGAGCAAGGGTGAAGCCACCAGGGATGAGATCAAAGCGCAAAACAGCGATGCACTAGTCGATATGCTTGCTGGCAGACCTCTCTTCACAGCAATCTGTACGACAGCTCGCGCAGGACTTTAAGGATCGCTATTCACGCCTGGATGTGCTGCTGAATAATGCTGGCGCCATTTTTCTCAGGCGCTCTACAACAATAGATGGGCTTGAGCGGACCTTTGCCGTCAATCACCTGGCCCCGTTCTTACTCACCAATCTGCTGTTGGACACCCTGAAAGCCAGCGCTCCGGCACGGGTCGTAACGGTTTCTTCGGGGGCTCATCAAGGTGCAACTCTCAACTTCGATGACTTGCAAGGGGAAAGGGGATATGGCGGGCTGAAAGCATACAGCCAGTCGAAGCTTGCCACCATCCTGTTTACACACGAGCTGGCAAAAAGGCTCCAGGGAACAAATGTGACGGCGAACTGCCTGCATCCGGGCATGGTTGCGACGAACTTTGGCAATGATAATGGCCGGGTGTTATCCTTCCTCGTAAAACTGGTCATGCGAACCGGGATCAGCCCCGAGAAAGGGGCCGAGACATCCGTCTACCTGGCATCCTCACCGGATGTAGAAGGCGTCAGCGGGAAGTACTTTAGCGATTGCAAGGAAGTACGCTCCTCAAAGGAGTCGTATGATGACGCAGTCGCTCAGCGGCTGTGGGAGGTCAGCGCAGAACTGACAAAGCTGTAATTTACGAAGGTATCCGCCTTATTTTGTCTATTTGAACGGATGGATGATAAGGGCAATCGCTATCACAATCACGATAATAGCCACCATGGCAATTAAGAAATAGACATTTTTACGGCCCAGCGACTTGCTAAAGCTCGGGCTAATGGATTTCCTGGCCTCCTGGCGGCGCTCCTCAGTGCGCTTCTTTTTGCGCTCGATGCGTTTCTGCCTTTTCCCTTGAGCAGCCACGGCAGGGTCCTCGCCATATGGCCCCGTTCCCAGGTGCTGCATGCGACGGCGCATCTCGCGGCTGTAGCTTTCGGCCTCCCGCTGAGCAGGGCTTGTGGTATTGATTTCCCTGGGCTGTGTGGACTTCGCCCCTGGTACCGCTGTACCGCCGACACGGGGTTTGTCGCCCTTACCAGCCAGCTTGCTCTTGCCAGCAGCGGTCTGATCTTTTTTCACCTGCGTTTGCTGCTCGCCTTGTGGTTTCACCTCAGCAGCCTTTGGGGGATTGGTCGCGCTTTTGCGCGATTCTGGCTTGTTCGCTTTTGTCATGATTGTATCCTTCCCTGCCTGCGTTCAACCGATATCTTCTTGTGCGACGAGCGCCCTGGCTGTTCTGGCTGCCTCCTCTTTGTCATCGGGAGATAGCACACCATCGATCACCAGTCCCAGCAGGTGATCCTTGATCGGGCGTAACCACGGCCCTGGCCCGCGGCCAAACAATCTCATGAGTTCATCGCCATTGAGAGGGCTTTTTAATGGCACGCGCTCTGCCTCCTCTTTCAAGCGCTGGCAGCGCTCCGCGAGTTCCGCCACTCGCGCGGCCGCACGAGTGACCTTGTCGGCGCGATAACTTGTAATATCGGCGCGTGACAGGTCTAACAGGTCCAGCAAATTATCCCCGCTTTCCAGCATCAGGCGCCTGACCGCCCCGTCTGTCCAGTCTGGTGTGTAGGCATTGGCACGCATATGCAGTCGCACCAGCCGTGAGACGCTTTCGATGAAGTCGCGGTCAAAGTGCAGGCCCTTCAGAATTTCACGCGCCATCTGCGCCCCTCGCTCTTCATGGCCGAAGAAATGGACCTTATTATCTTCAACAGTGCGTGTACGTGGTTTAGCAATATCATGCAGCAGCGCTCCCCAACGGGCGATCAGCCGCGGCGAGGAGCGTTCAATAACGCGCAGCACGTGAGCATACACATCCTTTGAGCGAACACCGCGTTGGGGCTGCTGGCTGACGCCGCGCAACTCCAGTACCTCCGGTACAATCCACTCCATCAATCCCAGTTCTACAAGCAGGTCAAGACCCTTGGCAGGGTGGGCCGAGAGCAGCAATTTATTCATCTCATCGCGAATGCGCTCCCGGCTGATTTTTTGCAGCTTGGGTGCCTGGCGCGCGATAGAGCGCATGGTTTCTGGCTCGATCGAGAAATCGAGCTGGGCAGCAAAGCGCACAGCACGCATCAGCCGCAGCGGGTCCTCATCGAAACGCTTGTCAGGTTCATTGCCGACGGCACGCAAGACATATGCCTCGAGATCCTGTCGACCCTTAAAGGGGTCGATGATATCCCCGTTCAGGGGGTCTCGCGCCATCGCGTTGATGGTGAAATCACGCCTGCGCAGGTCTTCTTCCAGCACGGTGCCAAAGCATACTTCCGGCTTGCGCGACTCGGGGTTATACTTTTCATCCCGAAAAGTCGTTATCTCGATGATATCGCTGCCATAGAGCAACCGCACCGTGCCGAAACGCTCGCCTACCAGCACGACGGCGCTGGGGTGCGTAGGCGCTACCAGGCGTTTGATCTCGTCAGGACGTGCATCCGTAGCCAGGTCCGCGTCGTTCGACTCTCCCCGGTGCAACAGCACATCACGCACAGTTCCCCCGACCATGTAGAGTTGTTTGCGCTGCGTACGAAATGCTTCCGCCAGCGTGATGATGATATCTAACATCGTTAAACTTGCTTATCCGCTTTACTGGAGAATAATTGAGTAGAGTAATCCTGTAATGGGAGTATTGTACCATGTCCGGCTAAAGCGGTGAAGAGGTTCTTTGCTCCTACCTGTGAATATTGGCCCAAAACACTTGACAGGAACGTTTGTTCTGCTATAATTCATATAGAAAATGCGTTCTAAACTCTAATACGGAGGAGGCTCCCATGGCAGTCCAGCTAAAGAAACAGACCAGGCCTAGCGAGTACGACGTAGCGGAAGATGATAGGGTTTACATGACTCGCAGCCCCAGCAGTGTGCGCAAATATAGACAACCATTGCAGCAGGACGCTCTTGATGATAGCTCTACGTCACAGGGGCCAATTATCCAACGCCGCGCCAGCAGCGGTCTGGGCGCCAGCAACGGCATAGCATCCAAAGCCCTTCGTCCATATGTTATGGAAGAAAGGCGTGCCCGCAGGCGGCTCCCTCTATTAGCTATCTTTTTGGGAATGGCAGTCGCAGCTATACTTGCGATCGGACTAAGTTCTTTTGGCGCCTGGTGGCAAATGCACCAGAATGATGTGCAGTACGGCCGTCCCCGCACGTTCCAGTTCGATGCCGTCGTGGGGCACGGCGATAGCCCAGCTAACCCGACTCATTTTATCATCATCAACCTGGACAGGCACGTGGAGGTCATCGAATTTCCTGGCGGCGATGGGACACACGCGCGTATGTATCTTGGTCCCACGCTGTTCGGTGATGGACAGGACCTCACCCCGGTCACAGCGGAGGTCCGCGATGTCAATGGCGATGGAAAGCCTGATTTGATCCTGCACATTCAGGATCAACGCGTAGTTTTTATTAACGACGGCACGATGTTCCGTCCACTAAAATCCGGTGAGAAAGTCAGTCTGTAACCCTACTCACATCCAATAGATCTATATGATACGAGGAATCGCTATCCTGAACAAAGGCGTGCAAGAATTCTTGGCGCCTATTTTTTGCACTTGAGCGGTAAGGAGAAAGCAATTCAGGAGCAGATGAAAGCCATGGTTAAGGAGCAGCGAGGTGGGACAAAAAGACGGTTGATTACCCTCATGCACGTGGGTCATGCCTGGCGGGAGGCATAAACATGACCACTCTGCACCGTATTGACGACCTCGCTCGGCCTCGGCTCCCGTGGCTCATATGGACCCTGAACCGATCTCTCGCGCCTTTCATGGGGTGGGTGCATCTTGACGAGAGCACCCTGCTCCGCACCGCGATGAAGAAGACCGGTCTCACGGATTTCGGTGACGACCGGTTCCGCGAGCCACTGCGCGTGCTCGTAGCTGCGCTGGAGCGCGAGGCCAGGCTCAACCCACTCGGTCGCGTGCTTAACCGTCAGATGCTGCTGCAATTGCTTACGACGCGGCTGCTGGTGCAGGATCTTGTGATCCGCCATCCCGAGATCCTGGACCTGCCGGTGCCTTCGCCTCTCGTGATCCTGGGCTTGCCCCGCACTGGGACGACGCACTTGCACAATCTGCTCTCATGCGACCCGTGCCTGCGGTCGCTCCCCTACTGGGAAAGTCTCCAGCCGGTGCCCCCACCCGAGATGTGGCCCACACCAGGGCAGCCCGACCCGCGGATAAAACGCTGCCAGCAGACTATGCGCCTGCTCACCTATGTGATGCCGTTGTACCCGCTGATGCATGAGATGGCCTGCCACCTTCCCCAGGAAGAGATCCAGCTGCTCGCCGTCGACTTTTCGACCATGCTCTTCGAGTGGACCAGCCACGTACCTGGCTACCGCGACTGGTACCGCACGCATGACCAGACTCCCGCATACAGATATCTGCGGAAACTGCTGCAAGTGCTCCAGTGGCTGCGTGGCGGCACGCGCTGGGTGCTCAAGTCGCCGCAGCACCTTGAGCAGATCAGGCAGCTGCTCGCTGTCTTCCCCGACGCGAAGATCGTCCAGACCCATCGCGACCCGGTCGCCGTCACCGCATCGCTGTGCACGCTGCTTGCCTACGTCGCGCGCATGCAGACCGAGCACGTCGATCTGATCGAAGTAGGTCGGTACTGGTCGGCCCGGGTGGAGGACCTGCTGCGAGCGTCAGTGCGCGACCGCTCGCTCGTTCCCGCTGATCAGGCGCTCGATGTGCACTTCCACGAGTTCATGGCTGACAACGTGAAGATGGTGAAGCGCGTCTACGAGTTCGCGGAGCAGCCAATGAGCGGGGAGGTGCAGCAGGCAATCGAATCGTTCATAGCTGCAAACCCGCGAGGGAGGCTCGGCCGCATCGAGTACCACCTGGAGGACTTCGGCCTAGATCCCCGTGAGCGACGCCAAGCCCTGCGCTTCTACCAGGAGCGCTACGACGTTCCTGATGAGGGATAGGGTGTGAGTACCGGAGGAAGTATCAACTGGCAAGACCCTTTTGGTTCAGATGATGGCGCTCTTTTTGGAACGGATATACTAAGTAGCCAGCACAGCCCGTCGTGCAGGCGCGGCCAGCTCACTCGGGAGGTCGCTTTCGTGTGGTATCATCCTATTTTTCCTCCCACATTGTGAGCTACGGCAGCACGAATGAGTTCTTTCAAAGCAGACTCATCAACTGCGTCGCCCTCATGGAAATCGATCGCTCGCGTTTTTTTCGCATCAAGGCCGGCATTGAAGAGTTTCTGCGGATCTTCCAACAAAGCGCCTTGAAAAAAGTTCATTTTGACTGTTTGCTTGAAAGCGCCGGCAGAACAAACCAGCCCCTGGTGAGACCATACCGCAGTTTCCCACTTCCATTCCTCAGTGATGTCGGGGTCAGCGTCGTGGATAAGTTTGCGCAGTCGGGCGACCATGTGGCCGCGCCAGTCGGCAAGTTCTGCGATTTGTGTGTCGATACGTTCAGATGGGTTCATTTTTTTCTCCTTGGACAGTGTCTGAGATTTTGAGCAAGTCTGGCGATGACGGACCCACACCGATCAGCATCTCTCATCGGTTTCTCTCCCTTTCCGGCCTTTCTTATTGTTCTTCACGCAATGTTTCATGGCCTTTAAGCAGCAGAGCGCAGCGGTCACGCAGCAGGCGTTCCGCTCCCTCACCCAGGTATTGGATGACCTCTCCGGCGGATTGTTGCCGGGTCACCAGTCCCACCGCTTGGCCTGCATAGATAGAGGCGAGATCGTAGTTCTTGCTGGCAATTGCCGCTGCAAGCTGTTGACGCGCTTCGTTGGCCTGTGGGAGCTCATCGATGTGGGCGTGCCACCGATCGGTAAAGCGATTGCGCAGGGCTCGGCCGGGATACTGCGGGGGCCAAGCCAATCCTTGCGCGACATCGAACGCACGAGTGAGAATGGTGTCTGTTTCCTGGGCCTGCACGATCCGTGCCCGGGCCTGCTCCGTGTTCTCGCATTCAGGCGAGGCCAACAAAGCGGTTCCCACCCACACCCCTTCGGCGCCGGCAGCCAGGGCCGCAGCCACCCCTCGGGGAGAGGCGAAGCCGCCCGCAACGACTACAGGCACCTGAACCGCGTCCAGCACGGCTTGCAGCAGTGGAAGCGTACTCACCTGACCAGTGACGTGTCCTCCGGCCTCCGTCCCCTGCGCTACGATGAGATCGACTCCATCTCGCGCTGCCTGCATGGCTTCAGCGCGCGTATTGACTTGCGTGGCAAGCACAATGCCATGCTGATGCAGCCTCTCCACATAGGGAGCAGGGGAACCAAACGAAATGGAGATGAGAAACGGGTGGGCCTCTATCGCCGCGTCCAGCAGGTCAGGGCGTCTTTCAATGGCCCAGGCATGCAACCCGATCCCAAAACGCATCTGATCGGTTCCACGGGCAATGGCAGCTTCTCGTGCGAGGAAGTCGACCGACTCGGTACTGCCAATGCCGATCATGCCCAGTCCCCCGGCTTGTGAGACGGCGTGGGCCAGGCGTCCTCGTCCGACATAAGCCATGGGAGCGCCGATAATGGGATAGCGCAAATGCCAGGATGTAGTGAGATACGTATGAAGCATGACAAACTCCTTTACTATCACCTCGTTGATCTTCCTTGCAGCACGTTCTTTTGCTAGAAGACGCTTCTGATCGTACTCTCGATGGGAATTATAGCATGTTGGCTCATCCCCCGAATCCCATCAGTACACTGGGTCCAATCTGCCTCAAACGTATGGCACCACTTTTGCAATTCGCTCGCGCTCGAAATTGGGATGCTTACCTCACGAGTGGCATCGAGTGCAGCGCGCGACAGAGATTTGCGCAATAATCGGGTAAGATGGTACAAATAACTAAGGCTATCTAGGCTTTAGTAAAAGAGGAGTAGAGAGGAAAAGCAGGCGAATCATGAAAGATCACACATCGACCATGCGCAAAACAATCGGATGGGCTTCACTGGCTTATGGAGCGTTTACCATCATTTCGGTCGTTGGCCCGATTTTGCTTGAACGGTTCTGGTCCAGGCGTCGGTAAGTTCTCCACAGAAGGAACATTCGTGTATGTCTCCCATCGATTTTGGCCTGATGCTTCAGCCATTTCCCCTCCACTTTCCAGGGAGCGAGCTCTTCGACTATAATCGCCGCTTGATTCGAACGTTGTCGCCCAGCTTTACCACGCTGTGGGTCGAGGATCACCTGCAATTGGGAGAAACAGCAACGCACGAGTGCCTGACCACCTTGAGTTATTTTGCCGGTGAATTTCCTCAATTCCGCGTGGGGGCGCTCGTGCTGTGTCAGTCGTACCGCAATCCGGCGCTGACGGCAAAAATGGCCGCCAATCTCCAGTTGCTCTCTGGGGGAAGGTTCATCCTGGGATTGGGGGCTGGCTGGAAGGCAGACGAGTACCAGGCCTATGGGTATCCCTTTCCAGACACCAAGACGCGCCTGGAACAATTAGAAGAAGCTGCGATCATCGTGAAGGCCATGTGGTCCACGCGCCCGGCCACCTTCTTAGGGAAACACTACAGCATTCGTGACGCCTACTGTGAGCCGCGCCCCCATCCCCCCATTCCGCTGCTCATCGGTGGCGGAGGTGAAGAGAAAACATTGGCGGTAGTCGCTCGCCGGGCGGACTGGTGGAATTTCAATTCGTGCACAGTTGAAGAATACACGCACAAGCTTGCCATGCTGAAAAGCCACTGCGCTCGCGTGGGCAGAGACCCGGCGGAGATCAAACTGACCTACCTCAGTACAGCGAGTGTCTCAGAGAACCCCGCTGAGGTGGTACACAGCTCGCAGAAGCACTTCGTGGCCGGAAGCAGTGCAGAAGTGATCCGCGAGCTGGAGCGCTTTCATGCCGTAGGGGTAACACATTTCATGTTCAGGTTTCTGGACCCCGAGTCCCTGGAGCGATTCGTACAGACCGTTGTCCCGCATTTCGCCTGACACTGGATATGTATCCCTATTCTGCTGCCCGCTCCTCACGTTGCTGCTTCACCCGCTCTTCCAGGATCGCCATCACCCCTTGCAGCCAGGCGATATATTCGCGTTCGTACCCCACCCCGCGCTTGACGGTCAGGTAATCGCCAAACTCGGGAATGTTCATCAGCGCGAGCCTGGCGCCCCAGTGCTCCTCTAGCATGGCCAGCGCCGCCTCATAGGCAGCCAGATTCGCCTGATGGTAGCGCTCCTGCTCCTGAAATTGCAGGAGGGCCTGTTCCGGGTCGGCCAGCCATAACGAATGCGCCTTGATCAAGAATTCACTGCGCACTTCCAGGAGCGGGGTGGACGATACCACCCACCGTTCTAATTGTTGGCGGCCAAGCGGTAAAATTGAGTACACCTTCCGATCTGGTCTGCCCCGCTGCTCGATGATCTGCGAAGCGACCAGCTCGGCGGCCTCCAGGCGGGCCAGCTCTGGATAAATCTGACTCAATTGTGCCTGTCCAAAAAAGAAGGAGTGCGGTTTTTTCATCTCGCGGGCAAGGTCATACCCCGACAGGGGGAGACGCGCCAGGAGCGAGAGGATGGCATAGCCAAGCAGTGAGATCGTCATAGAGCTATTTTACCTGATTACGCGCCGCAGGAGAACCCTCTCGTCCGGTTCCCTTGCACGTGTGAGGAATCGGCCACTGACGACGTATATAAAATGTGATATATATAAAAATAGATATATGTATTGTTCGTTAAAGGATACCGAGAGGAGGATGCTTTGCACAGGCGCTTTCGGCTTGCTCACTTCCCACGACACAGGGCTGCTCCTCTCTTGTTCCTGCTCGTCCTCTTGACGCTCCTCTCCGGCTGTGGCACCTCGCAAAGAGCTGCTCACACCAGCAGTGCTGCTATGCCGACTCCATCGCCAACAGCTCCACCAGTACTCGTGACACAGCAGGTGAGTTTTGTGACATCAGACGGGGTAACTCTCTCGGGCACCCTGTACGGGCAAGGGACGCGGGCGATCATTCTCTCCAACGAGGGCGATAACAATTCGTTCGCCTGGGTCCCCATGGCTCAGCAGCTTGCTACCCTGGGCTATCTGGTCCTCGGCTATTCCTATCGCTCCCAGGTGGCTACGGCCAATGGTCTCCCATCACAGGGGCTGAGGGATTTGCGCGCCGCCATCGCCTTCATACACACCCATCATGTGACGGGGATTACGCTCATGGGGTCCAGTCTGGGCGGGCTCATTAGCCTGAAAGAAGCAACCACTGAGCACTTTGATGCTCTGGTGCTAATTTCCGCTCCAGTTGCCTTTAAGGACGTGCACCTCAGTGACGCCGAATTGCAGCGCATCACCACGCCCAAGTTGTTTGTGACCAGTGACCAGAATGACCCGTATACCAGCGACACCTACCATATGTTCGATGTAACGCCTCAGCCCAAAGAAGAGCGCATCTACTCTGGCAGAAGACATGGGCTTGCCCTCTTCCAGGGGACTTCCGGTCCTGATTTGCTGTCTGCTCTGCGGCACTTTTTGCAGCACTATGCCCCAGTCAACTGATTCTGCTCAGGCGGGCTCTCCGCCATGGAGAAATGTATGAAACACCTCATCGTTGTTCTGTTGGTGGTGCTCTCATTGGCAGGGAGTGCTTGCGGGAGTGCTGGCGCCCCCGGCACAGCACCCACATCCACACCCACAGTGGCCCAGGTGCTGACCAGCCATTACACCGCCAGCCTGAGCGCGCTCAACTCCTCTGGCGTCTCTGGCACGGTGGACTTTCAAGTCACTGGCAATGTCTTGGTCGTCAAGATGAAGGTGACCGGTCTGGTCCCCAACCAGAAACATTTTCAACATATTCATGGGAACGGCACAGCTACCTGCCCCACAGCCACCGATGCCAGGGGGGCGTGACCCTCTCCGAAGCTCAGACGAACATTGGCCCCCTCGCCTTTGACTTACAGCCTTATCCCCTGACAGATGCGCAGGGAAGGCTGAATCTGACGCAAACCTTTACCCTTGATCCAGACGAGCTAGCCAGTATCACCCCGCTGACCGGCCATGTGATGGTGTTGCATGGTGCATTCAACCAGGGGCAGTATGACCGATTTCTTCCTGCGGCCTGTGGCCCCATCCAGGCTGCGTAGCTATGAGTGGTTGTGAGGAGTGGTGGTATGAGGCGCAGCAAGCGCTTTCGCGAAGAAGCATTTGGCTGCTTGAGCACCTCGTGTAGGACTGAGGAACCCTGCTTTTTCAGCGAGAGTTACTTGCGAATACGGAGAATAGTGCCTTGATTAGCGCGGACGAGTTCTTCGGTTCTCATCTTGATCAAAGAGGTTTCACTGCCACCTCCTGTAAACACGATTTCTCGTTCCATCACTTTGGGATCAACCAGGAACATCGCTTGATACCCGAACGAGGGAGTTCCTCCACACGGATAGCCGGTTTTTTCCAAGATTTCTGCTGGTGTCGCCAGACGAAGCCCTTCTCTTTGCAATGTTTCGGCAATTCGTGAGATGCTTACCCGATCTTCTCCTTTCACAATGGCGGTAATGAGCTGGCCATCGCTATCGAGAAGGCAAATGTTCATCAGATTTCCTTTCAAGATGAGAGTATTGAGAGGAATGAGGCACGTGGGAAGCAAGGATAGTCTTCAGGGCAGCATCGATAATTTCTATGGCAATATCGATCTCCTGTTCTGTGACCGACAATGGTGGTGCCATGCGGAAACAGTTGAGCATGCCACCGACGGAACGCACAATATTCATCGATAATCCACACCTCATGCATTCGTCACTCACGGCCATCGCCAATGTGTCAGCGGGTGTTTTCTTGACACGATCTTCCACCAGTTCTATCCCAACCAGCAACCCTTTTCCTCGCACATCGCCGATTTGCTCATGGCGCTCTTGAAGGTCCTGCAAACGTGCCAGCAGATACTCTCCACGCTGCTTTGCTTGCTCAACCAGGCGCTCTTCCTCAATGACTTCAATGACCGCCAGTCCAGCCACCGCTGGAAGCGGGTCCGAGACGTGTGAAGTGACGTGCATGAAACCTTTGTTGTAACATGCTGCCTCGATGGCAGAAGTCGTCAGGGTGGCAGCGATGGGAATACCGCCGCCCAGGGTCTTGGACACAGTCAAAATATCAGGTTCAATGCCATACCACTCGAATCCGAACATGGTTCCGAGCCGACCAAAGCCCGTCTGAGCTTCGTCTAGTATCAAGAGCATTTCACGATCATCGCATAAAGCGCGTAAGCGTTGGAAGTAATCGGGTGGGGGAACGATGACTCCCCCTGCTGACAAGACAGGCTCGGCAATCACAGCGCACAGGGATCTCACCGATTGCTGGTCAATCACATCAAAACCAGCCTCCAGGCATGAGCAGTCGCAGACCCCGCTGCAGTGGCGAATAGGGCAGCGATAGGCGTACGGGGCTGGCAGCGTGAACGTTCCAGGCATTATGGGTCCATATCCCGCATGACCACCTGCCAGATTGAGCGAAGCAACTCCAGCCTGTAAGCCATGCCAGCTTCGAGTTAAGCCCACCATCTCGAAACGCCCCGTATACATTTTGGCGAGACGTAAAGCGACTTCATTTGCCTCTCCCCCTGTATTGACGAGGATCACCTTATCGAGCTGCGAGCCGACCAGTCTGACAAGCCTTTCAGCAAGCGCCAGGACAGGTTCAGACAGCATCCAGGAATTGAGATGAATCACCTCCTCCAGTGATCGCTGTACCGCCGCCACAAGCTGCGGGTGATTGTGTCCAATGGTTGAGCAGATTTGACCAGAGGTGAAGTCGAGGATGCGTTGACCTGCCGTCGTCTCGATCCACGACCCGGATGCTCGCGCCACGATGAAAGGGGCAAAATCATGTGCATAACGGATCAGAAAGTCTGTGCGTTTGTCGGACATGCTCATTTCCTTTCAGACAAATAGGGGAACGACACAACAAAGCATACTAATGTCGTATGTGAGGCAACGACTTCATGGCAAGGTGCCAAGAGCGGGAGGGTATTTCATCACTAAGAATGCGCGCGCCCCACTCGTCGAGGTGTAGGAGTGGGGAAGATCGGCAGAGAACCAGACGGAGTCTCCTGGTTGCAGATGCACTTCCCGTCCTTCCGGACCAAGGGAAAGATCTCCTTCGATACAGATGATAAATTCCTGTGTGCCAGAGAGATGAGGAAGGGAGTGATACGCTACCTGTGCCGGAAAAAGCATCTCATAGATTTCCGTGCGATGATTGCGACCCTCGGTAAGGATTGGCCGGATAGCTAAACCTGACTCGGAGGTAATGACTTGTCCCTCGTCACGGCGAATGACCTGTAACTGAGGGCGACTCTCCTCGCCGAACAATGTGCCAACGGGGACATCCAGTGCGCTGGCAATGCGACACAAGACATCGAGCGAAGGATTACCCAGGCCGGCTTCAATCTTGGAGAGGCTCGTTTTCGAGATGCTAGCTTTTTCGGCAAGGGCTCCCAGTGAAAAGCCTCTACTCTCCCGGTGCGCACGCACCGCTTGTGCGAGAAGGTTCGTGGTAATGTGCAAAGTCATCCTATGCATCTCCGAAGTGTTATTTATAATGGACGGATGTCCATTATAATGGTATTAAGTATAATGGACAAATGTCCACCTGTCAAGACGGGGATAGAGACAGGGGATGTAAGCAGGCTTGTACTGGCTATGTGGGACATCCGTTCAGAAAATAGCCGCTGTTGTTGAACAACAATAAACTCGGGAACTGGTAATGGCCATTTTGTGCTCAAAAATTGCGAAACTTGCAACCTGTCGAAAAAATAAAGCCGGGAACTCACTGTCTTCCTCTCTCTTTTTGAGTTTCTGTAAGGACAAGAAAGTTGGGAACTGAATACGTAAGTCTTGCATGCAGAAAATCTTGTCGTCATGTGTCTGATCCGAAGATAGAGAAGAAAAAGGATGAGTTGAGCCATCATTGAGGCTCTTTTTTGGAACGGACATCCTATATAGCCAGTACAGGAACTTCTGCCCGCAGACCCTGCACGATAGTCCCGATTCCTCCGTGATGAATCACTGCGGCACACGCGGGAAAGACCTGGGAAAAGGGCGCAAAGGAGACGTGCAACACATCCTCACGCTGCTCAGGAGAGACACTCATTTCAGGGGCGTTGAGTAACAGCGCCCGCGCGCCGCACGCGAGAATGCTTTCTATACTGATCTGATAGTAGGGCACAAATAAAGCTCGTTCGTCAGGCGCGACGAAGGGGTTGAGATCGCCGGTTGGGCCAAAGGTGGTAATAACGATACGAGCCATAGCATGCATCTTTCAGGCGCTGTTGACTATTGAGCAGGGAGTTGAAGCTCTTGCCAGCGAAAACACTCGACGATGTGGTCGTTGACCATCCCCACGGCCTGCATGAAGGCATAGCAAATGGTCGTTATGGCCTTCTCAGCGTCCGCCTTTGTGGCACACGATGCGCAGCACCCCAGCGAGCTCGTGTCCTTCGTGGTAGGTAGGGGAGCGCCAGATACACGCACAGCAAAATAATCGCCACGATGATGAACAGGCGAACGAGCGCGTCAAGATTTCCTGCGATCTCCATGCCAACCATGACACCCACCAGAAAGCAGATGACTCCAAAGACAATCTGACGCTTCGTCATAGGGACTCTCCTCTCCGATTCTCATGCTAGTGATCGTCTAGCATCGGATACGCTGACAGCCGGTGACGCAACTCCTCAAGCATATCTCATTCTACCCTGGAAAACAAGTGTTCTAGCGGGGCAAACATTCTATCAAATATGTTGGCCATCACCGCTTCATTGCTCGTATGGCGGGACTGAGCATTCGTCCCCGGCAGATGCCGGGCGCGACGCAGCGTTCTGCGCATCAATAGGGAACAGGTTCACTTATACTGGCTGGTAATGTCGGTTTGCCATTTCAGAGCAGGTCGAAAAGAATAGACCTGTGAAGAGTATTCTGTTGGAAAAGGAAGGACACCATGCAAACCGCACCAGCCGTTTCACGCACCTGGTGGGCCTGTCTCCACGCCTGTTGCGCCAGCGGGCTCAGGCCTTCGAGCCACTTGCGGGAGAGCCTGCTGAACGCTCTCTCACGATTTCATCTGGCATTCCCAGGAAGCGCACGTTGCTGGGCCAGATCAGCGCCACGGCGACCTTTCGGGGTACGATCTATGTGGGCCTGTTCAGCAGTCCTATTTCCCAAGGAAGACCGGTGCGTTACCGACCCACCCCTGGTGATGGGATTGCCCTTGCTGTGAATGCAAGAAGAACAGCGGGGCAAAAAGAGTCCGATAGAAGAAGTTTTTTCTTTTCAGTCTGCTATGATGGTCAAGTACGGACCTGGAAAGAAATAAGGTGAAGTCTTCGAGTGTTTGAGTATTCAGGCACTGAGTATAGTGACTGGAAAGAATCAGGGTAATCAAGTCCCTGGCGTCACACATCGTAAATTCAATGGAGCTATGGAATGAAACTCATAAAAGCAAATAGATTGAGTCATCGAGAAGCGCTCACTGATGAACTCGCATCGACCACCGGGCGAAGCTCTGGGCGCTGGTTCGCGCTGATCGTCCTCTGCCTGGGCGCTTTGATGATCGTGCTCGACACGACAATTGTGAACGTCGCGCTCCCGTCGATCCGGCAGGATCTTGGTTTCTCCCAGACCTCGCTTGCCTGGGTGGTAAACGCCTATCTCCTCACCTTCGGCGGCTTCCTGCTGCTTGGCGGTCGGCTCGGTGATCTCTTCGGCCACCGCAGGCTCTTCCTGATCGGCATCGCGCTCTTCACGCTGGCATCGTTCGCCTGTGGCATGGCGCGGGCGCAGGGATTCCTCGTCACGGCGCGGGCGATCCAGGGACTCGGGGGCGCTGTCGTCTCGGCGGTCGCCCTCTCGCTGATCATGAACCTGTTTACTGAGCCAGCCGAGCGGGCGAAGGCGATGGGATTCTTCGGCTTCGTTGCTGCCGGCGGGGGAAGCATCGGCGTACTGCTCGGTGGCGTTCTGACGAATGCGCTCAATTGGCACTGGGTCTTTCTCGTTAACCTGCCGGTAGGCGTCGCCGTGGTCGCACTCTCCCTCATCCTGCTGCCTCCCGGTCGCGGTCCCTCAACTGCCGCGCGCCTCGACATCGCAGGTGCCATCACCGTCACCGCGTCGCTCCTGCTTGCCGTCTA
>WNGM01001709.1_pt1 | contig 17656 bp, 16 predicted proteins | sample 5400571 | NCBI WGS metagenome assembly WNGM01 (sample SAMN13153378, study PRJNA577476) | soil metagenome | isolation source: 100 cm soil or saprolite under Garry oak tree replicate 2 | place: USA:California | collected 2016-06-15 | reverse complement strand
CGGCGTGGTACATGGCGACGTGGGTGAACGCCCCGCGGCCGGTCACGTCGCCGACCCCCCAGAGCCGCTCGCCCGCGCGCAGCCACTCGTCGACCTCCAGGAACCGCCCGTTCTCGTCCAGCCCGACGCTGGCCAGGCCCAGCTCGCCGAGGCTCGCCTTGCGGCCGGTGGCGACCAGCAGCCGCTGCGCGACCAGGCGCTGCCCGTCGTCGAGGACGAGCGTGAACTGCTGCCCGTCGTACTCGACCCGGGCGGCCTTGGCGCCGGTACGGATGGCGATCTCGTCGCCGGCCAGGGCCTTCGCGGCCAGCTCCGAGGCCTCCGGCTCCTCCATCGCGACCAGCCGGTCGAGGGCCTCCACCACGCTGACGGAGACGCCGAAGCGGGCGAACACCTGAGCGAGTTCCAGCCCGATCGCCCCGCCGCCGAGGACGATCAGGGAGTCGGGCAGCTCCTCGACCTCGATCGCCTCCCGGTTGGTCCAGTACGGCGTACCGGCCAGCCCGTCGATCGGCGGTACCGCCGGCTCGGTACCCGTGCCGACCACGATCCCGCGCCGCGCCTGGAACGTCTCGTCGCCGACCTCCACCCGGCCCGGCCCGGCCAGCCGGCCGAAGCCGCGGACGAACCGGCCGCCCTTCTTGACGAAGCGCTCCACGGCGACCTTGTCATCCCAGTCGTCGGTGGCTTCCTCGCGGATCCGCTTGGCGACCGGGCTCCAGTCCGGCTCCACCGTGGCGAGGCCGGCCAGGCCCGGTACCCCGCGCGCCTCGGCGAGCGCGTTGGCCGCGCGGATCATCAGCTTGCTGGGTATGCAGCCCCAGTACGGGCACTCGCCGCCGACCAGGCGGTGTTCGATACCCACGACGGACAACCCCGCCGCCGCAAGCCGGCCGGCCACCTCCTCGCCGCCGACGCCCATCCCGACAACGACGACATCGACCTCGTGCGCCATTCGGCAATCCTTCCCGCGCGGTCAGCCTTCCGCCAGCATGCCAGGATCCGGCGCGTTCCGGACCGCGGGACCGCACAGTGTCGCCCGTCAATGTCATGTTCGCGATCGACCGGCCGTTCGGGCGGGTACCCGACAGTCCGGCGCCGCCGGGTGTGGTGCGCTGACGCGGGGGCCGGACCGGGGGGACGCGAAGCCGGGTGGCCCGGGGGCCGATCGGGGGGGGCCGCCCGGCTTCTCGTCGGCGCCGCCACCCAGCGCCGCCGCTCCGCTCAGCGCAGATGGGGCAGGCGCCGGTCGCCGCGGCGCAGGATCGGGCCGCCGGTGGGTCGCCGGTCCACCAACCGCCGGCGGTGCACGACGGCTGGCGCGGGCCGGCCCAGCGCCTCCACGTAGACCCGCTCGTACCGGCCGGCCATCACCGCCGCACTGAAGTTGGTCCGGACGTGCCGCGTGCACTCCGCGGCGTCGATCTCCCCGACCCGGTGCAGCAGGTCCGGCAGCTCCTCCGCGCAGTCGGCGATCCAGCCGGTAACGCCGTGCCGCACCAGCTCGGGTACCGCGCCGCAGCGCAGCGCCACCACCGGGGTACCCACGGCCATCGCCTCGATCATCACCATGCCGAACGGTTCCGACCAGCGGATCGGCATGATCAGGCAGCGGGCCTCGTGGAGCAGCCGGCGGGTGGCCGGACGGTCCGGGTTGACCAGCAGCTCGATCGAGTCGTCGAGCCGCGGGCGGAGCTCCTCGTCGAGGTACCGGCGCTCCGGTTCTCCGCCGCACTTGCCGGCCAGGACCAGCGGTACCCGGGCAGCCTTGCACGCCTCGACCGCCAGATCCGGCCCCTTGTCGGCGGTGAACCGGGCGAGCCACAGCACGGGCCCGTCCGGCGTCGCGGCGCCGCCCTCGATCGCGGTCGGCGGCAGGGCATTGTGGACGGTCGCCACCCAGTTGAGCCGGGGACGCAGCAGCCGCTGGGCGCGGGAGATCGCGACCAGCCGGACGCTGTCGCCCAGGGCCGCGACGTAGTCGCCGTACTCGCCGTTGACGGCGCCGTGCACGGTGACCACCGTGGGTACCGGACGGGCCGGCGCGGTCATCGGGCCATCGGTCGTGTGGTCGTGGACGACGTCGAAATCACCATCGGCTATCAGACGGTTGACCCGCGCGGTGTGCATGACGGCGGGCATCAACTCGCCCAGGCGCGGGTACTGCAACTGCCCGCTGGTGGATACGAATCGCGCCCGGGTCCCGGTACGGTTACCGGCGCCGAAGAGGGTCACCTCGTGGCCGCGCCCGACCAGGCCGTCCACGAGAGCCGCGGTGATCACCTCGAGGCCGCCGTACCCCACCGGCGGGATTTCGTACCACGGTGGCGCCACCATCGCGATGCGCATCCGTTTGTGAATGAGACTGGGAGGCTCCTGAGGTGCGTCAGACATGGCACTGCCCTCGAATCATCCGGCCGCTTCCTGTCGTAGCAGTACCCACGGTATGGCTTGGTGAACGTGGCGGCGGGCCTAACGTGGAAAGCGAAGATCGTCCGAACGGGCAAGGGGTGGGAAGTGCAACCGCGTCGAATCAACATCCTCGAGGGCAGCACGTTCGTGGTGAGCGACCTGCGGGGCGACATCGGCCTGCGCCACGACGACATGAGCGGCCTGTTCTACCGGGACATGCGCCACCTGTCCCGCTGGCAGATCCGGCTCAACGGCCGGGAGCTCGACGCCCTGTCCGCGGAGACGCTCGACTACGACGAGGCGGTCTTCTTCCTGATCGAGCCGACCGGCACGATCTACCGCAACCCGACCCTGTCGCTGGTGCGCAACCGGCACGTCGGCGACGGCATGCAGGAACAGCTGGAGATGACCAACCACGGCACCCGGCCGGTCCAGCTGGAGCTCTCGCTGCTGTTCGGAGCGGACTTCGCCGACATCTTTGAGATAAAGGACAAACTGGCAAAGACCGGTGAGTTCTCCCGCCGGGTCGACAGCGACCGGGTCACCCTGATGTACCGGCACGCCGACTTCTACCGGGAGACCACGATCTGCGCGCCGGGCGCGTTCCTCACCGACGAGTCGCTGACCTTCCGGGTCAGCCTCGCCCCGAACCAGACCTGGCAGAGCGAGATCGAGATCTCCCTGGCCACCCAGATGCACCGGCCGGTACCCCGGCGCTCGCACCAGCCCAACATGGACGACAGCCTCGAGGAGTGGCTGGACGCCGCGCCGACGCTGGAGACCGACCACGACGACCTGCGCCGGACGTACAAGCGCAGCCTCGTCGACCTCGCCGCGCTGCGCTTCTACCCGGAGACCGTGCCCGACTCGTCGCTACCCGCCGCCGGGCTGCCCTGGTTCATGGCGCTGTTCGGCCGGGACAGCCTGATCACCAGCTACCAGGCGCTGCCGTTCGTCCCCGAGCTGTGCCGCACCACCCTGCACGCCCTGGCCAACCAGCAGGCGACCGAGTTCGACGACTTCCGCGACGCCGAGCCGGGCAAGATCCTGCACGAGCTGCGGCACGGCGAGCTGACCCACTTCGGCAAGCGACCCCAGTCGCCGTACTACGGATCCTGCGACGCGACCCCGCTGTTCCTCGTGGTACTCGACGAATACGAGCGGTGGACCGGCGACGTGGACACCGTCAAGCTGCTGGAGCCGCACGCCCGGGCGGCGCTGCGCTGGATCGAGGAGTACGGCGACACCAACCACGACGGGTACCTCGACTACGAGACCCGCAACCCGGAAACCGGCCTGGTCAACCAGTGCTGGAAGGACTCCTCGAACTCGATCGTCTGGCCGGACGGCCGGCTGGCCTCGCTTCCCCGGGCCACCTGCGAAATCCAGGGGTACGCCTACGACGCGCGGATCCGCACCGCCCGGCTCGCCCGCGAATTCTGGGACGACCCGGTGCTCGCCGACCGGCTGGAACGGGACGCGGCGGCGCTGCGCGAGCGCTTCGTGGCCGACTTCTGGCTGCCCGAACGCGGCTTCTACGCGCTGGCCGTCGACGGGGAGAAGCAGCCGGTACCGACGCTCACGTCCAACATCGGCCACCTGCTCTGGAGCGGCATCGTGCCCGACGAGCACGTGGACCAACTGGTCGGCCACCTGCTCGGGCCGTGGCTGTTCTCCGGCTGGGGCGTCCGTACCCTCGCCGCCGGCCAGGGCATCTACAACCCGCTGGAGTACCACAACGGCACGGTCTGGCCGCACGACACCGCCATCATCGCGGCCGGGCTGGCCCGGTACGGGCGGCGGGTCGAGGCGGGTCAGCTGGCCATGGCCATCCTGGGGGCCGCGCGGCACTTCGACTACCGGCTGCCCGAGGTGTTCGTCGGGTACGACCGCAAGTCCACCGAAGTGCCGGTGCCGTACCCGTCGGCGTGCTCGCCACAGGCCTGGGCGGCGGGTACCCCGCTGCTGCTGTTGCGGGTGATGCTCGGCCTGGAGCCGGCCGATGCGCGACTGCGCGTCGACCCGGCCGTGCCCGACGGTATCGGCAGGCTGGGCCTGCGCGGCATCCCGGGCCGATGGGACCGCACGGATGCGCTGTCCTGGGGTGCATAGTGCCCCCGTAGGGGGTGAGATATGGCGATGCTCATCGTCACCACCGAAAGTGTCCCCGGATACCGCGTCGTCGAGGTCTACGGTCAGGTTTTCGGGCTGACCGCCCGCACCCACAACCCTTACGCAGAAGGCATCAAGGCCCTCAGCGGCGCCATCAACCCGCAGATGATCCGCGCGCTCGGCCACTGGCGCGAGGAGGCCATCGCGGAGATGGCCAAGGCGGCCCGCCGCAGGGGTGCCAACGCGGTGATCGGCATGCGGTTCGACAACCGGGAGATCAGCTCGGCCTGGGCGGAGATCTGCGCCTACGGCACCGCGGTACGGGTGGAGCCGGCCGCTGCCGCACCGGTTGATTCCCGTCGCTGACCAGGGCGTTAAGATGGCGCAGCCAAATCTCAAGCGACCGAGGGGGGTCCGTGGCCGTAACCGACGAGGCGATCGACAAGATCAAGGACATGATCGTCTCGGGTGAGCTGGGCCCAGGCGACCGGCTACCCAAGGAAGCCGACCTCGCCGACCGCCTGGGCCTGTCCCGGAACTCCCTGCGGGAGGCCGTCAAGGCGCTGTCACTGATCCACGTCCTGGACGTCCGGCAGGGCGACGGTACCTACGTCACCAGCCTGGAACCCCGGCTGCTGCTGGACGCGATGACGTTCGTCGTGGAGTTCCACCGCGACGACACGGTCCTGGAGTTCCTCGAGGTACGCCGGATCCTCGAGCCCGCGGCCACCGCCATGGCGGCGTTGAACATGACCGACCAGCAGATCGCCGACCTGCGCGCAGTCCTCGACGAGCTGGACGAGGACCCGACGATCGAGGCGCTGGTCGCCAACGACCTGGAGTTCCACCGGCGGATCGCGCTCGGCTCCGGCAACACCGTGCTCTGCTCGCTGATCGAGAGCCTGTCCGGCCCCACCACGCGGGCCCGGATCTGGCGGGGGCTGACCCAGGAGGGCGCGGTCGCCCGTACCCGCGAGCAGCACAGCGCGATCTGCGAGGCGATCGCCTCGCGGCAGCCCGACCTCGCCCGCTCCTGGGCCATCGTGCACGTGGCCGGCGTCGAGGAATGGCTGCGCCGCGTCCTGCGGGACTAGCGGCCGCTACAGGCGATACACCCGGGCCGCCGTACCGCCGAGGATCGCGGCACGCTCGGCCTCGGTCAACCCCTTGATGAGGGCGTTGGCCAGCTCCCAGACCTCGCCGTAGCTGGCCGCCAGCGTGCAGACCGGCCAGTCCGAGCCGTACATGAGCCGGTCCGGGCCGAACACCTCGATGGCGTGCCGCGCATACGGCGCGATCTGCTCGGCGTACCAGCCGTCCCAGGGCGCCTCGGTCACCAGGCCGGAGAGCTTGGCCGCGACGTTGGGCAGCGCGGCGAGCCCGGCCAACCGGGACGCCCACGGCTCCCACTGCCCGGTCGCGATACCCGGCTTGGCCAGGTGGTCGAGGACGAAGCTCACCTCCGGCACCTGGCGGACCACGCCGGTGGCCAGCTCCAGCTGGGGTACCAGCACCAGAAGGTCGTACACGAGGCCGGCCGCACCGACCGCGCGCAGCCCGCGCAGTACCTCGGGACGGGCGAACCAGCCCGGGTCGGGCTCGTCCTGTACCTGGTGCCGGATGCCGACCAGCCGGTCACCGCCCGGCCCGGCCCGCAGCGCGGCGATCCGGCCGGCGATGTCCGGCGCGGTGAGGTCGACCCAGCCGACCACGCCCTTGATCAGCCCATCGTTGGCGCCGGCGGTGGCGAGGAACCCGGCAGTCTCCGCCTCGTCGCTGATGGTCTGTACGAGGACGGTGTACGCCACCCGCCCGCCGGTGACCTCCGACAGGTCGTCGACCGTGTACGGGCGGCGCAACGGCGCGAGGGCCTCGCCGTCCATCCACGGGTACTCGTGCCGGCCCGGGTCCCAGAGGTGGTGGTGCGCGTCGATGATCATGAGACCGGTACCGGGGCGTCGGGGCGCAGCAGGCCCTGCGCGACGAGTGCGTCCCAGAGCCCGGCCGGTGGCGGCGGCGCGTCCGCCAGGTCGGCGTCGCGCAGCATGTGGGCGGCCCGGCCGGCGCCGACAACGACGCTCGCCACGGTCGGGTGCGCACCGGCGAAGACCAGCGCGGCGTGCGGTAGCGAGGTGCCGTACTCCCGGCACACAGCGGCGATCCGCCGGGCCCGCTCGACCAGCTCCGGCGGGGCGTCGCCGTACTCGTATTTCCCGCCGTCCTCCGGCCACTCGCGCGCCAGCAGGCCGCTGTTGAAGACGCCGACGTTGAGTACCGAAACGCGGTGCTTCTCGCAGGCCGGCAGCAGGTCGTCGAGGGCCGGCTGCTCCAGCAGGGTGTACCGGCCGGCCAGCATGACCGTGTCCAGCTCGGTCTCGGTGACGAACCGGTGCAGGATCTGTACCTGCTTGGAGCCCACCCCGACCGCGCCGATCACGCCTTGGGAGCGCAGTTCGTGCAGCGCCGGGTACGCCTGGGCCAGCGCGGCCGCCGGATCGTCGGACTCCTCGGGATCATGGATGAGGACGAGGTCGATCCGGTTGAGCCCGAGCCGCTCCAGGCTCTCGTCGAGGCTGCGCCGCACCCCGTCGGCGGTGAAGTCCCACTGGCGGCGCAGCGTGGCCGGTACGTCGAAGCCGTTGTCCAGGTCCCGCTTGTCCGCGCCGCCGGGGTTCGCGACGAGCAGCCGCCCCACCTTGGTCGACAGGGTGTACCCGTTGCGCGGGTACCCGGCCAGGACGGCACCCATCCGCCGCTCGGACAGGCCCAACCCGTAATGCGGCGCGGTGTCGAAGTACCGGACCCCACGGTCCCAGGCCGCCGTCACCGCCGCAGCCGCCTCCTCGTCCGGTACCACCTTGTAGAGGTTGCCGATCGAGGCGGCCCCGAAGCCCAGCTCGGTCACCTCGACGCCGGAACGTCCGAGCGGCTTCATGACGGCAGCTCCCACACCAGGGCGATCCCCTTGTCCTGGCCGGAGTAGTCGTCCTCGACCTCCAGCAGCTGCGCCATCCGCGCCTGCCATGGCACGTTGGCCGGGTGGTCCCGCAGGTGGGCCCGCATGTGCTGGTAGTCGCCGACCTCCACGACGTGGAACAGATCCCGGCCGTCCCGCCAGATCCGCCAGGTGCGTACCCCGGCCTCGCGCAGCGCCTGGTCAAGGTCGGCCGGGATCACGGCGTGTACCTTCTCGTACTCCTCCTCCTTACCCGGCGCGAGCCGGGTGTGCAGGGCGATCCGCTGCATCGAAACCTCTCCTAGTCCTGTGCCTCGCCCGAGGTGAACCGGGACACGACCAGTGCCATCAGAATGATCACGCCGTAGACCAGCTGGTCCCACGCGGGAGGTACCCGGGCGAAGTTCATGACGTTGAGGATGAGCTGCAGGGCCACCACGCCGGTGAGCGCGCCGAACAGGCTGCCGCGGCCGCCGTTGAGGCTGACCCCGCCGATCACCGCGGCCGCGAAGACCTTGAAGATCCATCCGCTGCCCTGGTCGGCGGAGATCGAGCCGTAGTGGCCGACGTAGAGCACGCCGGCCAGGGCGGCGAGCGTGGACGCCGTGATGAACACGATCAGCAGCACCCGGTCGGTGCGGATACCGGCCGCCCGGGCCGCCTCGGCGTTGCCGCCGATCGCGTACAGCGAGCGCCCGTGCCGGAACCAGCCCAGCGCCACGATGGCGACGGCGAAGATGATCCCGCAGATCCACAGCGACACCGGCAGGCCCAGCCAGGCGGTGTGCCCGAGGTACTTGAACGAGCCGGGCAGCTCGAAGATGGAGTTCCCGCCGCTGATGCCGAGCTGGAGCCCGCGCAGCGCGATCAGCATGCCCAGCGTCAGGATGAACGCGTTGATCCTGACCTTGGTCACGACGAGTCCGTTGATCAACCCGATCAGCGCGCCGACCAGCAGGCAGACCGGTACCGTGGTCCAGCCGGGCAGCAGGTCGAGGCCGGTGAACCGGCCGCCGTGCGAGGGCGCCGCCAGCCACACCGCGATCACCGGCGCGACGCCGATCGTGGACTCCAGCGACAGGTCCATCCGGCCGGCGATGAGGATCATCGCTTCGCCGAGTACCAGCAGGCTCAGCTCGGTGCATTGCTGGAGGACGTCGATCAGGTTGCCGCGGGTGAGGAAGTTCGGGCTGACGATGAACCCGACGAGCAGCAGCAGGAGGATCACCGGGATCAGCGAGAAGTCCCGCAGCCGGGCGAGCACCAGCCGGCGGCCCCGGGGCGGCACGACCCGTCCCGGCACGGCAACCGGCGCCCTCTCCGTGTCCGTGTCGACCAGGCGGTCCGTCATCTCACTCACCACTATCCGTGCCTTCGCCTCGCAGACCTTCGATGGCGGCCACCATCTCCCGGTCGGACCAGCCGCGCGGCAGCTCCGCCACCACCCGGCCCTTGAACATGACAATGACCCGGCCGGCGACCCGCAGGTCGTCGAGCTCGTCGGAGACGATCAGCGCGGCGCGCCCCTCGGCCGCCGCGGCCTCGACCGTACCGAGCAACGACTCCTTCGACTTGACGTCGACCCCGGCGGTCGGGCGGATCAGCACGAGCACCCGCGGCTCGCTGGCCAGCGCCCGGCCCATCACGACCTTCTGCTGGTTGCCGCCGGACAGCGCGGAGACCGGCTGGTCGGGGCCGGCGGCCTTGACATCCAGCCGCTCCATCAGCGCGGTCGCCGTGCGGTACCGGGCCGCCTCGGAGACGAACCCGAACCGGCCGAGCCGGTCGGTCACCGTGAGGGTGAGGTTCTCCGCGATGGACCGCAGCGGTACCAGACCCTGGCGGTGCCGGTCCTCGGGCAGGAAGCCGACGCCCGCGGACAGGGCCGCCGGTACGCTGCCGGCGTGCACCGGGCGACCCGCCACGGTGACCGTACCGGACAAGGGTTTGCGCAATCCCACGACGGTCTCGCCGAGCGCGACCGCGCCCGCGCCCACGGCGCCGGCGACCGCCAGGATCTCCCCGGCCCGCACGGTGAACGACACGTCGGCGAACTCGCTGGTACCGGTGAGCCCTTCGACGCGCAGCAGTTCCGGCGCGGCGACCGGGATCTCCCGCGCGTGCTCGCCGAGTTCGCGCAGGCCGGTCGCCTCGCCGGTCATCGCCTCGACCAGCGCCTCCCGGCGCAGCCCGGCGACCGGCGCGGTCAGCACGTGCCGGGCGTCGCGGTACACCGTGACCGTCTGGCAGATCTCGTAGATCTCCTGCAGGTGGTGCGAGATGAACAGGAAGGCCACCCCGCCCGCCTGCAACGCCCGCAGCCGCTCGAACAGCCGCTGGATGCCGGCCCCGTCGAGCTGCGCGGTCGGCTCGTCGAGGATGACGAACCGCGCGCCGAACGACAGCGCCCGCGCGATCTCCAGCGTCTGCCGCTGCTCCACGGTCAGCCGCCCGGCCTCGACCTTCGGGTCGACGTCGATGCTCCAGTTGCGCAGCAGCCGCGCGGCGTGCTCGTGCACTGCGCGCCAGGAGATCCGGCCGTGCGTGTCGCCGACGGTGTCCTGCCGGTTGAGGTAGAGGTTCTCGGCGACCGAGAGGGTCGGGATGATCGTGGACTTCTGGTACACGCAGGCGACGCGCGAGCGCCAGGCGGCCCGGTCGGTCAGCGGCGGGGCCGGCTCGCCGTGGAACCGTACGGTACCCGCATCCGGCCGGGCCAGTCCGGTGAGGACCGACACCAGCGTGGACTTGCCGGCGCCGTTGCGCCCGACCAGGGCGTGCGACTCCGCCGGCAGCACCGTGAGCGCCACGTCGGACAGCGCCACGGTCGCGCCGAACCGCTTGGTCACCCCGGTCGCCGCAGCGACCGGGGTGACCTCGGCTTCACGTCGGCTCCTCGCGTCCCGCTCGGAGCCGCCGCTCGCGCCAGCTGCTGAGCCCATGGTTCGCTCGCTTACGCTCGCTCGCTCATTTGCCAACCTGGTTACCCCAGAGGGACTGGTCACCGACATTGTCCTTGGTTACCAGCGGTGCGGGTAGCTGGTCCTCCAGGCCGTTGGGGATCGTGATGATGTTCGACTGGTGGTCCGTCGGCCCGGCCGAGAACTTCTGGCCGGCCAGCGCCGCCTTCGCGTAGAAGAGGGCGTACTTGGCGTAGAGGTCCGCCGGCTGGGAGACCGTCGCGTCGATCTGGCCCGCCTTGATCGCGGCGAACTCCTGCGGGATCCCGTCGTTGGACACGATGAAGATGTGCTTCGGGTCGCTCGGCGCCACCAGCAGCTTCTTCTGCTGCAGCAGGGCGATCGTCGGCGCCAGGAAGACGCCGCCGGCCTGCATGTAGATGCCGTTGACGGTGCCCTGGTTCAGGTCGTTCTGCAGCTTCGCGGAGGCGGTGTCACCCTTCCAGTCGGTCTCCTCCGCGAGCACCTTGATGGTCGGGTACTTCTGCTTCATGCAGTCGCCGAACGCCTCGGAGCGGTCCCGGCCGTTGATCGACGAAAGGGCGCCCTCGAACTCGACGACGGTACCCTTGCCGCCCAGCTTCTGGCCGAGGAAGTCGCAGGCCTTCTGGCCGTAGGCGCGGTTGTCCGCGCGGACCACCATGGACACCTTGCCGGTGTCGGGGCGGGTGTCCACGCTGACCACGGGGATGTTCTTGCCGGCCAGGTCGTCCAGCGTGGTGGCCACCGCAGCGGTGTCCTGCGGCGCCATGACGATGGCCTTGGCGCCCTGGGCCACCAGCGTCTTCACGTTCGCGGCGAGCTGGGTGATCTGGTTCTGCGAGTTGGTCCGGGGCAACGCGTCGATGCCCTGGTCCTTGATGCCGGACTCGATGTACTTGGCGTACGAGTTCCAGAAGTCGGAGTCCGAGCGGGGCTGGTCGATACCGACCTTGCCGCCGCCTCCGCCGCCAGCGCCGCCGCTGGCTCCGCTTCCGCCGGAGCTGCTGCCCCGGTTACAACCGGCAGCGGCCAGCGCCACCAGCGCGATGCCGGCGACAACCACCGCCGTTCTGCGCTTGAGCATGGTTCCTCACTCATGGTCGGGGTGTCTTCAAGGGGGCTGTTTCAGGATTTGCCGGGTGGGCGCAACCGCAGCCCGTGCATGCCGCCGTCGACTGCGAGCACGGTGCCGGTGGTCGCGCTGGCCAGCGGGCTGGCGAGGTAGGCGATCGCGGCCGCGATCTCCTCCGCGCTGACCAGCCGGCCACTCGGCTGGCGCGCCTTGAGGGCGGCCAGCTCGGCGTCGGGGTCCGCGGCCTGCGCAAGCAGCCGGCGGACCCAGGGGGTGTCCGCGGTACCCGGGTTCACGCAGGTGACCCGGATGCCCTCGGACAGGTGATCGGCCGCCATGGCGAGCGTCAACGCCTGCACGGCACCCTTGCTCGCGCTGTACAGCGCCCGCTGGGGCAGGCCGGCGTGCGCCGCGATGGAGCACGTGTTGACGATCGCCGCGTGCGCCGACGCGCGCAGGTACGGCAGGGCGGCCCGGGCGGTGCGCACCATGCCGATCACGTTCACGTCGAGCACCCGGTGCCACTCCTCGTCGGAGTTGGCCTCGATGGTGCCGACCGCGCCGATGCCGGCGTTGTTCACCACGATGTCGATGCCGCCCAACGCCTGCGCCGCCGCGGTGACCGCGGCGCGTACCGAGGCGTCGTCACTGACGTCCGCGACGTAGGCGAGCAGCGGCTCGGGCAGATCCTTGGCGTTGAGGTCCAGGCACGCCACCCGCGCGCCCCGCTGCGCCAACAGCGTGGCCGTGGCCAGCCCGATACCGGACGCACCGCCGGTGACGATCGCGGCAAGGCCGTCGAACTCCCCTGCCATTACCGGGTTACCTCCGTCACTGGGTTATCCGTCCACATCGGACCGTGCGGGTAGGCGTACGCCACCAGGGTCTCCGGGCGCATCGTGGCGGAGAAGCCGGGCGCGCTCGGCGCCACGTACCGGCCGTTGCGGATGACCACCGGGTCCACGAAGTGCTCGTGCAGATGGTCGACGTACTCGATGACCCGGTCGTCGAGCGAACCGGAAACCGCTACGTAGTCGAACATCGACAGGTGCTGGACCAGCTCGCAGAGGCCGACGCCACCGGCGTGCGGGCAGACCGGTACGCCGAACTTGCCGGCCAGCAACAGGATCGCCACGTTCTCGTTGACCCCGGCCACCCGGGCCGCGTCGAGCTGCAGGTACGACAGGGCCTTGGCCTGCAGCATCTGCTTGAAGATGACCCGGTTCTGCACGTGCTCCCCGGTGGCCACCTTGATGGGCGCGATGGCGCGCGCGATGGTGGCGTGGCCGAGTACGTCATCGGGGCTGGTCGGCTCCTCCACCCACCACGGCTCGTACGGCGCCAGTGCCCGTACCCAGTCGATCGCCTGCTGCACGTCCCAGCGCTGGTTGGCGTCGACCGCGATGCGGATGTCCGGCCCGCACACCTCGCGGGCCACCCGGATGCGCCGGATGTCGTCGTCGAGGTTGGCGCCCACCTTCAGCTTGATCTGCTGGAAGCCCGCCTCGACCGCCTCCTTGCACAGCCGGGCCAGCTTCTCGTCGTCGTACCCGAGCCAGCCCGGCGACGTCGCGTACGCCGGGAAGCCGGTCGCCCCGAGGTGTGCGATCCGCTCGACCCGGCCGGGTTCGGCCCTGCGCAGGATGTTCAGCGCATCGTCCGGCGTCAGCGCGTCGGTCAGGTACCGGAAGTCGACCAGGGACACGATGGCCTCCGGCGACATCCGCGCGAGCATCAGCCACAGCGGCTGCCCGGCGCGCTTGGCCGCGAGGTCCCAGACGGCGTTGACCACAGCCGAGATGGCCATGTGCATGACACCCTTCTCCGGACCGAGCCAGCGCAGCTGCGAGTCGTGCACCAGCTCCTTCCAGAACCCGCCCAGGTCGGCCAGGATGCCCTCGACCGAGCGGCCGACCAGGTACGGCCGCAGCGCCTCGATCGCGGCCGCCTCGACGTCGTTGCCGCGCCCGATGGTGAACGCGAACCCGTGCCCCGCCAGGCCGTCCCCGTGGTCGGTGCGCAGCACCACGTAGGCCGCGGAGTAGTCCGGGTCCGGGTTCATCGCGTCGGAGCCGTCCAGCTCCCGCGAGGTCGGGAAGCGGACGTCGTAGGTATCGAGTGAGGTAAATAGACTCATGTCGCCGCGACCAACCGCTGGCGGGCCCGGCCCAGGCCGTCGATCTCCAGCTCCATTACGTCACCGGCGCGCAGGTACGGCTTGGGCTCCGGCTGTCCCAGGGCCACCCCGGCGGGGGTACCGGTGTTGATGACGTCGCCCGGGTGCAGCACGACGAACTGGCTGAGGTACCGGACCAGCTCGGCCACGCCGAACGCCATGTTGCCGGTGTTCCCGTCCTGCTTCTTCTCCCCGTTGACCCACAGGCGCAGGCCGAGATTCTGCGGGTCGGGTACCTCGTCGGCGGTGACCAGCCAGGGACCGAGCGGGTTGAACGTCTCGCAGTTCTTCCCCTTGTCCCACTGGCCCTCGCGCTCGAGCTGGAACTCGCGCTCGGACACGTCGTTGACGACCGCGTACCCGCCGACGCAGGCCAGCGCCTCGGCCTCCGACTCCACATACCGGGCGGTCCGGCCGATGACCACGGCCAGCTCGACCTCCCAGTCGGTCTTCACGCTTGCGCGCGGGATCAGCACGTCGTCGTACGGGCCGACCACCGTGTCCGGCGCCTTCAGGAACATGACCGGCTCGCGGGGCAGCGTCGCGCCGGTCTCCGCGGCGTGGTCGCGGTAGTTCAGCCCGATGCAGATGACCTTTCCGGGTCGGGCCAGCGGTGCCCCGACGCGCAGCCCGGCGGGATCGACGACGGGTAATCCGCCGCCGTCGACCGCGGCGCGGACCCGGTCCAGTTCCGCGCCGGACAGCGTCGCCCCGGTGATGTCCTCGACCACCCCGGTCAGCTCGACCAACTGGCCGGCCCCGTAAAGGGCGGCCGGTCGTTCCCCACCCGTGGGGCCGACTCGAAGCAACTTCACTCGCGGTACCTCGCAGACATCGGACGTTTGATCGGATGTCTATCAGGTTTCCCCGAGACAGCACAAGGCCCACCGCCAAAATGGCGGCAAAACCATCCGACCTCATGAAACTACTTGACGCTCACCTTGTCGAGGTCCGGAGCGGGGTTGGTGGTCGGATTGTAGAACTTGATGGTGTTGGTCCCGCCGGCCAGCGTGACCTGGACGGTGGCGCTCAGCGGGGTACTCCAGTCGGTGATGTTCGAGGTGACCGTCACCGGCGCGCCGGCGCCCCCGTTGATGCTGAGATAGAACGTCCGGGACGGCTCGCCCAGCTCGTACGTGATCGTCAGCTGGCGCGGCCCGGCGCCGGGCACGTTGGGGACGGTGACCATCACCCAGCCGCTGTTGGCACCGATGAAGCGCACCTTGGAACCGCCGGAGCAGCCACCACACCCCGACGATCGCGCGCCACCGCCCATCCCGGCGTTCTCCGCCTCGACGGCGAACGGGGCGAACGGGGCCGCACCGGTTGGCCGGCTGGACGGCGTGGTCGGGACGCCGGACGGGCTCGGCGTCGGCTTGCCGGCCGAGCGGCTGGGCCGGCCCGAGGCGCCTTGGGAACCCGGCGCGGATCCGTCGCCGGACTGCGGCTGGCCGTTGTCGTCGGTCGCCGCTCCGTTGTTGCCGCCACCGAGCGGGATCTGCCCGTTCGCGTCGCGGGGCAGGAGCTGCGAGACGCCGACGACGATGAGGACCACCATGACGCTCGCCGCCACGAGCAGGGCCGGCAGCGCCGCACCGCCGCCCTTGCGGCTGAGCAGGAAACGCCGGCGCCGCCCCCGGTACCCGTCGGGTTCCTCGACGGCCACCGCGTTGATTATCACGGTGGGGTCCCTACCCGGCATGGCCCCGAATCCGATCAGTCCGCGGTGGTCGTTGTCAACCGTGGAGCGGTTCGCCGTCCGCGGTCAGGTAATCGCGCCAGGACCGGGTGGGCCGCCAACCCAGCAGGTTCTGTGCCTTACCGGTGTCGATGCCCGAAGCGTCCGGCCGGGAAACCGGGCGAAGTGTGGTGGTTGCCTGCGGGTACGCCGCCTTCCACGACGCGGACAGGTCGCGCGAGCCGATGGTGTCGGCGGCGGCGATGTACATCACCTCGTGTCCGGGCAACATCGACTCGACGGCGAGCCGGATCGCCTCGGCCAGGTCGTCGGCGTCGACGTAGGCCCAGCCGGTGACGCTGGGCCGGCTCCGGTCGGCGAGCAGCGGACCGAGGTTGCGGTGGTAGGTATCGGCGTTCTGCACCCAGGTCGACCGAATGGAGATGCACCGTAGCTCGGAACGCTGCACCGCGGCGTCGCACAGTTGCTCGCCGAACAGCTTGGCCAGCGCGTACGGATCCTGCGGGCGCACCGGATGCTCCTCGTCCAGCGGCAGGTACTCCGGCAGGAACGGCCGCTCGGCGAAGATGAACCCCGGCACGGTCTCGCTGGAGATGTTCACGAGGCGCCGGACCCCCCACCGCACGCACGCCTCGACCACGTTGAACGTGGCCATCAGGTTGTTGCCGAAGACCACGTGCGGCGCGTGCCGGCCGGGCGCGGGCAGCGCACCCGCGTGTACCACCGCCTCGAACGGCCCCAGCCGCGGCCCCTCGCCCACGGACGCACCGCCGACGAGTGCGTAGACCTCGCCCGCGTCGGTCAGGTCGGCCTTCACGTAGGGGGCGGTCCCCGGCGGTGCTGTGTCGAAGTCGGGGGCGGCCAGGTCAGTGGCGACGGTGTCGTGGCCGGCGCGTTGCAACGCCGCCACCGCCGCGCGACCGACCTTGCCGCGCGCCCCGGTTACCAGTACCCGCATGGTCTGCAGAGGCTAACAGCCAGAGGAATCGCCGCGGCCCCGACCGGTCCGCGGCGATCCCGGTCCTCGCTGTGCGGCTACCGCCGCAACGGTTCACGCATAGGCGGAGCCCAACCACAGCTCGTCGATGCACGGCAAGGGCGGCGCACTGGCGAAGATCTCGCTGGACAGCGCGAACCACGTCAAGCTGACCGACATCTGCATCGGTACCAACGTCGGCAACTACTCCTTCTACATCGCCCGGCCGCGGGCCACGAACGACTTCCACGGCCTGGGTCCTTCATGATCATGAATGAGCAGCTGCGCGGTACCGTCTGAGTCAGGAAAGAGGCGCGCCCCCGGCCAGGGGCGCGCCCTCCACATCTGTCAGGCCGCCGTGGTGCCGGCCACGTCCAGATCGGCGAGATCGTGCGGACTTCGGCCCGCTCGGCCTCGCTGAGCACGCTGATCGGCGGCCCCGCCTCTACATCCTCACGCCGAACGTCGCGCGACACCACCCTCCAGGAGGGCAGCCAGTTGCCCCTGTTGCGAACCCTCGTAGGGCTGATGAGGACAATCAGTGGCGCGGCCCCTGTCGGCTCAGGCCAGGTTGCGAACCCTCGTAGGGCTGATGAGGACCGGACGGGTCGTTGCGGTCGACGTGGGCGAGCTCACGTTGCGAACCCTCGTAGGGCTGATGAGGACTTGTCGGGCTCGTCAGCAGCTACGGCAAGGCAATAGAGGTTGCGAACCCTCGTACGGCTGATGAGGACCTGCAGCCCACGAGCTCCGGTTGGGAGGCCATCGTGACGTTGCGAACCCTCGTAGGGCTGATGAACCAGTGCCACGATCGGGGGATGATCGTCCTGCCGATGTTGCGAACCCTCGTAGGGCTGATGAGAACCACCCGGTGGACGCGTTCGCGCACGTCGGACACTTGTTGCGAACCCTCGTAGGGCTGATGAGAACTTCGAGCTGACCCGCACCGGTGACCCGTTCTGCTGCCGTTGCGAACCCTCGTAGGGCTGATGAGAACCCGAGAACGGGCTGATCTTCGTGGTCGCACGCACGATGTTGCGAACCCTCGTAGGGCTGATGAGAACCATGCGCGCGTTGTCGTTGGGTATCTGCCAGTTACCGTTGCGAACCCTCGTAGGGCTGATGAGAACGGGCAACGCGTGGGCCGGCGGCCCCGGCCGCTGTGTTGTTGCGAACCCTCGTAGGGCTGATGAGAACCCGCGGCACCCGCGGCCGCACCAGATCCTGCATCGGGTTGCGAACCCTCGTAGGGCTGATGAGAACCGATCTGTTCCGGGGCAACAAGACCAAGAAGGAGATGTTGCGAACCCT
>WNGM01008518.1_pt1 | contig 17664 bp, 15 predicted proteins | sample 5400571 | NCBI WGS metagenome assembly WNGM01 (sample SAMN13153378, study PRJNA577476) | soil metagenome | isolation source: 100 cm soil or saprolite under Garry oak tree replicate 2 | place: USA:California | collected 2016-06-15 | reverse complement strand
TGCGTGTGTTGAGTTGAGCAAGATGCGTGATGCCTTGCTGGATGTAGCAGCAGATAATGGTATCGCTCGAGGCGAAGGTGTACATAGACATGGCAAAGTTCCACTGGGGCAAGCCAAATTCGGCTTCCATTTGATGGAGCGGCTGTATCTGTCCCTCTTGCCAGCGATAGAGATTTCACCAGCCAGTGCGGTCGGAGACGAAGTGTAGTACCCCATCGGGCGACCATTCCGGTTGAAAGATGGATTCTTCTTTGCCGCCTGCTACACACTGGCTCTGTTCTAGGGTGCCATCAGAGGTAATCTTTCCCACCCACAGTTCGGTGCCATCCCACGGCATGTTGGGATGATTCCAGGTAAGCCATGCCAGTTGGTGGCCATCGGGACTCACCCGTGGCGAGGCATAGAAATCATTGCCGGAGACAAGCACTGTGCTGCCTCTGTCCACATCGCTACCGTCAAGCGCGACACTGACTAGCGTGTTGATCGCCTCCGTGGTCGTGTGATCTTCGCGTACATAGATGATGCGGTTGTGTTGCCGATCAACGCTGCCATCGGCGTAGCGCATGGCAACGGGAGGGGTAAGCGGTTGTGGCTCACTACCGGCTACATGACAGTAGAGGCGTTGGTCGAGAAAATTGGAGAAGTATATGATACCTTCACTGATCATGAAGGCTCCGCCCCCATATTCGTGAACACGGGAGCGTACATTAAACGGTGGCGGTGTTATGTCGGTGATAACGCCATTGGGAGTATGACGGACAAGAGTTGTACGGCCCCCTTCAGATGGGCGGGATTCTATCCAGTAGAGGTCTTGCCAGTCGAGCAAGATTTTACCTAAACCACTAGGTACGGTGACAATCAGGTCGGTGGTAATAGGTGATTTCCAGGAACCGTAAGGGGCTACTATGGGTATATTCATGGGGAAGGTTCTTTCTATTCACTTTTCTCTAGATCCGCTACTACTGCTGCTATGTCCTGGTAAATATAATCAGGCTTGATCGAAGATGTCATGACGTCTTCGCGTGAACTATTACCGGATAGGACGAGCAGAGTATGCGTACCGGCTGCCTTCCCGCCACGAATATCGACATTGAGGCTATCGCCGATCATGACGGTTTCGTCCGGTTGGCTGTTGAGGGTACGCATGGCTTCCTGGAGTAGGGTCGGCTCTGGCTTACCCATCACTTCTGGCGTTACTCCGCTGCCAGCTTCGATAGCAGCAACCATCGTCCCACAGCCAGGTACAAAGCCACCTGCGATGGGTAAAAGAGCGTCACGATTGACAGCGATAAAATGCGCACCGCCACGTATTGCTAGCACAGCGCCTGTAAGTTTCTTATAGTCAAAATGGCGGTCGAGACCGACGAAGACAACGTCAGCCTGATGCGTTTCGAGATCGGCGACACGCAACTGGTGAGCGTGCAGCATATCTTGCAGTGGTTGTTCGCCGACGAGATAGACGAGGGCATGAGGAAAACGGCGAGCGATGTTTTTGACAGCAGCCTGTCCTGCACCTAGTACATGTGATGCATTAGCGGTAATGCCGAGATGGGCGAGTTTTTTTAAGACCTGGGTTTCACTGGCAAATGAGTTGTTGGTCAGAAAAAGATATTTTTTATGGTGGGTTTCCAGCCAGGCAATGAACTCTTTGGCACCAGGGAGCAGTGCGTTGCCGCGGTAGATGACGCCATCCAGATCAATTAGGTAGGTTGTGAATGGTAACATATTGCTCCATTATTTGTGTGTTGTGGGTGACTGGCTGTGCTGCGCACTGCGCCAGTTGGGCGCGATAAATCGGGCCCCCTACGGGATTTTTAGTTGTTGATCAATCGCGAAGGAGTTGTTCGCGAATGGCGACAATTTCGCGACGCAGAGTAGGATTGAGGTTGACGGCGCGATCAATTTTTTCGCACATATCTTGCAGGGAGATGTGGTAGTATTCGGCGACAGCCTGAGCGATTTGCTTGCTGGTCAGGTGCGACTCTCGAGTATCGTTGCCAAGTGAAGACATGGCGGCACGGGCGACCTCCATAGTCAGTTCGGTGCGATGCAGTTGCTGGTAGGCCATCAGGCGATTAAGGCAACCCTCCAGTTCGCGGATATTGGTCTGCACACGACCTGCGATATAGGCGATGATATCGTCGGGTACACGATAGTGCAACAGATCGGCTTTGACACGCAGGATCGCCATACGAGTTTCCAGATCGGGCGGCTGGATGTCGGCGATCAAGCCCCATTCGAAGCGGGAACGCAGCCTTTCTTCGAGGCTGATAATCGCTTTGGGGGGACGGTCACTACAAATAACGATCTGCTTACTCATTTCGTGCAAGCTGTTAAAAGTATGGAAGAACTCTTCCTCGGTTGACTCTTTGCCGGCGATGAATTGAATGTCGTCTACCAGCAGAATATCGACCGAGCGATACTTGGCACGGAACTCTTCAGTGGTGCGATAGCGAATGGCGTTGACGATTTCATTGGTGAACTGTTCGGACGAGACGTAGAGGACAGCCAGGCAGGTCTGGACGCCCTGGTGTCCAATAGCGTGCAAGAGATGGGTTTTACCGAGACCCACGCCACCATAGAGGAAGAGTGGGTTATAGGACTCGCCGGGAGCCTCGGCCACCGCTAAAGAGGCGGCGTGTGCCAGGCGATTGCTGTTACCAACGATAAAGGCATCGAAGGTATAGCGCGGATTGAGGCGGTTATGCATTAACATGTTTGCACGTTGCTCGTTATCCCATTCTTCGGATGAGTCGGCGGGCTGGCGTCCTCCAGGGGTTACGTAGCGCGGGTCATTGTGTGGCGCTGGATGGATCGCTGATTTGGGTGGAATATCGTAGTAGGCGTAGTTAATGTCCGCGTCGTTGTGCGAGAAAGCATCGTGTGTATGCATATCATGACCATTGAGCGTATCTTGTTCGGAGAAAGCGTCGTCGCCGTGGGCAGTGACACTAATAGCCACAGGCTGACCGGTGATATCGGCCAGAATATCTTCGATGGAACGTCGCCATCGCGTGCTGATGATATCACGCGCTAGGCTTCCTGGCACCTGAAGAGTGAAATACATAGCCTGTTCGTGTAGAGAGAGCGAGGCAGCATCAATGTCATCTGCACCAATGGAGGAAGCATCTACCAGCTGGGCAGATTGTAGCCACGCCTTGCTGACCTCGTCGATGGGGGTGGTGTCTAATCGTTCAAGCGTGCTGCGCCAGATTGTTGCTGCGTTCACTGCATGTTCTCCCATGTTTGGCTATTCTTCGACGATAGCTATGCACTCGATCTCGACCAATGCCTGTTTGGGCAGCTCAGCGACCGCTATAGTGGAACGCGCTGGAGCAGGGCTGCCAAAATAGGTAGCATAGACTTCATTCATGGCCTGAAAATCACTCATCCGTGTGAGGAAGACGGTAGTTTTCACGACCTTGGCGAGCGAAGTACCGGCGTTGTCGAGTACGGCCTGGAGGTTCTGCAAAGCGCGGTGGGTCTGTGCCTGAACATCCTCGCCGACCAGTTGGCCGGTGGCAGGGTCGAGCGCGACCTGGCCCGCAGTATAGACAAATTGGCCATAGCGTATGGCTTGACTATAAGGGCCAATAGCGCACCGATTATGGCGAATGTTGTCCGCGATTGATAGGAGGAATTTTGGTCTGCCCATCTATGCCAGGGGAAGCACTCTGAGATGGTACGTTGGGCGATGGCCTGTTGCTCTGACGGGAACGCGCAAGTTCTCTGGCGCATTGGCGCAGAGCCTTTTGCATCTCAGCTGCCGATTGAAAGCGGTCTTTTGGTTCCTTTTCCAGGGTCTTCATGACGATCTGCTCAACGTTCGAAGGAACAGTAGGACTAAACTGACGCAGTGGGGGAGGATTGGTTGAGGCATGCTGCATGGCGATGGAGACGGCGGTTGGCCCAACGAATGGTGGACGTCCGGCTAGCATTTCGAACATGACCACTCCCAGAGAATAGAGGTCTGAGGAGGCCGTAAGCGTTTCGCCGCGTGCCTGCTCGGGTGAGAGGTAATCAGCGGTGCCGAGTACAATGCCACTATTGGTCAGTCCTCCTTCTTCCACGACACGCACAATACCAAAATCGGTCAATTTGACCAGGGGGCGTTCGCCACTGGGCATGCTATTACTGGGTCCTCCACTCCATGTCAGCATGATATTTTGTGGCTTGATATCACGGTGAATAAAGCCGCGTGCATGGGCCACTTGCAAAACATCGCAGACCTGGGCGGCAATATCGATAGCTTGGAGCGGCGGCAACCGACTGCTCTGATGAATAAGTTGTTTAAGGGTGGGGCCATTAATATATTCCATAACCAGGAAGTACTGGCCTCCCTCTTCTACAAAATCAAAGATAGTGACGGCGTTAGGATGGGTCAGCTTGGCAGCAGCGCGTGCCTCGCGACGAAAGCGTTCCACTGCACGCTGATCGTTCTTATCGAGGGTGCGTAAGACTTTGATAGCGACGATACGCTCTACGCGGTGATCCCAGGTTTTATAGACGCTTGCCATGCCACCTGTGGCGATATGTTCGCGAATCTCGTATCGTCCAGCAATGGGCGGTTTGCCTTCAAAATGGTTCAACGTTTTACCTCAGCATTACTTATAACCTGGGAAGATGATAATACAATTCTCTTCTGTTCTATGAGCAGTATACCAACGTCAAGATAGAGAGTCAACTGTGTGTGAGAAAGTGGGAAAAGTATTGCGGAATGATGGCCAAACCTTGTTCACCCAATGAGGTTTGGCCATCATTCCGCAAATTTATGAAAGGAGGAGGCTTACTTCGTCCAGAAGGGACGAGAATCAGCATCAATGCCCCCATTAGTAAGAGGCACAGGATCGCCCTTTACGCTGTATGCACCTGTTTTAGGATCAGTGGTTACATTGGCTATCCAGATATCAAACTCGTTGTTCTCGTAGTAGAGGTAGGCGATCTGTTTGCCGTCAGGTGACCAGATCGGTTGGCTGATATACTGTCCCTTAATGAGGAGGGAAGAATGCTGATATGGCTGTAGAGCACTTTTCTGGAAGCTTGAACTGTTAGGATCCGCGACGATATTGGAAGGTATTGACATAGCGTACAGGCCCATTGTGGATGCATCGATACGACGAATATAGGCCAGGGAGTTGCCATCTGGTGAAAAGGCAGGCATCAAGTTGGCCACGCTCGTAGAAGCAGGAGTAAGGGCGACTGCTGGACTGTCCTCACCCACGCCCGGATGATACTTACCGGGGTTATTGACGATGGCGTTGGCATCAATCAGATAGATCTGGATGACCTGCTGGGTTTGGCTACTATCGTACATGTAGTGGGTATAAACAACCTGATTATGTCCTGGGCGGTAGGTAGCATCGCGGTCACCCCCATCACCAAAGGTGGCATAGGCTACTTCTTGCGTGGTATTTGGTGAGTGTATGGAAAGGGAGAAAACCTGCATGTCCAGAAGCTGTGAATCTACACCGGGGTTGACAGTTAACTTTTCAAGGTCGCTGAGGAAGAGTAAATGGGTGTTGTCGGTGGCCCAGGCCGGTTGTGCGTACCAGTTATGTGTACTTATGGGAGCAGGATAGGGTGGATTGGATACGTATTTTCCTGATCCATCACGTAGCACCGTCCAGTGTGGACTAGTGTTATTGATGGGCATATAGACCAGCAGGGCTGAGTATTTGTAACGAACGACAAAGGCGACGTTGCGGCCATCCGGTGAGACGGCGGGGTCCCGTATGTCATAGCCGCGGGTCAATTGTCGGACATTTCGTGAGCCGTCGATGACTAGGAGGTTACGGCCCTGTGTGAAGTAAATCTTGCCACTGAAGAGGGCCGAGTTGCTGGCGTTGACCTGAAGATTCTGTCCGGTATTGGTTTTGACGTTTTGGAAATTCTGGTTGGTGGTTGTATTGCTGTTACCCAGACAGCCCTGTACGCTGAGGGCCAGCAAAACAAGTAAGAAGGTGGTGTGCCAGGGAATATATTTTTTCATGATACGTTTCCTATATTATGTGATTGCTCATCTTGGAAAGCTTTTCCAATTTCCAGGCTGTGATACATTGTTTCAACTCTTACGTTTGCATCGCTGCTGGTGACTCGAACACTACGAGAAACATGAGATCGAGTAGGCTACGCGTACCGAGGAGATCGTTGCCTGGATTTTCTATGTGACTTATTGCCTGCCACAGGCTGCCAATATCCATTGATGTTGGTACTGAAGATGCAGTCGTAACGGCAGTAGCAGTTGTCATAGCTACAGGTGACGAGTATGAATTTGTAGTCAGGGTGCCGTCGGTATTGACGCCGGTATCGCATTTGGCGGCATTGCCAAGGGCGAACATGCTGGCGATCAGAGGTTGCACGGTATCGCAGTTGAGAAAGATGACCGATTGGCTGCCAGCACTTTCTTCACCAGGGATGACGTATTGATCGACGGTGCGCGAGTAGCGCGTGTCGAGGACAACGCGATTGATCTTGCTTGAGTTGATGGAGCGTGCGAAGTTTACCCAGCTGAGAGAGTCTGGGAGGCTCATATCCGTTTTGACGTAGCCATTGAGGTCTTTTGCCAGCGCAGGTAGCTGACCGAAGATACTAGGATTGTTGAGTTTGGTTTTGAGTTGGTTAAGCACCTGCTGCTGGCGGGCTGAGCGGCCAAAGTCACCATTGAGGTCGGAGTGGCGTGAGCGTACATATTCCAGAGCATACTCGCCATTAAGGTGTTGTGGCCCTGGTGCGATATAGAGGCGTTTGTAGCCTGTATCGGTCGAGCTTTTATTGGTGCCGGTATCGTCGGGATAGAGGTCGTCAGTCACGGGATGCAGGACATCCACATCGACTCCGCCCACTGTATCTATGACCTTGATAAAGCCGTCGAGACCGACCCAGGCGTAGTGATCAATGTAAATGCCGAAATCCTGGTGAATGGTAGCAAGGCTAAGAGCAACGCCGCCGCGCTGGTAGACCTGATCGAGTTTCATGAAGCCGGCATTATTAGCGGCTTTGAGTACGGTGTCGCGTGGAATGGAGAGCATGCCGACGCTTTTGGTGTTTGGGTCAATGGTAACAACGATATCGGTCTGTGCCAGATAGCTATGTGTGCCGTCTGGATTGGTAAACTTGATATCGGTATCGCTGCCCAGCAAGAGGATATTGATGCGATTATTCGGTACCGCCCCCCCGTTGTTGCTTGTGCCATTATTCTGCGGATTGTCTTCTGGTAGACGACTGATATTCTGACTCGTACTAGAACTGAGGATACTACCGAAGTTTGCGTAATAGTAATAGGCTCCGCTGCCAATCAGCACCAGAAGCACTACCAGTATGGCCACAGCTACGCGTGTCCAGATAGGAAAACGCCGTTTACGTTGCGGTCGTAATTTCTGTGGACCTGGTACTGGTGGCTGCATAAATGGCATTGGTTGCTGTCCAAACCTCTTAGCTGGCATGGGTAATGGCGGCAGTGCTGTCGGTGGTCGAGGTGGAGGTAACGGTTGGGATGACCCCTGGAAGAAGGCGGGCGGACTCTCCTGATGCCCCTGTGGTGGTACCGGTGGTTGCCAGGAGGGGAAAGGGAGTGGTCCTGAATGAGCAGGTGACTGTCTATGCTGCATATTCCCTGGCTGTGGTGGTGAGCCAGGGAACTGTGGCATTGCCGTAGTCTCCTGCGTTGAGAGAACTGCCCTGGTGTTGGCCTCAGTATCTCTCTCATCCTGATTTTTCTTAAAGGCCCCAATGGGTACAAATTGACGTTTCATCGAAGCTGTTCCTGGTGATTAGAGAGTTGCGTTACCATCATAAGTGTAATCCAATGGGTGACTCAAAGACGATCGTTAGGAGTAAATCGAGCAGACTGCGGATGCCTAAGGGATCATCGTTGCCACTACCATTAAGGCTCAGGCTAGCCATTTGACCAAAGGTTTGCCAGGAATTACCGGCTTTGAACGTGGTCGCTACCTGCAATGCTGAGCCATAGGTTGCGGTTGATTGGGTGGTTGATGATGTTGAGGTTACTGTGGAGTTACCGCTATTGCTGGTCTGCATATTCTGGCATTTGGCATTATTGCCGAGGGCGAACATTTTAGCAATGATTCCTTGAATAGCAGGACAATTGGGCAGGAAAATGTCTTCACCTTTATCCTGTCCATCGCTAGCTACTGCTGCATAGGAATAGGTCGGTGGGCTGAGAATGACACGCTGGATTTTGTTAGGATCAATGGTGCGTGCAAAATTCATGAGCTTGACGACATCGAGTATCTGCATATCGGTTTTAAGATACCCATTCAAGTCCTGAGCGATTGTGGGTAGCTTGCTAATGATATTAGAATTGGTCAGTTTGCTTTTCAACTGACTCAGTACTTGTTGCTGGCGAGCTGAGCGGCCAAAATCACCGACAAGGTCGGCGTGGCGTGAACGCACGTACTCCAGAGCGGTTGGCCCGTCGAAATGTTGTGGGCCAGGAGCGATGTAGAGGCGTTTATAGGCATAGGCATTCTGACTGGTGCCGGTATCGTCGGGATAAATATCGTCGGTGATAGGATGAGTGGCATCAATATCGACACCGCCTGCGGTATTAATGACTTTAATAAAGCCGTCAAGGCCCACCCAGGCGTAGTAGTTAATGGGAATACCGAAATTTTGAAAGATAGTAAGACGACTGAGACCGACGGCGTTATTTTCGTAGCGTTGACCGGTGGCATATGCCTCGTCGAGTTTCATGGCGCCATAATTAGGGACACTCACATAGAGGTCACGTGGGATGGAGAGCATGCCGACATAATTTGTCGATGGGTCGATAGTGACGACGATATCGGTTTGAGCGAGATAGAGACCCTGGAATTTTTCATCGGTATCGCTGCCGAGCAAAAGAATATTCAGGCGACCGCCGCTCAAAACATCACCTGAGGTGGTGCTGCGATTTTGATTGGGGTCTGTCTCTCCCTTGAGGCGTGGTGCTGACTGGTTAACGATGTTTGCGACTGGTGCGGCAAAGTTTGCCTCATAATAAGCTGCACCACTGCCACTCAGGATGAGCAACAAGAGGAGCATAGCGACAGCGACACGTGCCCAGATGGGGAAACGTCGCTTCTTCTTACGTGCTTTATTGGGAGCAGTTGGCGGAGGGGCACTTTGCAAGTTCGTGTTCGTTGTTTGCCAATCGGTCCATGCTGCTTGTGCTGGTGTGGAGGTAGGAGCAAAAGGTTGTAGCGGTTGCACCCCAAAGGCTTGGGGTGGCTGCGAAGGTGAAGGCATCAGCCCGTGCATAGATGAAATGGGGTTGGCTGAAGGATGAGCATATGGCCCAAAGGGTTGCAGCGGCTGTGATGGTATATGATCTGGTGCAGAACTGAGAGGTTGTAGTGTTTGTGAGTTTGTCTGTGAATTGGCAAACATAGCTGGCAATGAATTGATGCCAGATTGATGTGGTGATACCGGTCCGCTAGCAAAAGATGAAGCAAAGTCCATATACAAGTTTGGGCCGGTAATCGGGCCTTGTACCGGTACGCTAGGCTGTTCAACGGTATCTTGATCAACCATAGATATTGGAGCCGGGTTTCCAATATTGTGTGATTGAGCCTGCTGCGCCGTCTGGGCCAATCTCCAGTTTGAAAGGAGCCTTGAGCCTGTTGACCGGTGTGTTACCTGTGGAGGAACCCCTTCTCGAAACGGGACAGATGTGTTAGGGGCATCTGTATTCAGCCACTCATCGGACGAAGCCGACTGCGAGTGACTCTCGTGGCCGTAAGAAGGATTTAACGGCATAAATTGACGCTTCACAGTAATCTACCTACTTCCTGATGCATGATGACACGCGATAACTTCTTCCAGGGGTCTACGCCTTTTTCCGTCATCCCATCCACTACTACCCGTTTAATTGAGGACCCCCTCGCTCTCCGAAAGTTATCTGCATCTGCACTCATGACGGACAAAAGGCAGTGGTATATTTCTTTTAAGTATAACGAAGAAAGAGACGAAAACTCTACTGCTTAAGCTACTGGTAGTCTGCTTATAGGATATTTAGCCTACCATCCTGACGAAATGTGGGTCGATATGCTATGTACACACGTGTTTGTCTATTGCACATCGACGTTATGGCTATGTTAATGATGCGATTTCTCTTCCTGGCGTGCCTGTAGAAAGCTCAAGATTAAAGAGCCAGTGAGGAAGGCCAGTAGGACAATCTCCATAGTGCTGAATGTTTTCTTTTTTCGCATGTTCATGCTCCTCTCGAGTGTGTCAACAGTAAGTTCTATCTTACCCACAGCTCCTCACCATTTCCATATTTTGTTTTGAGATGGAAATGATGTGTAACCCAGGTGAAGAAAGGTGTCAGTTGCGGCATCTTTAGGCGGTTGGTAAAGAACAAGATGGCATGTACCTGTGGCTGCGAGGCATCGGTAATGAGTTGCGGATATTTCAGATACCCACTTGCAATGCGTACCATAGATGTATCTACCAGGTCTGGTGGCGTGTTACGATCAGCCAGGGCCGCGATAAATTGCCCATCGGTGATGATATATTGGTCAGGTGCAATAGCGTTGCGTACATCGTCGGCAACGCGCATTTGTAGGGTCGCATATGTGTCATGACTGCGTTGCGCTACCATTGTATAGTATGAAGGATATTGTGGCAACTCTACAGCTACCGTAGCGAGGATAAGTAGGAGTGCCAATGCGGTCGCACCCCAGCGCATGACCGCCCTCCGCCCCATGATGACCGCAAGGCCCAGGACGACCGCCTCCCCCAGGACGACCGCAAGGGTCGTCCCTACTATACTACGGTCGTTGTCCGTTCCTTGTGTATGGTTGGAGCGACTCTTGTGGTTGTTCTGCATGCTTTCACGTGCATTTTTGAGTTGTATGCTGCTGGCAAGACCTATTACAGCGAGGCAGATGAGTGCGGGGGTGAGGGCCACAAAATGGCGTGAGAAGAGAGGTACTTGCTGCCAGAGGAGATAGAGAGTGGCTAGCGACCAGCCAAGGAGAGGTAGCACGCGCCAGTCGCGGCGCACCAGTCCAACAAGTAGGCCATAGAGAGCGGCAATAACCAGTAGCGGGTTTGCTTGCAGGAAGTTTTCGATCAATACTTTATTGTAAGCCTTGTCGGCAATCAAAGCGGCACCGGCTGTCGTATGAAAAGTGATAACCTGCTGTAAAAGGGTGGAATAGGTACCAGTGAAAGGCAAGAGGATGATCAACGCTGTAATCAGGCAGGCGGTTATATATACGAGGATAGGTAGGAAACTGCGGCGATTGGTATGGGGGTAATGACGCCAGATTTGCCAGAGGCGGGTCAGGAGAAGCAAGCCGATAGGGATAATGCTAGAGAGGCTGTAGAGCTTACAGAGCGTCCAGCACAGAGAAGGCAGCTGCCGGAGCTTCTGCTTGAAGTTTCTGTGATTGTGTGAAATAAAGTGGATCAAAGGTGAGTAGGAGCATGCCGACGATACCGCCGAGGCGTTTGTTAATGGCTTGTCCCAGCAGGAATGCTCCCAAGAAGCCCAGAAGAGAGACCAGAGCAATACCAAAACGAGCGGACCAGAGCGTACTCCCGAAAAGGACGAAGAAGGGGTAGATGGAAAGCAAAAAGAAGGGTGGCTGTGAATAGAAAATCTGCTGATAGAGTGTGTGGCCCGCCGCCATGGAACGCAAGGATTGCCAGTAAACTCCCTCGTCGTAGCCATCACGATCAAAGGGCGCGCCCAGATGATAGAGCCGCATGAAGATGGCGATGAGGAGTACGGCAAGCGCCAGGATCCAAAGAAGGAGAATTTGCCAACGTGGTGCCGGTGGGGTTGTATGCTGGTCTGTTGATATGTGCTTGTTGGTGGTAATGCTTGTTGACATGTACAGTTTCTCAATTAAAGAACGGAAACATGTAGGGGCGCAATTCAATGCGCCCTCTCTTCACTGTATGGGAGGATGAACAAGCATTCTCCCAGAGAGGGCGCAATTCAATGCGCCCCTACATCTAGTTATCTAGAAGAGACGATGGCCCCTCATTGGTAAAAGGCGACTCACCTTGTATCTCACTATTGAAGGGCAGCGATGCGGAGTCGATACGTGGGCTATCGAGCAGAGGGGTACTGCCACTGTTACCTTCACCGACGAGGGCATAGCCATTGCCGCTTTTACCATTGGTGTGACCGTTACCATTGCCGAGAATGGCCTCGAAATCGCTGAGAACGACGCGAGTGACACGTCTGGCGTCAGCTTCGTCGATCAGTTGCTTGATTTCGTCGGCAATCAGTTCATCACGCTCGATGAGTGCTTCGGCGACGGCGATAAGAGCTTCACTATGTTCTTGCAGAAGGCGTTTGACGGCCTTAAACTGTGATTGTAGGACAGCCTCGGTGCGATCCATCAGCTTCGGTACAGCCCCTCCTCCTGCGGAAGGAACACCGGTGAGGGGATCGATAAAGGCGGCAAAGGAAATGAGTGAGCCATCCATACCATAGGCTCCCACATAAGCGGCAGCCATTTGCGTGGCACTTTGGAGGTCACCAGTGACGCCGGTCATATTCAAATCGAGGAAGAGTTCTTCAGTGGCACGGGCAGCCAGGGAGACTTGAATACGCGCCAGTACATCTTCCTTACTAAGCGTTTTGATGGATTCTTTCGGACGTGGTAGAGCAAAGGCGGCTGCACCCTCTATGTCACTACGCTGGTGGATGGTGACGTAGGCTGGGAAGTAACGCTCCATCAGGTAATAGGAGGCGACGGCATGACCTGCCTCGTGATAGGCAAGGCGACGGCGGTCAATAGGGGTCAGTTCGCTGATCTGGCGCAGACCGAATTCGTGGACATCTTGTGCCTCGATGAGGTCTTTGTAGGTGATGGTGTCACGGTCATCAAAGTGGGCGATGATCACCGCTTCATTGATGACGTGTTTGATGGCGACAGGGGTATAGCTGACAAGGCGTTGTGAGAGAGCAGGTACCGAGATATCTGGCTTATGGGACACTTTATTCAGGTAGTACTCGATCACTTCACCACGGTACTTGTCTGTAGGTGGTGCCACATGAATCTTGCGGTCGAAGCGGCCTGGACGTAAGAGCGCGGGATCAAGGGAGTCGGGGATGTTGGTTGCGCCAACGGTCAACACTGGCTGGGTTTGGACGCGACTATGAGATAAGCCCAGCACACGCAGAATTTTTCTGAACCAGCCCGTTTCGATGTTGGGAGGATCCATCTGCATGAGCAGTTCGTTGAGACCACCGGTGCCACCCATAGCACCAAACATGCCACCACCCATGGCCATTGTGCCACCGCCGCTCTTTGAACGTGACATACCAATAGCATCAAACTCATCCAGGAAGACGACGCAGCCACCATATTCACGAGCGTAGCGACGTGCCTTACTGTACAGGCGTTTAATCATGAGGACGTCCATACCGATGAACATGGCGCGGAAACTGGCGGCACTGGCATAGGCGAAAGGAACGCCTGCCTCAGTACTCATACACTGCGCCAGATAGCTTTTACCAGTGCCGGGAGGGCCGGAGAGGAGCAGGCCGCGTACAGCTGAACCACCCATTGCTTTAAATTCCTCTGCACCTTGCAGCAGCAGAACGATACGCCGGGCTGCCTCAAGCACCTCTGGATTGCCCTTGTAGTCATCAAAGCCCACGCCTGTTTCGCCCGGCATAACCCAATAGAGACGAGGTCGCCCCAGGAACCAGAAGAGGGCAACGAACTGGATCATAATGTACATGACGGCAAACATGATTTGGACGACATACAGGAAAAGCACTCCTGGCGTAGGCGGCGTCAACTGTGGGACGATGTAGATAATACAATACCAGCCCACAAGAACTGCCAGGACGATCAAGAACCAACGCAGCTTGACAAAGCGGCCAAACTGGTCAAGTCCCAGGTCGATTGAGCGATCAAGATTACTCTTTTGGGTATTCGAATTCTTTGACACGAGTGTATATCCCTTCTGCTATGTGCCGAACTAGGTATACTATTGCAGAGGTTGTCGGAAATCGACAATATGAATAAGCAAGATACGTCCCTGCTGTTGCGGGAGCGTGGTAAAGTGTAAGAGCAGTATCGCTTTAACCGCACCTCCTGGGCCGGGAGCAGCCATATCTACCTCCACTAGCGTATCGACGGTGGTGTCTGACTCAGTATACGAATTAGTGATGTTGATAGCCTTCCACACAAGGTGTGTGTTCTTTTCACTGAACTGAGTAACCAGCTGACTAGGGTCCGGTGGCTGGGTCATGATCAGCTCTCCCTCAATCAACTGCATGGTGGTTATATCTCCATCGCGCAAGGCGTAGAGCCAGTTCTTGACATGATCACCAGCATCACCATTTTTTTGCAAACCGTTGAAGCCGCGGAAGGGATCGCTACCAATGCCAAAGGGCCAGGAGCCGGTGACAAAAAAGGTAGCGACTGAGCTACTCACAATCAGCAAAAGCAGCAAAAGAACTGTTACCAGTTTATGGTATCTGATGGCCCGTAAGAGATAGTAAATTCCCTTGAAAAGGGGGCGTAAAATGGCTTTGATCAACAAAGCTGCCGGAGTTTCACCCGTTCTTCTCCGAATACGTGTCGTACGGACAGGTTTCTTCTGTGCGGGTTCCACATCACGGTCAGGCTGTTGCTGAGCAGGTGGTGGACTGACTAGCATGGGTTTGGCTTCTCTACTTTCTCAAGCATAGATGATAGATAGCTGCTGTTATAGCACGTCTACAGTATACAGCTTTTTTCTACTCGAGACGATATCCGCGTTGAAACACAATCAGGGAATAGGACTCACCCCCACAAGCGGGTCACTGCACTTTAGTATCTGATTCCATGATAGTTACTTCATTGATGTTACCATACACTACTCTCGACTTTTTGGCAAGATGTTAGCGACAGAAATATACTTACCGGCTTTGTTTTGATATAATGTACATATGTTTCAATAGATTGGCCCTTCGTCGGTTATGCTGACACAGCAGAGATAGAACAATTTGCTGGCTCAGTGATTAGGGGAGTGCAAGGCATTAGGAGTACTTATGGATAACACAATAGGAAAGCGAGAGGGAACTGGTACGCATATTTGGCTGCGCCATGCCGTGCAGTTTGTAGTAGGTGAACGTACCCATACGATTGAGATGGAGATACCGGTACCAATAGGGGCAAGTACGGAAGAGTGGGAGCAACTGCTGCTTGAGGCAGAGGCACGTATGCAACAGCTTGCCAATCGCGTTGAAGGACGTAGTGGGCAGCGTCAAGTCCCTGTTCAAAATACAGCTTCGTCCTCACTTGGGCCTGTCAGGTCGCCGGGAGCTCCTTCTGTGAAGAAAGCAACAACTCCGCCTGCCGCTCCTGCTATACCGACTCCTGTGCCAACCCCGGCTGCACCCCCGACGCGAGAGGTATCGCAAGCTCCCCCTCCTGAAAGAAAAGAGAGGTCTGCATCTTCATCTCCAACGCCAACGCGCACCAGCATTGGCGCAAGTATGCCAGGGATGACAGCGATACCGGGGGATACTGGCGATAGTCTGAAGTTGCCCCAATTTATTCAGTATATTAAGGATGCGATGGGCCTGACACCGAAGCAGGCTATGGAACTGCTCAACGTCAAGACGCTGAGCGGTCTGAACTATCGCGATGCCATTGAGCAGTTGCAGCAACTGGTCAGTCGTGATGGTGAAACGCGGCAGTTAGCATCGTTGAGTGAGGAAGGCTCAAGTAATCCAGAGAGCAAGAGACAGTCAGCTTCCAACCCTGGAGAGGAGAGTGAGGAAGATGAGGTGGCTCTATCTCCTTCGCCAGCACCGCTTATGCCATCATCTCCTGCCTCTTATGCCAAACATACGGAGATCAATGAGCTTCATCATGCAGTCGTACGTGAAGTTGAGCCTGCCTACTTTGATGAGGAAGATGATCCTGACATCGATAATGTAGAGGAAGGAGAGGTGCCACTGGCACTGTCGGTGCATGACCGAGCCATTGCCGAGAATGTACTGAGCCGTCTGCGGGAGGCGCGAGGCTCTAGTGTCGCCAGTGACAATCGTTTGAAAGTCTTGAAGAATGTGGTCGGCGATCAGTTGAGCAACGAGCAACTTTTACAACTGATTCAGGGTGTGTGGGGTGTGAACGGCCTCAAGAAGTTGAAGAACGACCAGCTCGAGGCGTTGATCTCATGGGCCAAAGAGGACGAATTTATGAATGAGGCAGAGATCGTGCTGGCTGTTTTGCAGGAGGATGAATATGCGCGTAGTGACCGGTGAGGCCAAGGGACGTCGACTGAAGAGCCCTAAAACCATAGGAACCCGTCCGATTATTGAGCGTGTGAAGCAGGCTCTCTTTAATATTCTGTCGGTGCGCGTGGAGGATGCTCGTTTTTTAGACTTGTTCGCGGGTACGGGCAGTGTGGGTATTGAAGCGTTGAGTCGCGGAGCCGCACGTGCCACCTTTATTGAGATGAATCGTAAGGTACTGGCTCTGGTGCGTGAAAACCTGCAAATCACTGGGCTAGCTGATAAGGCAGAGACTTTGCATATGGACGCCTTTAAGTTCTTGCAGACGCAGAACCGCCCGCTCGTATCGCCTAGGGAAACTAACGCAAAGTATGAATATGATATGATTTATGTTGCTCCGCCACAATATGAAGAGATGGCGGCACGCGCCTTGAGTATGCTGGATGGCTCACCTGTGGTGGCTTCGCAAGGATTGGTAATCGTACAGATCAATCCTAAGGAGCGACCCGGTGTGGTAGCGGTGCCGTTGCAGCACCTACGCTTNNACAATACAGTTACAGAAGCCTGAGACTGTGGGCTTTGGAATTACATTACAGCAGAGGTGATAGGGCTATGATCAATATGTCAGGAGGTGGCGGCGGACGCTTTGCCTTCCTCGATGCGGGAGAAACGGCACGCCGCTTGAAGATAGATCGTACAACGCTGGATTTGTGGGTACGGGAGGGTCGCATCAAGGCATATCGTGGTGTAGGTAAAGAATCATTTTTCAAAACCGCCGAGGTTGAGTCCCTTTATCAGGAATTGTACCCGGAGGCAGCTCTGGCAGCTGCGGTGGCCGCCGATGAGCGTGATAGTGCTGGTACAGGTGTGGCTCAGCCGCTGCAGTTGACGCCCCGCAAGAAGCCGCAAGACCCTCAGATGCGGGTCTACCTGCGCCTGCAGGCCGATGCCAAGTGGTACGATGTTTCCGAAGAGGAGATCCGTACCTGGTGTATGCAACTCGCTCCCGACGGCGATGAGCGCAATAAGAAGAATGCGGAGCATACGATTAAGAAGTTACAGTATCTGGTGGGGCTGATTGAGGAGGCACAGGGGAAACAAGCTTAGACAAGTGGGCGCAATGATGCGTTGCGCCCACTTGCTTGTCTTCTATATTTATTCTTTTTCCGTGTCAATGTTCAGGAGACCTCGGCGTGCTAGTTTCTTGGCTTGCTCGTACACGTCTTTTTTATCCCCCTCTTTACGAATGCCCAATGTTACTACTATAACCGTCACTTTTTGATCTTCAATGGTGTAAAGAATACGATAACGTTGTCCCACTGCCCGTACACTACGATAGCCTATAAGTTCATCGTTCATAGGCTTCCCTTGCTTGTAAGGTTCGTATGCAAGTCGGTCAATACGATGTCGAATACTTGCTTGTACTCGTTTATCTTTAATTTCTCTTAGCAGTTGCTCGGCAATGG
>WNGM01001706.1_pt1 | contig 17666 bp, 17 predicted proteins | sample 5400571 | NCBI WGS metagenome assembly WNGM01 (sample SAMN13153378, study PRJNA577476) | soil metagenome | isolation source: 100 cm soil or saprolite under Garry oak tree replicate 2 | place: USA:California | collected 2016-06-15 | reverse complement strand
AGACAGGAGCGCCGCTCAATCGTCGTCGTCCCGCGCCGGGTCTTGCGAACGAACATGGCTTCAAAGGCCTCGTCGCAGCGGCTCGTGTTACCCGCGAACGTACTATTGATGGCAAAACCAGTTATCAGGAGCACTACTACATCGCGTCTCGCCGCTTCCCGCCGTCTGATCTTCTTGAGATCATTCGAAGTCATTGGGATATCGAAAACGGCTGCCATTGGCAGCAGGACGTGGTCTTTCACGAAGATCTCGCAAGAAATCGAAAGAAGAACGGTCCACGAAATCTTGCACTGCTGCGCCGCTTAACCGCCAATATTCTCAAGATGACTCCCGATCAGGCCTCCACCAGGGTCAAACGACTCAAAGCAGCTTGGAGCCAAGACTTCTTCCTTAACGCCTTGACTCATATGCGATAGCCCTAGGGTTTGCCCGAGTTGGGAATTTCACCGCGATTTCCGAAATGGGTCAATCGCGTCCTTGTAGGGACGTCCGGTTCTGGCGCAAAGCGGCCGTTCATGCCCAACAGCATCTCGTGGTCGACAAGCATGAGTTAGAAATGGAGTCGGTTGGCGACTGATAAGCAAATACATCAGACCTTATCAGTAGGGCAGGGACCGTCCCCACGGACGTTAGCGTAATGGGCGCTTTATGGAATCCTGGCGCAGGGAGGGCTCGTCGATGGAGCTACCTGGCGGTGCCGTCAATATTTATGCCGCAAACAATGTTTATGCGAGAATCGGCCGCGCTGGTCCGGGCTTGGCCGGTCCGGGAAAATCGTCACCTTGGATCTCGCCCGCCAATAAGCCCAGCGTGACGCCGTGCGCGGCGCGCCTGGTGTGAAGCCATAGGTTCGGGATCGTCTACGGCAGCCCCACCATCACCCCAATTTGAGCAATGCGGGCCGAGCACCACGTAAGAACGGGGCTGATTAATTGGAGAAAATGCAATGCGTTCTGTCTTGGCATTATGCCTTTTGATCGCTCTCTGTGCTTCGGCGAACGCCGCCGCAAGAGGGCATCATGCCAAATCGCGACATGTCATCGTTCGTCCCAGCCAGGCTGTGATCCCAAGCTACGCCACTCCGGGTGGTGTGCGGATCTATCGCGACGACTCCGTTCCGGGTGGTCTGCGGACCGACCACGACGATCCTCCTGCCTACGATGATCCATCCAAGTTTGGCGGCGGCTGATCTGCGGCGACCAGATGATGTGTACGCCATAGTTCTCGCGTAACATGGCGCAAAGCTGACGTCCGTCCGTTTGTTATAAGAAACTCATACAAACGGAGTCCGGGGACTGATAAGGAAAGGCATAAAATGGAGTCAGTCGCGACCGATAAGCGAATAATTGAAGGCTTATCAGTTGTTGAATGACCGCTTCTGGCGGCGGGTTCAACTGGTCAGCGCAACACACTAATATCTTAGCAAAGATGCAGTGTGGGTCATGAAACAGCGACGCCGCATTTATTACTCGGCGGCTCAGCGGTCTGAGATCTGGGATCGCTGGCAGGCTGGCGAGCCGATGAGTTCATTCGGACGCCGATTTGACCGGGAATCCTCTTCGGTCTTTTCGGTGATCTCGCCAACAGGCGGCATTCATCCGCCAGCTCGGCGACGAGCCAGGGAGGCGCTCAGCCTTTTTGAACGGGAGGAAATTTCCAGAGGGCTCAGCACGCAATGTTCATTGCGTTTAATTCCCCGCCAATTGGGACGATCTGCATCGACCATCAGCCGTGAAGTCAGTCGCAATGGTGGATCGGATCGGTATCGGGCTTCCCGGTCGGGTCCAGCCGCCTGGGATCGGGCGCTGCGTCCCAAACTGTGCAAGCTGGCTTGCCGTCCATTCCTGAGCCGGACAGTATCGATCAAGCTGCGGCAGCAATGGTCACCGGAACAAATTGCTGGTTGGCTCAAACGCAGATATCCGGGGGAACTGCAAAACCTGGTGTCACACGAGACGATCTATCGCAGTCTGTTCATTCAGGCGCGTGGGGTGCTGAAAAAAGAAACTGCTTTAGCACCTTAGCACTATCCGCCGCTCCAAGCACGCCAGCCTTAAACGAAACGGGCTCGGCCAGATAAAGAATGCCGTGCCCATCAGAGAAAGCCCGGCATCTATTGAAGATCGCGCCGTGCCGGGCCATTGGCAGGGCGACCTGATCGGCGGGTCCAGGAACAGCTATGTCGCAACGCTTGTGGAGCGTCATTCGCGCTACGTGATGCCGGTCAAGGTCGCGAACAAGGATACTGAAAGCGTCGTCTCGGCGCTGATCAAACAATCGCAGAGATTGCCCAGTGAACTTTACCGGTCGCTGACCTGGGACAGAGGCAAAGAGCTCGCCGATCATCAGCGCCTGACATTGGCCACCGAGGTCGAGGTCTATTTTTGTGACCCTCGGTCTCCCTGGCAGCGCGGCTCGAACGAAAACACCAACAGATTGCTGCGCCAATACCTTCCGCGTGGCACCGATCTGTCCCTACATAGCCAAGCCAAACTCAGCGCGATAGCAAGGCAGCTCAATGAAAGGCCCGGAAAGACCTTGCTCTATCAAACCCCAGCAGACAAGTTCGCGGAATGTGTTGCAGCGACCAGTTGAACCCGCCGCGCAAAGCGGACATTCGCCGAAATGCTGACGTCTGAAAAGTGCTAATAGTCGTGGAATATCGGACGCTTGCGCCAATAGCGGACATTCCGACTTTTCCCTTTGCGAAGGGTGACTGCAGTTGGCGCGCAAAGCGGACGTTCGGTAAATTGCAGACGTCGGCTAAGTGCTGCCCGGCCTGGCGAGCGGTGAAGCCAGGCGTGGCGCGACGCTGAGCGCCGTCGCGCCGATCTGGTAGGACAGATGAATCGGTCGGTTGGATTTCGCCTTGGGGCGAGATAGACAGTGCACACAAGACTATACGATCTGAAGAGACGCGACAGACGACCTCATCGCCGCGGCTAGAAACTGCAGCGCCGTGGCGAGTTCGGCGCGATTGCGCGCCGCCCCGAGCGAGACGCGTACGGCATGAGAGGACGTATCACCCACCGCAAATGTATCTTCGCCGACCAGAGCCATCCCGTGGCGGGCAACATGAGACAAAAAGCCCCTGCTGTTCCAGTGCCGGGGCAAGGACAGCCAAAGATGATGACTATTTGGCTGCGTCGCGAAAGGCAGTCCTTTCAAGAATTTCGCGGCCAGCTTCTGCCTGCCCGCGGCTTCGTTGCGCACCGCCTGAATGATTTGATTTGCAACGCCAGATCGAAGCCAATGCGTGACAAGTGCCACCATCAGCGGGGCTGGCATCAGCGTCGTGGCTTGAAGGTTGCTCCGCAGCGTCAATTCTGCGGCCGCGTCGGGAACCAAGAGATAGGAGACTCTCAGTGCGGGAGCGATGCATTTCGACAAGCCGACAGCGAGATAAGTGCGCTCGGAAATGAGGTTCGCGATTGGCGAGGCCGCCGGCTCCAGCATACCGTAGGCGTCATCTTCGATCAGAAACGTGCCGGCCTTGCGAATGATCCCTGCAATTGCCTTTCGGCGTTCGGGGCTCAGCGTCGCCGTCGTCGGATTGTGCAGCGTGGGAGTTAGATAAACCGCTTTCGGGTTGTGCTGTTTGCATGCACGCCGCAGTGCATCCGGCTGAACCCCTTCGGCGTCCATGGGAACACCGATAAGGTGGACCCGAAGCTTTTCGGCGGCGGCTTTTATTCCAGGAAAAGTGAAGGCTTCGGTGAGCACGACGTCACCGGGGGCCGTGAGTGCTAGCAGCGCATTGAACAAAATGGCTTGATTCCCGGGATAGATGATCAAGCGGTCGGCGCTCGCGTTTGGCACCCGCGTACGAAGCCACTTGGCGGCCACCTCCCGTTCTTCGTCGCTGCCACCCGGTCTCGTGTAGTTGAGGTAAGCACTGAAACTCGATTGATCCTGGATGGATTTGAGGCCCCGCGCGATGCGCATATCGAGATCCGCCTCCATCGGTTGCGGCGGCACGTTCATCGAGAGATCGACTTTGATCTGAAACGCGATATCCGCCGGCGCCCGCGCCGAAGTTTCCGAGACGAACGTGCCGCGTCCCACGCGCGCATCAAGGAGCCCGCGTCGCCGAGCTTCACCATACGCCCGCGTGACCGTCGTGAGATCGAGCTTGAGCGTTGCCGCGAGCGCTCGGTGCGTCGGCATCTGTTGGCCACGGTGGAGACGGCCGCTCGCGATGTCGGCCGCCAACGCGTCAACAATCCGTAGGTACACCGGCCCTTGCCACTCGGATATTGTAGGGATCCAGTCCATACAAGTTACCAATATTGCCTTTGATTGTAGGTCTCGTTGTGCATATTGCATGGACGCTGTCAAGGAGCTTGAGAATGAGAGCCTCGCAAGAGTCAGTTTCACTCGCACAGGCCATGTGGCGCGGCTTCCGGATGCGGTGTCCGCATTGCGGCCAGGGAACTCTGTTTGGGCGCTTCTTGAAGGTCGCGGGCCATTGTCCGAAGTGCGATGAGGAGTTGTTTCACCACTGCGCCGATGATTTTCCGGCGTACCTGGTCATCGCGGCGCTGGGCCACGTCATCGTTCCTGCCATTCTGGTCGTTGAGACGGCCTACGCGCCGGCGTTGTGGCTTCAGCTATTAATATGGCTGCCCGTCACGACGTTGAGCGCACTCGCATTATTGCAGCCGTCCAAAGGAGCCATCGTCGGTCTGCAATGGCAGCTTGGAATGCATGGATTCGACACCTCGAAACGCAGGCGCCTGGTCCGAGGCCAATCCAGAGTTTCATATGACGATCTCGCTGTGGGCTAAACGGAGAAGGAAAACTTGATGATTAGCAACAACGCGCTCGAAATCCGCTCGGCCTCGTCTCGATTCTCAAGGACAGAGGCCCTCCCGATGAATATGAACCCGGCGAGCGTCGTCGCCGTCGCCGAGTTGCTTGCCAGACTGGTGGAGCTTCTGCGGTCGTCCGCCGAAAGCCGAGAAACGGTCCTGAGCGTCGGTCCGCTGCAGCTCGATCTTATGACGCGCACCGCCAGGCGCGGGGAGCGTACGATCGATCTCCTGCCGCGTGAGTTCCTTCTGGCCGAATATATGATGCGGCGCCGAGGCCAGGTGCTGACGAGAGCAATGCTTTTTAGGGAAGTCTGGAACTACAATTTCATTCCCAAGTCCAATCTCGTGGACGTTCACGTGGGACGACTGCGTCGTAAGATCGACCAAACCGACGAGTGGCCGATGATCTACACCATTCGCGGGCAGGGATTTGTGCTGCGAGCGCCTCAGCTGGCAGCGATGCAATGCCGAACCCATGATCGGACTGCTGCTGGGGTCGGCTTTACGGTCTTACAGCCGCCGCTCCCGAGTGAGTTCAGCACGTTGCTTAAATGCGCTCGGTAATGATCGGCCAGCTACGGATCGGCTGAGTTTCCATCGATTTTAGCAACATACAATCCAACTGACAGGCCTTATCAGAGATGGACAGTAAAGTGGACTTTCGCGCGACATTTGAGTCGCTCATTGCCGACACCAAACTGGATGGCCGATATCGGACGTTTATAGAGCTGGAGCGGATCGCGGGCGAGTTCCCGAGCGCCTTTTGGCACGGTCCTGACGGCGAGACCCGTCGCGTGACCGTGTGGTGCAGCAACGACTATCTGGGGATGGGCCAACACCCCGATGTGCTGGCGGCCATGCACCGGGCAATCGATCGCTCTGGTGCGGGCACTGGCGGCACCAGAAACATCTCCGGCACCAATTGGCAGCATGTCCAACTGGAGACCGAGCTTGCGGACCTGCACAGCAAAGAAGGCGCGCTGATCTTCACCTCGGGCTGGATTTCGAATCTCGCGGCCCTCAGCACGTTGGGTCGGCTGATGCCAGGCTGCGCGATCTTTTCCGACGCGCTCAATCACAATTCGATGATTGAAGGCATTCGGCGGTCCGGCGCGGAGCGCTTCATCTTCCGCCACAACGACGTTACTCATCTCGATGAACTGATGAATTCGGTGGCGCCGGAGCGCCCGAAGATCGTGGCGTTCGAAAGCGTCTACAGCATGGACGGCGACATTGCGCCCATTGCGGCGATCTGTGATGTCGCCGAGAAGCACGGCGCGATCACCTATCTCGACGAGGTCCACGCGGTCGGTCTCTATGGCGCGCGCGGCGGCGGCATCGCGGAACGCGATGGCGTGTCTCATCGGGTGACGCTCATCGAGGCTACGCTCGCCAAGGCCTTCGGGGTGATGGGCGGCTATGTCGCCGGGCCCGCGCTGCTGATCGACGTCATCCGGAGCTTCGCGGACAGCTTCATCTTCACGACCTCGCTCTGCCCGCATCTTGCTGCGGGGGCCCTCGCGGCTGTGCAGCACGTCAGAGCTCATCCTGAGGAGCGCGCGCGACACGAGCGCGATGTCCGGCGGCTGAAGGCGATGCTCCAGGCGGCCGGCATGCCCGTGCTCGACACGCCAAGTCATATCCTGCCGCTGATCATCGGTGAGGCACATCAATGCCGGCGCACGAGCGAACTGCTGCTTACCGAGCACGGTATCTATCTCCAGCCGATCAATTACCCGACTGTGCTGCGCGGCCAGGAAAGACTGCGCATCACACCCACGCCCTTTCACACAGATGATGACATGCAGCATCTCGTCGATGCTTTGGTGGCCGTCCGCGCGCAACTGGGCTGGTCAATGGGGGAGGAAGCGGCTTGAGACCCGGTGCTTCCCTGGCGGTCCTGCTGACTGCTTCGACTGGATGCGCGATGACCGTGCTGGACACCAATGTCGTCGCCGTCGTCCTCCCGACGATTGCGCGCGACCTGGGTGCTTCCTTTGCCGATGTCGAGTGGGTGGTCAGCACCTATGTTCTCTGCTTCGCCGCACTGTTGCTCCCCGCGGGTTCAATCGCCGATCGTTTCGGCCGGCGGAAGGTGTTTCTCGGCGGGATCGGCTTGTTTGCCGTCGCTTCACTGCTGTGCGGGGCCGCGCCGAGCGCGCCGGCACTTTATCTGGCTCGCGGCGCCCAAGGAGTAGGGGCCGCGTTTCTACTCGCGCCTGCGCTCGCGATCATTGGCCATGCTTTCCACGACGAGGCCGAGCGCGCAGGGGCCTGGGCGATCTGGGGCGGAATCATGGGCCTCACAATGGTGCTTGCGCCGATCATCGGTGGCGTCATCGCCTACGGACTCGGCTGGCGCTGGGCCTTCTATGTCAACGTGCCGGTCTGCGCGTTTTTGGGCGCCGCTGTCCTTCCGCTCATCCAGGAGTCGCGCGACAGCGAGGCGCGCAGCCTCGACCCCGCGGGCATCATCCTCTTCGCGGCTTCCATGTTCGGCTTGACCTGGGGTTTGATCCACGGCCAAGCGCAGGGCTGGCTATCGACCTCCGCGCTCGCGGGCTTTGCCGGCGGCTTCGCTGCATTCATCGGGTTTCTCGCGGCTGAGACCAACCAGGTCGGCCGATGGTCAACCTCGCGCTCTTTCGGTTGCCCCGCTTCATCGGCGCCGTGCTTGCCATGTTCGCTTATGCGGCCTCGGCGCAGGTCATGGCACAGCTCCTGCCGCTCTACTTGCAGAACGGTCTCGGGTTGCCGCCGCTTGATGCGGGCTTGGCCATGTTGCCCTTCGCGATCGCCATGCTGATCCTGCCGCAGATCGGACAATGGCTCGGTCGTTATCTCGCATCCCACCAAATCCTTGCGCTCGGGCTCGGCGTTGTCTGTCTCGGTAACCTCGTCACAGCCTGGGGCGCGGCAGGAAGCCTGTGGCCGCTCCTCATTCTCGGCATGATTATCCTCGGCAGCGGTGGAGGCCCCCTGAATGGCGACACTCAGAAGGCGATCATGGGTGTGGTGCCGCGCGAGCGAGCCGGCATGGCCTCCGGCATCAGCACGACGTCGCGATTCAGCGGCATCCTTTTGGGCTTTGTGGTGCTGAGCACCATCATGGCGATCGTCGCGCGAGCCGCTCTGACGACAAGTATCTGCGCGTCTATTGCGAGCCGTTGCGAGGCCGCTACGGAGTTCGCTAGGCTCGTCGCCGCCGGCGATGTGCCGAAGGCCGTCGCGCTGATGTCCCCAGTCTCGCCGACGATCGCCAACGAGATTGCTCATCGCGGCTATGCCACGGGTTTCGTGGCCGCGCTGCTTACCGCCGCTGTCGTCGCCGGTCTCTCCGCGCTCGTGGTCGCAATCCAAATGCGGCCGGCGAGGGGCCGGTCATCACCAACTGTCTCCGACCGGGCGCTCCAACGCACCACGGCTGAGGTGCTGTCCTTCGCAGACTGCGTTCCCCGTCGAAAGAGAGGAGCGCTCCGTGAGTAAACCGATCGTCAGCGCGGCCTCCGTCCGAGCAGCGCCGCTCGTCTTCGACGGAACACGGACCCCAGACACAGCTACCGGGGGTACTGAAAGAGAGGATTCATGTTCGGCCTGACCGCACTCGAACTCGCGCGGATCCAATTCGCATTCACGATGTCATCCCACATCATCTTCCCGGCGACCACCATTGGCCTTGCGAGCTATCTCGTGGCACTGGAAGGCCTGTGGTTGTGGAAGAAAGACACCACCTATCGCGACCTCTATCATTTCTGGTCGCACATCTTCGCCGTCAACTTCGCAATGGGCGTCGTTTCAGGCATCGTCATGGCCTACCAGTTCGGCACCAACTGGAGCTATTATTCGGCCTTCGCAGGAACCATTACGGGGCCGTTGCTCAGCTACGAGGTGCTGACCGCCTTCTTCCTCGAAGCCGGATTCCTGGGCGTGGCGCTGTTCGGATGGAACAGGGTTGGGCCGGGCCTGCACTTCTTCGCCACGATCATGGTGGCGATAGGGACGCTCATTTCGGCGTTTTGGATTCTCGCCTCCAATAGTTGGATGCAGACACCGCAAGGCTTCGAAATCATCAATGGTCGTGTCGTACCCGTCGATTGGCTGAAGGTGATCTTCAATCCATCCTTCCCGTACCGCCTCGCGCACATGACGATTGCGGCCTATCTCGCCGTTGCGCTGTTCGTCGGGGCATCCGGGGCGTGGCATCTGCTCAAACGACGCGACACGCCGGCCGTGCGCACGATGTTATCGATGGCTATGTGGATGGTGCTTATTGTTACGCCTATACAGATTGCCATCGGTGACCAACACGGGCTCATGGACCTTAAATATCAGCCTGCAAAAATCGCCGCGGTCGAAGGACATTGGGAGAACCAACCCGGTGAGAGCGTGCCACTTATCCTCTTCGGCTTGCCTGATATGAACGCCGAGACGACGCGCTATGCGCTGCAAATTCCTCATTTGGGCAGCTTGGTTCTCACCCATAGCTGGAACAGCCAGATCCGTGGCCTGAAGGAGTTCGCGCCCGAGGACCGTCCGAACTCGACGATCGTGTTCTGGACCTTCCGGATCATGGCTGGGCTGGGCTTCCTTATGCTGCTGCTCGGACTTTGGGGCGCCTGGGCGCGCTGGCACAATCAGTTGTATCAGTCGAAGATCTTTCTGCGTTTCGCGGTGCTGATGGGCCCCGCGGGCCTGATCGCGATCGTGGCCGGATGGCTGACCACGGAGATCGGGCGCCAGCCCTGGGTGGTCTATGGCGTGATGCGGACGAAGGACGCGGTATCGAACCACTCTGCGCTCGAACTTTCGATAACGCTGATCATGTTCATGGTCATGTATGTGGCCGTCTTTGGTACAGGCATCAGATACATGCTGATGTTGGTGGCGAAAAGCCCCCAGCCGCAGGGGGAACATCCACCCGAGCCGGAAGGACAAAGCGGGCGACCGGCGCGTCCTCTATCCGCGGTCCCCGACCGCATCGATCAGGCGATCGAGTGGCCGGGCAGCAGGAGGAGATAGCTGCGATGGGCATCGATCTTCCCGTCATCTGGGCCGTGATCATTAGCTTCGCGCTGATGATGTATGTGATGATGGACGGTTTTGACCTCGGAATCGGCATCCTCTTCCCATTCATCCGCGACCGGGGCGATCGCGACACCCTGGTGAACTCGGTTGCGCCGGTCTGGGATGGCAACGAGACCTGGCTGGTGCTGGGAGGAGCCACGCTGATGGGGGTCTTCCCGCTCGCTTATTCCGTGCTGCTCAGCGCGCTCTACATCCCAATCTTCTTGATGCTGGCAGGCCTGATCTGGCGCGGCGTCGCTTTCGAGTTCCGCTTCAAGGCGGACGAAACGCACAGGCCGTTCTGGGACAAGGCCTTCGCCTGGGGCTCCTACATCGCGACCTTTTCGCAAGGCGTCGCGCTGGGCGCCTTCATCAATGGCTTCAAAGTGACTGGGGCCTCCTACGACGGCGGCAGTTTTGACTGGCTGAGTCCATTCAGTCTCTTCACAGGCGTCGGCCTCATCGTGGCCTATGCCCTGCTCGGCTGCACCTGGCTCATCATGAAGACCGAAGGCGAACTCCAGCACCGACTCAAAACGCTGGCGCCTCCGGTGACGCTCGTCCTGGTCGCGGCGATCGTCATCGTGAGCGTGTGGACCCCGTTCACGCATCCGAGCATCGCGACACGGTGGTTTTCATTTCCCAACATCATCGTCTTCTCGCCGGTGCCCGTGCTTGTCGTCGCGACGACTTGGGCCATGATGCACGTGCTTCGGAACGAGACGCACGCATCGCCGTTCCTGCTCGCGCTCCTGCTGCTGTTCCTGGGCTATACTGGTTTAGCGATCAGCCTGTGGCCGAACATCATTCCACCGGCCATATCGATCAGGGAGGCTGCCGGGCCGGCGGAAAGCATGGGCTTCACGCTGGTCGGTGCGCTTTTCGTCATCCCCTTCATCCTTGCCTACACCGCAATGTCCTATTACGTATTTCGCGGGAAGGTGAGAGCCGGCGAGGGGTATCACTGATGAATGCGCACCCATCCGCTGGCGCACCGACATGGCTTCAGAGGGTCGGCTGGCTTGTTCTGATCTGGGCGGCCAGTGTCCTGGCGCTAGGCGTGGTCGCGGGCCTTTTCAGAGTGGTGATGAATCTCGCCGGGCTGACCGTGTGAAATTCAGAATAAATTCGTGCGCATTGAGGCGGCAGAAAATGGGGCGGCTCGCGCGCGCCCACGATCCGGAGCGGGGCGGCTACCAGTTCGGCGGTTGGCAGCTTGAGACCCGGCGATCCGCAGATCAGCTGGCCGCCATCGATTGTTTCTTTTGACATGCCGAAAACGCCCGGCTGTTCTTCGGAACAGATCGGCGTTGTTCGCCGGCGCTTTTGCGCTCAGCCGACATCGAGCATTTCTGCGACTTAACAACAATTTTAGTTTGTTCAACCGTCATTCAAACGACTTAGTTGGTAACATGCGGAACTTTAGTTGAGGCGCCATGAAAAGTGGACACAAGACGCTCATCGCTGACGCGCCAGCGGAAGCGCCAATCGCTTGGTCAAGCAGTTCGCAGGGAGGCTGGATATGCCGGAAGCACAAAGCGGCTTGACCCGCACTGCCGCACATCTTCATAGCGCGATGAAAGCAGCTGCGGACGGAGTTGGGATACTGCTCGTCGATGGATTCCATTACCTGGCGCTTTTCGCGATAGGCGCGACAACCGTTTGGTCAGCACTTGCCGCGTTCTGCGAAATGTTTGCCAAGGGACGGGCTGAACTTTCGGACATCCTGCTTTTGTTTATCTATCTTGAAATCGGCGCAATGGTCGGAATCTATTTTAAGACAACGAGACTTCCGGTCCGCTATCTGATCTATATTGCGATCACAGCGCTGGGTCGGGTGTTAATCGAGATTGGCGGGGCGGAACACAAGACGGGGGAAGACCTTCTCGTAGTAGCAGGAGCGATTTTGGTTCTGTCCTTTGCGGTGCTAGTGCTGCGGTTCGCCTCTCATTGGGACGATCCGTCCGACACCCCCAGTCACGGACGTCAGTTCGATCGAACATGCTGACTCGCATGAGGCGTCGAGCGGCGACTCGACACCTGGAACCGGTCTTCCGATCGTAATCGACGGCCAGGTCGTAGGCGGGATCGGCGCCATTTTCGACACGCCGGAGCACGACGTCCAATTGCCCGTGCCTCTCTTGCGGCGCTAACGCAGGTAGAGAGCAAGGCGCCACGTATGCTCCCGGAGCCAATCACCAGGTCGACCGTTGCGCTGCGGGCATCGGTTACAAGGATAACACCGACGCAGCGAAGATTCGTAGCTTTCGCCGTGGTGGGATCATAAATCGTTTTTTAATGGAGAGCGTCGCGCCTGCTCGCTATCTAAGAATTACCGGCCGTATCCAACACGGGCAATCCATGCGTCCATCCCTCAATTTGGAGAATCAGATGGCCCTGTTGTGGCGCACGTTCTGGGAGCGCTCTCATGCAGCATAATCCCATCCACCGCCGCGATTTGCTTCGTGTTGTGATTGCTGGAGTTGGCGCGACAGCCGCCAGCGCCCTCTTACCAGAGCCGGCTTCTGCCAAACCCGTGGACATGACGTACAAACGCCGGGCTCGCTACCAGGCCAAGTCGGCGGAGGTTCGAAATTTCTACCGGGTCAACAGCTATCCGAACCGATAGGGAGGACGTCCGTGCTGATCAAAAGGTCGGAACGGCATCGGTCCCGCGTCAGACGTTTTGGCGCGCAGACAGGCGAGCCAAGAAACGAACCGGATCGTCGTGCATTTCTAAGACAGTCCGGTCTCGCCGCCGGCGCGCTGGCGGCGCTCGGGAGCCTCCCTCTTTGCGGCGTGCGCAAGGCGGAGGCCGGTCCGCCGGCTCCGCCCGGCGCGACGATTACAACCCGCAAGAACGTCTGCACCCATTGCTCAGTCGGTTGCTCGGTGATCGCAAAGGTCGCGAATGGCGTGTGGATCGGCCAGGAGCCGGACTATGACAGCCCGATCAATCGCGGATCGCACTGCTGCAAGGGTGCGGCGGTTCGCGACGACGTGTTGAACCAACGCCGCCTGCGTTACCCGATGAAACTGGTCAATGGCCAGTGGACCCGTCTTTCGTGGGAGCAGGCCGTCGACGAGATCGGCGACAAGCTGCTGGAAATTCGCGCGAAGTCCGGGCCGGACTCGGTTTACTGGCTGGGGTCGGCCAAGTTCACCAACGAAGCCGCCTACCTCAACCGCAAGCTAGCGGCTTTCTGGGGAACCAATAATTCCGATCATCAGGCGCGTATCTGCCATTCCACCACGGTCACCGGCGTAGCCAATACGTGGGGCTATGGCGCGATGACGAACAGCTACAACGATATCCGCAACGCCAAGACGATCATGCTGATGGGCGGCAATCCCGCGGAAGCGCATCCGGTTTCGCTTCAGCATATCCTTGAAGGCAAGGAACTCAACCGCGCCAACATGATCGTGGTTGACCCGCGGATGACGCGAACCGCCGCTCACGCGACCGAATATGTCCGCGTGCGGCCCGGCACTCATATTGCGACGATTTACGGGATGCTCTGGCACATCTTCGAGAACGGTTGGGAGGACAAGGAATTCCTCAACCAGCGCGTCTACGGCGTCGATGAAATCCGCAAGCAAGTGGCAAAATGGACCCCCCGCGAGGTTGAGCGCGTCACGGGTCTGCCGGAAGCGCAGGTCAAGCACATCGCTGAAGTCTTTGCCAAGGAAAAGCCTGCAACACTGATCTGGGCGATGGGGCAGACCCAGTTCGCGACCGGCACAGCGAACGTTCGTGCGAGCTGCATCTTGCTTCTCGCCACCGGCAATGTGGGACACGCCGGAGGCGGGGCAAACATATTTCGCGGCCATACCAACGTGCAGGGAGCCACCGATCTCGGGCTCGATGTGACGACATTGCCGCTCTATTACGGTCTTGCCGAAGGCGCCTGGCGACATTGGTGTCTGGTGTGGGAAGTGGACTATGAGTGGATGCAGTCCCGCTTTCCGAGCAAGACGCTGATGGAAACGCCGGGCATTCCGAGCACCCGCTGGTTTGATGCGACGCTGCTTCCTAAAGATCAGGTCAGCCAGCCCGATACGGTGCAGGCGATGTTCATCATGGGACATGGCGTCAATACCATCACGCGCATGCCGGAAGCCAAGCGAGGGATTGAGAAGCTCGAGTTGCTAGTGGTCTGCGATCCGTATCCGACCGCATGGTCGGTGCTCTCGGAGCGCAAGGATGGCATTTACCTTCTGCCGGCCTGCACCAGCTTCGAGATGGATGGGTCGCGCACTGCGTCGAATCGCTCGCTGCAATGGGGTGAGAAAATCGTGGATCCGGTCTTCGAATCCAAGAACGACTACGACACGATGTACATGTTCGCCCGCAAGTTCGGCTTTGCCGACCGGATGTTCAAGAACATCAAGGTCGAGAGTGGCAAGGTGTTGGCGGAGGATATTCTGCGCGAGATCAATCGCGGCGGCTGGTCGACCGGTTATTGCGGACAATCTCCTGAACGGCTCAAGGCCCACATGAAGAACCAGGCCAAGTTCGATCTGGTCACCTTGCGGGCGCCGAAGGACGATCCGGAAGTCGGCGGAGACTATTACGGCCTACCGTGGCCGTGCTGGGGAACGCCGGAGTTCAAGCATCCGGGCACGCCGATCCTTTACAACACCAATCTTCCCGTGAAGGAGGGCGGCGGCACCTTCCGCGCCCGGTTCGGTGTCGAGCGCGTCGTCAAGCGCAAGGTGATGGAGAACGGGCAGGAGGTCGAAAGGGAGGACCACGACAATCTTCTCGCGGAGGGTTCCTATTCGGTTGGCTCTGAAATCCAGGACGGATATCCAGAGTTCACTCTGGGCGTGCTCAAAAAGCTCGGCTGGGACAAAGATCTCACGCCGCAGGAAATGGAAATCATCGAGCGCGTGAATTCGGCCAATCCCGACGCCGTGTCCTGGGCGTTGGACCTTTCCGGCGGGATTCAGCGCGTGGCGATCGAGCATGGCTGCTCGCCCTATGGCAACGCCAAAGCGCGAATGATCGCATGGAATCTGCCCGACCCGATTCCGGTCCATCGCGAACCGATCTATACGCCGCGGCCCGACCTCGTCGCCGACTATCCCACGCTGCCCGACGCCAGGCAGTTCCGTGTGCCGAATATCGGCTTCACTGTACAGAAGTCCGCCGTCGACCGGGGCATCGCGAAGCAGTTTCCACTGATCCTGACGTCCGGCCGGTTGGTGGAATATGAAGGCGGCGGTGAGGAGACGCGATCCAACAAGTGGCTCGCGGAGCTGAAGCAGCACATGTATGTCGAAATCAATCCGGCCGACGCAAGCGAGCGCGGCATCAAGGACGGCGGATGGGTCTGGGTGACCGGACCTGAAAGTAACTCAAAAGCACGCATGCAGGCCCTCGTGACCGAGCGGGTAGGCAAAGGCGTTGCCTGGATGCCTTACAGTTTCGCCGGCTGGTACGAGGGTGTCGATCTGCGCGCCAAATATCCGAAAGGCTCCGATCCGATCGTGCTCGGCGAGAGCGTGAACACGCTCACGACGTACGGCTATGATCCCGCGACCGGCATGCAGGAACCGAAGGCGACGCTTTGCCAGATCAGGGCAGCGTGAGAGGGTTTAAACGATGGCACGCATGAAATTCCTTTGCGACGCGGACCGCTGCATCGAATGCAACGCCTGCGTCACCGCCTGCAAGAACGAGAACGAGGTGCCATGGGGCATCAATCGCCGCCGCGTCGTGACCATCAATGACGGAAAACCCGGCGAGCGGTCGGTGTCGATGGCCTGCATGCACTGCACCGATGCGCCATGTGCTGCCGTCTGTCCGGTCACCTGCATCTATCCGACTGAAGATGGCATCGTGCTGCATAACAAGGATCTGTGCATCGGTTGCGGTTATTGCTTTTACGCCTGCCCATTCGGCGCGCCGCAGTATCCGAAGGTTGGCAATTTTGGTTCGCGCGGCAAGATGGACAAATGCACCTACTGCGCTGGTGGCGGAGGATCCGAAGCCGCCGGCAGTGCCGAGGAGTTTGCGAAATATGGCTCGAACAGGTTCGGCGAAGGCAAGCTGCCGCTTTGTGCGGAGATGTGCTCCACCAAGTCGTTGCTCGCTGGCGATAGCGACGTCATCGCGCAAATCTACAAGGAGCGCGTCTTGAAGCGCGGCTACGGCTCCGGTGCCTGGGGGTGGATGACCGCCTATCGCGAGGACATCAAGGTCTAGGTCGCTTGGCTGACGTCGGCCGGGATGTGTCGGGTGAAAGGTTGACTGTCATGACGCGTTTTGAGGGCATTTTCTTCATTGTCAGCGTGGCGCTGCTGATCATTGCCGCCGTTCCCGCACAAGCCCAGAAGCTCGGCCCGGACGGCGCCCCCAATCCGACAGCAAGCGTCACCGATCAAGGAACGCTGCTGAGGCAGGCTCCCCGCATCGAAGGACGCATCGACATTCCCGACCGGAAGGCCAGCGTGCTGGAGCAGCCGGCTGGGCGAACATGGGATTATTTCCACGAGGTCCTGCTGCATTGGGGCGCCGCAGTCGTGATCGCCGGTACAATCCTGCTCTTGGGCCTGGCTTATTTGATCATAGGACGAGTCCGAATTGCGGCAGGGCGCTCCGGACATAAAATCCTTCGCTTCAAGGCGTTTGAACGCTTTTCGCATTGGCTGACGGCGATATCCTTCGTCGTTCTCGGCCTTACCGGCCTGAACATCACATTCGGCAAGATCGTGCTCTTGCCACTCCTCGGTCCGGATACATTTTCTGACGTGGCTCAGGCTGCAAAGTATGTGCACAACTTCGCCAGCTTCTCCTTCGTGGCTGGCCTCGTCCTGATCTCGGTCATCTTCTTCAAGGACAATTTTCTGGCCAAGGTGGACATCGACTGGCTCAAGCAGGGCGGTGGTTTTATCCGGAATAAGCATGCGCCTGCCGGACGCTTTAACCTCGGCGAGAAGCTTGTCTTCTGGCTTTCGCTGGTGGCCGGAGCGGCAGTCTCAGCATCAGGCTTCCTTCTGCTGTTTCCCTTCTATGGGACGGACATTCCGGAGATGCAGCTCGCGCAGGTCGTACATGCAGTCGTGGCCATCTTGTTCATCGCCTTGATCCTGGCGCACATCTATATCGGTACGCTCGGCATGGAGGGTGCGTTCGAGGCCATGGCAACTGGCGAAGTCGATCTCAACTGGGCGAAAGAGCATCATGATCTCTGGCTCGCCCGACGGCTGAAAGAAGATCACCGCGACGAGCCTGCGGCGACGCCCGCAGAATGAATGTCGGCCGGGCAGTTCGTTAATGTCCTGTCGGAGCAAGATACCTGATGCGCGGATCTGCAGGAACACTGATGAAAGAGCCGAGTCCAGCAACAAGAGATTGTGAGCGCGATGACTGATTCGCGGCGTATCTTGATCTGCTCCTGTGACGGCACGGTACCCCTCGGCACCGAGGCGATCCGTTGCGGTTGCAATAGCGAACCGATCACTGCGACCCAGCTCTGCGGTGCCGAACTCGATCGTTTCCGCTCCATTGCGGCACAAGACGGGCCAGTCACGGTCGCGTGCACCCAGGAAGCGGCGCTGTTTTCCGGCATGGCCGCGCAGGCTGGACGCCTGGGTTCGATCCAGTTTGCCAATATCCGCGAGACCGCCGGATGGTCCAGCGAGGGAGCGCAGGCGGGGCCGAAAATGGCGGCACTGCTTGCGGCGGCGGCCGAGCCGGCGCCAGATGCGCCTTTCGTCAAATTGGAGAGCGGCGGCGTCATCCTGATCTGCGGCCGCGACGAGACCGCTGTCGAAGCCGGC
>WNGM01010785.1_pt1 | contig 17669 bp, 10 predicted proteins | sample 5400571 | NCBI WGS metagenome assembly WNGM01 (sample SAMN13153378, study PRJNA577476) | soil metagenome | isolation source: 100 cm soil or saprolite under Garry oak tree replicate 2 | place: USA:California | collected 2016-06-15 | reverse complement strand
CCTCACGATTTATTGGAGTTGGGCGCGGCGCGTCTGACGTTCAAAAGCGGCGTGAAGCCGCCGCACTCCAAGGCGCGCTCCGCGCGCGAAAAGTTCGAGGGTGGATGTTGGACGTTGGGCGTTGGACGTTTTCTTTTTCTAGGAGAGTGAAGGGTGCCTGGTGGCCCTCGCGGTCTTCAAAACCGTCGTCGCCGCGCAAGTGGCAAGGTAGGTTCGATTCCTATCCTCTCCGCCATTTCAAGTTTGATGGACGATGTTTGAGGTTTGATTTGTTCTTCGCAGCCAAGATTTCACATCAAACATCAACCCTCAAACATCAACCATTTAAGGAAGGGGGTGACCTCGATGTCGCGTGAGCAAATTCGCAAACTGACTTCGCTCTCATCGTGTGCCGGGTGAGCGTCGAAGTTGAGCCAACAGGCCCTGCGACAAGTTTTGCCGCAGCTTCCAACTTCCCTCGATGGAAAGGTAATCGTGAACTCGAACACGTTCGACGACGCCGGCGTTTATCGTCTGGATCGACATCGTGCCCTGGTGCAGACGGTTGATTTTTTCACACCCATCGTGGACGACCCATTTTCCTACGGGCAAATCGCCGCGGCCAATTCGCTCTCCGACATCTTTGCAATGGGCGGCCGCCCGTTGACCGCGCTCAACATCGTTGGTTTCCCTGCTGATCTGGTTCGACCCAAAGTCGTTTCGGCCATTTTGCGCGGCGGCATGGCCAAGGCAGCCGAGGTCGGTTGCGCTATCATCGGTGGCCATTCCATTCGCAATGCCGAACCCATTTATGGTCTGGCCGTCACGGGAATTGTGGATGTTCACCGCGTTACTACAAACGCGAACGCGCGTCCCGGCGATCTGTTGGTTCTGACGAAACCGCTCGGCACTGGCATCGCCACTACTGCGATCAAACGCGGAATTGCTTCGCGCCTGCTCCAGCAAAAAGTGGTCGCCCTGATGTCGAAGATCAACACCGCTGGCGCCGAACTTGCCGAACGCCACCTGGTCCGCGCCGCCACCGATATCACCGGCTACGGATTGATGGGTCATTTGATTTCACTCTGCCGCGCCAGTCGAGTTTCTGCCGAAGTCGACCCCAGCGCAGTGCCAATGATCAGCAAGGAGATCGGCGCCCTTATCGAACTGGGCTGCGTCCCTAAAGGAAGTCGCCAAAATCTTTATGCCACAACTGTGGCTGTTGACTGGAGCGATACAGATGGAGCGCGCAAAATTCTTCTGACAGATGCGCAGACCAGCGGCGGATTACTGCTTTGTGTCGCTGAGGCCAAACTGGAGAAAGTGCTAAAGATTTTGCGCGAGGCGCGCACACTGTGCGCCGCTGTGATTGGCAAAATCGTTCCCCGCCGCTCCCGAAAGGGTTCGGGATTAATATGCACGACCAAGTAAAACGCCTGTCGCGAAGGGAAATTCCCTCGGTAAACAAAGTTCTCGTTGCCCTCGGGCGCTGCGATTTGCCGCGTCCCGTGATTGTGGACCTGATCCGGCGCGAACTTTCCAAGGTTCGCGCTGCCGAGAAAATCCCGGCATTCGAACCGATTGTGGAGCTTGTTCGTCGTTCGGTTGAAGAACTTTGCGCTAGCAGGCTTCAGCCGGTCATCAATGGAACCGGAATTGTCATTCATACGAATTTCGGCCGCGCGCCGCTTGCCAGCGAGGCAATCCGCGCACTGAAGCAAATCGGATCAGGTTACTCGAATCTTGAATACGATCTGGTGGCAGGCGAGCGTGGTCACCGCGGCACTTACATTGAGACTGCGCTCGCGCGGATTTGCGAAGCGGAAGCGGCCGCAGTCGTCAACAATTGTGCGGCCGCGTTGGTGCTGATCGTCCAGCATTTCGCCCAAGGAAACACCGAACGCCCAACATCGAACGCTCAACGTCGAACGGAGGTAGTCATCTCGCGCGGCGAAATGGTCCAGATTGGCGGTGGATTTCGGATTGGCGAAATCATTCAAGCGACCGGAGCAGAGTTACGCGAGGTCGGCGCTACGAACAAAACCACCGTAAACGATTACGCGAGAGCCATCGGTCCCAAGACCGCAATGATCCTGAAAGTTCATCGTAGTAATTTTTTCATGAGCGGTTTTGTCGAGTCACCACCGTCGGAGAAGATTAGCGCGCTGGCCCGAAACAAGCGCGTTCCGTTTGTCGAGGATCTGGGAAGCGGAGCCGTTGTTGCAACCGAAGAGTTGGGAATTGCCGACCACGAGCCGACTCCCGCTGAAGCGTTGAAAAGCGGCGCCGATCTTGTTTGTTTCAGCGGCGACAAATTATTTGGCGGCCCGCAAGCGGGAATTTTCGCTGGAACGAAACGGTTCGTCGCCGCATTGAGACGCGAACCGCTGTTTCGCGCGCTGCGCTGCGATAAACTCTGCCTCGCCGCTCTGCAATCGACTGTCGATCTTCACCTCAGCAAAGCGACCGCCAAAATCCCGGCCCTGGCGCTCCTGCGAATTTCGGAGGATGAATTGCGCGTCCGCGGTGCGGCGATTTGTGCGCGATTGCAGGGCTTGCCAGTAACAATTGCGATCGGCCGCGGCAAGGCCAAAGCCGGCGGCGGCACCTTACCGAAGTTAAGCATGCCGTCTGTTACAATGGACATCGTTCCCGAGAACGCATCGCTGGCGGATTTCGCTGCGAGTCTCCGCGCATCGAATCCGCCACTTATCGGCTACATTGCGGACGACCGATTCAAACTCGATCTGCGTACCATTGTTCCTCGACAGGACGATCTTGTAGTCGAAGCGATTCGCGGTGCATGCATCAGCGACAAGTAATCATCACGAAGATCACGAAGGACCCGGACATGGAGTTTGATGAGTTGTCGCGCAAAGTGATCGGGTGCGCCCTCGAAGTGCATCGCAATCTCGGGCCGAGTTTATGGAGTCAACATATCGTCAATGCTTGGCGTGTGAACCTTCACATGCTGGGATTCCATTCCAGATGGAGCTTCCATTGCCGGCTCGCTACAAAAGGAATGCTGCTCGATTGCGGGTACCGAATCGACCTGCTCGTAAGTGGCGACCTGATTGTGGAAATCAAGTGCATTGAAACTCTGCTCCCGATTCATCAGGCGCAAATTCTTACGTACATGCGACTGTCGAAAATTCCGGTCGGCTTGATGATCAACTTCAACGTCACAAAGTTGCAGAATGGAATCCAACGTTTCGTCTTGTAGCCCTTCGTGCGCTTCGTGTCCTTCGTGGTTAAAAAAAAAGGCGTGACCACTCGCCATTTCATCATCGCCACCGCAGGTCACGTCGATCACGGCAAGAGCGCGCTGGTTAAGGCGCTGACCGGAACCGATCCCGACCGCTTACCGGAAGAGAAAGCGCGCGGAATTACTATCGACCTGGGTTTCGCCGAACTGAATCTCACCGGCCCTGACGGCGAGAAATTCCACGTCGGAATTGTCGATGTTCCGGGTCACGAAGATTTCGTGCGCAACATGCTCGCCGGTGTCGGCTCGGTCGATCTCGCGTTGCTGGTCGTCGCGGCAGACGACGGCTGGATGCCGCAAACGGAAGAACATTTGCAAATTCTGAGTTATCTCGGCGTTCAGCGCATCGCTGTCGCGCTCACCAAATGCGATTTGGGAAACGTCGAGACCGTCGCTGCTCAAACCCGTGAGGAGTTGGAACGAACTCCATTCACCAGTTGCCAAATCGTTCCGACGTCCGTCCGCACTGGTGAAGGAATCAGAGATTTGAATAGCGCACTCGCATCCGAGTTGGCGCAGTTGCGGCCACCGTGCGATATCGGAAAGCCGAGGCTTTTCGTCGATCGCGCATTTGTGCTTCGCGGCGTCGGAACAGTCGTCACCGGCACGCTGAGCGGCGGTTCAATTCTCCAGCCCCGAAATATTTCAGCTCGGGTTCGTTCCATTCAAAACCACGGCCGCGATATCGAAATGGCTCAGCCGGGAATGCGCACGGCCATGAATCTGCCCGATGTCTCAATTGGCGAGAAGGAAATGCAACGCGGCGATCTCATTACCGTTCAGGGCCTCGGTAATCCGAACGCAATAATTGACGTGCTTATAGAAAGATCGCCGCGACTAAAGCGAAACTCTCCTGCAGCGCGTCCAATCAAGAACGGCAGTTCTGTTCAAGTTCATTTTGGAACCAGTCGCACGGCCGCGAAAATCACATTATTCGACGGACCTGCGCTTGGAGCGGCGCAAAGCGCAATTGCTCAGTTGCGACTCGATTCACCGATTCTTGCGTTTCTTGGCGATCGGTTTGTCCTGCGCGATTCTTCCGAACAAAACACCATTGCCGGCGGCACCGTGCTCGATCCCGACGCCGATCGCGCCAATTTCCGCTCTGCCGCACACATTCAGTTGTTAAGAGAGCGCGCGACCGCACCGCAGGACGTCAACGTTTGCGTGCGGTCCCAGCTTAGACGTAATGGATTCGCCGAATCCAAGACGCTGCTGTTGAAATCGAACTTCGGCGCCGATGAAATCGGTGAGGCACTGTCTCGGCTGAAACAGCATGGCGAGATCGTCCTGGCCGGCGATATCGCCGGCGACGCATCTTACTGGCACGATGTGATCGATAGAGCAGCCAGGTTGATTGACCGAGCCCATGAAAAAAATCCCGAGCGCCGTGGACTCGATGTATCGGAGCTTCGGACAGAGTTAGAAATCCAGCCCGAGAAATTGTTTAGCGCAGTAATTTCAGAGCTAACCCGAATCGGTTTTGTTCGTTCCGAAAATCAAATTGCTCGCGTCAGCCACCGTCCATTGCTGCCGCCGGAATTCGTATCGGCCGCCGAAAACATTCGCGCTACGCTCTCGGCCAGACGTTTTGATCCTCCCGACCGCACAGCGTTTTCGGAAGATCGAAATCTTCAGCAGGCATTGCGTTTTTTAATCGATCAAGGTGAAATCGTTGATATCAGCAGGGAGATCGTTGTTCTTCGCGACGCTGCCGAGCAGATGCAGGATGCAGTCATCCAGTTCCTATCCGAAAAGGGGTCCGCCACCGCCAGTCAGATTCGACAGAAAATTGGCACCACCCGCCGCGTAATCATCCCGTTTCTGGAATACTTGGATCGCATGGGTGTGACCCGGCGCATCGGAGATGAACGTGTGCTCGCGAAGAAATCAGCAGGCGCTAAATTGGCCGATGCCCCGAGCGCGCAGCAAACCTGAACTACATTCGCCGCGCGTATCGCTGCACATCGGAGCGTCGCCGGAAGCGGCGTGGGAGAACGTAGTCAGGCATTGGTTTGAAAAGATCGCTGCCCGGGCCTTGGAGGATCAGCAACCCGCGGCTGTCGTCACAGCGTCTCGCAGCCAGGCGTATTTTTTTCGGAGTCGCCTGCTCCGCGAAGGTAAATCCCTGGTCGCGGTGAAATTTCTCTCGCCACCGCAGCTGCGGGAACTATTGCGTCGCCACTGTGACCTGCAGGTGCCGCTGCGCGAGCATCTTCGTCTCCTTCTCGCCGTCACCGCCGAACAATTCACGAGCAAAAGCAGCGGTGATGAAACACTGCCCGTCGCAAAATCCATCGCTCGGGATCCTGATCGTTTTCTCCACGCGATTGACCAACTGCGCGCCGCCGGCTGGACTTTTGATGAGATCGACTCGCCCGCGTTGCGCGAAATCGCCACGCGATTCGAAGAACAAGTGCGCGAATGCGGCTTCACTTTCGGTTACGACGCGGATCGCGTCGTGCTCGCGGATGCCCGGAAGTTTCAGCCGCTGTTTAGCAATTTACTCGTGTTCGGATTCGACGCAGCACATTGGCCGCTCTGGCCGTTACTTCATGCTGCGACACTGTCCGCGGGCGAGACCAGTGTTGTATTGAGCAATCCGCGCGATGCCGCCTGTGATCTCGACGAAACCTGGATCGGAACATGGGAGGAAACTTTTGGGCCGGCAGAGGTAATTCCGCTGACCAATGGAAGAGCGACAGCCTCAGTAACAGAAACCTTACCGGTTCCGGCCTCGAACGTTCATTTTGTTATCGGTCGTGATACGACGCAGCAAGCGCGCGCGATCGTCGCTCTCGCCGCAAAATTCCTGGCCGATCCACGTTGCGAACGGCTCGGCATTTTGTTCTCAGGACCGGGCGCGCTTGCGCGTTTGGTCGCGACCTTTCTCCAATCAGCCGGAATTGTGCACAACGACGCTATCGCGCATCTCGCGCCGAGTGCCTTCGACGATGACGCCTGGCGTGCATGGCTCGAGCTGCAACAAACGCCACGGCTAAAACCGCTGTTTCGATTTCTTCGTGCTACTGAGGGGCAGACCTTCGACGAATTGTCCGTCTTGCAGATACAAGAGACCCTGTGCCGCGGTTACAAGAATGTGCTTATCGACGACATTGAGCTGCTGCGCGATTACTGCGAGAGCAGCCCCGAGTTGCGGCACGGCAACGCTGTCGCGCGCGAGCTGCAGAAAATCCGGTTTCTCCCCGAGAGCGCGTCACTCGCCGAATTTCTATCACAAACGCGAGCAATCTTTTCTAAGCTCGGCTGGAGAGAACGTTGGAACGAAGTCGAGCGATTTAGTCGCAGTTGGAGAGATCGGCTATCGACGAAATTTTCAAAGAATTCCTATTTGCGATGGCTGCGGGAACTTCTTGGCGCGCCGTCACTCGAGCGCGACGATCTGGGCGCACATCCATACGCGCGCGTGCACCTGCTCGCTAGCACGGACGCAGAGGGCCAGCCGTGGTCGCATCTGATTTTTGCCGGACTAAACGATGAAGCATGGCCGGGTTTCGACGGCGAGCTTGCCTTCGTCCGGGACGAGCAGATCGAGGATCTTAATCGACAGAATACGACGCTGAACCGGCGCGCGTCGAAACGCGGCCGGCAAGGGGAAGGTCATTGGAGCGTGCGTGAAAGGAAGACCCTGCTCCTTGGTCCCAAGGAGCAACGACAGATCCGCCGGAGGCAACTTCTCAGCCTCGTGGAATCTGTAAGCGAAGCCATCGGCGCGAGCGCGAGCCTGTATTCCGAAGCAACGCCGAGTCGAATCGCGAACCCGAGCGAATTTTTTTCCTGGATTTACTTCAACGCACACGGTCGTGGAGTTTCGCAGCAGACACTCCACTCACTGGAAGAGCGAACCCGCGATTGGTTGAAGGATTGGTCTCCCGCGGATGCGCAAAAAGTCGACTCGATCAACGTTGGCCGGACACGATACGCGTTCGATGCACGCCGGCGGTTGCGGCCGGCGGGCGAATACGAATTCGCACTTCGGAGTCCAGCCAATGAGCAAAAATCGCTGCGCGTCACCCAGTGGGAGCAAGCGTTGCGCTGCCCGGCCATCGTTTGGATGGAAATTTTTCTCGGCGTCGCGCCCGATGATTACAACGGCGATGCCTGGGCAGTTGCGACCGGACAATGGGTCCATCGCTGGCTCGCGGACAGCGTCCGAAACGGCGGAGTGCGAAACTTTGTCGACGTGAATCGCGCCGATGAAATCCGTCAGCGCATTTCGCAGGAGGCCCGCGAGCTTCGCGAACACGTCGCGGCGCTTTGCGCGAGGCGTAGCAAAGTTCTTCCAGATTGGTGGCGCTCCGGCTGGAGCAACGCGCTTTACATCGCCGATTGTCTCGCTGCAAAAGTTTCTGATCTCCACGACTGGTCGGAAATGGCAGTCGAATGGCCGCTTGGGGAGCCAACTCTAATTCCATTGAGCGTGAACGAGACGCTGCGAGTTCGCGGCCGGATTGATCTCATTCTTGCGCGTCGGAAATCTCAGCAATCGCAAATCGGCTACGAAGACTTCTGGGTTGTCGATTACAAAACAGGACGGCAGCGGGGCTTTAATTTGAAAGAGCTGCGACGTAACGACACGCCCAAGCGAAAATTTCACAAGCAATTGATCGAGGGCCGCGGCGTTCAGCTCGCGCTCTACGCGCTCGCGGTGCACGCGCGCGGCGCTGAGGATGTTCAACTGACGCTGCTTTCTCCGGCGGAACAGCTCGAACCGCAGTTTCATTTGGCCGATGTGCTCGCACAAAAAGATTTCTGGAAGGAGCTGCACCGGATGCAGGAAACGGGCGTCTTCGGAATGCTCGGCCCGATTCATGCCGATTTCGGATTCGTTAGAAGATATCCCCTCGCGACGCTGCCGATCGATATGGATCTGCTTGCAGAGAAATGGACGCTGACCCATCCAGCGTTCGTGCTTGAAGAGGAGGAGCAAGCGAAGTGACGACGATTGCCGACGATGCCGCGCGGCAGCGATTCGTTCAAGAATTGGATCGCAACTTCTCCGTCGTCGCTTCCGCTGGCTCTGGAAAAACGCGCGCGATCACTGATCGGATCGTTGAGATCGCGAAAGATCGGCAACGCGCGCTTGAATGGCTGCCGCAACTTGTTGTCGTGACTTACACGAATCGCGCTGCCGATGAAATGCAACAGCGAACGCGCCAGCGAATTCTCGAAGCCGGCTTGCCGCTGGAAACCGTGGAAGCGTTTGGCCGCGCGTTTTTCGGAACGATCCACGCGTTTTGCATGAAGCTGCTCGCGACGCATGGACATCGTCTCGGTCTGCCGGCCAGACTCGAAACGATAACGGACGATGACGATCTGTGGAATGAGTTCGTCGAGCAACAAACGGAGATCGGTCATTCATTAGGCGATGAAAATCGCCGTCTGCTGTTGCGCCTAATGCAGGCGCGACAATTGATGGAACTCGCGCGAAAGCAGGACCACCATTTCATGCCGCCGCAATCGCTGGGACAGTGTCCCGAATGCGATTTCAGCAAAGTCGAAGCCGCGGCTGAAAACGCGCAGGCGACAAACATTCCGAAGGCGAAGGCGCAACTGCGCGAATGGCTGCGGCGCTGGCGCGACACGGACGACTTCGCCCCCTGGCCAGCGTGCGCCACGGCAGCGAGAGACTTCACCGCGCTCTGGCGCGAAGCGTTTCGACCACTGCGCGAATGGGCAAGCGCGTGCGCGGCTTGCGTGGCGGCGGAATTGCAAAGCGATTACCGCGAGTTCCGTTTAGGTCGTGGCGCGATTACTTATCCGGACCAGGTCGCGCTCGCGGCCGAACTGTTGCGGCTGCCGGAGGTGGCGAAGCAGATTCGTAACAAACATTATCGGGTCCTTCTCGACGAAGCTCAGGATACAGATCCGCAGCAGTTTTTTGTCTTGCTCGAAATGACGCGGCCGGTGGATGCGCGCGGCGAATGGTTCCTCGCCGGAGCGAGTCCGATCGGCGGCGGACAAGATCGACATCAAGGACCTCGGGCCGGTCATTTCTCCATGGTCGGTGATTTTCAGCAGTCGATTTATCGCGATCCGAGCGACCTGAATCACTATCGCGAGCTTCATCGCGCGCTCATCGAAACGGGTGCGGCCGAAGAACTGACGTTCTCGGTGACATTCCGACTCGATCAGGCGCAGGTCGATTTCGTGAACGACACATTCGCGAAGATTCTGAACAACACTGACGGTCAGGTTGAGTTTGTTGAGCTCAGTCCGCGCCCGGAAATTTTGCCGGGACAAGTAATTCGGTTCGAGCTCGGCGATGATGTCGATCTTGAGCTAACCGAGACGCAACGCGCGCAGATCGAAGCTCAGCGTTTGGCGAAATGGATGCGCGACGCCGGGCTGGAAAAGCTGCGGGCGAGATGTTGGCGCGAAGTCGCGATTCTATGCCCACGCAAAGCGTGGTTACGGGCGATTCGCGATGCGCTGTCCGAACAACAAATTCCGGTGGAGGTCCAGTCGGAAAGTGATCGTCAGGCCGAACATCCGGCGTACGCGTGGCTCGCGGCGTTGCTCGCGACCATGTCCGATCCAAATTCGAGCTACGAAATCGTGGGAGTGCTGAGAGAAGTGTTCGGAATCTCGGACGACGAGCTGGCGCGATTTGCTCAACGCGACGCCCGCAAATTTCAAATCGAGCGGAAAACCGCCGGACGGGGAGTTGTTGCCGACAGATTGAATCTGCTGACGCGAGTTCGCGAAGGTTTGCCCCACCAGCCGCTCTTCAGCGCAGTGCGCGAGATCGTGCGAATGACGCAGCTGCGCGAGCGATTACGCACTTTGCCGCGCGAAGAATTCGGCGATTCGGTGAACGAGCTGGACAAACTACTCAGCGCAGCGGCAGACGCGGAGGCGCGGCAGGAGTCGTTGGGCGATTTTGCGCTGACGCTTCGGCGCAACTTCGATAAGATCCGCGAAACTGAACCGGCGCAAGCTGATGCGATCCAGCTAATGACCGCGCATAAGGCGAAGGGATCGGAGTGGGACGCAGTCATTGTGCCGTTCCTCGCGCGCGAGGCGCGGCTCGGCGGGAACATTCGTTATCCGCTTGTTATTTCGGGCGAGCAACCGTTCATCGCGTTTGATCGGAGCGATCGCGCGGATCTGGAAGACGAGATGAAAAAGGTCCAGCGCCAGGAAATGGAACGGCTGCTTTACGTGGCGCTCACACGCGCGCGCCACACGCTCGTGTTCGCACTGGACCCTCAGTTGTTTCGAGGCAAGCGCGGCGTCCATAGCGATACGCAACTGAAATGGCTGCAAGCCGACGCGAACGAGGAGAACGCCGAAATCATCTTAAACCTTCCCGACGAAGCGACAGCTTGCGAGGAAACCGCTGCACATCACAAGGAACGCGCACCTGAATTGGTCGCTGACTCCGAGTCAGTTCGCGTCGGAAGAAGAACTCAGCGGAAGTCCAACCGTGGAGAAATGGATCGAGATCGAACCGGAATTGCGACCGCCGCGAATCGATAATCCAGCGAAGCGTTATGGAATTTGGTGGCACGATTTCGCCGAACAGATCGATTGGCGGCCTGAGCCGAAGAACTGGAGCGAAACTTTCGAGCGCAAGGTTTGTACGTCGCCGGATGTCGCACGCTCAAAGCGCGAGTGGCAGCTGTTGCAAAGGCATATCGAATCCGTGGATGGACTCGTGCACGTTCTGCGCGACGCCGATTTAGTTCGTCAGGAGATGCCGTTCTTCTGGCGAATGGGCGAGAATCAGTGTTTGGAAGGCATTATCGATCTTGCGTCTTTCAATCAGAAGGCGAACGGGGTTTTCATTCTCGACTGGAAAACCAACCAGATCGCGCGGAGTAAGATTGGCATCTTGCGCATGCAGTATCTTCCGCAAATTGCAGCCTATTGGAAAGCCGTCGCTGAAATAACGAACCAGCCAGTTAGCGCGGGAATTTATTCGACTACGACTGGCCAGCTTGTTGCTTATAGTGAAAATGAACTCGCAGAGGAATGGGAGCGCCTTCGCCGTCTGCACCCCAAAGATCTCGCTCGCGAAATTGAGGAGTCTTGGTAGCGCGAGCGTTTCGTTTCGGTAACTTCCTGGTCAATCGATTCATCGAAGCGTTGGGGCGACACGCTTCAAGACGTATCGAATTTTCAGAGGGACATTGACCTGATGAGCAAACCTCAAGACGGTCTAGTTTCGCGGTTTTTGAACCGGCCGATTTCGCGGCGGATAACGCGTTTTCTGCTCAAGTTTCCGATTCACCCTAACGCGTGGACGATATCGATCTTTGTTTTACCGCTAATTGCCTCTGTATTTTTGGTACGCGGCGATTACGTCAGCGTCGTCATCGGCGCAGCCATTTTTCAAGTGTTCAGTATTCTTGATGGTTGCGACGGCGAAATCGCGCGCGCCAAAAAGTTGGAATCAAAACTCGGGGAACGACTGGATTACTTTTGCGATTTTGCAGCAAGCCTTCTCTATGTTCTCGCGCTCGGGTTGGGGCTTCGCCGTTCGAGTGAAGGAGTTGTGTGCGCTGTCCTGATTACGGCCAACGAGCTGCTCCTACGAGTGGGCAAGAGCAAAAGTTCGGTTGCTTTGTCCACTTTGCACGAGTCATTTTATACGAGACATCGCGGAATGATCTCACATTCCGGTTTGCTCAATCTTGGCGACCGATTTGTGTGGTGGCTCTTTCAGCTGACTAAACGCGACATGGCTCTCGCCGTTTTTCTTATACTCGCATTACTCGGCCTGGCTGACTGGATCCTGCACCTGTGGACGATTGTCGCGGGCGCGAGCCTGGTTCCCAGCGCGATTGCCGCGACCAGATCCAGCATTGGCGCTGGCGATGTCGTGACGCGCGAGCCGCGATCGTAATTGCGTCTCGGCGCATTGCAGCATTGCGATGGTGTCGATGTCCTGCCACCAGGCATCTCCAATATCGACGGCGCGGGCTTTGTCCTCCGACGCCATCAATCGAACTCCGTCAGCAAGACTGCAATCTCCGTCACGTTTTACTCGCTCGAGGTAATCGAAAATGTCTAGTGAGCATACAAAAAGACCGGTATCGATTCCATCGTAAACCGTTAAGTCTTTTCCAATCTTGAGGATTCGGTCCGCCTGAGTCTGAACTTTCATCGCGTCATCGACATCAAAAATTGAATCCAGCTTTCGGTCGAGCGCGAGATTGAGTTGGTTGGGTACCGCATTATGGAGCAGAAGGTCGACAATTGATTGATCAAACAAATGGTCGCTCATCGTCAGAAGAAAGGACTTGCCGACGTGCCCAGCGGCGGCAAGAAGCGAGATGCCATTCTGTTTTTGCCAGTCGCGGTTTTCGATGAAGGACACGCTGAGGCCGGAAGGAATCAGCCGGTTGGCTTGCGCGATCATGCGCCCGCTTTCGTAGCCGACCACGAAGTTGACGGTTTTGATCCCTGCGCGCATCAGGGCATCTAGCGTGTACGAAATCAACGGACGGCCAAGGACCGGCACGAACGGCTTCAAGAAAGTTTTATCCGACTCACGCAGGCGCGAGCCCTGTCCGGCCATCAAAATCACAGCTTCAAAGATCGCCGTCATATTTCGTAATATCTCCGTAGGCCCCAAAGGCGGACGCGCTGGGGAAGAAATCTAAAAATCAGCGGTGCAATTTTTGATTCAAATACGTTGCCCACCGTTATCTGGGGCGGCGGGTGCACAGCGTCGATCAATTTGAGAACATGTCGCGCGACGAGATCCGGGCTTGGCGCCTTTTTCATGTTGCGTTCGACGATTTCCCAGGTCTTGGTGATCCTTGCCTCGTAGCGATCCGTTTTATTGGTCTTGCGCACCCTCTCGTTAAATTCCGTGGAAATGTCTGCCGGTTGAAGATCAACGATGTGGAGCGGGGAATGAGCCAACTCGAGCTGGATCGACATGGTAAAGGCTGCCAGCGCTGCTTTCGCGGAGTTGTAAGCCGCCATGAAAGGCACTGGAAGGCGAGAAGCTAACGAACTGACGTTGATGATCAAACCGTCTCCACGCGCTTGCATGTGGCGAAGCGCGAGTTGCATCAATTGGATTTGGCCGAAAACGAGAATTTGAAACTGGCTTGCGATCGTTTTCACGGGAAGGAACTCGGCGGCCCCAAAGTGTCCGGCCCCGGCGTTGTTGATCAAGACGTCGAAATAGCGAGCTTCCGCAAGCGCGGCATTGAATGCCTGCTCGATGGAAAGCGGATCGGTCAGATCGAGACGCATTGGATGACATCGCGGCATTTTGGGGACGCGTTCCAAATTGCGCGATGTGCCCCAAACTTCGTGACCCTCTGCCACCAGTAGTTTAGCAATGGCCAGGCCAATGCCCGAGCTCGCTCCGGTGATGAAAATGCGTTTCATGAGGAGCGGCGCCGTTCGACAAGATAAAGTCGGACACGGCGATTCTGAGGGTAAATCAACATTGAGCGTCTGAACTCGGCGAGCTTTATCAAGTAAAAATCTTTCCGCTTGAGGGATAGATCGTCGGTATAAACCGCTGCCGCATTCCGTAGCACTTCTTCGTCCTCCGCGATGGGGACATGGTCCAATATTTTGAATTGCGGCGCGTACCACTGGGCGGAACGGTACACAACAGGTAGAATCAAGAGCACGTTGCCGCGCTTCGAGGGCGGATAAAGTTTTTCCAAATAGCGTACGAACCGGACTGCTGGCGCTTCATCACGGTGATTCTCTATGGCCAATGGAACGAGGATATACAGGAGCAATGCCGGAACGCAGATTGCCGACAAGTTCCACGGTTTTGGTAATCGTAAAAAACCGCGGAGCATTATGACAAGGAGCGGCGGAAAGACCATGAGATAGTATCTTTGATCGCCGGGAAGCGCGATAAAGACAATCGCAATGTCAACTAAGAGCCAGGGACCGTGAAATCTCCAAAATCGCTGATCGATCGCTTCGCGTCCGAACCGAAAATAAGCGATGATCGCACACGTTGTAAGAACGATACCGGCTGCAAGCACCCGAGGCGATTGAATGAAGCCGAACCCTTTCCAAAACCACCCGAGAATGTGCCTGACGAACCGCATTCCGAGGTAGTGAGGACTCCAATCGCCCGCCCCGATGTAAACGGACGGTAGGTTTAAGCGCCAGCGCCATTGGCCGTACGCGAGCTCGGGATACACACGCCAGAACGGCTCATTTGGACGCAATTGAGACTGCATGTACCACATAGGCAGAAGCCAGGTTAGACAACCCGCGACCAGCACCGCGTACGCAAACCACCATGTTTTAGCATTTACACAGCCTTTCTTGAGCTGAATGCCAAGAACCACTGCAACGACAGGAAACAATTGCGGCCGTGTCCCAGCTGCGGCGGCCCCAAGGAGAGCAGCCCAAACAATCAGGCCGCGCTTCCCCTGTTTCAAAAAGCAGATCGCGGCAAGTAACTCCGCGCCCACGAGACCAGCTGCCAGCATGTCCGTCACCGCCTTCGTAGCCGTCATCCAAACAACTGGCGTGATCAGCAAACAACTTGCGACCCACCATGCGAGCCTTTCGGAAAACTGGACGCGAATAATCGAGAACCAAGCCGCGATGAAAAGTGCACCGCCAAACGCCGAAGCGCAGTAAAGCGATGATTCGGTTCCGATGTGGAAAAATCTCGTGCCCAGCCAGCCAAAGAAAATAAAAAGCGGATAACCAGGTGGGTGCGGCTGGTGATGCCAGAGGTCGAACGAGCGCACGCCCATCGCAAATTGCACAGCATCGATTTCATCGAGCGCCGGCGAATGCGTGAAAAAGTAAAGCGCGAAAGCGGCGAAAAAAAGCAGCACGGCTTTAATCACGGATTGTTGGCCGGAATCGCTCTGTTCCATCTCGGTTGAGGCCATAGACCAGCGCATTCGTTGCTGTTCGGCCATTGATTCGTATTTTAACTGTCAGGCTGCTGCAAGACAGTCTCGTGAGTGAGTGTAATTGTTATCCGTGTCATCTCGAAAAATTCTCTGATCATACGATGTCGATCTTGTCCCCATGTTTCCGCTGATTTGCGCGGCCCTTGTCATTTTGGGTGTGCTCGGTCTCAAGCGTCTGCTTCCTGGTAGTAGAAAGCATCGGCGACAAGTCCGTTTCATCCGTGAAACCTTGGCAAGCAGCAAGAAATCCGGCGATCGCCGTGTGATTGTTTCGCTTTCGACGGTACCAGAGCGGATCGGCAACCTGGGGCCGACGGTTCGCTCTCTGCTGAGACAGACGTCGCCGCCGGATGAGATCGTCCTGGCCATACCGGAATTTTCGACTCGGGAGCAACGGCCTTATGCAGTGCCGAAAGATGTTTCGCGTTGGCCGCGAATGCGTGTCCTGGAATGTCGCAGGGATTGGGGACCGGCCACGAAGTTTATCCCCGTCGTTCGAGAAGAACTGGCGGCGGGCCGGGGCAATACATTGATAATGGTTGTGGACGATGATCGCGTTTATCCGCGAGATGCGCTTGAAACATATCTCTATTACAACGAGCAACTACCTGCAGCGGCCTTATGCTTTCGCGGTGCAGCGATCCCGCAAGGTCTGGATTGGCGGCACGCCAGGATGATTCGCGCGCGAGAGCTTCGCCAGCCGCAACCCGCAGCGGTGATCACAGGGTGTGGAAGTTACTTAATTCAACCGAGATTCTTCGACGAGTCGCTCTGGGATTATTCTCAAGCGCCGCATGTTGTGCCCGCATCGGCCATGATGCGGAGTGTGTTTCGGCAACGCCGGACCTTATCGCTGCACGATGTTCCTGACGGACGTCAGTACCACAACAACGAAACGATCGCATTCTTCGGGGACGCCTGGGATGTCTTCGCTTCGGATTAAGGACGTTCGTCCTTGCGATGGATATGGTGCTGCAACCACTGAACACCAAATACTGCCAGAAAAGCCGCAGCGCTGATGACTTGCCCGGCAATTCCACCCAGGAACAATCTGCAGACGAGCGTGGGAACGAGCGCAATTCCCGCAGCGATCAGCGGCGGCCGAATGTCACTCCATGAATCTTTCCAGTGAAAGACCCATCGCAGCGTCGCATAGCGTAGAATGCCTTGAACGACATAGGGCAAAAGGATACCAAAAGCCGCACCCATCACGCCGAAGCGCGGAATTAACCAGAGAAGCCCCGCAGCCGCGACCGTGCATGTAATCGAAGAATGCAGAAGATTTAAATGTGGCCGTTGCACCATGATTACCGTTTCGCCTAATGCCACAAATGCATTGATAGCACTGGCAAGAGCGACGATGCCGAGCCAAACTCCGCCCTGCCAAAATGCTGGACCGTAGATGAGCAAAATCGTGCTGCCCGCGAGGGACATCACTGCCACCAGCGGCAACAATATCCAGAGCATCCACTGGGCAAGCCGAGCATATGTGGCCGCAGCGATTTCGTGATCGCCTGTCGCGGTCATACCGGCTACTACCGGTGCGAAAATGGGGTTGAAAGCCTGGTTCACTTTTCGCAGCCCGTTCGCTGTGCCGATCACTGCACTGTAAACACCGACGGTTGCAAGCGTCACACCGGGTGCGCGTCCAACGAAGTAACCGAGCATGAGAAGGTCCAACCGGGCGATGAACGCGTTAATCAGTTGATAAATGCTGATGGGAGCCGAATACGCGAGTAGCGACCGTGCTTCGCCGAAAGGGGAAACAACTTCCCTTTGCGGGGGAACATGTCGAAACAACGTTGAAGCGAGCGCGAGTGCAATAAGTCCTGACGCTGCTGTCCCAACAATTGCAGCCACTTCCGGTGAGGACTGCTTAAAGCCGACGGCAACTGCAAAGAGGAAGGCGAGTGTCGTTGCAATTGGTTCCATCATCCCGCGTGAGTAGATGTCGTGTTGCATCACTTTCATCCCCCGCGAGATAGCGGTACTGATGCGATACAGAGCCAGACCTGGCATCGCGCAAAGAACGAGCGCAAGCGCCGAAACCATCTGCGGCTGTATATGAAGACGGTTGTTAAAAAACCGGAGGCCCAGTATCACAACGACGGCAGTGATAATGGACTGCGCAACCCCGAGCACTACAGCGATTCGAAAAAGCGCCCTGCTTCTCGCGCGGTCGCCCACGGCCTCCGAGCGCGCGATGAACGTGGTGATCGCATTGTCGAGGCCAAGAACACCGATCTTGCTGATGATGTCAGTCGTCGACCAGGCAACGGAGAATATGCCGAGTGCCGCCGGTCCGAGCAGTCGCGCAACGAGAAACGTGAATATCCCGCGGAAATTCGAAGCCAACATCGCGATCGTGTTCAAGAACGCGCCGCGTTTTAGCTCCACTCCGGTTTCGTCTACACGCGCTGGTGCATCCGCTGCCGGCGGCGCAACCTCGAGCGCAATTTGCGTTGTGCTCGCTGACTCCGCCCGAAGCCGGTCAGGGGCTTGGGCGATTTCGAAGTTATACACCATGAAAAAGAGCG
>WNGM01001705.1_pt1 | contig 17672 bp, 12 predicted proteins | sample 5400571 | NCBI WGS metagenome assembly WNGM01 (sample SAMN13153378, study PRJNA577476) | soil metagenome | isolation source: 100 cm soil or saprolite under Garry oak tree replicate 2 | place: USA:California | collected 2016-06-15 | reverse complement strand
CGAACAATCCTGGCGGTCGACCGTGACAAGAGGTCACTGACGTTCGCCGGTGACGTTCCGCAGGGATGGAGCGCGCAGCTGATGCGCGGCAACTTCGACCACTTGTCACGCGGCGCCGCCGACGCTGCACGGCAGGCTACCGAAGGCCTCCTCGACGGCCAGGCCACCAACGGCGTTGCCCTGCTGGTCAGCTGCATCGGCCGCCGTCTGCTGATGGGACAGCGGGTGTCCGAAGAAATTGAGGCAGCCGGCGCGGTACTCGGGACACAGTTTGCCCGACTAGGGTTCTACTCCTACGGCGAAATCTCTCCGCACGCTGTTTCAGGAATCTGCGAGCTGCACAACCAGACTATGACGATTACAACCATCACTGAGCTTGCGGCGTAGCAACCATGCGCAAGCTCTTTCAGCGGCAGCTTGCCAAGGCGACGAAGGAGCCGGGCAAGGTCGATCTTGAACTGCTGGCCGATCTTGTAACGGCAGCCTACGAGGAGGCCGACCGTGATCGCAAGCGGACGGATCGCTCAATCTCGTTGATGGCCGATGAGCTTCAGCGTACGCACACGCGGCTTCTTGAAGCGTTCAAGGTAGTCCCGGAGGGACTCGTCCTTCTGGATGCCGAAGGAAGGTATGTTCTTTTCAACAAGAAATTCCTCGAACTTTACCACACCGCAGTCGACAGGATCGCGGTTGGCGGGAGTTTCGCCGACTCCGTTCGTGCCGGCGTCGAGCGCGGTCATTACCTTGATGCGATCGGGCGAGAGGAGGAATGGCTCGCCGAGCGGCTCGACCGCAACAAGCAGGATAGCTATTCGACCGAGCAACATCTGCGGGGTGACCGCTGGGTCCGGATTGATGAGCGCCGCACCTCCGACGGCGGCAGCATCGGTGTTTGCATCGACATCACCGACTCGAGGCGGCGCGAGGAAATCCTGAAAAAGCGGTCGGAGCAACTTGTGGAAGCCCAACGCCTGGCGAAAACCGGCGACTGGAGTTACAAGCTTGGCGATTGCCACGTGTGGTGGTCGCCCCAACTCTACGAGTTGCTTGCATACGATCCGGCTGAATTCACGACCACCCGCGAAGCCGTACTGTCATGCTACGGCGTCGACGGAGCCGCGAGGCTCCTCGCATCCCAGGCGGAAGTCATGCGCTCCGGAAAGTCGAAGAGCGTCGATGTCAAGGTCGATCGAGGCGACAGAACCGTCGCCGACGTTGTGGTCACAAGCAGGTCGATGACCGATGATAACGGACGAATTATCGGCTTTGTAGGCACAATCCAGGACATTACCGACCGCAAGATCGCCGAAGAAAGGCTTGAAAAGCTCGCTTATTTCGATCCCCTTACAGGCCTTGCCAACCGCTCGATGTTCCATCGCGAGGTCAACGATGTGCTCACCCGCTGCGGCCGGACGGGCTCGCAAGCGGCGTTGCTCTTGCTCGATCTCGATCGCTTCAAGGAAGTCAATGACTCGCTCGGGCATGCGTCGGGCGACGAACTGCTTGCCAAGGTCGCTCAACTGATCTCAAGAGTGCTGGGCAACGGTCATTTCTTCTCGCGCCTCGGCGGCGATGAATTCGCCATCGTCATGCAGGGTGGCACTGATCGCGCAGCCGTCGAACGCCTGGCCGCCGATGTTATTGCGGCTGTTTCCGGCTCAATTCTCCTCGCCCGCGGCGAGGTAAGCATTGGGACAAGCATTGGCGTTGCGACGATTCCCGGCGACGGCGGGAATGTGACCGACCTTCAGCGTAATGCCGATCTCGCTCTGTACCGCGCCAAGGAAAGCGGTCGTGGTCGTCTGGTTTTCTTCGAGCCCGGAATGAATACGGCCGTCCAACACAAGATCGCAATTGCGCGCGAGCTGCGCCGGGCGATCACCGCGAACGTTGGCCTGACCGTGCACTATCAGCCGCAGGTTTCGCTGTCGAACGGCCGGGTCACTGGCTTCGAGGCTTTGATGCGCTGGAACCATCCCACACTTGGCAATATTCCTCCTGCCGAATTCATACCGATCGCGGAGAGTTCCCAGCTGATCTGCGATCTCGGCCTCTGGATTTTGCGCCAGGCGGCGCTTCAGGCGAAGACCTGGCTGGATGCAGGCGAAGCCGCTCGGGAAATGGCGGTAAACGTATCGGCAGCGCAAATCTGGCATACGGATTTCGCGCACGATGTCGCGGAGGTCTTGAAGGAGACAGGCCTCCCTCCTCATTTGCTGTGCCTCGAATTGACCGAAAGTCTTCTGGCCGATCATGCGGAAGGTCGCGTGCGCAGTGTGCTTACGGCGCTAAAGAGCCTGGGCGTAACACTCGCTCTGGACGATTTCGGTACAGGTTATTCGTCGCTGGGCTATTTGACCCAGTTGCCGTTCGACACGATCAAGATCGATCGGATCTTTGTGGACGGGATCGCAAACTCGGAGTGCGCCCGGAAACTCCTTGAAGGTATCATTGCGCTTGGACGCGGCCTCGGCATGACGATCGTGGCGGAGGGCGCCGAGACGGCCGAGGAGGTCGCCATTCTCGGCCAGTTCCGGTGCGACCTGGTTCAGGGCTTTATATTCGCCCGCCCCGCGGCAGCTCAAGACGCCCTCAAATCTGCATGGTCTCTCGAAGGTAAGGGACTCCGGGTCGATGGTTCACAGACCGCAACGTCCGCTGCCGCAGCCTGATTTTGCCGGACAATGCCTATCGTGAACAGGCTTGGGCACGACGTGTCGTGGACGAAGGCGTGAGGTCTTGTCCGAGAGCCGGATGCGGGAGATCTGCATGTCCGGTTCGATGAGCGGGATGTGGAAACGGAGCCATGGTCGAACCAGTGCGGCACCGCCAGACGAAAGAGGCGGGAAAAGATATGCTCGAAACTAGTCTAAAATCACCGCGCCACATCTCGACTCTACCGATTTGAACCTATCGCGCTCCCGTCGGGCGCTGATCTCACTCCTTAACGATGCCCCCGTGGGACCTTGCGTTATTTTACTATTTTATTGATGCGTACGCCGCAGGAAGTCCCGGATTGCACGATTTACCAGCATCGGATGGGATTGCATCGGGCGGTGGCCCCCATCGTCGATCCGAACCACGATTGCATTCGGCGCGTAGTCGTGGAGGTTATCCAGTTGACCGGGCAAGCAGACAGGGTCTTGCATTCCCCAAAGAACCAGCGTTGGAACATCCACCCGGAGCGACGTGGTGGCGGGAGGTTCCGCTACATCGGCAAAGAATCGGGCAGCGAGGTCTGGCGTTTCTGTATGCGCTGCATCCGAGATGGAAGAAGGCACCTTAATCGGATCCGCGCGATAGTAATTGTACCAGGACGGATAAGGGGCAATAGCACTGTAATAATCGCGCTCGTATTGCGATGCCTGAATTTGCGCCGCGCTATTGCGGACCTCACGGAGAAATATAGCTGGGTGCGGTGCATTGAGAATGATCAAGCGTTCAACATGGCCTGGATAGGCCGAAGCAAACACCCAAGCAATGTAGCCACCCCAGTCATTGCCCACCAGGATGCACCGCTCACGGCCGAAATACCGAAGCAGCGCATGTACATCGCCCAACAATCTTGGCATGGCATAGGCATCGACTGCTTTCGGTTGATCTGATGGCGGAAAGCCGCGCAAATTGGGAGCCACCACCATGTGGTCTCGGCTAAACTCCGCGAGCTGGCTCATGTAAAGCGTCCAGCTGTCTTGGGCGCCGTGAAGGAACACCATGAGCTCGCCCTCGCCCCCTTGGACAAAGTACAGCCTCACTCCGTCGCCTTCGGCGTAGCCCTCCACCAGACCGGATTGGCTTGCGCCCGGGTGCGGCCAGACGGCCGTCGAAGCGAAAGTCGCTAACGATAGCCTGGCACCCAACGTGAGCAGATGTCGTCGGTTAACAGAAGGCCGAAGAACTGGACGCATACACCTCGTCCCCGATAGCGATACTGGAATATATAGCGTCAACTCGCTTGGAGCATCCCCCTGTAGATCCAGTCGACGGGGGTCTGCTAACTGGAGCGCCCGTTCGCGCCGCATATGTCGCGCGTAATATTTCTGCCCGCAACAATTACAGTCTTATCGCAATGTGTGGCGACCGGCCTGGGTCATTTTCGGAAGTTGGCCGGCGAAGTCGAGAGGTCCGCTTGGCCTCCGTCAGCGGCCATCCCGAGTTAGACCACGCCCGTGCACACCCATGCGGGCTCGGAAACGTTTTACGTGCTAACCGGGCAACTGAGCCAAAAAAAGCCCGCATGGCGTCAGTCATGTCGACGCGGGGCAGTCGATGCCCGGACATGGTCCCGGCATGCCCATGGAAATCTCAAGCCGCGGCACCGGCGATCTGAATGCGCTTGTCATGTTCGTGGTGGATGCCAAGCCGTTTTCATCGCCGGCCACGATGCCGCAGGCGTGCGACGTCGCTCGCATTATTCCGCAGCAAACTCCAGCGGCGCTTCGCGCGGCACGACGATGCGGATTTTCGTTCCCGCACCGGGTCTAGTTTCCAGATTGATCCGGCCACCCAGACGATTGGTCACGATGTTGTGGACGATGTGCAATCCGAGGCCGGTGCTGCCCTGATCGCGCCGGGTCGTGAAAAACGGGTCGAACACCTGGCGCCTGACCTCCGGGCTCATGCCGCAGCCGTCGTCTGAAAACAGCACTTCAACATTGTCCTTGCCCGACGCCCGCGCCGTGATCTGGATGGATCCCCGTGCGCCGTCTGGAAAGGCATGAACCGCAGAATTGAGAACCAGGTTGGTGAGCACCTGGCCGTAAGGGCCGGAATAGCTGTTCATGGCGAGATTGGGCTCGCATTCGACGTTGACCGTCAGCTGACTTCGCAACCCGAACCGCAGTCCTTTGACAACCTGTTCGGTCACCTGGCCGAGATCAAAGCTTCTGCGATCCGAAACGTTGCGATCGGCCGCAACCTGCTTGAACGACTGTATCAACTCGACCGCGTTACCAAGATTGACCATGATCTGCGACGCCGCCTCCCGGCTTGCTGCAATAAATTCAGTCAGGGTCGACCGGCGCACATTGCCGCTGGCGACATCGGCTTCAAATCGGTTGGTCTTGTCGATAAAGGCCGAGGCGACGGTCAGGCTGGTCCCGACAGGGGTGTTGATTTCGTGAGCGACCCCCGCCACCAGCCGTCCCAGCGCGGCCAGCTTCTCGGTCTGCACGAGACTGTCCTGCGTGGCGCGCAGGTCTTCAAGCGATTGCGACAATTGCCTTGTGCGCTCCTGCACCTCGGTGAACAGCCGCGTGTTCTCGATGGCAATGACCGCCTGACCGGCAAAGGTCTTCAGCAGTTCGACCTGCGCCTTGGGGAACAATTGAGGCTCGAGCCGCATCACCGCGATCGCGCCGATAGCGGCCTCGTCGCGCAGCATCGGCACGATCAGGATGCTGCGATAGCCCGATGTTCGCTGCAGTTCGCTGTATCCGCCGGAGACCAGCACATCCGGCTCATGCACGACGCGCCGCTCGCGGATGGCGACCGAGATCAGATTGTTGCTGGTGAGCGGGGCAGGGTAGGCTTTGCGCACCGCCGCCACCGATTCCGGCGAGAACTGATCGTGCGCGACCAAATGGACATGCTCGCCATCCCTGCGATAGACGGCGCTGAGCACGCTCTGGCAGAGCCGCGCGGCGTTCCTGACGATCCTGTCGAACACCGGCAGCAGATCCGTCGGCGCGTCGGCGATGAGGCTCAGGACCTCGGCTGTCGCCGCCTGCCGCTCCCTGGCTTCCTGAAGTTCGAGCGCAAGTTGTGCGGCTTCGGTTTTCGCGGGGCCTTCGACTTCCGTTTTGGTGGGGCTGGAGACTCGCGCCGCTTTTTTTGCCGCATTGCCGCGCTTTCGCGGCATCGCCGTGCGGCTTCGCTGCTTATTCGGTCCGCCGTCTGCTCCAGAGCTTCGTCTCATTGCCTTCCCCGGGCCGCAGGATAAGCCATCGTATCGGCTTAGGCCAGCAACGGGAAATGGGTGACCGATGTCTCATGTGGGTCAAAACTTGACTTCGCGGGAAGGGCCGGTTCTCGCAAAGCGGCCATTCGCACAATGAGCGGTTAGAGAAAGCCAGACGCTTTGCCGGATATGAGCTGCGACTTATCTGGCTCCGCGCATGACGGGTCTGAAGTCTCGAATACGGAAGTTCGCCTGCCGTCAGCGGGCCACCAACGGTACGTAATGTTCGAGTTCGGGGTCGGGGAAATGTACCGTCTGGCCGAGTTCCGCGGAGCGATAGAGTCCCATCAGCATTTCCATCACGCCGACGCCGTCATGAAAGGATTCCGCCGGGCTCAGGCCGTGCCTGAACGCTTCCACCATATGTCGGTTCTCGTCGGTATAGCCGTAGATGCCGGCTTCGTCCTCGACCACCGGCATCAGGCCCTGCTCGGCATTCTGCTTCTCGACGAGATCCTCGCCCTCCGATCCGGTGACCGCGCGTGAGAGGAACACCTTGAGACCGGTCGAGAGCGACGAGAATTCCATCGAATATTCGGGACCGAGCAGCTCGAGCTGGATGCGCAAGCCGGCGCCGACATAGGCCCATGACGTCGTCGCTTCGATCATCAACTGATGGCCATCGGCGTCTTCCATCGCAAGAATGCCGCGCGCGAAGTCCTCGACCGGGCGTTTGGCGAAATCGATGCCCATCCGCGTCCTCAGGTCGGCCGCATAGCGCGGACGCGTCCATTTCAGGTTGGCTGTCGTCGCGCTGGCGCTCACCAGCCGCAGGGTATCGCGGGTCGCGCCCGGCGCGGTCAGCATGAAGCGCGCGACCTCGACTGAATGACACATCATGTCGGAGAGCACACCCCCACCTTGCCTTTCGCCTTGCCAGAACCAGGGCTCGTGCGGGCCGGAATGCTCCTCCGCCGCGCGGGCCAGATAGGGCCGCCCGCCCTGGGGTACGGCGCGCCGCCAGATGATGTCCTTGCCGCGCATCACCGCGGTCGAGAACAACTGGTTCTCCAGATAGCCGTGCAGCAGGCCTGCATCCTCGACAAGCGCCAGCATTTCGCGCGCCTCGGCGAGCGTGCGGGCGAGCGGCTTTTCGCAGGCGACCGCGCGCAGCGGCGCGCCGGCCTTCGTCAGACGATGGATCTCGCGCATAATGTCGAGGCGGGTGTCGTTCGGCGTCAGCAGCCAGAGCGCATCGACCTCGCCCGACATCGCCATCGCTTCGATGCTGTCGAACGCATGGGCCTGCCCAAGGCCGAGACTGCGGGCCTTTTCCGCGATGCGCGTGCGCCGCTCGACCGAGCGGCTGTAGACGCCGCCGATGCTGACGTTGCGCACGCCGACCATGGATTGCAGATGGAAGGCGGCGATGAAGCCGCTGCCGATGAGGCCAACGCGCAGAATCGAGAGTTCCGTGAGCTTCTGCATGTCAGAGACCTCTCCTTCAATGGCGCAAGTCGTCGCGCGGCGCGTCAGGTGATATGGGTGGCTCTTTGCGCTGCCGGCCGGGGATGGCGGCCAGCAGCGCCTGAGTATAGGGATGTTCGGGCCGGCTCAGCAGGTCCGCGGTCGGTCTGATCTCGACGATTTCGCCCAGGCGCATCACCGCGATCCGGTCGCAAACCTGGGCCGCGACATTGAGGTCATGGGTGATGAACAGCATTGCCAGCCGCAGCCGCGTTTTCAATGTCTCGAGCAGCGCGAGCACCTGGGCCTGGACCGAGACGTCGAGCGCCGACACCGGTTCATCGGCCACCAGCACGTCAGGGTCGAGCGCCAGCGCGCGCGCAATGCCGATCCGCTGCCGTTGCCCGCCCGAGAATTCATGCGGGAAACGCTGCGCCGCGCCCGGGTCGAGGCCAACCAGCGTCAGCAGTTCGTTGGCACGCGCAAAGGCCTGTGCCGCCGGGACGCCATGAGCGATCGGCCCGTCGGCGATGATCCGGCCGACGCGGCGACGCGGATTGAGCGAGGTGAATGGATCCTGGAATACCATCTGGATCTGCTTGCGGGCGGCCCGCAGACCGGCCCCGCGGGCCTGGGTGAAATCCAATTCGCCGACGCGCACGACGCCCGCATCGGCATCGGTGAGCCGCATCACGAGCCGGCCGATCGTGCTCTTGCCCGAGCCTGATTCCCCGACAAGGCCGAGCGTTTCGCCGCGCCGGATTTCGAAATTCACGCTCTTCACGGCCGCGACCTCGCGCTGCGAGTTGAACCAGGCGTTGCCGCGATAGGTCTTCGCAAGCCCGGTTGCCGCGCAGGCGACCGGCGCGTCCTCGACCGCAGGGCGGACCGGCGGGGTCAGGCCGGGCACCGCGGCGAGCAGCCGGCGCGTATAGGGATGCTGCGGGCGTTCGAGCACATCCGCGACCGAACCCTGCTCGACGACGCGCCCCTTCTCCATCACTGCGACGCGGTCGGCAATGTCGCCGACGACACCGAAATCATGGGTGATGAACAGAACGGCCATGCCGCGCCGCTGCTGGATGTCGCGGATCAAACGGAGAATCTGCGCCTGGGTGGTGACGTCGAGCGCGGTGGTCGGCTCATCCGCCACCAGGATCGATGGTTCGAGCGCCAGCGCCATCGCAATCATGGCGCGCTGACGCTGACCGCCTGACAACTGATGCGGATAGCTGTTGATGATCCGCTCCAGATCGCGCAATCCCACTTCCTCGGCAAGCGCGCGCGTGCGGGCGCGCCGTTCGGCCAGCGCGAGGTGCCCATGCGCCTCGAACGCCTCCATGATCTGGTCGCCGATCCTGATCACCGGATTGAGCGCCGTCATCGGTTCCTGGAAGATCATCGCGATGCGCCGCCCGCGCAATGTCCGCCACTCTGCTGCCGGCAGTTTCAGCAAATCGCGCCCCTCGAAGCGAATGGCCCCTGCGACCGGTCGAATGTCGTTGGGCAACAGGCCCATCACAGCGGAGGCGCAGACCGTCTTGCCGGAGCCGGATTCACCGACGACGCAAAGGATCTGCCGCGGGTGCAGCGCGAGCGAGACCGTCTCGACGGCGAAGGCTCGATCGGCGTCGGCGGGCAGCGCCAGCGTCAGCTGCTCGATCGACAGAATCGCCGTCTCGCTCATGGTGTCTGACCCGACATCATTATTTGTCCCATCCTGGTCACGCCGCCAGCGCGATGCCGTCCTTGCGATGATCCGACGCGCCATACATGATGCCGCTGTTGGAATCGACCTGCACCGCCTGGAAACCTCCAAGCGGCTCGTCCGCCCACGTCACACGATGGCCGCGAGCGATCAGATCGTCGGCAACCGAGCCGGACACCGTCGGTTCGAGCGACAGCGTGCCGTCAAAGGCGAAGCTGCGCGGGGCGTCCGAGGATTGCTGGATGTCGAGGCCGCGGTCGAGCACTCCGCTCAGGATCTGCATGTGTCCCGTGGCCTGATATTGTCCGCCCATGACGCCAAATGCCATGATGGGTTTGCCATCCTTCGCGAGCAAGCCCGGAATGATGGTGTGAAAGGGACGTTTCCCCGGCGCGATGGCGTTAGGATGGCCTTCGATGAGGCGGAAGCCCGAACCGCGGTTTTGCAGCAGCACACCCGAGCGAGGGGCGTAGATGCCGCTGCCGAAGGCGAAGAACAGCGAATTGATAAAGGACACCATGTTGCCGTCGCGGTCGGCGACCGCAACATAGGCGGTGTCACGGTGGACGGGCATCTCGAAGTCCGTCGGGGCGCTGGAGCGCTTCGTGCTGATGGTAGAGCGCAATGCCGTGATCGAGGCGTTCGACAGCAGCGTCTCGACATCGAGCGGATGGAAGGCCGGATCGGCGACCAGTGCGTCGCGTTGCCGGTAGGCCACCTTGGTCGCCTCGGCAAGGAGGTGAATGCGGTCCGCTTCGCCGAGCGCCGGGTCGACCATATCGAAGCCGGCGAGGATGCGGGCGATCAGCAGCGCTGCGACGCCCTGTCCGTTGGGTGGACATTGCCAGATTCGATGACCGCGATAGTCGGCGCCCAGCGGCGCAACGTACTCTGATCTGGCGCTTGCAAGATCCTCAAGCCGCATCAGCCCGCCCAGCGCCCTCAATGTTGCGACGATCTCTTCGGCGACGGCGCCTTCGTAGAACGCGGCGCGTCCCTCGCGCGCGATTCGGCGCAGCGTCGTGCCGAGTGCCGGATGGATGAGTTTGCTGCCGATGCCGGGCGCAACGCCACCGGGCAGATAGACCGCAACGCCGGTCCGATGTCTTTCTATGCGGTCGGCATAGCGCGCCCAGTCCAGCGCGGAGCGGGGCGGGATCACGAAGCCGTTCTCGGCCGCACGGATCGCCGGCGCCAGAATTTCGTCCAATCCTTTCGAACCATAATCGGCGGCAAGCCGGCACCAGGCGTCGACCGCACCCGGAACGGTGACGGCATGAGGCGAATCGTCAGGGATCGACACCAGCCCTTGTTGCCTAAACCAGCCGAGCTCGGCCTTCGCTGGTGCTCTGCCTGAGCCGTTGATTGCGACAGGCTGGCCCGAGGCGGGAGCATAGATCGCAAAACAATCGCCGCCGATGCCGGTCATGTGCGGATCGATGACGCCCTGGAGCGCGATCGCGGTGATGGCGGCGTCGACCGCGTTGCCGCCACTGCGCAGGACGTCGACGGCGGCGAGCGTGACGGCGGGGTGAGAGGTCGCGGCCATGCCACGGTCGCCCACCGCCAGCGAGCGTCCCGGCACCATAAAATCGCGCTGGCCCCAGCTCATGCTGTTCTCCGATTGTTGTTGTGAGGCCGGTTGGCGAGCGCTGCGGCGGCCGCTTCGTCGCAAAGGATATGGACGTTATCGTGCAGGCGGAGCGCGGAGGCGGGACAAGGCGGCGCGATTGGGCCGTCAATTGCGGCTGCCACGGCGGCCGCCTTCTCCGGTCCGGTTGCGATCAGCAGGATGCTGCGCGCCTCCAGGATTGTCGCGATGCCCATCGTGATCGCACGCTCGGGAACCGACGCGGGATAGGAAAAATTGCGGGCATTCGCGAGGCGGGTAGCTTCGTCGAGCCTGATCTCACGGGTGCGTGACTCAAAATCCGAACCCGGTTCGTTGAAGCCGACGTGGCCGTTGGCGCCGATGCCGAGCAGCAGCAGGTCGATGCCACCGGCAGCGGCAATCAGCGCCTCATAGCGCGCCGCCTCGGCGGCGATGTCGCCGGCCATGCCGTCGGGAATTCGCGCCCGTCCGGCTTCCATGTCAACATGTCCAAACAAATGCTCTTGCATGTAGGCATGGAAGCTTCCCGGCGATTGCGGCGCGACGCCGACATATTCATCTAGGTTGAAGCTGGACACCGCCCTGAATGAGACATCGCCGCCGCGTGTGGCGGCGACGAGGCGGGCATAGACCGGCCTCATCGTCGCGCCGGTCGCGAAACCAAGCGTGACCGCATGCCGATCGCGCAGCCGGGCGACGACGCGCGCGGCCGCGCGTTCCGCGACGGCGGTGGCATTGCCCGCAATCTCAATTTGCGGCGCGTGCTGTCTCATGCCGCGATGTACGCAGCCGTGAAGGGCAGCGCCAGCGGGCTCGCATCCTTGCCGATGCCAAACAGCGAGCGATGCACGTGGTCGATCGCACTGCCGATCGCGCCGATCAGCGTGGCGCGATTGCCGAGTGCGCTGAGTTCGATCCGTACCGGCTCGCGCGTGCAGCGTCCGAGATTCGCATCGATTCGGAGCTTCAACTCGGGCCGCGCGCCAATGCTGCCGCCCATGACGATAATTTCAGGATCGAGGATGCTATGCACGGCCAGGATTGCGGTCGTGACGATCCGGCCGACCTCGTCGATCGTGATCCGCGCAGCCTCATCGGTCTCGAGTCGATCGAAGACGTCGCGCACGGTGCTGCCGGATGGGCCGCCGAGCCCGGTGTAGCGCTCGATGATGCCGGCGCTGCCGACGGCGGTCTCCAGGGTGCCGAGCCGCTGGCCACGCGCATCATATGGGTCTCCTCCGAGCGGCAGGTAGGCGACTTCGCCGGCCGCGCCACGTGCGCCGCGGATGAGATGGCCGTCCGCGAAGATGCCCATGCCGATGCCGGTGCCCAGGGCGACAAAGGCGAACGTGCGGGCCTTGCGGCTGTTGCCGCGCCAATGCTCCCCGATCGCGGCAAGATTGACGTCGTTCTCGATGGCGATGTCGATGCCGAGCCGCGCGCGCAGCGCGGCCCGCACGTCCAGGCTATCCAGTCCGGCGATATTGGGCGCGATCGCGATGCCGCCGGACGCCGGCTCAATGATGCCGGGACTTCCCATCACGCCGCCGCGCAGCCGTTGCGGGGACACGCCGGGGCGCTGAAGCAGGGCGTCGGTCATGCGCCCGATCTGAGCGATGACAGCGCCGCCGCCATCGCCCGCCGTCGCTTCAATGCTCTCGGCGACGATCACGCCCTGCAGATCGGCAAGGGCGACGTGCAGTTTGGTGCCGCCGAGGTCGATGCCCAGCACGAAGGCCGCGTCTGGCCGCAGCGCATAGGTTACGGCGCTACGCCCCACGGTGCCCTGGATCTGCCCGTCCTCGTACACCCAGCCGTCGCGTTCAAGCTCGCGCATCACCTCCGAGATGGTCTGCTTGGACAGGCCGGTGCCGCGGGCGATTTCGGCGCGGGACACCGATCGATCCCGCAGCAGGCGCTCGACCACGAGGCGGACGGATTGCTGTCGCGCAACGGGCGAGGAGGGGAAATCTTGCATGAGGCCAGTCCAATTGGTCAAGATGACGAACTAATATCCCGAGATGAATGGCGTCAAGTGCCTTTTAAAGTCGCAGTGGTGCCATTTCTCTCTCGAATATTACGAAATACGGGGTAGTTTGTTCGCAATATTTACAAATAGAATCGGGCGTGCTTGTTTTGTCGTCCGACGGCAAAGCCATGGGAGCCCCATATGAGGCGTGTAGCAACGGTGTTGACGGCAATTTCGATAATCGCGTTGGCTCTGGTCTCGGCCCAGGCCGCGACGCTTCGGGTTGGCCTTCAGGACGATCCCGATGCACTCGACCCGGCGCTAAGCGGCACTTATACCGGCCGCTTTGTGTTCGCGGCGTTATGCGACAAGCTTGTCGATATCTCGCCCGAGCTCAAAATCGTACCGCAGCTCGCCGAGACTTGGGAGTGGGCCCCGGACGGCAAGTCGCTCACCTTCACCCTGCGCAAGAACGTCACCTTTCATGACGGCACCGCGTTCGATGCGGCCGCGGTGAAGTTCAATATCGAGCGCATGAAAACCATGCCGGATTCCAAGCGCAAGGCCGAGCTGGCGCCGATCGCGAGCGTCGAGGCGCTTGCGGCGGACAAAGTGAGGTTCAACCTGTCGGAGCCCTTCGTGCCGCTGCTCGCCAATCTCAGCGACCGTGCCGGCATGATGGTGTCGCCCAGGGCCGCCGGCGAGAAGGTCGGTGAATTCGCGGCGGCGCCGGTCTGCGCCGGGCCGTACCAGTTCGTCGAGCGCAAGTCGCGCGACCTCATTCGCGTCAAGAAATATGCTGGCTACTGGAATGCCGGACAGATCGGTTACGACGAGGTCGTCTATTACTATGTGCCTGACTCAACCGTGCGGCTGTCGCGGGTGCGCGCCGGCGATCTCGAGCTCGCCGAACGCATCGCGCCGACCGACCTCAAAATCGTGCGTGATGACGCCAACCTCGCCTTGCATTCCGGCCAGGGACTTGCCGTCGCGCACCTGATGTTCAATGTCGGCGCGGGAGCGAAGGCCGACACGCCGCTCGGCAAGAACGCGACGCTCCGCCAGGCTTTCGAGCTGGCGATCGACCGCAACGTCATCAACCGTGTCGCCTTCAACGGCGAGTTTCTGGCCGATAATCAGATGATCCCGCCGTCGTCTCCGTTCTACGACCACGCCCACAAGATCCCGGCGCGCGACGTGGCGAAGGCCAAGGCGATGATCGCTGCCGCCGGCATGACCCGAGTGCCGATCGAACTCCAGTACGAGAACACGGCTGGCGATAGCCGTGTCGCGCAAATCATGCAGTCGATGGCGGGTGAGGCGGGCTTCGATGTCAAGCTGTTGCCGATGGAGCCTGCTACCGCGATCGAGCGCTATATGAATGGTAATTTCGAAGCCTATATCGGCAACTGGAGTGGCCGCGCCGATCCGGACCCGACGCTGATCGCTTTTTTCAGTTGCGCCGGCTCGCAGAACGTCAATAAATACTGCAACAAGGATCTCGACATGATCCTGAACCAGGCCCGCGGCGAGGCCGACGAAGCCAAGCGCAAGGTGCTCTACGCCAAGGCCACGGACATCTACCTCACGGCGCTATCGTCTGTCCCCCTTTACCACCCGAACTGGTTCTTTGCGGCTCGCAAATCGGTTGGCGGTATCGTCATGGTACCCGACGGGTTGCTGCGCCTGAACGGCGTCAAGCCTGCGAACTGACGCGCAACGCCTGACGCGCATCGGCGCGTCGGCCAAGGGAGGAACAAACTACCAAGATGAAGACCCTGCTTCTGCGCCGGCTCGGCGTCTCACTGCCGACATTGTTGCTGGTGTCGATGATGGTGTTCGGACTGCAGAAGCTGCTGCCCGGTGATCCGGCGCTGGCGCTGGCCGGTGAAGAGCGCAACCCGGAGGTCGTCGAGTATCTTCGGCAGAAATATCGCTTCAATGATCCGGTTCCGGTGCAATACGCCGTCTGGCTGAAAGCCTTGGTACACGGTGACTTCGGCACCTCGGTGCGCACCCGGCTGCCGATCGGCACCATGCTGGTCGAAAAGCTGCCGGTGACCATCGAGCTCGCGATCCTGTCGATGCTGGTCGCGCTCCTTCTCGGGCTGCCGATCGGAATCTTCGCGGCGCTGCGGCGCGGGACGCCGTTCGATTACGGCGCCAGTCTGTTCGGATTAGCTGGCCTGTCGATTCCGCATTTCTGGCTGGGCATCATGCTGATTCTGGTGTTCTCGGTGAATCTCGGCTGGCTGCCGGCCGGCGGATTTGTTTCGCCTTTCGAAAGCGTGGGGCGCAACCTGCTTTCAATGCTGATGCCCGCTCTGGTACTCGGCACCGGCACCGCCGCCATCATGATGCGCCACGTCCGCAGCGCGATGATCCTGGCGATGAAGCAGGATTATGTGCGTACCGCCCGCGCGAAAGGCGTCCGCGATCGCACCATCGTGCTGCGCCATGCGCTGCCGAATGCGCTGATCCCGGTGGTGACGCTGGGCACGTTGCAATTCGGCGAATTGCTGGCCGGCGCGGTGCTAACCGAGCAGGTTTTTTCCATACCCGGCTTTGGCAAGATGATCGTCGATGGCGTGTTCAGCCGCGATTATGCCGTGGTCCAGGCCGTGGTGCTGTGCACGGCGGTCGTGTTCCTGTTGATGAGCCTGATTGCCGACGTCGCCTATGTGCTGCTCAATCCGAGGCTCAGGTCATGAGCTCGATTGAGACGACGCCGGTCGCAACTCGGGCGCGCGCAAGCGGTTCTCCGGAAATTCGCCGTCTGTTGCGTGAGCCATCCGCCGTGATTGGGGCCACGATCATTCTGTTCTTCGTCGTGCTGGCGGTGTTTGCCTCGTGGATTGCGCCCTACGATCCAAATGGGCCGGACTGGATGGCGATTCGCGCGGCCCCCAGTGCAACGCACTGGTTCGGCACCGACGATCTCGGCCGTGACGTGCTGTCCCGCGTCATCTTTGGTACGCAGGCCTCGCTTGCCGCCGGCATGGTCTCCGTGACTGTCGCGGTTTTGGTCGGCCTCCCGTTTGGTCTGGTCGCCGGTTATTTTGGCGGCCTCGCCGACATGGTGATCTCGCGCCTCGCCGATGCGCTGCTTGCTTGCCCGTTCCTGGTGCTGGCGATTGCGCTGGCCGCATTTCTCGGCCCCAGTCTCCAGAATGCGATGATCGCCATCGGCATTTCCGCCGTACCGGTTTTCGTTCGTGTTGCGCGTGCCGAAACACTGGTCGTCGGCACCGAGGATTACATCGCGGCGGCCCGCTCCCAAGGCCTCGGCGATCTCGCTATCCTGACCGGACAGGTGCTGCCGAATGTGCTTGCGCCGACGATCGTGCAGGCGACGCTCACCATGGCGATTGCGGTCCTGGCCGAGGCGAGCCTTGCCTTCCTGGGTCTTGGCCAGCTACCTCCGGCCCCGTCATGGGGCGCCATGCTTGATGTCGCCAGGCAGTTTCTCAGCGAGGCGCCATGGATGGCGTTCTGGCCCGGGCTCGCGATCATCGCCCTCGTGATCGGCTTCAACCTGATGGGTGACGGCCTGAATGATGCTCTCAATCCCAGGCACTAGATGCGGGTTTTCGGTTTTGCCTCAAATTGGATAACGTGGTGCAAGGCTTGGCTCAATTACAGCATCGCCAAGAACCAAACAGGCCCTGCCGAGACCTGGGCGTCTCTTGAATGAGAAGACCGCAGGGGGCTTTTTCCTCGTCAGGCTCCTGAATTCTGTCGGCAAAGCCTAGCGCTCAGCCGGCGCCAATATTCCATCGAAGGGAACCCGACGGGTTTCCAGCGATTGAAATCTACGACATCGCGGGAGAGCGTCATGCCGTCTTGGTAGCCGGTGCTTGCGTCCGCCAACATCGCCTCAACTGCCTTCGCACCGGTGTCTCCGATCATGTCCCGGATCGATGATGCTACCTGCCCGCTGACGACCGCGCTGCATGCATCGTTGGCCGGATAGTCCGTTGATGGCACAAATGCAAAGTGCGGGGCCACGGGCGTTTAACGGATTGTGCGATGATGAAGGAGTGCCCCTGATTTGCCCGACGTGTCAAGTATTTGCCCAAAGCGCCCTTGCCGGCGACCGCCTGCTACTTTGCATGGGGTTGTTTTCGATATTTTTGGTTGGGAGCCATGGCGCGCCTGAATTTGGGTTTGTTCCGCTCTACCTTTTGAGGTGGAACGGGAAACCAATCTCACGGCCTGGGAATGGGAGAAGATGGACGCCACCGCGTTCGCCATGGCCACGTGTCCGGAAAGAGCCACGAGCCCGCAGGGCAAGGCTGCCCCGAGTAAATGATCGCTATCTCGACGTCTCTCGCCGGGAGTTACCGTCCGGCGTTATCCGGCTTCCCCGATTTGCGACGTCGTAGTCGTGGTTCGCGGCCAGGAAGTGGTTTTGCGCTGTCCTAGCTATTCTCATGCCGTCAAATGGGCGCGCCTGGAATGCAAGTCTTACAAAATTCCCGAGCCGGCGACGGCGATTGAGCCAGACGATCAAGTGCCGTCGTTTTTGCTTTCGGCCGAGGCAACGCCGGTGGACGCGATAGCTAATGCTATCCGCGCCAACAAAATCAAGACGGACCTGGAACCATCTTATCCCGCAGCGATTATGCCCCCGAAAACGGGGAGGCCGGCGATGATCCGAAATTGGAGGGAATTGGTTTGGCTGGTGGTGTTTGTGTTCCTGTTCGGCGCGGCGCTGCTGGCCAACGTGAGTGACGGGCCGCTGACTGAGCACCGTGGCACGTGGGTAACCCACGCGTTGCGGTAGACATGGTCGGCGAAGGCCCCGAGCCGCCACCGCGCACAGAAGGTGCGGAACGGTTCCGCACTTAAGTGTCGGGTAAATTTGCATCTTTGCAACGAATCTGCGGGGCCTCAGCGGGCCGTTAAAACGAAACCGCCCGGGCGCATTGCTGCATCCGGGCGGGGTGTTAAACGTGTTGGCAACGCTTCTATGCGAACTGATCGCGGAGCATTTCGCCCGGCTCGCCGCCGATAA
>WNGM01003968.1_pt1 | contig 17677 bp, 20 predicted proteins | sample 5400571 | NCBI WGS metagenome assembly WNGM01 (sample SAMN13153378, study PRJNA577476) | soil metagenome | isolation source: 100 cm soil or saprolite under Garry oak tree replicate 2 | place: USA:California | collected 2016-06-15 | reverse complement strand
GGCACTATGGCCGCGATGGCCTTCCTAACCGCTACCGATCCGGCGACGATCAAACTGCTGCGGGCCGGCATCGTCGGCCTCGGCTACAAGGCACAGCGTCTCGGCTACCGGTTCGGCCGCGCCATCGGCCTGGTGCGCGACACCGCCCGGCATCCGCCGGCAAGCTTAGGCCGCCCGCCGCTGAAGGCCCAGGTGATCCATTTCATCACCCGGCCGCTGCCGAAGGACGTACCGACGCGAACCGCACGGGCCCTGCTCGACATCGAGGACGACACGGTGGTGCCGGTGATCCGCGACCCGCAGAAGGCCAGCGAGGATTCGGATGCCGTCTTCTATTTCCCCGGCTGCGGCTCGGAACGACTCTTTTCCCAGATCGGTCTGGCCACCCAGGCGATGCTCTACGAGGTCGGCGCTGTCACCGTGCTGCCGCCCGGCTACCTCTGCTGCGGCTATCCGCAGACCTCGGCCGGCGAGCAGGACAAGGGCCAGAAGATCACCACCGACAACCGGGTGCTGTTCCACCGCGTCGCCAACACGCTGAACTACCTCGACATCAAGACGGTGATCGTCTCCTGCGGTACTTGCATGGACCAGCTACAGAAGTACGAATTCGACAAGATCTTCCCCGGCTGCCGGCTCCTCGACATCCACGAATACCTGCTCGAGAAGGGTCTCAAGCTCGACGGCGTGGCCGGCACCCGCTACCTCTATCACGACCCCTGCCACACGCCGATGAAGACCCACGCCCCGCTCAAGGTGGTCAGCACCCTGATGGGCCAGGACGTGCCGCTCTCCGATCGTTGCTGCGGCGAAGCCGGCACCCTGGCGGTGTCGCGGCCGGACGTGTCCACCCAGGTCCGCTTCCGCAAGCAGGAGGAGATCGAACTGGGCACCGCCGGCCTGCGCGCCGACGGCTTCACGGGCCCGGTAAAGATACTCACCAGCTGCCCGAGCTGCCTGCAGGGCCTGTCCCGCTACAACGACGAAACCGGCACCGAGGCGGACTACATCGTCATCGAAATGGCCAGGACACTTCTCGGCGCAGACTGGATGCAGCAATACCTTTCCCGCGTTAATACCGGCGGGATAGAACGGGTGCTGCTCTGACGTGAAGCGAGCGATCGACGCCACGCCGTTCTGCTGGTGGCTCGGCGCGACTGCGGCGCCGGGCAGCGCGTTGGTCGCATTCGCCTTCCTCTTGGCGGCCAGAGGCTCGACAAGACTACGTTGTGGCAGTGTTGGCACCCGATGGTGAGCAAGTCGGCGCTACCACGGGCGTCGTCGCGAGGCCGTCCGGCGTATGCGATGCGGATGACGACACGGCGGCTGGATTTCGCCGCGAAGAGTGCGACAATAACACCCTGTTTCGCGGCGAAAAACTACGGAGGCAATGATCATCGAATCGGGCGCGACATGCGAACTTTGCGCCAACGTCGGCGGCGAACTCGTCTGGGAGGATACCCTTTGCCGCGTGATCCTGGTCGGTGGCCGCGAGGGCGCTCTGTCTCCAGGCTATTGTCGCGTCATCTGGGGCGCCCACGTGGGCGAGATGAGCGACTTGCCGGCTCAGGAACGCCGCCATCTGATGGGCGTGGTCTTCGCCGCGGAAGTCGCGGTACGGCGCCTGGTGCGGCCGCACAAGATCAATCTCGCCAGCCTCGGCAACGTCGTGCCACACCTGCATTGGCACGTCGTGCCGCGGTGGCGCGACGACAGCCATTTTCCGGCACCGGTGTGGACGGATCCGTGCCGCGATGCCGTGGCACGTCCGTTGCGAATTGAAGCCGGTATCCTTCACGACGCCCTGGTGGCGGCCCTGGGGGAAGAACGCGGAGGTGGACTGGCATGAGCGAAGTAAGCGCTTTTTTTCGCCTGCCCGAAACGGGGGCCGGCAACCCTCCCGCCTTTAGCGATGCGGCGGGCTGCAAGGCATGGCTGGCGACGCTTCCCATCGCCAATGCCGCCCAATCCCAGGCCTTGCTGCTTCGGCAACTGGACTTGTTGAACGCCTTTTCGCTGACGACTGCCGAACGACTCCGTATTGCGGAATTGCTCCGTGACCCGATTACCGCCTGCCAGGAAGGCTCGGTCAAGCGCTTCGCTGGAAAGCCTTTGCCCCTGGGCCCGGCCGAGGCGGCCGGCTTCGAATCGACGCATCTGCTCTGGCAAGCCCTGGCGACAACCTATCTGCATTGCCTGGCCGCCACCCTCGCCAGTCCCGACGATCCGCGCGGCCAAGCGCAGCTTGCTTTGTTGGCGCAGCGGATCCTGGCGACCATGAGCGCGGCGCGGATCGATGCGCTGCAGGGTGGCCATCTTCCGTCGGCCGAATCGTGGCGGGTCGCCGTCGGCGTCTTTCTGGCCGCCGAGCGACGGAACAGTGCGACTCTCGAGGTCGAGGACCGCATCCGCTATGGTCATGCTCCGACCACGGCGGCGGCGGGTTTTGCGGAGATCGTGCTGATACGGCTGGCTGCGCCGCACGAATTCGGCCCCCGTCAGCTGGGCTGGGTATTTCGCTGGGCGCGACGCTGGGCCGGCAAGGTTCGCGTCCTGCCGGAGCCGCCATCGGAGGCTAAATCGCCGCCACTGTGCGTGGATCTCGGCGCCGACGATGTTCCCGGGCGCGACGCAGCGCACAGCTCCGCCCCCCGGTGGCTCGACATTGGCGATTTGCGAAGCAGCGTCAAGAAAAGGCTCATCAAGCTGGCCGCCGGGGAATTGCCGGCGGCCATCGGCCTCGGTGAGGACTGCGTGATGCCGGCCGCGGAAATGGTGCTTCGGCATGTCTACCAGCATTGGTGCAAAGGCGAAGGCGGACGGCGGCGTGAACGACAGTCGGCAACCGGTGCTTGCCGACTGGTCAGCAACACGAAGAGATTGCCACCTTCGGCCGCATTGCCAGCCACCATCTTGAGGAACAGCAGACTCGGGAACCGATCGTCGAAGAGTGGACGGTCGCCGAGGAATGGCGGGATGCCGACGAGGGAAGCCGCGGCCTGATCGTCCTTCGCCCTCCGGCACAGGCCGGGGTCCGGCTCTCGGCCGGCCAGCTGGTCGCCCTGCGCCCTGACGGTGCAAGCCAGATTCTGCTTGGAATTCTGCGCTGGGTTTATAGCGACGGCGAAGACACTCTTCGCGCCAGCGTTCAGTCACTTCCCGGATTTCCTGCTCCGGCGGCAGTACGCGGCACCGGGCTGGCGGCGATCAACGACAAATATCGCACGGCCTTTTTCTTGCCCGAGGTTCCGGTGCTGCGGCAGCCGCAGCGCATAGTCTTGCCCCCGGGCATGTTCCGCACCGGCTTGGTCCTCGAGGTCCATGGCGATCCGCCGCGGCAATGCCGGCTCGTGGAGCTGCGTGAGCGCGGCAGCGACTTCGACTGCGCCACCTGGCAGTAACACGAACGTGAGGCCGCCGCCATTCGCCTTCGATTCCCGGGACATCAAGAGCTGTCTCGGGTTTATTTCCGCCTTGCCGATCACTGATGCCGCCGCTGCCCAAGTCCTGATTCCGGACTTTCTGTCCAGTCTGCGGCATGCCCCGCCCCCTCCATCGGCCTACTTTCAAGTGCTGGAAATGCTCCGGGCGCCACTGGCGGCAATCCAAGACGACGTCGCCCGGGGCTATGCCGATAAGCCGCTGCCGCCGAACCGCGCCGAAGACCTGTCGTTTCAACGCGTCGCCGCACTGTGGAAGGCCATGGCCCAGGCTTACGCCAATGTGGCCCAGCTCGACGGCACGGACCCGCTGGATCAGGGGCACCTCGCAACGCTGTGTCAGCGATGCATCCACTATGCCGGCTTGGTCGTTTTCGAGCACTATCGCGCCCGCCGCGCCTTCGCCGCCGGCCTCTGGCTCGACCTGCACGGTTATTTTGCGACTGCCGAGGACTGGAAGCTGGCGACGGCCATTGTTCCCGAACCGCTCGGCGTGCGTTCCCGGACCACGACCTGCGCACAGACCTACGCCAGCGCACTCCTCGTTGACCTGGCCAACCCCTACGCCCGAACGCCGCGCGAATTCTCCCTGATTGCACGATGGGCACAACGCTTTTCGGTCCATACCGCATTGGCGCCGGCTCCTGAGGACGAGGGATGCCGCGGCTACGGCGTCGACCTGATGCTCGATCGCGGCCTGCAACCGGTCGAGAACCTCGCCGGCACACCGTCGGCGCGCGTATTCGATACTTCCCGGCTGAGTGGCGAAATGCAGCCTTTGCTAGCCAATCTCAAGCTGGGGCAGGCGACTGAAGATATCGGTCTCGATGCGGGAACACCGGCAGCCGTCGCCAGTCGCCTTCTTCTGCAGCTCTACCGGCCTTGGTGCCTGGCGGCTGTGCCGCGCCGCTTTCAGCGTTTTCGCAACTCGGGGACGCTTCAATGCTGCCACGGGGTCGACGCGATTCATTATTTCGTCAAGGGCAACGAATTCATCCAGCCCGACCATGTCCGCGTCTTTTCGCGAACCGAAATGGACACTTTGTCGATCTTCCGTAGCCAGGTCAATCCGAACCAGCCCCTGCACCAGCGGGCCATGCAACTCGGCTTTGGCCTCGAATCCTGGGATATCCTCGACTCGTCAGGCAACGGCTTCCGCCTGCATCGCAGCGCCTTCGGCGCTCGTCTCGCCTACGGCCAGCTGTTCTGCCTCAAGGCACCCGGCAGCGATTACTTCGGCCTCGCCCGAGTCTGCTGGCTGATGCTTGAAGCCGACGGCGGCTTGCAGGCCGGCCTGCAACTGCTGCCGGGCAAACCCGAGGCCGTCAGCATTCGGCCCGTCGGTGCCGACGTCTCGCGCTCCCATCCCTACGGGCGCGGCTTTCTCTTGCCGGCCGCGCCGGAATTCCACGAGCCTCCTAGCGTCGTGACTCCCCCGGACTGGTTTCAGAGCGACCGTCTGGTCGAGGTCTACACCGACCGCCCGCTCACCCTGCGAATGACGCAGCCGCTCGCCCAAGGTTCCGATTTCGAGCGTATTGCCGTGGCTCCGGCCTGAGCCCGGCACCGCTCCGGCGGCCAGCAACTGGGTTATGATGGTTCTCTCAATTGGCAGAGGTGCGCCATGGCCGGACTGAATCGTTACACTCCCACCCCGACCGAGATCAATTTGCATCAACAGTCGCGGCTGGTCGAAATCAGCTTCGCCGACGGCACGAGCTTCAAGATGTCCTACGACTTTCTCCACGTCTTCAGCCCTTCCGCCGAAGTGCGGGGGCACGGACCTGCCCTGGAGGTATTGCAAACGGGCAAGAGAGATGTGCTGATCACCAGCTTCGATGCGCTCGGCAACTACGCGGTCAAGCCCGTCTTTTCCAATGGCCACGACGCCGGCATCTACCCGTGGGACTTGCTCTACGAACTTGGCGCCGCGCACGACGAGCCGTGGCAAGGCGACCTTGACCGCCTGGCCGCCTGCGGCGGCCGAGATGTCGATCGCGGCACTCGGCCGCCCAGGGCCGGCGGCCAGGATGCCCTGGCGCACGGCGGTGGCTGCGGCCACAAGCACTGATGGACACGCATTTCGGCTTCTCGCAGGTTGCGGAGGGCGACAAGGCGAGGCGCGTCGCCGGCGTCTTTTCGTCGGTAGCCCGAAAATACGACTTGATGAACGACCTGATGTCCGGGGGGCTACATCGCCTCTGGAAGCGCTTCACCGTCGAACTGGCGGCTGTCAGGCGTGGACAGCGCGTCCTCGATGTTGCCGGCGGCACCGGGGACCTGGCGTCGGCATTCGCGCGTCGCGTCGGGCCCGACGGACAGGTCTGGCTCACCGACATCAACAGCGCCATGCTCGCCCAGGGGCGGGATCGCCTGCTCGATCAGGGCCAAGTGTTGCCACTCGCCCAGTGCGATGCTGAAAGGTTGCCCTTTCCCAACGACTGGTTCGATTGCATCACCGTCGCGTTCGGCCTGCGCAACATGACCGTATCTGGCAGCCGCTGGCACCGGCCTATGATTTCTACTCGTTCAAGGTGTTGCCTTGGCTCGGGGCCAAGGTCGTCGATGACGCGGCAAGCTACCGTTACCTCGCCGAGTCGATCCGCATGCATCCGGACCAGGAAGCTCTCAAGCGGATGATGGAAGCAGCCGGCCTTGAACGGGTCGAATTCTTCAACATGGCGGCCGGCGTGGTGGCGCTTCACCGCGGCTTCAAGTTGTGAACCGGACAGTGCCATGAAATCCTTATTCCTTGGCCTCATCGCGGCGATGATTACCGCCGCGGGTGCAATTTACAGCGTCGACGCCGACGCCGCGCGGCTCGGTGGCGGAAAATCATTTGGCATGAATCGCGGCGGTTCCGTGCTGCGCGAGGGCGCCGCACCGAGTGCACCGCCTCCGCCGGGCCAGAGCGTCGCTGCGCCGCCTACCGCGCCGGCCCCCGGCGGACCAGCGTCGCCGCCGCAACGCTCCGGGCTCTGGGGCATGCTCGGCGGACTCGCCCTCGGCGCCGGACTGGGCGCCCTGTTTTCGCAATTAGGCCTCGGCGCAGGATTGGGCGGCCTGGTGATGACGATGGTCGTGGTTTTCGCTGCGCTGATGTTGTTCCGGCTCCTGTTCCGGCGGGCGCAGCCGGCGCCGCAATTCGGCGGGTCGGACAGCCCGGCGTCAGCGTCCCAGGGGCCGTCCCCGGCCCCGACGCCGCAGGCGTTTGATGCGCCGCGGGACTTCGACGTGGAGGGCTTCCTGCGCCAGGCCAAGCTTGGTTTCGTCCGCCTTCAGGCGGCAAACGACACCGGCGATCTCGATGACATTCGGCAGTTCACCGCGCCCGAGGTCTATGCCGAGATCGAGCGGCAACTCCAGGAGCGCGGACGCAGCACTCAGCGCACGGATGTCGTCCAGCTCGACGCCGCTTTGCTCGATCTGACGAGCGAGGGCGGCGATTACGTGGCCAGCGTCCGCTTTCACGGCATGCTGCGCGAATCGCCCGAGGCCGCGCCGGCACCCTTCGACGAGGTCTGGCACCTTAGCAAGCGCGTCGATGGCGCCCGTGGCTGGATCCTCGCCGGCATCCAACAATTCGCCTGATCGTGCTCCAGGCACCGACGCGGCTCGCTCTCAACCATCTGCTGGCCCAAGCGCCCTGGGCGCGCCAGCGGCTCGGTCAATTCGCCGGACGCCCGGCCCGCCTCGAAATGCCGCCGTGGCGGCTCGATTTTGCTATCGATGCGCGCGGCTACCTGGCACATCCTGCCGGCGGTGCCGAATCTATTGACGTGGTGATCGTCCTCCCCGCCGACGCTCCATTGATATTTTTCCGCGGTGGAAGCGACGAAGTCATGCGTTCGGCCCGGATCAGCGGCGCAGCGGACTTTGCCGAGGCTCTCGGCTTCGTTCTCGGCCGGCTGCGTTGGGATTTCGAGGACGACCTGGCAAATGTCATCGGCAATATCGCCGCGCACCGGATTGCCAGAATGCTGGGGGCGTTGAGCAGCTGGCAGCGCCAAGCGATCCGCCATCTGGGGGAAAACCTCAGCGAATATCTGACTGAGGAAAATCCACAGCTCGTGCGGACCGCGGACATGGGCGAATTCACGGCCGCTGTGAGCCGCCTCGGCGACGATCTGGCCACCCTTGAGCGTAGGCTCCGCCGACTCGGTTGAGCGGGGTAGCGCAACTGGTGCGGCGAAAAAGGGCAGCCTGAAAACTGCCTTATTTCGCCGCAGACGAGTTCAGTGGGAGCGCCGGCGCAGCCGCTGGATCGCCGCCAGCTGTGCCACGGCCTCGGCCAGCTCCGCCTGAGCGCGCGCGTAGTCGAGCGCGGAGCTGCGGTTGGCCATGGCCTCCTCGGCCTTGCGCTTGGCGTCCAAGGCCTTGGCTTCGTCGAGGTCCTTGCCGCGGATCGCGGTATCGGCCAGCACTGTGACCAGGTTGGGCTGCACCTCGAGCATGCCGCCGGCAACGAAAACGAGTTCCTCGGCATCCTGGTTCGGCACTTTGATGCGCACCGTGCCCGGCTTTATCCGCGTCATCAGCGGCATGTGGCCGGGCAGAATGCCCAGCTCGCCGGCTTCGCCGGGCAGCACCACGAATTCCGCCAGTCCCGAAAAGATCGACTCCTCGGCGCTTACGACATCGACATGGATAGTAATGGCCATCTGTGATCCCCTGTGACGGGTGGGATACATGGGCAGGGGTGCAGGATAGCGAGGCTGCGCCCCCCGGTTCAAGTTTTCCCGCCCCGGTTATTGCAGCGTCTTGGCCTTCTCGAAGACCTCGTCGATGCCACCGACCATGTAGAAAGCCTGCTCGGGCAGATGGTCGCATTCGCCGGCAACGATCATCTTGAAGCCGCGGATGGTTTCCTTCAATGGCACATACTTGCCCGGAGAACCGGTGAACACTTCGGCGACGAAGAACGGTTGCGACAGGAAGCGCTGGATTTTCCGGGCCCTGGCCACGGCCAGCTTGTCGTCGGGGGCCAGTTCGTCCATGCCGAGAATGGCGATGATGTCGCGCAGTTCCTTGTAGCGCTGCAGCGTCTGCTGCACGGCGCGGGTGGTGCTGTAGTGCTCCTCGCCGATGACGTTGGGGTCGACCTGGCGCGAAGTGGAATCGAGCGGGTCGACCGCCGGGTAGATGCCCAGCGAGGCAATGTCGCGCGACAGCACGACGGTGGCGTCGAGGTGGCCGAAGGTGGTGGCCGGCGACGGGTCGGTCAAGTCGTCGGCAGGAACATAGACGGCCTGGATCGAGGTGATCGAGCCGACCTTGGTGGACGTGATGCGCTCCTGCAGGCGCCCCATTTCCTCGGCCAGCGTCGGCTGGTAGCCCACTGCGGAAGGCATCCGCCCGAGCAGGGCCGACACTTCCGTTCCGGCCAGCGTGAAGCGGTAGATGTTATCAACGAAGAACAGCACATCGCGGCCCTCGTCGCGGAACGCCTCGGCCATGGTCAGGCCGGTCAGCGCAACGCGCAGACGGTTGCCCGGCGGCTCGTTCATCTGGCCATACACCAGCGCGACCTTGTCGAGAACGTTGGAGTCCTTCATCTCGTGGTAGAAGTCGTTGCCTTCCCGGGTTCGCTCGCCGACACCGGCGAACACCGAATAGCCGCTATGCTCGATGGCGATGTTGCGGATCAGCTCCATCATGTTCACGGTCTTGCCCACACCGGCGCCTCCGAACAGCCCGACCTTGCCGCCCTTGGCGAACGGGCACACCAGGTCGATGACCTTGATGCCGGTTTCCAGCAGCTCCTGTGACGGCGACAGCTCGTCGAACTTGGGCGCTTTCTGGTGGATTGAACGGCGCTCTCCGGTAGCGATGGGGCCCTGCTCGTCGATCGGACGGCCAAGCACGTCCATGATGCGACCCAGCGTTGCCGTGCCGTAGGGTACGGAGATCGGCTTGCCGGTGTTCTGCACCGTCATGCCGCGACGCAGCCCGTCGGAAGAACCCAGAGCGATGGTGCGCACGACGCCGTCACCCAGCTGCTGCTGAACCTCGAGCGTCAGATCAGAGCCCTCCATCGTGAGGGCGTCATAGATTTTCGGCATCTCGCTGCGGGCGAACTGGACGTCCACCACGGCACCGATGCACTGAACGATATCACCTTGACTCATCGTCATTCCCCAAACAATAAATTCCGTTAGACGGCTGCAACGCCTGGAAGACCTGGCCTCGCCTAATTGTTCGCAACGCGCACATTAGACTCGCCCGATCATCCCTAACGCCGCAGCGCTTACACCGCCGCAGCGCCGCTGACGATCTCTGCGATTTCCTTGGTGATCGCCGCCTGTCGCGTCTTGTTGTAGACCAGCTGCAATTCGTTGATCACGTTGCCGGCATTGTCGGAAGCGGCCTTCATCGCCACCATCCGCGCCGACTGCTCGGACGCCATGTTCTCGGCAACCGCCTGGTAGACCAGCGCCTCAACGTATCGCACCAGCAACTCGTCGATCACCGCCTTGGAGTCGGGCTCGTAGAGGTAGTCCCAGCTGTGCGACTGCTCGTCGCGCAGTTTTTCGCCGGTCAGCGGCAGCAACTGTTCGATTACCGGCTCCTGCTTCATGGTGTTTATGAAGCGCGTGTAACCGACATAGACGATGTCGAGCTCGCCGGCCTGGAATGCATCCAGCATAACCTTCACCGGCCCGATAAGTTTTTCCAGGTGCGGCGTGTCGCCGATCGCCGTGACCTTGGATACCACGTTGGCGCCCAGGCGCTGCATGAAACCCAGCCCCTTGTTGCCGATGCAACTCACGCGGATGTCGCTGACGCCGGTCGCCTCCAGGTCGCGAATCTTACCGAGCGCCAGCCGCAGTACATTGGTGTTCAGGCCGCCGCACAGACCCTTGTCGGTCGTGACGACGATCAGGCCGGCGCGCTTGATCCCGGCCACCTTGGCGAGAAACGGATGCTTGTACTCCGAGTTCGCCTGGGACAAGTTGGCGGCGATCCGGCGCACCTTCTCACCATAGGGACGGGCGGCCCTCATGCGCTCCTGTGCCTTGCGCATCTTGGAGGCCGCGACCATCTCCATGGCCTTGGTGATCTTGCGTGTATTCTGGACGCTCTTGATCTTGGTTCGAATTTCCTTGCCGCTAGGCATGGTCAGCTCCCGGCAGGATTCGCGTTAGGCCCAGGTCTTCTTGAACGTTTCGACCGCCGCCGCCAGGGCCTTCTCGCCATCGGCGTCGAGATCCTTGCTCGTTTCGATCTTGTTCAGGAGATCAGCGTGGTTCTGCTTCAGGTAACCGAGCAGGGAAGCCTCGAAAGACAGGGCGCGCTTGACGTCCACATCGTCGTAATAGCCCTTGTTGACGCTAAACAGCGTCACCGCCATTTCGGACACTGCCATGGGAGAGTACTGCGGCTGCTTCATCAGTTCCGTCACCATGCGGCCGCGCTCGAGCTGCTTGCGGGTGGCTTCGTCGAGGTCGGAAGCGAACTGGGCGAAGGCCGCGAGTTCACGGTATTGGGCCAGGGCAAGGCGGACGCCGCCGCCGAGCTTCTTGATCACCTTGGTCTGGGCGGCGCCACCGACCCGCGACACCGAGATACCGGCGTTGATGGCGGGACGGATGCCGGCGTTGAACAGGTCGGACTCGAGGAAAATCTGGCCGTCGGTAATCGAAATCACGTTGGTCGGGACGAAGGCGGTCACGTCGCCGGCCTGGGTCTCGATGACCGGCAAGGCGGTCAGCGAACCGGTCTTGCCCTTGACCTCGCCGTTGGTGAACTTCTCCACATAGTCCTCGGAAACGCGGGCGGCTCGCTCGAGCAGGCGGCTGTGCAGGTAGAACACGTCGCCGGGGTAGGCTTCGCGGCCCGGCGGACGGCGCAGCAGCAGCGACACCTGGCGGTAGGCCCAGGCCTGCTTGGTCAAATCGTCATAGATGATCAGGGCGTCCATGCCGCGGTCGCGGAAGTACTCGCCCATGGTGCAGCCGGAGTAGGGCGCCAGGAACTGCATGGCAGCCGATTCGGAGGCCGAGGCGGCAACGATGATGGTGTAGTCCATCGCGCCGGTTTCGGTGAGTTTGCGCACCACGTTGACGATGGTCGAGGCTTTTTGCCCGATCGCCACGTAGATGCAGAACATGTCCTTGCCCTTCTGGTTGATGATCGCGTCAACGGCGACGGCGGTCTTGCCCGTCTGACGGTCGCCGATGATCAGTTCCCGCTGGCCGCGGCCGATCGGCACCATCGAGTCGATCGACTTGAGGCCGGTCTGCACCGGCTGCGACACCGACTTCCGCCAGATGACGCCCGGCGCGACCTTTTCGATCTTGTCGGTCAGCTTGGCATTGATCGGGCCCTTGCCGTCGATCGGCTCACCCAGTGCATTGACGACGCGGCCGATGAGTTCGTGGCCGATCGGGACTTCGAGGATGCGGCCGGTGCACTTGACGGTGTCGCCTTCGGTGATGTGCTCGTAGTCGCCGAGAACGACGGAGCCGACGGAATCGCGCTCCAGGTTCAGGGCGAGCCCGAAGGTGTTGCCGGGAAATTCCAGCATTTCGCCCTGCATGGCGTCGGCCAATCCGTGCACGCGGCAGATGCCGTCGGTCACCGATACCACGGTGCCTTCGGTCCTGGCCTGGGCGGCCAGCTGCATGTTCTGGATCCGGCTCTTGATCAGGTCGCTGATTTCAGAGGGATTGAGGTTCATTGAGTCACTCCTAGTTCTTTAGGGCGGTCGCCATCTGGGCGAGCTTGCCGCGGACCGAGGCGTCGATCACCTGATCGCCGACGGCGATGCGCACACCGCCGATCAAATCCGGATCGATCGTGATGGTGGCCTGGATCCTGCAGCTGAAGCGGCGTTCGAGATCGGCCACGAGCTTGGCCAGCGCCGCGGCGTCGATCGGATAAGCGGAAGCGATCTGGGCATCCTTGACGCCCTCGACACCGTTCTTGAGATCGCCGAAGAGATCGCGAATTTCCGCCAGCACCGACAGACGTTCGTTTTCGGCCAGCAGTTGCACGAAGTTCTTCTGTTCGCCCGTCAAGTCGGCGCCGACCACTTCCAGCAAGACGCGGACGATGGTCGCCACGTCCAGCAGCGGATTGTCGATCAGTGCCTGCATGTCGGCATCGGCAGCAACGGCGGCTATCCGTGCCAGCGCCTGCTGCCAACCGTCGAGCTGGCCGGCATCCCTGGCGATGCGGAAAGCCGCCTCTGCGTACGGTCGGGCCAGCGTGACGTTCTCGGCCATGGCTGATCAGAGCTCCGACTTCAGTGCAACGAGAAGGTCGGCGTGGACCTGGGCGTTGACCTCGCGGCGCAGGATCTTCTCGGCGCCGGCGACCGCCAGGTGAGCCACCTGGTCGCGCAACTGTTCCTTGGCACGCTGGGCAGCGACAGAGGCCTCGCCTTCGGCAGCCTGGCGGGCCTGGGCGATGATGTGGCCGGCCTCGGCACGCGCCTCCTCGACGATGTGGGCGGCCTGCTTTTCGGCGGCGCCGGTCATCTCGGTCGATTTCTCGCGCGCTTCTCGTAGCGTCTCGGTAGAACGCGCCTGCGCCAGTTCGAGATCCTTCTTGCTGCGCTCGGCAGCGGCCAGGCCCTCCTCGATCCGCTTCTGGCGCTCGGTGATGGCCGTCAGCAGCGGCGGCCAGACGAACTTCGCCGTGAACCAGATGAAGATGGCGAAAGCAGCCGCCTGGGAAAATAGTGTCAGATTGATATTCATGGCTATCCCCTAGCCTGGAACGGGACGGGCCCGCCCCTTAGTGGACGACGGCGAGCAGGGGGTTGCCGAAGGCAAACAGCATGGCCAGTCCGACGCCGATGATGAATGAGGCGTCGATCAGACCGAGCAGCAGGAACACCTTGGCCTGGAGCGGAGCCATCAGCTCCGGCTGGCGGGCGGCGGCCTCGAGGAAACGCGAGCACATGATGCCCACACCGATACAGGCGCCGGCGGCGCCCAGGCCGATGATCAGACCGATGCCGATGCCCATGGAGGCTTGAATCTGGGCCAGGAGTTGCAGGTGTTCCATTTGCGATCCTTTCGAACTTAGGAGGGTTGGAAGACTAAGGAAAACGGGTCAGTGACTTTCATGGGCCATCGAAATATAGACGATGGTCAGCATCATGAAGATAAAGGCCTGCAGCACGACGATCAGGATGTGGAAGATCGCCCAACCGGCGCCGAGAATCGCGCCGAAGACCGTGCCGGCCAGGCCGGTCGCGGCCCACAGGCCGAGCAGCAGAAATATGATCTCGCCGGCATACATGTTGCCGTAGAGCCGCAGCGAATGCGACAGCGGCTTGGACACGTACTCGACGAGGTTGAATAGGATGTTGAAAAACCAGAGCAGCGGGTGCGCGCCGAACGGCGTACAGGTCAGTTCGTGTATCCAGCCGCCCAGTCCCTTGACTTTGATATTGAAGAACAGCATCAGGAACCAGATCGACAGCGACAGTGCGAAGGTGGTATTGACGTCTGCCGTCGGCACGGCGCGGAAATTGTGCAGGCCCAGCACGTGCTCGTAGAACAGGCCCATGATGTCCACCGGAAGAAAGTCCATGGAATTCATCAGCAGCACCCAGACGAAGACCGTCAGCGCCAGCGGAGAAACGAACTTGTGCCGCTCGCCGTGGTGGAATATGCCCTTGGCCTGGTCGTCGACGAATTCGATCGCCAGTTCGACAAAGGCCTGGCGCTTGCTCGGGACGCCCGAAGTGGCGCCGCGGACGACCCACCAGAGAAAGCCGAAGCCGAGAATGCCGAGCAGGGTCGCCACGGCCAGCGAATCGACGTTCAGCGCCCAGAACGAACCGTCGCCGATCGGCTTGGTCAGGAAGGTCAGGTGGTGATTGATGTAGGAAGTGGGTGTTAGGGCTTCAGTCGACATGATTGTTGTCTGTTGTGTCTAGCAGGACCGGATTACGGACAAAAACAGCCATCGAAAAAATGATCACCGCAAGGATGAACGTTCCTATCAGAGCCGGCATGACGGCATCCTTGTATAGCGTCAGCACCAACCACAGCAATAAAACGATTGCCCCAACTTTCGCCGCCTCCGCGCGCACCATCCGGCTGATCGCGCCCAATGGCGACGCCTCGGGACGACGCGGCATGAACAGCGCGAAGACCAAGCCGCCCGCGAGAGCCACTGCACCGCCGAGGACCGCCGACAGCGCCGCGGACGTCCCGGCGATCCATCCGCTCAGCGCCGCCAGGACCGCAATCGCCGCCACTTGCCAAGCGAATACGACGAGCAGCGGGCGTAGCAACCTCGTCCGGCCACCTGCAGCGACCATTCCTGTTCCAATCGCAGCCCGAATCAGCAAAACTATTATTGTAACAAGTATTCTTGATGTTGAAAACTCTAATGCTGCTACGCAGTGTTGTATCGTCTAGCGAAGCTTGTCCAGGATGCCCTCGAGCTGGTCGAGAGTCGCGAAACGTATCGTCAGACTTCCAGCACCTTTGCGATTGGCGCGAATTTTGACGGCGGCGCCGAATGCGTCCGCCAGTTCCTCCTCGAGTCGGGCCAGGTCCCGGTCTACCGGCTGGTGGCTCTGCTTCTTTGCTGGAGGATTCGCCTCCCTCGCGACGATGCGCTCCGTTTCTCGGACCGACAGCCCCTTGTCTACGACGAGGGCGGCGATTCTGCCCTGCTCCGACTTCGCCAACGCCAGCAGGGCGCGGGCGTGCCCCATATCGATGTCGCCGGCCATCAGCATGTCCTGGGCCGGCTTGGCAAGGTTCAACAGGCGCAGCAGATTGCTCGCCGCAGAACGCGAACGCCCCACCGCATCCGCGGCCTGCTGGTGCGTCATGGCGAACTCGTCGATGAGGCGCTGAAGACCGGCGGCTTCTTCGAGCGGATTGAGGTCTTCGCGCTGAATATTCTCGATCAGCGACATGGCCAGGGCCGCGTCGTCGGGAATTTCGCGGATCTGGACCGGCACGTCGGCCAAGCCGGCGATCTGCGAGGCGCGCCAGCGACGCTCGCCGGCGACGATCTCGTAGCGGCCGTCGGCCACCGGCCGCACCAGGATCGGCTGCATGACGCCCTGGGCGCGGATCGACGCGGCCAGTTCTTCGAGCGAGCCCGGGTCCATGCGGGTGCGCGGCTGATACTTGCCCGGCTGCAGCTGTCCGACGGGCAGCGTGTCCTGGCGCGCCGCATGGCTGCCGTCATTGCCGGCCAGCAGCGCGTCGAGGCCGCGGCCGAGGCCCTTCGGTTTCGGTGGATTCATTCTCTTGTCCTCAATAGGTCTTGACGCGCTCGATCATCTCCGCAGCGAAGACGGTGTAAGCCTGTGCGCCCTTGGCGGCCCTGTCGAACAAGACGCCGGGAATGCCGTAACTCGGGGCTTCGGCCAGCCGCACGTTGCGCGGCACGACGGTGCGGAACACCTTGTCGCCGAAATGTTCGACGAGTTGCGCCGACACCTGCTGGCCAAGCGTGTTGCGCGGGTCGAACATCACCCGCAGCAGGCCGATGACCTTCAGATCGCGGTTGAGGTTGGCGTGCACCTTCTTGATCGTGTTGACCAGGTCGGACAGCCCCTCCAGAGCGTAATACTCGCATTGCATGGGTATGATGACGCCATGGGCGGCGCAGAGCCCGTTCAGCGTCAACATCGACAGGGACGGCGGGCAATCGATAAGGACGAAGTCGTAGTCGCCGACGGCGGATGACAGCGCCTCCTTGAGGCGCACCTCGCGTCGTTCGAGGTCTACCATCTCGACCTCGGCGCCGGCGAGTTCCCGATTGGCCGGCAACAGGTCGAACTTGCCCGACGGCGAAATCGATTTGACTTCAGCGAATGTGGCCAAACCCAGCAGGACATGATAGACGGAGCGAGTAAGCGCCCGCTTATCGATGCCGCTGCCCATGGTCGCATTGCCCTGGGGATCGAGGTCGACGAGCAGCGTTCGCTGCCCGGCCTGGGTAAGGGCGGCCGCCAGATTTACGCTGGTCGTCGTCTTGCCGACCCCTCCCTTCTGGTTGGCTATGGCGAAAATATGCATTGCTTACGGCCTTTCCATGACAATCAGGTGACGCTGCGCAGCCAGGCCGGGCACGCCAAGCGGCCGCTGTTCAACGACGCGCCAGGGCGGTGGCAGAGCCGCGATTTCCTTGGCGGGAAGCCCGCCCTTCATCGCATAAAGACGCCCGCCCGGCGCCAGCAAGCGGCCGGCGAGGCGCGCGTATTCGGCCAGGTCGGCGAAGGCGCGGGAAATCACCGCCGGATAGCCGCCCCCCGCCGCCATGTCCTCGACGCGGCCATAATTAACTCTGATATTGGCAAGGCCCAGTTCGATCTTCGCCTGTTGCTGGAACGCGCATTTCTTCTGTACCGCTTCGACCAGCGTCACGACCGTCGCCGGGCGCGCCACGGCGATCGGGATCCCCGGCAGTCCCGCGCCACTGCCGAGATCGACGAGGGCCGGCACTTCGCTCAAATACGGCAGCACCGAGAGCGAGTCGAGGAGGTGTTGGACCACCATTGCCGCCTCGGAGTCGATAGCCGTCAGGTTGTAGACGCGGTTCCACTTGCGCAGCAGTTCCATGAAGCGCAGCAGGATCGCCTCGCCACCGTCGGGCAACGCCAACCCGAGCGCGGCGATGCCCGCGCCTAGCCTTTCCGCCGGGGTCATGCGCGCTTCTTTTCGCTGATCCGCGAACGGCGCTTCAGGTACACCAGGAGCAAGGAGATCGCCGCTGGCGTGACGCCCTGGACCCGCGATGCCCGGCCCAAGGTTTCCGGGCGCTGTTGCTCAAGCTTTTGTCTGACCTCGTTGGATAGTCCGGGCACCCGCTGGTAATCGATGTCGGCCGGCATCGGCAGTTCCTCGCTGGCGAGACTACGCTCGACATCCTCGCGCTGACGTTCGATATAGCCGTGGTACTTGGCGGCGATGACGACCTGTTCGATCGCCTGGGCATCGTCCTGGCCATCGAGACGGCCTTCGGCCGCAGCGTCCAGGCTCATCAGCGACGGGTAATCGACCTCGGGCCGGCGCAGCAGATCGATCAGGCGGTATTCGCGCTCCAGGGGTTGGCCGAGAACCCGCATCGCGTCGGCGTCAGGCATTTGGCGCGGCCGCAGCCAGGTGGTCCGCAGGCGCTCCTGTTCGCGAGCGATGGCATCCCGTTTCCGGTTGAAGGCATCCCAGCGCAGATCATCGACCAATCCCAAGCGTCGCCCGATCTCCGTCAGCCGCAGGTCAGCGTTGTCCTCGCGCAGGGACAAACGGTAC
>WNGM01002322.1_pt1 | contig 17689 bp, 20 predicted proteins | sample 5400571 | NCBI WGS metagenome assembly WNGM01 (sample SAMN13153378, study PRJNA577476) | soil metagenome | isolation source: 100 cm soil or saprolite under Garry oak tree replicate 2 | place: USA:California | collected 2016-06-15 | reverse complement strand
CCACCGTGTGCCGCGAGGTGATCGCCGTGCCGCCGTCGAGTGCCTCGAACTCCCACACGCCGCTGTGGCCGGACAGCAGCTGCGGACGCACCGTCTGCTTGTAGGCGATCCGGGCGCCCGGCGAGCAGAGCCGGACTGACTGCGTGGTGTGCGAGCCGCCGTCGGCCGTGACGGTCTCCATCTCCAGCCGCTGCACTCCGGGCACGCTCTCGTCGAGGTCCACCCGCCGCACGTGCGGCAGCCGCTGCGGCCAGAGCTCGGCGCGGGCAACGAACTCATAGGCGTCCGCGACCGCGGTGCCCGGCAGTTCGACCCGGTCGGCGAAACTCAGGACCAGCTCCTCGAGCGGGTGCCCGAGCGCGGCGAGCGCGGCGAGCTCGCCGAGCGCGGCGAGCTCCTGCTCGCTGTTGCGGTCGACCGCCGCGGCGATCCAGTTCAGCGTCTTGCGGTCGCCGGTGAGCGCCGAGAAGGCGTGCGTCAACGTCATCCGCGTCCGCCCGTCGTCCTCCGGCGCGAAGGACCACTCGCCGGACATCGTGGCGACCGGCGGCGCGCTGAGCTCCTGCCGGAACGCGACCCGCAGGCCGGCCGAGTCCAGCGTGCGGCGCGACGTCCACGTCTTGACCTCGCCGTTGACGTCGGCCGAGATCTCGATGCGCTCCTCGTCGCCGATGAGCTCCAGGCGACGCGCGGCGACGCACGGCCCGAGGACGACCGGCCAGCGGGACACGTCGGCGACGAGGTCGTACAGCCGTTCCGCCGGCGCCGGCACGACCCGGAAGTGCTCCATCCGCCGGATCTCCGAGGCGATGACTCCCTGGGTCATGCCGCCGCCTTCGTGTCCAAGCCGGCGATCTCCGACTCGACGATCCTGGTCAGCTCGCGGGGGGTCTTGGCGGCCCCGAACGTGTCGTCCGAGATCTTCACCCCGTACTCCTGCCCGATCGCGGCGGCCGACTCCATCAGCGCGAGCGAGTCGTAGCCGAGGTCCTCGAGGCTGGTGTCGGCGAAGTCGACGTCGGGCACCTCGAGCTCCGGCGCGCCGGAGCAGGCGACAAGGATGCGGCGAATGTCTTCGACGGTGACGGACATGGTGGTTCCTCCCTAGGAAGTGGATGCGGTACGGACGACGACGGCCGAGTTGAAGCCCCACAGACCCCGCGCGAGGACGAGCGCCGTGCGCACCTCCGCGTCGCGGGCGGCGCCGCAGACCAGGTCCAGGCCGTACTCGGCCGGCACGTCGCCGGTGCCGGCGGTCGGCGGGATGACGCCGTCGCGGATCGCCAGCAGCGCGGCGGCGACGTCGAGCGACCCGCCGCCGCCGTAGGTCCGGCCGGACGCGGCCTTCGGGGCGGTGACCGGCACGCCGCCGGGCCCGAACACCGCCCGCAGCGCCGCCGCCTCGGTCCGGTCCAGCTCGGGGACGCCGACCGCGTCGGCGAACACGACGTCGACGTCGGCGGCGGCGAGGCCCGCGTCGGCCAGCGCCGCCTCGATCGCCCCGGCGCAGCGCCGGCGGCCGGTCCGAGCCGGGCGCGGGGTCGAAGGCGCTGGCGTAGCCGGCGATCTGCGACACCCAGCCCCACGGGTCCAGCGCCGAGTCCACGCCGCCGGTGACGACGAGCGGCGTGCCGCGGCGCACCGTGCGCCGCGCGTGCCCGATCGCGTCGAGCCCGCCCGCCTGCTCGGCCACCAGGGCGCTGCTTGGGCCGCGCATGCCGTGCCGGATCGAGATCTGGCCGGTGTTCACCGCGTAGAACCAGGCGAAGGACTCGTAGACGCTCACCGCCTGCGGGCCCCGGGTCCACAGCTTGTGGAACTCGCGGTGGGTGAACTCGAACCCGCCGAGGGCGTTGGCGGTCACCACGCCCATGTCGTAGTCGACCAGGCGCTCCGGCTCGACCCGCGCGTCGTCCAGGGCCCAGGCGGCGGCGACCAGCGCCAGCCGGGTGGACACGTCGGTCTGCGGCAGCAGCCGGCTCGGCAGGTGCTCCGCCGCTTCGAAGTCCCGGATCTCGCCGGCCAGCCGCGCCGGGTACCCGCTCGCGTCGAACCGGGTGATCTCGCCGAGCCCGTGCCGGCCCTTGACCGTGGACTCCCAGTACGCCTCCGTGCCGAAGCCGTTGCAAGCCAGGGCGCCGATCCCGGTCACCACCGTCGCGCCCATCAGGCCACCCCGCCCGGGCGCCGCAGGACCATCGCCGTCTGGAAGCCGCCGAACCCGCTGCCGACCGACAGCACCGTCCGCACGTCCCGCTCGCGGGCGGTGAGGGGCACATAGTCCAGGTCGCACTCCGGGTCGGGCTCGCGCAGGTTGGCCGTCGGCGGCACCACACCGTGCTCGATCGCCAGCGCGCAGGCGGCGATCTCCACCGAGCCGATCGCGCCGAGCGAGTGCCCGACCATCGACTTGATCGAGCTGACCGGCGTGCGGTAGGCGACGTCGCCCAGCGCCCGCTTGAACGCCGCGGTCTTGTGCCGGTCGTTCTGCTTGGTGCCGGAGCCGTGGGCGTTGATGTAGTCCACGGCGGAGGCGTCGGCGCGGGCGTGGTCCAACGCCACCCGGATCGCCTCGGCCATCTCGCGGCCGTCGGGCTTGAGCCCGGTCATGTGGTAGGCGTTGCAGCGGGTGGCGTACCCGCTCACCTCGGCGTATGTGCGCGCCGCGCCGGCGGGCGGAGTCGAGGCTCTCCAGCACGAACATCGCCGCGCCCTCCGCGAGCACGAACCCGTTGCGGGAGCGGTCGAACGGCCGAGACGCGGTCGCCGGGTCGTCGTTGTACGACGTGGTGGCCCTGATCGCGTCGAAGCAGGCGACCACGATGGGCGTGATCGGCGCGTCGGCGGCGCCGGCGACCATCACGTCCGCCGCACCCTCCTGGATGAGCTGCCATGCGTAGCCGACGGCGTCCAGGCCGGACGTGCAGCCGTTGGACACCATGGAGACCGGGCCCTCGGCCCCGACCTTCCACGCGACCTCGGCCGGCATGACGCTCGGGGCGAGGTAGTCGAACATGTGCGGCGACAGCCAGCCGCCGTCGACGAGCCAGTTGCGGCCCGTGTCGGACAGGATGAGGTACTCCTGCTCCAGGCTGGTCGCGGCGGCCACCGCGCTGCCGACGGTGACGCCGACGCGGACCGGGTCGATGCCGGCGAAGTCCACGCCGCTGTCGCGCACCGCGTCCTGGGCACAGACGACGGCGAACTGCGTCGCCCGGTCCATCCGGCGGATCTCCCGCTGGCTGAGCCCCTCCCAGACCGGGGAGAAGTCGATCTCGCCGGCGACCTGGGAGCGGTACGGCGACGGGTCGAAGAACGTGATCCGCCGGGTCGCGGTCCGCCCCTCGGTGAGCATGTCCCAGAACTCCTTCGTGCCGTGCGCGCCCGGGGCCCGCACGCCGATCCCGGTGATGACGACGGGTCGGTTCATCGCTGTCACACCCCTTCCTAGAAGCCGTCGTGGTCGACGAGACGCTCGGCGTTGCGCAGCCGGCCGTCCTCGTCGCGGACCAGCACGTCACGCACGACGCAGCTGCGGACCACCTCCGGGCCGCCGCCCGGCCGCGTCGTCAGCACCAGCGCGTAGCTGGTGGCCCGGAGCCGGCCATCGAGCACCTCCTCGACGTCGACCATCGTGAACATGTGCCGGCGCTGCTGCGGGTCGGCGGCCATGCGCTGGCGCACCTCGTGCAGGTCGGACAGGATGCCCGGCCGGGTCCGGGCCGGCTCGCGGCCCGGCGTGTGGCCGAAGACCGCGTCCTCGGTGAAGGTGTCGGCGTAGGCCTCGAACTTGCCTTCGTCGAGCGCCTGCATCTGGCGCGCGTAGTACTTGAGGACCTCTGCATACAGTTCGGCGGCAACGCCGGGAGTACCCACGATTCCTGTGCTCCTTCGTGAAAAGTGTTCGATGCGGCCAGTCTGCAAGCGGCGCCAAGAGCCCCGGTCGAGACGGACTCGACGTCAGAGCTTGGCCGGTGCCTCGCCGGTCGGCGCCTCGTCCTCGTCCTTCGCCTCCAGCGCCGCCGCGGCCGCGTCCTCGGTGCGGGCCATGGCCACGCGCAGGATCGGCGGCGCCATGACCGAGGTGACGATGGCGACGAGGACGATGACGGTGTAGGTGTCGATGGTCAGCACGCCGAGCCGCAGGCCGGTCATCGCGACGATCACCTCGATGACGCCGCGGGCGTTCATGCCGGCGCCGAGCGCGAGGGCCTCCCAGCGGCCGAGCTTGCTCAGCCGAGCGCCTATGTAGGCGCCGGCGAACTTGCCGATGATGGCCACGGCCAGCACGACGACCGCGGTGACGAGGACGGCGGGCTTGCGCAGCGCGGTCAAGTCCATGCGCAGGCCGGCCATCGCGAAGAACAGCGGCGCGAGGAACGCGAGCACCGTGGTGCGCAGCGGGACGAGCTTCTTGACGTCCAGCTCGGCACTGGTGCCGATGAGCACGCCGCCGACGAACGCGCCGAACACCGCCTCCAGCCGCAGCGCCTGCGAGACGGCGGCGGACAGCAGCACGATGAACGTCACGACCGCCACGGTCGGCGCGGCCTCCGGTGACCGGCCCGCGGCCCGCAGCGCCAGGCGCACCAGCGGACGGCCGACCAGCGCCGCGAACGCGACCAGGGCGAACGGGTAGAGCAGCGCGACGGCGATCGCCCCACCGGTGATGCTGGCCGTGGCCATCGCCGAGACGACCGACAGCAGGAACCAGCCGGCGATGTCGTCGACGACGCCCGAGGCGAGGGTGAGCTGGCCGATGTCGCGGTGCAGCAGGTTCATGTCGATGAGCGTCTTGGCGATGACCGGGATGGCGGTCACGCACATCGCGACGCCGAGGAACAGCGAGAACGTCGCCGGGTCGACGCCGCGCGGCACCATCGACGAGGGCAGCAGCAGTCCGGTGGCGACGCCGAGGCCCAACGGCAGCAGCAGGCCGGCGAGGCTGACCCGGGCGGCGGTTGCGCCGCGGCGGCGCACCAGCCCGAACTTGAGCTCGATGCCGGTGATGCCGACCAGCAGGATCACGCCGAACTGCCCGACCGCGTCGAGCATGTGCGTCTGCTCGGCCTGCTGGGGGAACAGCCAGTCCGACACGCCGGGCAACGCGTGATGCAGGATGGAGGGGCCGACGAGCACGCCGGCGCAGAGCTCGCCGACCACGGCGGGCATCTTGATGCGGCCGGCCAGCCGGCCCAGGACGATGGCCAGCAGCAGCAGCAGCGACACCTGCAGCAGGAGCACCAGCAGCGGATGATGGCCGATCGGCGCGATCGGGCCGGCGGACAGCAGCACGGGCTCGGCGGTCACGGGCTCACCTCAGATCGTCGATGGCTTACCTGGCGCGGCCAGTCTGCGGCAGCGCACAAGAGCGGCGGTCGAGACGACCTCGAAGCCCTCTCGACCTGTCCGCGAGCCGCGGGGGCGACCGTGGAGGCATGACACTTCTGCCTCCCACTGACGCGCCGAAGCCGGTGGCGCTGGTCACCGGCGCCACGAGCGGCATCGGCCACGAGATCGCCCTGACCCTCGCCCGGCAGGGCCACGCCGTCTACCTGTGCTCACGCACCGAGAAGACCCTCGACGAGACGATCGAGACGCTGCGCGGCGAAGGCCTCGACGCCGACGGCAGCACCTGCGACGTCACCTCACCGGCGGAGGTCCGCGCCCTCGTCGGTGCCGCCGTCGAGCGCTATGGCCGCATCGACGTGCTCGTCAACAACGCCGGCCGGCCCGGCGGCGGCGCCACCGCGGAGCTGTCCGACGAGCTGTGGTACGACGTCATCAATACGAACCTCAACAGCGTCTTCCTCGTCACCAAGGCGGCCCTGACGATCGGCGGCATGCTGCAGCGCGGCTCCGGGCGCATCGTCAACATCGCCTCGACCGGCGGCAAGCAGGGCGTCATCAACGCGTCGCCCTACACCGCCTCGAAGCACGGCGTCGTCGGCTTCAGCAAGTCGCTCGGGCTGGAGCTGGCCAAGACGGGCATCACCGTCAACGCCGTGTGCCCCGGCTTCGTCGAGACCCCGATGGCGGAGCGGGTGCGGGAGCACTACGCCGAGATCTGGGGCGTCGACGAGGACGAGGCACACGGCCGGATCACCGCGCGGGTGCCGATCGGGCGGTACGTGGAGCCGAAGGAGGTCGCGGCCATGGTCACCTACCTCGTCGGCGACGGGGCCGCGGCCGTCACGGCGCAGGCGCTGAACGTCTGCGGCGGGCTCGGGAACTACTGAGCAGTCACTGCTTGACGAGCTGCTCGACGTAGCCGCGGGCGGCCGGCTCGAACTGCAGCGCCACGTGGGTGGAGACGGCGGTAACGTCCCGCCACAGGCGCTGCATCGGGCCGGACGTCGCCTGCCCCCGCGTCCCGGCCTGGCGGAACAGCCGGTCCACGGCCGTCACCGCCAGGTCGGTCGCGAGGGAGCAGTCGCGCAGGTTCCGGGCCGCGTCCAGCCGGCTCATCGCCCCGCCCGGGTTGGCGCACCGGTCGGCCAGCCCGGCCGCCCGGTCCAGCAGCAGCCGCGCGGCGTCGGCCTCGCCGGCCGAGCGGGCCAGGGCGAGCTCCGCGGAGGCGCGCACGCCCTGCACGCCGACCGTGCCGGGCAGCTGCCCGCTGCCGAGCTTGTCGGCGAACGCGGCCGCGAAGGTCCGCGCCATGCCCTGCGCCGCGCCGACCGCCGGGGCGGCGAACATGAGGCCGTTCACCGCCGGCAGCGGCGCCCGGTAGCACGCGGGCGCGCCGCCGGTGAAGTCGTCCAGCCGCCCCTCGATCAGCTCCGCCCGCTTGAACGCCCGATGCTCGGGCACGAAGACGTCCGCGGCCACCAGCGTGTTGCTGCCGGTGGCCGCCATGCCGACGCTGAACCAGGTGTCCTCGATGCGGTACGCCGAGCGGGGCACCGCGAAGAGCCACCCCTCGGTCGCGGTGCCGGACTGCGCGACGCCGCACACGATCGCCCAGTCCGAGTAGGCGACCGCGCTCATGTACGGCCAGCGGCCGGAGAGCAGCCAGCCGCCGGGGCGCGGCTCGGCGGTGCCGAACGGCGTCACGGACCCGACGAGCACCGCGTCGGGGCCCGAGGCCCACACCTCGGCCTGCCCGTCGGTCGGGAGGTAGGCCCCGGCCATCCGGGCGATGCCGGCGATGAGCGAGGCGCACCAGGCGGTCGCCGGGCACTCGCCGGCGACCACGCCGACCGCGTCGACCAGCTCCGCGAAGGAGCCCTCCCGCCCACCGAGGGCGGCCGGCGCGAAGTGCCGGGCGAAGCCCGCCTCCACGACGGCCGCCATGACGGCGGGGTCGACCTCCCGGCGGCGCTCAGCGGCCTCGGCGCGGCGCCCGGCGGCCACCGCGATCCCGGCCGCGGCGGCGGACAACCCGGTCATGCGGTTCCCCCTCGTGAGTTCAAGAGCCGTTCGGCAGGTCGTGCGGCAGGTGGTGGAAGGCGCTACGGAAGAACGCGAGCGGGCGGTCGTCGCGCAGCACGTCCAGGGCCACCACCTCGCCGATGAGGATCGCGTGGTCACCGCCGTCCACCTCGCGGCGCAGGCGGCACTCGAGGTATGCCAGCGCCTTGCTCAGGATCGGCACGCCGGTGAGGCCGGGATGGACGTCGACGCCGGTGGCCCGGCGGGTGTGCCGCCTGGCGAAGGTCCGGCACACCTCCTCCTGGTCGGCGGCGAGGATGTTGACCGCGAACGCGCCCGTGCCCCGCAGCGCCGGCAGGTCGCTGGAGTCGTTGTGGATACACACCAGGATCAGCGGCGGCTCCAGCGACACCGACGTGAACGAGTTCACGGTCACGCCGACCACGAAGGAGGTGCTTCCGCTGGTGACCACCGTGACCCCGGTCGTGAAGTGGCCGCAGACGCTGCGCAGCAGCCGGGTGTCGACGAGGGCGGCCTCGGTCATGACGCACCCGCGAGCAGGCGGTCGACGAACAGGCCTTGCATGCCCTCCGAGATCTCCTCGGCCTGCTCCAGCGTGAGCAGCACGTCACCGGCGAACAGTCCGTCGGCCTCCCACCGGTCAGGCTGCAGGCCGACCGCGCACGGGTTCATCGGCACGGCCGGGTCAGACCGCTCGGCGAGGCCCTGCGCGGCCCGGTGGAAGATGCCGACCGCGAGCGCCTCGGCGACGCGGACGTTGCGCTCGATGGCGGCGGCCAGCTCGTCGTCGGAGTAGTCGACGACCAGCTGCCCGTGGCTGTCGCGGATCGCCTTGGCCGCGACGTAGGGGTTCGCCGGGCCCTCCGTCTCGACCCGCTCCAGGACGTTCCAGTCGCGGAAGATCTGCTGCACCCGGTCGTTGAGGGCGTAGAGCCGCTCGATGTCGGGGCGGACCCGCTTGAGGAACTCGTAGTCCAGGAACCGGTTCTTGACGAATAGCAGCACCACGCCGACGTGGTTGAGCATCGCGTCCCAGCACAGCTTCGGCACCATCACGACCGGGTTGCCGAACGCGAGGTATTGATCGGTGATCTTCGACAGCACGAAGGCGAACGTCTTGAGGTGGAAGTCGTTGTAGAACTCGAGCCGCTCGGTGACGTCCTCGCCGGCCAGGTCCCGCACGACCAGGTCGGTCGTGACGCTGTTGCCGTAGCCGATCATGTCAGAGCCGGGGGAGTAGAACGCGTCGGCGAACGCGCCCGCCTCGCCGACCAGGGTCCAGCGGTCCGGGGAGTACACCCGCTCGATGCCGAAGGCGAAGTCCTCCACGGTGAGGAAGTCCGCGACGTCGTCGCCACGCGTCTCGACGATCTCGGCCAGCTGGGGCTCGTGCCGGCGCAGCCAGTCGAGCAGCCGGTCGAAGTCGTTGATCTCCTCGTACGGGCTGATCCGCGGGTCGGCGCAGACGCCGATGCTGATGTGGTCGGAGCCGAGCGGGATCAGCCAGACCCAGTAACCGTCGCCCATGAGGTGGTTGGTGCTGAACTGGCGGATGCCGACCCGGCGCATCCGGCCGAGCCAGGCCGGGTTGTCGGCACCCCACTGCTCCAGGTCGATGCCGCCGGTGAGGCGGAACCAGGACGCGTTGACGGTGTGCGGGACCTCGTGGCCGATCCCGAGCTTGCGCCGCAGCACGTGGGCGCGGCCGGCGGCGTCGACCAGCCACCGGGCCTCCACGGTGCGCTCCGCGCCGCCCTGCGTGTAGGACACGACGTGGTCGGCCTCCGGCCGCAGCGTCACGTCCCGCACGGAGCAGCCCTGCCGCAGGTCGGCGCCGAGGCTCAGCGCCAGCCGGGTGAGCTCGTTCTCGAACCGGCCGCGGTCGATCTGGTAGTTGTCGTGCGCCGGGAAGTCCGGCGGCCCGAGCTCGATGCGCCGCGTCAGGTCGGTGTTGTCACCGGCGGGCTGGAAGAAGCGCAGACCGTTCTTCTTCAGATGGAACTTGTCCAGGTGCTCCTTCATGCCCAGCACCTCGGCGAAGTAGTGCGCGCCCGCCGGGACCGTCGACTCACCCACCTTGAACGCCGCCTCCGGGGCCAGGCCCTCGCGCTTGTCGAGCACCACGACGCTGGTCTCGGGACGCGCGGTCTTGAGCTGGATGGCGAGTGTGAGGCCCGCGAGCCCGCCGCCGAGGATCACCACGTCGTGCCTACGCTGATCGGTCATCATTCCTCCTACTGTTCGCGACGGGCCCAGTCTGCTGGCGCTCGCTCGCGGGCCGCTCAAGGCCGGGTTGACGCCCTCAGGCGTGGCAGGCGGGCAGGCCGCCGTGCAGCTCGACCATCGCGTCGAAGATCTCGTCGACGCCGGCCGCGTCCGAGGGCCCGCCGCGCAGCTCGGCGTAGGCGCGGTAGAGGTTGGGCACGAGCCGCTCGGGGTCGATGAGCGCGGCGAACTCGCCGAGGTCGGCGCCACGGGCCACGTCCAGCGGGGCGCGCCCCTCGGCCAGGCCGGCCGCGGCCAGCTCCACGACCCGGTCCAGGTAGCGCTCGGTGGCGTCCAGCAGCTCCGGCCCGCCGGGCGCGCCGTGCCCCGGCACGATCGTGGTGGCGCCGAACGCGCGCAGCGCGGCGATCGTGTCGCGCAGCCCGCCGACCGACCCGCTCAGCACGAGCTGCGTCACGCCCGACATCACCAGGTCGCCGGTGAACAGCACGCGCTCGGCCGGCAGCCACACGACGGTGTCGCAGGCGGTGTGCGCCGGGCCGAACGTGTGCAGCTGCGCCACGCGGCCGGCGAGGTGCAGCGTCAGGCCGCCGGTGAAGGTCACCTGCGGCGGCGTCAGCTCGACCTCGCCCCACTCCACGTCCGGCCACAGCTTCGTCAGGTGCAGCCCGACCTCGACCGCCTCGGCCCTGGTCAGCTCGGCGCCGACGACGACCGCCTCGGGGAAGACGAAGTTGCCGAAGGTGCGGTCGCCGTGCGCGTGGGTGTTGACGACGATTCGGGGCGCGGCCGGCACCACGCCCCGGACCAGCTCGCGCAGCCGCCTGGCCCGCGCCCCGGTGGCGGCGGTGTCGACGAGCACCGCCGAGTCGCCGTCGACGATCACGCCGCCGTTGTTGAGGCACCATCCGCCGTCGGGTTGCAGGAACGCGTGGACGCCGTCGGCGATCTCATCCAGTCGTGGTGTTCCGGTGAAGGCCCGCATGCCGACCACTGTCACACCGGGCCCTCGACGGCGGCTCGACCGCCGGTAGGGTTCAGCCCCTGATCTCGCACAGGGCGGTGCCGCTGGTGATGGTCGCGCCGATCTCGACGGCGAGGCCGGAGACGGTGCCGGCCTTGTGCGCGGTGATCGGCTGCTCCATCTTCATGGCCTCGAGCACGAGGACCAGGTCACCGGCCGCGACGGTGCCACCGTCAGCCACCGCGATCTTCACGATCGTGCCCTGCATCGGCGCGGTCACAGCGTCGCTCGACGCCGCCGGGCCGCTGCGGCCCTTGGGGCGCCGTCGCGGTGCGGCCGGGGCGCCGACGGGCCCGCCGTTCGCCGCAGGGAGCGGCCCGGTGCCGGGCAACGAGACCTCGACGCGCTTGCCGCCGACCTCGACGACCAGGGTCTGGCGCTCCGCGGGCTCCCCGGGGTCGGTGGCGGCGGCGGAGTACGGCGGCAGCGTGTTGGCGAACTCGGTCTCGATCCACCGGGTGTGCACCGCGAACGGCGCCCCACCCGCCGGGGCGAATGCCGGGTCGTCCACGACGGCCCGGTAGAACGGCAGCACCGTGGCCAGGCCGTCGACCTCGAACTCGCGCAGCGCCCGCCGCGCCCGCTGCAGCGCCTGCTCGCGGTTCGCGCCGGTGACGACGAGCTTGGCCAGCAGCGAGTCGAAGTTCTGCCCGATCCGGGTGCCCGCCTCGACGCCCGAGTCGAGCCGCACGCCCGGCCCGGACGGCGGCCGCCACGTGGTCAGTAGGCCGGGCGCCGGCAGGAAGCCGCGGCCGGGGTCCTCGCCGTTGATGCGGAACTCGATGGCGTGGCCGCGCACCGGTGGGTCGTCGTAGCCGAGCGGCTCGCCCTCGGCGATGCGGAACATCTCGCGGACCAGGTCGATGCCGGTGACTTCCTCGGTGACCGGGTGCTCGACCTGCAGCCGGGTGTTCACCTCGAGGAAGGAGATCGTGCCGTCGCGGCCGACGAGGAACTCGCACGTGCCGGCGCCGACGTAGCCGGCCTCGGCGAGGATCGCCTTGGAGGCGCGGACGAGTTCGTCGTGCTGGGCCGGGGTCAGGAACGGCGCCGGCGCCTCCTCGACGAGCTTCTGGTGCCGCCGCTGCAGCGAACAGTCCCTTGTGGACACGACGACGACGGTGCCGTGCCGGTCGGCGAGGCACTGCGTCTCCACGTGCCGGGGCCGGTCCAGGTACCGTTCGGCGAAGCACTCGCCGCGCCCGAACGCGGCGACCGCCTCGCGGACCGCGGACTCGAACAGCTCCGGGATCTCCTCCATGGTGCGGACGACCTTCAGGCCGCGCCCGCCGCCGCCGAACGCCGCCTTGATGGCGACCGGCAGCCCGTGCCGCTGGGCGAACGCCACGATCTGCGCGGCGTCGGCCACCGGGTCGGGGGTGCCGGCTGCCAGTGGGGCCCCGACGCGCTGGGCGATGTGCCGCGCGGTCACCTTGTCGCCGAGCGCGCGGATCGCCGCCGGCGGCGGGCCGATCCACGTCAGGCCGGCGTCGAGCACCGCCTGGGCGAAGTCGGCGTTCTCGGACAGGAAGCCGTAGCCGGGGTGCACCGCGTCCGCGCCCGCGACCCGCGCCGCGTTCAGCAGCTTGCCGGCGTCCAGATAGGACCCGCCGGGCGTCGCGCCGCCCAGCGCGTAGGCCTCGTCGGCGGCTCGTACGTGCGGGGCGTCGCGGTCCGGTTCCGCGTACACGGCGACGCTGCCGAGCCCGGCGTCCCGGCACGCGCGGGCGACCCGGACCGCGATCTCGCCGCGGTTGGCGATCAGGACCTTCTGCATCTCGTCTCCTACCGGGAAAGCTGCCAGCTGTGGCCGGGCCGGAACGCGACCGTGCGCTCCAGCCGCCGCCAGTGCGCCGGGCGCGGCTGCGGACGTGGCGCCGGGGTCAACGGCGCGACCGGCGCTGCGGCGAGGAGCGCGACCGTCAGCGCCGCCAACTCCTCGGCGGTCAGGTGTCCCCGCTCGACGCGCAGGAACGGCGCGCTCACTGCGGTGGGTTGCCGTGCTTGCGCATCGGCAGGTCGGCGTGCTTGGTCGTGAGCATGGCCAGGCTGCGGATGAGCACCGGCCGGGTGTCGGCCGGGTCGATCACGTCGTCGACGAGCCCGCGCTCGGCTGCGTGGTAGGGGTGCATGAGGTTCATGCGGTACTCCTTCGTCAGCTGCTTGCGCATGTCCTCCGGATCGTCCGCGGCGGCGATCTCGCGCCGGAAGACGACGTTCGCGGCCCCCTCGGCGCCCATCACGGCGATCTCGTTGGTCGGCCACGCCAGGGACAGGTCGGCGCCGATGGAGCGCGAGTCCATGACGATGTACGCCCCGCCGTACGCCTTGCGCAGCACGACCGAGATCCGCGGCACGGTGGCGTTGCAGTAGGCGTACAGCAGCTTCGCCCCGTGCCGGATGATGCCGCCGTGCTCCTGGGCGACGCCGGGCAGGAAGCCGGGCACGTCCAGGAGCGTGACGATGGGGATGTTGAACGAGTCGCACGTCTGCACGAAGCGGGCCGCCTTCTCGGAACCGGCGATGTCGAGCACGCCGGCCAGCGACTGCGGCTGGTTGGCGACGATGCCGACCGCCCGGCCGTCGAGCCGGGCCAGGGTGCAGATGACGTTGCCGGCCCAGCGCTCGTGCACCTCGAGGTGCGCCCCGTCGTCGACGATCTCCTCGATGACGGCCCGCATGTCGTACGGCCGGTTGCCGTCGGCCGGCACCAGGTCGTAGAGCGCCTCGCTGCGCCGGTCGGCGGGGTCCGCGCCGAGCATCGCCGGCGGCTGCTCGCGGTTGTTCTGCGGCAGCATCGACAGCAGGTAGCGTACCTCCTTCAGGCAGGTCGCCTCGTCGTCGTAGACGAAGTGGGCCACGCCGGAGCGCTCCGCGTGCACGTCCGCGCCGCCGAGCGCGTCGTGGGTGACCCGCTCGCCGGTGACCGCCTGCACGACGTCGGGCCCGGTGATGAACATCTGCGACGTGCCGCGCACCATGAACACGAAGTCGGTCAATGCCGGGCTGTAGGCCGCCCCGCCGGCGCACGGACCGAGCATGACGCTGATCTGCGGTATCACCCCGGACGCGCGGGTGTTGCGCTCGAAGATGCCGCCGTAGCCGGCGAGCGCGGTGACCCCCTCCTGGATGCGGGCGCCGGCCCCGTCGTTGAGGCTCACGAGCGGGGCGCCGGTGGCGATCGCCAGGTCCATCACCTTGTGGATCTTCTGCGCGTGCGCCTCGCCGAGGGCGCCGCCGAAGATGCGGAAGTCGTGGGCGTACACGAAGACGCCACGGCCGTGGACGGTGCCCCAGCCGGTGACGACACCGTCGGTGTGCGGCCGCTTGGCCTCCAGGCCGAAGCCGGTCGCCCGGTGCCGCCGCAGCCCGTCGACCTCCTGGAAGGAGCCCTCGTCGAGGAGCGCGTCGATGCGCTCGCGAGCGGTCAGCTTGCCCCGGCCGTGCTGGCGCCGGGTGGCCTCCGGGTCGGGGCCGGCCGCCACCCGCCGCTTGAGGTCGTTGAGTTCGTCCACGCGCTGTAACACCGGATTCGCCTCCAGGAATGGTAGGGGCCGTCGGCGTCGCCAGTCTGGGCGGCGGGACTCGAGCCGTGGTCAAGTCCCGCCGGAGGCGTCGTCAGATGGCGCGCAGCAGGCGCGGCGCGCCGCCGGTGCGGCCCCCGCCGAGGACCTCGGTCTGCAGTCGCTGCACCTCCGGCGTCGGCTCCAGGCCGAGCTCGGTCTGCAGCACCCGCCGCAGGTCCTGGTAGGCCTGCAGCGCCTCGGCCCGGCGGCCCGCGGCGCGCAGCGCATCGATGAGCTGCGCGTGCAGCCACTCGTTGAGCAAGTGCTCGGCGACCAGCGACCGCAGCTCGGGGATGAGCTCGTGGTGCCGACCGAGCCGGGCGTCGGCCTGGATGCGCAGCTGCAGGGTCCGCATCCGCACCTCCGACAGCCGCGCCGCGTGGATGGTCAGCGGCGAGCCGGCCCGCACGTCGGCCAGGGCGGGGCCGCGCCACAGCGCGAGCGCCTGCCGCAGCCGGTCGGCGGCCTCGTCGACGCGGTCCTCGCGCCACATCCGGCGCCCTTCGGCGGCCATCTCGTGGAACGTCTCCGCGTCGACGCGGCCGTCGGTGATGCGCAGCATGTAGCCGGGCGAGCGGGTGACGATGTCGCAGCCGTACACGCCCTCGCTGCTGACGCCGCCCAGGGTCCGGCGGATGTGGTAGACGTAGGTCTGCAGGGTCGTGGCCGCGCTGCGCGGCGGGCGGTCCTCCCACAGCTCCTCGGACAGGGTGTCGGTGCTGACGACCCGGTTGGCGTTCAGCGCCAGCAGCGCTAACACCGACTTGACCCGTGGGGCCGTCGGCGCGAGATCCCGCCCGTTTCCGATGAACTCCAGATGCCCGAGCATGTTGATCCTGATCACGTTTCCCCCGCTCGCAGTGACCCGACTCATTGAGTACGGGGTGGAACTGTATTGCGAAGTGCGCGGGGCGCCCAAGGTTGATCGGCGCAAGGTTGATCGGCGTTTCTAAAGGGGCAACGGCGGTGTCGAGGGAGGCAGTTGCTACTCCTTTGGAGGTATGGCGCCGCCCGCTCGCCCGCCAATGGTAAAACGCTTGCTAACGGATTAACCAGACGGTAATAGAAGGCCCGCGCCGCCCGGGGAGGTATTTGCCCCCGTGAACGTTGCCGAATCAACCTTCGCGGATGATTTTAGACCCACGGCGGCGGCATCAGTCCGGCGTCGAGCGCCTTGTTGACGGCGTCGATGCGCGAGGAGGCGCGCAGCTTGTGGAAGACGTTGCGCAGGTGGCGCTTCACCGTGCCCTCGGCGATGTCCATGCGGGAGGCGATCTGCCGATTGGTCAGGGCCTCCGCCACGAACGTGAGCACCTCGAGCTCGCGCTCCGGCAGCGCGGCGCCCGCGGCCGGCGCCGGCGGCGGGGGCCGTAGCGCCGGGGCGATCGGCAGCGAGATCATCACCGTCTGCCGTGAGGTGCCGGCCACGTCCCGGATGGTCGACTTGAGCATGCCCGGGCTGATGTTCTTGTGCAGGTAGGCGCGCACGCCCAGGTCGAGCAGGCGCTCCATGAGCCGCTGGTCACTGTGGTTGGTCAGCACGATGACGTCGAGGTCGGGATGGTCGTCCAGGAGCTCGTGCAGCAGCTCCCGGGGGTCGCCGTCGGCCAGCGTGATGTCCAGCAGGAGCACGCCCGGCCGGCACTTGGCGACGGCCCGCAGGAGCGACGGGCCGGCGTCCGCCTCGCCGACCACCTCGAAGTCCGGCTCGCACGTGCCGCAGGGCCTCGCGCAGGAGCCGTGGGTCGCCGGCGACGACGATCCTCGTGACCTTCGCGCCATTCACGTGTCGGCTGCCCTCGCCCGCAATGCGCTGTTCATCCGCCCCCCCGTGAGGCCGCCGTGCCCAACATTGCTCCGTGGAACGTGACGTAGACGACAGACCATGAGCTTAGCTCCTGCCGCCAACCGGCCTCGGAGTCCTCACCCCGGAGAACTCCCTGAGTTCTCCCGGAGTTTGATCGAGTTGACCGCTGTAACTTCCTGTTCGGTTCGGTATTGAGCGAAAGTGGTGACGCGGATCATATGCCAACCCGGTTGTCAGAATGTCGGCATTCTTTGCGTCGTCAAATCAATTCTGCGTCACCCCGATTGTGATACGTCGGCGCCGATGCGCCGATGGTCGTCGCGGACCGGTCCCGCGCCCGGACGAGGGCGATCGCGGCCGCGTCGGCCGGCGCGGCGTCGATCGCCAGCTGTTCGTCGGCGGCCCGGTGCCGGTGGGCCAGTATGTGGCTCCCACCGTGAGTTCCAGCACCCGGCGGGACATCCGGACGCGGCCGCGAGGGACAGAATCACGTTGGCCGTGTCGTCGCACGAGTGGAGGAACGCATGCAGAGAGCGCAGTTATCCGCCGCCACCGTCGAGTACGAGGACAGCGGCGGTGACCGGCCGGTCCTGGTCTTCCTGACCGGTACTACATTCGGAGATCTTGGGGTAGTGGGTCTCCGCGGCGTCGGTAATGGCTGATCAGGGCCCGGCTTTGGTGGGCGCGTCGCCATAGGTCTCGGGCGATGGCGGCGGTGTGGTCGAGGGCGTTGCGGGCGAGGATGGTGGCTGCGAGTAGGCCGCGGATCGCGGCGAGGCTGTAGCGGATGAGGACCTTCGGGGTCAACGGATCGGTGGGGCTGACCGGGGTCGGTGGTCTTTTCCCAGTCCGGCCCGGGTGACGGCGAGGAACGCGTGGGCGAGCATGCAGATGCTCACGTGCCGGTGCCAGGGGGTCCAGTTGCGGACCTGGTACTGGTCCAGGCCGAGCAGATCTTTGCCGGTCTTGTTGTCGTCTTCGATGTTCGACCGCAGTCCGGCCGCGCGGATCATCGCGGGGATGCGGGTGCCGGTACCGGCGTGGACCAGGAAGTACTCAATCTCGTAGATGCCGTCGGGGTTTTCTTGGTGACTTTCGGGTTTCTCGCTCGGCGGATCAGCAGGGTGTGCTCGTATCCCTCGGCGGGGGCCTGGTCTTTGACGGTGACGGTGTGCGTGGCCCAGTCGTAGAACCGCTTGCCCTTGCTGCCATCGCCGGCCGAGCGCCGCTCCCATGCGGTGTTGGGTATGTTGGCCAGCACCAGGTCGGGGCGAAGTGGCTTGCAGTATACGTCGAGCAGGGGTAGGTCCACCGGGACGGCCAGTACGTAGGACACCTTGTTGTCATGACAGAACTGGCGCAGGACCGGGGTCGCGTCCGTAGCCGGAGTCAGCGACGAACCAGGAGAACACCAGCGTCGCGTCGGCCAAGGCCCGCTTGAGCATCGCCATTCCCTGGTGCGAGCCTATCGGACGATCTGTGTCACGGATGTTGGCAAAGGTCCGTTATGACCAGTAGAAGCTGGTCAGCACAGATAGGAACAGGTTAAGTGCGCCACGAGGCGCAGGTGTTCGGATGGGGGTGAAAGACCATCCATCGTTGAGTCGTCGTAGCGGCTGAATGAAGCTGGAGGCAACCCAAGCCGGGGGTCGCCGGGGAGGGTGGGAGCAG
>WNGM01002593.1_pt1 | contig 17691 bp, 18 predicted proteins | sample 5400571 | NCBI WGS metagenome assembly WNGM01 (sample SAMN13153378, study PRJNA577476) | soil metagenome | isolation source: 100 cm soil or saprolite under Garry oak tree replicate 2 | place: USA:California | collected 2016-06-15 | reverse complement strand
TGGTCGCGTCGCTTCACTATTTTCCAGAGCCTCGGCTCCCTTCCGCAAACATCGTATATCAGGCAGAAACTATTTAGCGTTGCTTTCGCCAGGTCTCCCCGGCTCGGAATTGCTTCGCTAATAGGGTGGGAGTGAAAGGTTCCGAGGGCACGTTTTCCCACCCGGCGAATTGCTCCTCGTGCTCTGAAATAATCTGCTCTCGCAATCCTAAATCGTCCGGCGCGCTGATTTCGGTTGGTCAAGAATCGCAATTCAAGGCGTCCATTTTCGTCTGAAGCCAGCACACCACAGACCTCTTTTTGCCCGCATCTTTGGGCACGAACGGCTGAGAAGTGGAGCTTTTTCAAGTCCACCATCCGAAGAATATAGCTGTTGAGCATTTCTGCGAGTCCCGAGCAGTCACGGATGACTTGCACAGCGCGATCTAATCTTCGGCCGGCTTTTTCTTCAAGCCCGGGCCAAGCAACAAGACACCAACGTAGGGCAGGTTTCTGTAACGCTCGGCGTAATCAAGCCCGTACCCGACCACAAATTCGTTGGGAATTGAAAATCCGACGTAGTCAGCATGCACGGCCGCGATCCGGCGTTCCGGTTTGTCTAGCAGCACCGCCACGCGCAGATGCTTCGGTTTGCGCTGCTGGAACAACCGCAGCAGGTATTGCAGCGTCATTCCCGTATCCAGGATGTCTTCGACAACGATGACTGTTTTCCCCTCGATGCTGGAGTCCAGGTCCCGCGTCAAACGCACTTGCCCCGACGAGCGCGTTCCTTGCCCGTAGCTCGACACCGCGATGAAGTCAAAAGAAACCTCCCCGGGAATACTCCTTGCAAGATCGGTGAGGAAAAACACGCCGCCCTTCAACACGCTAACCAGATGCAGTTGTTCGCCGCGAAAATCATTCCTGATCTGCCTTGCCAGTTCCTGGATACGCTTCTGAATCCGCGCTCCCGTAATCAGAACTCTGACGCTCTCGCGAAGCTTCCGCGCACTCTGCTTCCCGGTTTTCTTTGGTTTCGGCATCAAGTTCCTCAGGCGTGGCTTCGCGACTCTAACGCACGCTGGTGCTCACGGCAAGGCACTCTTGTCGCTCAACATTTTTCGTCATTTAAATTGCACTCGCCATGATGACCGCCCAGTGCCCCAAGGCAACTCGGCTCGGCTATACTCTCCCCCGGAGGGTTCCCTTGCTGGAAGTGGCCAAGAGCATTGTGCTGATCCTTAGCGCTCTTTTTCCAATTGTGAATCCAATCGGTGGTAGCCCCGTTTTTTTTGCCCTCACGAACGAATACCCGGTGTCCGCGCGCCGAGCCCTTGCCCGTCGTGTGGCGACGAATAGCTTCGTCCTGCTGATTGCCTCCTTTCTGGTGGGCACGCACATACTCGATTTCTTTGGTATCTCCATTCCCGTCGTGCAGGTCGGCGGCGGCCTTATCGTGATCTCCAATGGGTGGGCCATGCTCAAACGCAAGGAAGACCACGATCGCGACGGTGACGTCCAGAAAAAGGTCAACTTGCAGGACATTTTCCGAAACGCGTTCTATCCGCTGACTTTGCCGCTCACCGTTGGCCCTGGGTCTATTTCCGTCGCCATCACTCTCGGCGCCAATGAACCGCATCACCTCGGCCCCAACCTCCTGGCGATTCTCTCCGCGGTAATCGGTTCCGCTCTCGTAGCACTGAGCATCTATCTTTGCTATGGCTTTGCCGATCGTCTCGCAGCGGTCATCGGTGAAAGCGGGATGGGGATCATTCTGCGTCTTTCTTCTTTTCTGCTCGTTTGCATCGGCGTCCAAATTCTTTGGAATGGTGTAAAGGGCTTGCTTCGCTCCCTGCCGGTCATCGCAAGCTAATCCCTCGTCGCCCCGTCTGCGGTTGACGACTTCCGCTGAAAACTACTCCAATGTCTGAGAATTACTCCAAATGCCCAAAAGGAAAAATCTTGCAGAATTGGCCTGTTCAAGAAGGAGATCGCCGATTGAGGAAGACTCGGTAGAAGGAAGACGGAATCGCCTCGGTAGAGTAAAAGAGAAGCGCCCGGTGCGGAGACCGTGCTGGCCCGCCCCGGACGCTGGCGCTTCTGCCACTGGTTACCAAACCGCTGTGCCGACCGCGTGGCCTACTGCTTTCGTGTCCTTCACCGGATGCCGCACCGGCTGAGTGATGGTCTTCGCGGTAAACTTCACTGTCTTCGCGCCAACACGGACGACGCCGGCATTCACGGCTGCGGCGCTCGCCAGGACTAACAGAACAAACAACGCTGCTTTCCTCATTGGTTCCTCCTCCATATTAAGATTCACGATTGTAAAAAAAGGTTTGCAGTGCCCGGACATTTGCAGCCCACGCTTCTTACTTGGTGATGAGTTTAAACATAGCAGTGCGACGAGGTTCGTTGAACTTCCAGTGATCGTAATGGTATAGGCTCCTGGCGGCCTGCCTTGCGTTGGCGGTGTGCCCGAACTTGTCCCGACACCGCAAGACGCGCATAGTGCGGCGACCACGGGCAAGGCGGTGGCAGCGGGCCACGCCCGGCGGCAGGAGCCTCGGCCCAAGTTCCGATGCCGGAGCCCCTGCACAACCTCAGGTCACCATTTGATTGAATCCACCGGAAGGTGGTGCGACGGAAACCGTGGAGTTAGCACGTTGCCCTGCCGCTATGGTATGCCAGATGGCGCTGCCAAAACGCTTAAAGGCGTTGAACCGTTTTGCCGCGGCAACGCTGTGAGCGCCATGACCAAGTCCAGACGCCCGTTGCCCATGTCTGGCCCCACAAACTGAGCCTGGGCCAGCGCCGAGGCGGCCGAGGATTCATTGATGTCGGGCCGCAAACTTCGCATCAGAGCGGCCCCACCTGAAACAAACGGAGCGCTGAACGACGTTCCCCAACCCGCCGCGTACGTGCTGAACGGGTAGGTGGTGACAATCGCCTCGCCGGGAGCGGCCACCCAGACGATGGGGTTTCCATAATTGGAAAAAATCGAGCGGGTATCCAGGTCGCTGGTCGACGCGACCCCCATGACATCGATTTGCAGTGCCGCTGGATAAACATAGTTTGGCGGGGCTGGGCTGCCGTCGTTCCCTGCCGAGGCCACGCAGATCACGTTATATTGGTTTGCGTAGTCGAGGGCGTTTTTCAGCTCCGTCGAATTCGTCGCAGTGTCGAAGCTCATGTTGATCAAATGTCGGATAGGAATCCAGTGCCATCCGAATGAAAGGCCTTCAGGGGCAAGAGTTGCGCCTTTGGCGCTACCAGGTGAATCACGCCCATCACCATCGTCCCATGTCCGAATGCGGCGTATTGCAAATTCCCGTCAAGAATCGCGGCTGAAGACTGATCCAGAATCGCTGCACTCGACTGATTCACGACGGCCGGTTGACAGTTGGGACAGGGCGGGGGTGCGGGCGAAGCAAAATCTGGCATTTCCGAGCCGCCTGCCTGGTTGCGCGTAAAGTCGTAGCCTGGCAGAAGAGCGCTTTGCAGCGCGGGATGGCCAGGATCCACTCCGGTGTCAATGTCCGCGACAATGCCTTTCCCCGCAACGTCGAAGGTATTCTGCGCGTCCTGGACACGCACAATTGTAGAGGCTGGTTGGTTGGCGTAGCCGTTCCACACCTTAGTGCCGAATTGATTGACCGGCGCATTGTCCGTTAGTCCGGGTGGTGGGGTGGTCACGACATTAAGTCCACCCACTATGCTGATTACCTGGTCCAGTTCAGCATCCACGATTCCCGGCGTGATGAGGAGCAGGTTCAGAAAGATCGTGGGATCGACGGTACTGGGTGTCGTTAACAGGAAAACCTGATTCAACGTTCCGTCGAGGGCGCCCACCACGGTACAGGTTTGCAAAACACAAAATTGCGTCAGGGCGGTAGACCCCAGGGTGGACCTTACAATAAACCGGCTATCCGCCGTCGCAGGCATGGTCCACAGGAGGGCCAATAACGTCCCAGCAAGCCACATTCGACATTTCACGGCTCGGTACTCCTTCTTGTTCTTGCGTTACAGTTCTTGCGGCCTTAGCCTAGTATGCGCAGCAAATCCCGCTTCAGCTTCTTTCAAGTCCCCTCGCGAGAACCGCCCTTATGAGCGACATTTGGCAGTGCCTTCACTGGTGCGCCTGGTGGCCGTTTGCTATCAACAACTTCCAGGCAACGCCAAGCCCCAGTCACGCAAATGGATGAAGGCGCTCCCATGTTTGCCGCGATACTTCCAATTAATTAGGGTGAAAATGGGAAGAAAGGAAGAGGGGGAACAATGGAAATCTGATTAGGGTAAACACCTGGTTCTAGATGGCAAAGGCCAGAGAATGCAATGGCAACAGTTATAATCAGCTTGAAAAACCTTCAGAAAATATGGCATGAATCCTTGTTTGTTCCGTGTCCAGAGGACCGGGTCTAAGAAGAATGCTTCCGTCAAGGCGTAGGTTGGTTGGGCAACTGGACATTTACTGGAACTAGGGTCTTTACCTGAGGCTAATTGCAGTAGTTTACTTGATTGAGGGAGCGGGTTCCAAATGGTAGTACCTACTTACGTTTCTGTGCATTGAGGCCGGCGGATTGGTCTGGAGCCGGGCCGTTCGTACCAAGGAGAAGATTCTCATGGCGAAACGAGATGTTGGGACGATATCCGCCGATCTGAAGAGCACTGAGGAACCGTCAGAACTTCTACGAGAGCTAGTCGCTCACCTCCGGCAGAACCGAACTCAATTACGCGAGGAATGGGTGGTGCGTATCTCGGAGACGCGCCTGCTCACCGCAATGACGAAAGAAGAGATATTTGCGGAAGCGACGTCCGTGTACGACAGCTATGTTGAAGCCCTGGAAACCGAGGCCTTCGAAGCGCTGCAGGCGTACGCCCGAAATCTTTCCGAGCGCATCATTCCGCGGGGCGTTGAAACTCACGAAGTTGTCGGGATCGTGCTTCTCTTGCGCGACGTGCTGGCCCGTTCTCTCTTCGCGAAGTACCAGAACGATTTCAAGAAATTGAATCGCATCTTGGACGCCTACGAGCCCGCGGCAAACCGCATCGCGAACACCGTGGCCGTTGGCTTCGTGCAAGAGCGCGAACGCGTTATTCGCCAGCAGCAAGAAGCGATCCGCGAACTCTCCACTCCCGTGTTGCAGGTTCGCGAGCGGCTGCTGATTCTTCCCATCATCGGCGTGATCGACCCGCAGCGCGCGCGCCAATTAACGGAACAGCTCCTTCGCGGAATTCGCACCAACCGGGCGAAAGTCGTAGTGATCGATATCACGGGTGTGGCGGCCATGGACGTCACGGTGGCGAACCACCTGGTGCAAACTGTCGAAGCGTCGCGGCTTCTCGGAGCAACCGTCATCGTCACGGGACTCTCACCAGAGATTGCACAGACGCTCGTGACGATCGGTGTCGACCTTGGCAAGATGAATACCGTGGGCGACTTGCAGGGCGGTATCGAGCAGGCGGAAAGACTTTTGGGATACAAAGTCGCGACTTTGGCGGAGCAAAGTTTGACGTAGAGGGGAAAAAGCGAAGTGGAAGTCCCGATTCTCAAACAGGGCGCGGTCCTCATCGCGACCTTTCAGGCTGCCCTATCGGACGCCGACCTCAACCAACTGCGCATGGGATTGGTGCAGCAAGTTGTTAAGTTTCGCTCCCGTGCGGTTATCGTTGATGTGACCGCCATGGACGTAATGGACTCATTCGCATCACGAACGTTACGCGAGATCGCGCACATGATTCGGCTACGTGGCGCGGAGACGGTCATCGTGGGAATTCAGCCCGAAGTGGCTTTTGCAATGGTGCAGTTAGGCTTGACGCTGGAAGGTGTCGCGACCGCGTTAGACTTGGAAGAAGGTCTGGCGTACTTGAACGAAAAGTTCAAGTCTGCGAATTGAGAGCGAGCCACAGTGCCGGTTGGGAAAATTCAAGTGGCAATCAACTCCGACCAGGATATCGTATCAGCCCGCCAGAGAGGCCGGGCGATGGCGAACGAATTGGGATTTTCCTCCGGCGACGCCACACTCATCGCAACGGCAATTTCTGAGTTGGCGCGCAACATCGTGGCCTATGCCAGCAGAGGACGGATTACTCTCAACGTCATTAATGGCATGAACCGCCAGGGCATTTCAGTGACTGCAAGCGATGATGGCCCTGGGATCCCGGACATTCCACAAGCGTTGCGAGACGGCTTCTCCACTTCCGGGAGTCTTGGGCTCGGGCTGCCGGGGGTGCGACGTTTGGTGGACGAATTTGAAATCACCTCGCAACCTGGCCGGGGAACAACTGTGGTGGTGAAAAAATGGAGACAATAAAAGAGCCGATGGTGGAGTACGGCGTTGCCAAGTTCGCCCTTCCAGGGCATGGCCAGTCGGGCGATCACCATCTGCTGCGCTGTAACCGGAAGGGAGTGCTTGTTGCCGCCATCGATGGCATCGGCCACGGCGAAGAAGCGGCTGAGGCTGCGCAGGCGGCAGCCACTATTCTTACGGGCTGCGTCGACGAACCAATCATCTCTCTCGTGGAACAGTGTCACGAGAAACTGCGGTCAACTCGTGGAGTTGTTTTGAGTCTTGCATCCATTGACCCAGCGCACGGGATGATGACTTGGCTTGGAGTCGGGAATGTTCAAGGAGTGTTGATGCGAGCCGATGTCAATAATGGAAATCCTAAAGAAACGCTTCTCCTGCGCGCGGGTGTCATCGGTTCCCAATTGCCTTCCTTGCAGGCCACCGTGCTCCCGGTGGCAAATGGAGACACACTGTTTTTCGCGACGGATGGCGTTAATGGTGATTTTGCCGAGAACCTCTCGGTTCTGGGGAATCCGCAAAGAGCCGCGGACAGGATTCTCGAGCGATACCGGACCGGGAATGACGACGCGCTCGTATTAGTCGCACGATTGACGGGAATTCAACCATGAAGATGGCCGCCGGACACAAGCCGAAGGCACAAGTAAGTTTTGAGGAAGAATACGTCTTTTTCTTGCGCGAATACGCCGCTGGCAGGGGCGAGGACGTGCTCCGCAGTGCATATGAGCTGGGGCGCCGAGCTCTCACTGAAGGGAAGAGTCTTGTGGAGATCGCCTCCCTGCACCATCAAGCTCTGCAAGGATTGATTCGGGAGGAAAAAGACGAGAAAAGCCGCGACGATTTGCTCCGAACGAGCAGCGACTTCCTTGCGGAATGCCTGTCGCCTTACGAGATGGCGCACCGGGGATTTCAGGATGCGGTGAAAGCCCTGCGACAACTCAACGAAACCCTGGAGGAAGAGATCAAACGGATAGCTTACGCCGTGCACGACGAGGCTGGACAGCTCCTGGTCGCCGTGCACCTTGCGCTCGCCGAAGTCGCCCGGGATTTGCCCAAGGCTCAGCAAGAGCAGGTCGGGAACATCGAGGGATTGCTGAACCAAGTGGAAAAACATTTGCGACGGTATTCGCACGAACTTCGGCCAACGATTTTGGATGATCTTGGCTGGATTGCCGCAATCCGCTTTCTAGCGGAAGGGATCTCGAAACGCGCCGATCTGCCAATCCATATCCAAGCGACTGTTTCCGGGCGGCTGCCCACCGCGGTAGAGACCGCACTCTATCGAACCGTGCAAGAAGGACTTACCAATGCGGTTAAGCATGCAAAGGCGAGCCATATCTGGATCCGCGCGTGGAAAGAAAAACTCGCACTGTGTTGTTCGATCCGGGACGACGGGGCAGGTTTTGACTCCCAACAGGTTCAAACTGAGCCGGGCCGCAAAGGGTTAGGGCTAGTTGCCATGCGGGAACGAGTGAGCGCGATTGGCGGAACTCTGCGCATCGAATCCTGCCGTGGCCAGGGGACTGAGCTTCTAATACGAGTTCCGTTGGAGGATGGCCGTGCCAATACGCATCGTGCTCGCTGATGACCATGTCCTGGTGCGCCAGGGCCTGAAGTCATTGTTAGAGAGAGAACAATTTCAAGTTGTTGCGGAAGCATCCGATGGACAGGAGGCTGTTCGCGCGTCGGAATCGCTTCACCCTGATATTGTGGTCATTGATATCAGCATGCCCTTACTGAATGGCATTGAGGCGGTTCGTGAACTGGGCCGTTCCTGCCCGAAAACGAAGGCCATCCTGTTAACGCAGCATGAAGAGGACCAATACATCCGAGAGGCACTCGAGGCCGGGGCGAAGGGATATGTCTTGAAGAACCAGGCAGCCAGCGACCTGGTTCATGCCATTCAGCAGGTCTCGCGAGGTCAGTTCTATCTAAGCCCGGGAATATCGCGCGCAGTGGTGGAGGCGTACCGCACCAAATCGGATAGCCCTGCCGACCCACTGACCGGGCGCGAGCGCCAGGTGCTGCAGTTGATTGCGGAAGGAAAATCCACCAAGGATGCTGCCTCCCTCCTAGGAATCAGCGTCAAAACGGCCGAATCTCACCGCATGAACCTCATGCAGAAGCTGGATATTCACGAGACGGCAAGTCTGGTGCGCTACGCGGTTCGCCGTGGGTTGGTACAGCCCTGAACGGGCGGTTCTGAAAACACCAATATGCTATCCGAACATTCCCTACGCCAGCTCTGCCGGTGATCGGGTCATTACCCGAGATAAAAGGAGGAAACTACCCGATTGCCCTGCCGTTGAGGGGTTTCTTAACCTGCTTGCAAGACGATGCCTACACGTGTCTTGCTCGCCGACGATCATGCCCTAATCCGCCAGGGACTAAAGACATTGTTAGAGACTCGAGGATTTCAGGTTGTCGGCGAAGCCTCGGATGGACAAGAAACACTCCGCGCGATAGAAAAGACACGACCTGACGTCGCCATCGTCGACATCAGCATGCCGGTCTTAAATGGTATCGATGCCGCTCGCGAATTGAAAAAATCATCGCCAAGGACCAAGGTCATCGTTCTTACGCAACATGATGAAGATCAGTATGTCACGGAGGCATTGCGCGCCGGAGTCAAAGGATATGTCCTGAAGAGCCAGGCAGCGCACGACCTCGTCCACGCCATCGAAGAAGTCTGTCGCGGATCCGTTTATCTTAGCCCGAACATATCCCGCGCGGTCGTTGATGCCTACCTATCCAGAACTTACGTCTCGACTGATCCCCTCTCAGGGCGCGAGCGTCAAGTTCTTCAGTTAGTTGGTGAAGGCAAGTCCACAAAGGACATCTCGCTACACCTGGGGATCAGTGTGAAAACTGCCGAATCACACAGAGCACGGCTCATGAAGAAGCTCGACATCCATGAAACAGCAAGCCTGGTTCGCTACGCCATCCGCCGTGGTTTGATCCAACCCTAGCTGCACGCCCAAATGGGTTTACCTGCCGGCGGTTCTCGGCCATTTCACTCAGCGAAAATGGGTTATTGACCCGATTGAAATCCTTTGGCGACCGGCTATGTTGCGACGAGAGGAGCGGGCCGCCTCCGTGTACAAGGCACCCACCTCAGACACCCCGAGTACTGAACTGCGTTGACGCGGAGGCGGGCCCAAATCGCAGCGGAGCACCGTCCATAGATTGAAGGTGAACGCAGATGCCAATGGGATCAAATAGATTGAGATTTAACAGTTGCCCACCAAAGCGGCAGGACAGAGTGGAATCTGAAAACAATCCGTCTGATGTCGCGATCCTGAACATGGCGGTGGATTCTCAATCGATGTTTCGTCGCAAGGCCCCGGGCTTGTCGGCAATCAGAGAAAATAGAGCTATTGATGACGTTTTCCGAGCTCTCCTTTCGGAGGCAAATCGCGAACTCGCCAGTCTGTTGCGAGACGTTCGGGCGGAATCTTGCGGCACGTCGTCCGGTGACACCCGGAGTCACCCGGTCAGTGAGTTGCTAATGCGCGCGGTCCGTTGCGCCGCGAAACAATACATGTTGCAGGCAGAACTGGGGAATATTGCAATCACCGACGAACTCACCGGCTTGTATAACCGTCGCGGTTTTATGGCCCTGGCAGAACGTCAATTAAAGCTTGCGCGCCGATCCGGCCGGGGGATGTTGCTCTTTGCGATGGATGTGGACGGCTTGAAGCAGATTAACGATAAGTTCGGCCATTCCGAAGGCGATCGTGCGTTGAAGCGCACGGCCGAGATCCTGGAGGAGACATTTCGGGATTCAGATGTTGTCGCCCGCCTGGGAGGAGATGAATTCGCCGTTCTTGCGATCGAGGCAACCGATCACAGCGAGGACACCATCAAGACTCGGCTTTTCGAGTGTTTGAAAGCAATCAATGCCGAACAGTCTGGCTACGAAATTTCTCTTAGTCTGGGCGTTGCGCGCTTTGATCCCGGCAGCCAAAAATCAATTCGAGAATTCATGATGAAGGCCGATCAAGCCATGTACGAGCAGAAGCGCCGCCTGTCGGGGTCACTCCTCGAGTCGAAGACCCTTACTCCAAGTCAGTAGCCGCTATGGATCCTAGAGAACTATCGTCGCTCAACCTCGCTCCAACTTCTCGGCAGCGTCCAGCCCAGTGTCAGCTAACTAAAAGCAGCTTGGAAGGTCATTCTACATATGGCTACGAGGTCAGGACGACTTGAAAAACGGGTTCGGCTGGCTGTTCCCGTAGAGATATCCAGCCCTCAGAGCCCGTCAGCGGCAGAGCGGACGATTAGTGAAAATTTCTGCTCGCTGGGAATACGAGTCCTGACCCAACAAACCAAGGATTTGAATGAACGACTGTGGGTTAGGTTGCCCGACAGGAATCTGCGAACGCTCGCTCGCGTTGTCTATTGCCATCGGCTGCCTGATGGACGCTTTGGTGTCGGATTGCATTTCCAGGGAGGAACTGTCGAGTCGTCAAGAGAGTGATTGCTTGGGCTAGCCAAAGCCGTTGAGATCTTTGCAAGCACAGCACGTTTGTTTCGCCAACCCAACAATTAAACTCATGAGTTGAGTCCCTTGGCCATCCTAATGCTCCGGCAAAACTAATCGCTGCACTGTTGGATGACACTCGATAGCTGCGGATACCGAGTCAGTGGAAGAAACACCCCGCCGAACGCGCTTGAGGTGCTCGCGTTCAGCGAGGAGCCAGTGCTAGAGCAAATGAGACTACTGCTCGAAGATCAAGACTGCCGGATTCGCATCGCTCAGCGAGAGCACTACAAACCTCGATGGAGAGACCACGTATACGATGGCGCTCCCTCCAATGCCTCCACTCATGGTCCCTCTTCCGTTAGTCGGAGATGAGGATAAAGAGTATGTAGCATTGACCGCCGCGCCCAAAGTTGGCCCGCTCGGGGCCCCGATGTCCTCGACGCCGGTAATATTGCCGGTCGGGATGGCACCGTCCGCCGTGAACTCGCCGGAGAAGATGGCAACGCCAAGCGCGGCAGACGTAGTCGTCGAGCCGGCGTACTTACCGCTCACTGAGCTATTGGTGAATGACCCCGCTGCCTGTGCATCGCCGAAACCGAACAAAACAGAGCTGTCCGGAACGATGAAGAACGCCTGATTAGAGCTGACCAGGTAAGCAGCAATGTAAGCCCCGCCGAGATGGAATGCGGTCCGGCCGTTGCTTGTAACGTCGTATGTCCCCGTCAGACCGGTTACTGAGCTGGACCCGCCACCGCAGTTCTGGTCATATGTGAGGTTGGCGATCCCGACGCCATTGGTCGAGAGCAGGCCGGCGATCACGTTCGGCGCCGCATTTGCTCCCCCAGGGCAGATCGTGCGTCCTGTAAGGTACATCACCGTGTTTCCATTCAGCGAAGTGCTGGAGAATCCAACCAGGGGGGTCTGCTGCTGAAGGAGCATGCCATTTAGCAGCGGGGTCAAAGGCGAGACAATATCCGTTTCCATCGCAAACAACTTTCCGGCATTAACGACATAAAAGACAAAGTCAAGATTCTGTGGAGCTCCGCCGAGCAAAGGAGGTAGGTTAATTATTCCCCGCCCGGTCGACGTGTCGGTCATCATGTAACTCGCGGCGAACACATTTAAGGTCGTGAATGTCCCTGATTGGTTGACGTCCGCAGCTCCGTTGCTGAGCATTCCTGATCCGTTCGCAGTGAAGCGGCCCGCAACGGCCGTACGATTGTTCGAGCCGTCAAAGCCGGAGACGCCAAACGCATAATCACCCATTATTTTGGCTGTGCTATATGCAGTGGTGTCAGCCCTTTCCATGGTGCCCGAACCGATTGTTCCGTGCCCTCCCGCAGCATCGACCTCGACGAACTTGGCGTTGCCATTGGCCATCATTGCGAAGGCAAGCGTGCCTCCGCCCGGAATATTTAAGGCCATCAGTCCCCTTTGGTCAGCACCGATCTGATAGGTGCCGGTGAAGCTTTGACCAATGAGCTTCTCCTGCGGACCTGCGCCGTTGGTGTCCAGTTCGCCGTTGGTTAGATTTCCGGCGCCATCCGCAGTGAACCTGCCGACAGCGGCAAAAGGAGTCGACGCACCGCTACCTCCGGTGGTCATGCCGTCGAAGCTAAACGCGTAGTCGCCATTCATCTCGGCATTGTTCACTCCGGGAGCAGTCTGGGCCCGCAGCGTCGAAGCAAGGAACAATATCAAACACATGGCCCACAGAACATTCAGCTTCCTCATTTTCCTCTCCTTGTTGGCTGGGCGGCGGGATGGGATTGGGTTTCGTTGTGAACTATCAATACTCCATCACCGCTAGCTACCTGCGTCTAAGCCAATGCTGTACCGTCGGGACCAGGACACTGTCGGTGAACTCAACCACGCTTCCTGCTCTTGTCCACATCGAGACGGTTCACAGCCTTCGTACTTATGACTTATTGGCGACTGGTGATCAATCGGGTGGAAACCCGAAAACTAGAAGAGGGAAACGCCTAAAAAGTGGGTAGATACTGACCGGATTAATAGGAAAGGTGAAGCCGGGGAATACCGTTCAGCGTGAGGCCGGAGAAATTTTAGTCTCTTTGTGGGTCAACTCGCGAAGGATGGCGGCGATTTTTTCAAATTCTGAAGACTTATCAAGGAAGAAATTCGCCCCAGCACTCAAGCATTCCTTGCGATACTCGGAATTCGGGTAGTTCGTGCAAATCAAAACTAGGAGATACGGATGGTCCACGCGAATCGCACGGAGAACATCGAGACCGTTTCCTCCAGGCATCTGCAAGTCAAGAATGACGGCATCAGGATTTGTTTTCTGTATGCTGCGAATGGCTTCCGGCACATCGCCGGCTTGTCCTACAAGCTGCGCTCCGGGTACTTCCTCCAGCAGGTCCGCCAGACGTTCCACGACTGCACTAGAATCATCGGCGATAAAGACTCGCATCCGGGCGCTCCTCGGGAACGAACCTCTTGCTTGCTTGGTACAGAGAATGACAGAACGATGTAGAAATACATCAGGTTGAAACCTTAATCTCGTGTAAGACAAAATGAAGTGCCCGTGACAGCGGGCGTCCCACGCACTGGGTTATGGGTTCAACGCCATCGAAAATAGAAACGCCCTCTGGCCCTCAAGCTGGGACTCTGCTCGGCGCTAGTCCACGAGTTGAGTTTGAAGAGCGTAGCGAATCAGTTCAGCGTTTGTTTTCATACCGGTCTTCTCCAGGACCCGCGCGCGATATGTGCTCACTGTCTTGACGCTGAGGGAAAGGTTCTCGGCAATGTCCTTGACGGCCTTCCCTGAGGCGATCATCCGCAATACCTGAAACTCGCGGTTCGACAAGAGTTCGTGGAGAGGTGTATCGGCTCCCTGCCTCAGATCCACAGCCAACTTCTCGGCCAGAGTGGCGCTTACATACCTTCCGCCTGCGACTATTTTCTTGACAGCCTCTTTCAGCTCTTCTGTCACGCTGTCTTTGGTCAAGTAACCGGCGGCGCCGGCTACGAGCGCCCGCCGCGCAAATTGCTGCTCGGGGTGCATGCTGAGAAGAAGAATCGGTAATTTGGGTCGCAAACGCTTTAAATCATCCAGGATGTCTAGCCCGCTCTTTCCAGGCATGCTGATATCCAGAATGACGAGATCCCAGTCTTGACGGCGCACATGCTCAAGCGTTTCCTGGGCCGTTTTTGCTTCCCCAAAAGTTACTCTGGAGAATGCTTCCGCCAGAGTCTCTCTTAGTCCCCGGCGAAATACAGCATGGTCATCAGCTATCAAAACCTTCACTGCGAATCTTTCCTCCCGTAACCGCGCGGGACGGGAATCGTCAGCGTCAGGGTTGTTCCCACGCCAGGCACGCCTTCAATTGTGAGCTCTCCATTGAGCAATAGAGCGCGCTCTTGCATACCCACAAGGCCCAAGGACTTCCGCGCTTTAGCTTCTTCGGGATCAAAGCCCCTCCCATTATCAACAACTTGAAAAATGACTCGATCGTTTTTTTCCACCAAGCGTGCCTCGACGCGCATGGCTTGAGCGTGGCGGGCCACATTGGTCAGTGACTCCTGAAAAATGCGGAAGATGGCAGTGGACCTATCCGCGTCGAGCGAGAGCCGTTCCTGCGGCAATGTTACGCTGCACTTAATCCCGGTTCGGCTCTCGAACTCCTGAGCCTGTGATTCAAGTGCAGCTTGCAAACCAAGATCATCCAGCGTTCTTGGCCGGAGCTCCGAGGCTATCCTGCGTAAGGTGCCAATCATGTTGTCTGCCAATTGAATGGCTGAATAGACTTTGGCGTGAAGCTGGCTTTGCCTCTTTGTTAGTCTCCTGCCGATCAGCGCAAGATCCATCTTGATTGCTGTGCAAGCCTGTCCAAGTTCATCGTGGATCTCGCGCGAGATGGAAGTGCGCTCCTCTTCCCGCACACTCTGGAGACGAGCCGCAAGAGCGCGCAGTTGAGCGAGTGAAGCTTTGAGTTGTTCCTCAGCGCGTTGACGCTCCGCGATCTCCGTTCGCAATTCCTGGTTGACGCGGGTGAGGACGGCCGTTCGTTGTTCGACGCGAAGCTCCAAGAGTTCTTTGGCCTTAGTCAGGGCCTCCTCTTTCTCACGCCTTTCGGTCGTGTCCTGGGTGAGCTTGGCGAACCCAAGGAGATTCCCCTCCATATCGCGCAAGGCAGTGATGACTACGTTGGCCCAAAAGCGTGACCCGTCTTTGCGGACTCGCCAGCCCTCGTCTACGCTCTGTCCATGCCGGGCCGCCGTGGCCAGAAAACTCTGGGGCTTGTCATTGATCAAGTCTTCTTGGGGGTAGAAGACGGAGAAATGCTTTCCGATGATGTCTTTCGAAGGATACCCCTTCAAACGCTCGGCGCCGGCATTCCAACTGACCACGTGGCCCATCGGATCCAGCTGGAAGATGGCGTATTCCTGAACTCCTTGAACGAGCTGGCGCGAGCGCTCCTCGCTATCCCGGAGGATTCGTTCCGCAAGCTTACGATCTGTAACGTCTTCAAATGCTACTCCCAGGAAATTACTGGAAAGTGGAAAGACTCGCACAGAATAAACGCCATCCCTTACGCGCTCGTCACCATACGAAATCTCTCCCAAATTCAGTGCTTGCCCTGAGCGCAGGGCCGTAAGGCATTGGCCCGGGATTGGCGTCTCCAGAAGCTTGGGGAAATCAGCCAAAGTTCTGCCGATGAGCACTTGAATTGTCGACCCGGCAATTTCTGCGGCGGCGCGGTTGGCATCAACGATTCTGAACGTTCTGGCGTCCGAAGGATCTTCCAGGAGGAGGAGGACTACTCCGACTGGAAGCTCCCTCAGAAATTCGGGATATAAACCGAGGATGGTTTGGTCTTGCAGTGAAATCGCAGAATTTGCTTCCTGAGCTTCTGGCACGGCAATCCTGCGAGCCTTCATAAGGACCCTCTCGGGAGGATTTGCGTGGCCGGGCATTCGGACTGAAAACGGTCCGTTGTATATTCAGTTCTTCAAATCAATTTCGGCAGCTTTCGCCTGAAAATGACCGAGATGCTGCGAATTGGGACAGGTCAACCTGTCCGAGTGTAAGACTATACGAGACTGTCTCGGAACAAAAGGTCTGACACAAAAATCATTTCCCTGCCGACAGATTCAGAAACGCGGGTGATTTAACCTCTCCCCTGTGAGAGCAAGTTAGGAAGAGTATGGGAATCTCGGCGCGGGCATGCACGCCTCGAGCTGCTCAGTAATCTTTAGGCTCAGAAACCTGTCCTTCCAGATTGCCGCTGGTCCCACCCAGCCCCCCAGCCCTATCGAGACGGCGGCCTCGAGAAGCAAGCGACAAACAATTAGGGGATATTCTGTTGAAAACTAGAAGATTTTCTCATTTTATTTGTGACGCCTTTTTCCGTGGCCCAATCGGGATGCCGAACGGTCGTCTGCAGCCGAGTTCCACGGATGCATTGCCGGCGTTCACCGGCACAAACCTAAGCAACGCCAAGGCGCATCGTCTCACACTTCTCTTGCTGGCTCTTCTACTTGCAATTCTGAATCTCGGATGCTCTGGAATTGTCGAGGCCAACCCGGCAAGTAATGGCCACCCTTCCATTATTACTCAGCCGGCAGGCCAAACGGTCACGGCAGGTCAGGCAGCTACATTCACTGTGGCTGCTACGGGGCGTGGCACGCTGAACTATCAATGGCGGAAAAACGGCACGGCGATCAGTGGCGCGACTTCCTCCAATTACACTACCGCGGCGACAACCAGCTCTGACAGCGGGGCACAGTTCACGGTGCTGGTAAGCAACACAATGGGTGGTGTGACCAGCAACGCGGCCACGCTCACGGTGAATTCGACCACGGTACCTCCTTCGATAACGACTCAGCCCACAAGCCAGACCGTTATAGCTGGTCAGACAGCCTCTTTCAGCGTGGCCGCCACAGGCACTGCCACGCTGAGTTACCAGTGGCAGAAAAACGGTGCCGCGATCAGTGGTGCGACTTCGTCCAGCTATACGACGCCAGCCACGACCAGTTCCGATAATGGGGCGCAGTTCACGGCGGCAGTCAGCAACGCGGCCGGAAGTGTGACCAGTGACGTTGCCACACTCACGGTGAATGCGGCTCCCGTCGCTCCTGCTATTACCACCCAGCCGACAAGCCAAACGGTTACAGCAGGTCAGCCAGCCTCCTTCAGCGTGGTTGCAACGGGTACCGCCCCGCTGAGCTATCAATGGCAAAAGAACGGTGCGAACGTCACAGGGGCAACGGCGGCGAGCTACACGACCCCGGCAACGACAATCTCAGATAGCGGATCGACGTTCCGAGTCGTTGTGAATAACGCAACAGGAACGATAACGAGCGTCGCGGTAACGCTGACCGTCAATGCGGCTCCGGTCGCTCCTTCCATCACAACACAGCCCACGAGCCAGACAGTCACAGCGGGCCAGACTGCCTCCTTCAGCGTGGCCGCAACGGGCACCGCCCCGCTGAGCTATCAGTGGCAGAAAAACGGCGTGGCGATCAGTGCCGCGACTTCGTCCAGCTATACCACGCCCGCGACAACCAGTTCCGACAACGGGGCGCAGTTCACGGTAGTGGTCAGTAACACGGCCGGAAGTGTGACCAGTAACGTTGCCACACTCACGGTGAACGCTGCTCCTGTGGCTCCTGCCATCACAACACAGCCGACAAACCAAACCGTCACCGCGGGTCAGACCGCTTCATTTAGCGCAGTTGCAACGGGTACCTCACCGCTGAGCTACCAGTGGCGGAAGAATGGAACCGCCATCAGCGGCGCGACCTCTTCCACCTACACGACGCCAGCCGCAACCACTTCCGATAACGGGGCACAGTTCACGGTAGTGGTCAGTAACACGGCCGGAAGTGTGACCAGTAACGTTGCCACACTCACGGTGAACGCTGCTCCTGTGGCTCCTGCCATCACAACACAGCCGAC
>WNGM01002085.1_pt1 | contig 17693 bp, 12 predicted proteins | sample 5400571 | NCBI WGS metagenome assembly WNGM01 (sample SAMN13153378, study PRJNA577476) | soil metagenome | isolation source: 100 cm soil or saprolite under Garry oak tree replicate 2 | place: USA:California | collected 2016-06-15 | reverse complement strand
TGCTGCTGCGTCACGACGATCTCCTGCGCCATCCGCCGCAGCTGCTCATTCTTGCCGTAACGGAGCTCGGCTGTCGCCATGGCGATGGCGCTCTCGTGATGCGGGATCATCATGGCGACGAAATCACGGTCCACATCACCGGAGGGCCGGATTGCCATGGCCTTCATCATCTGCTCCATTGCGGCACCGCTGGCGGCGATGAACGGCTCGTCCGCAGCGCCGCCAGTCCGTCGCACTGCGGAATCGCCCGCCGCGCGCGTGCAACCCACGACGGCCGCGGCGAGACTGAGGGCCAAGAGCGCGGCCAGGGAGGGCCGCGCGGCCCGCTTCGGCAGAGTGAATCCCCGCTCGAGTCCATTGGTGCAAGTCGCGCTCATCGTGCGCTCACCACGCGCACGCGCGCTCCGTCCTGCAGGTCGGTGGGCGGGTTGATCACGATGTGCACGCCCTGGGCAAGCCCCCCTGTCACCTCCACCCAGCTCCCGAGATCGCGACCGATGGTCACCGTCTGGTACCGCACCGTCGAATCGGGAGCCACCGTCACGACCTGCGGCGGGCCGTCACGGATCACGAGCGCGGTGGCGGGGACGCGCAGTGGCGGCGTGCCCGCGCCGAGTGCAAGCTGCACCTGGGCGTACATCCCGGGCAGGAACACACCCTTTGGATTCGCCACCCGCACCTCCGTGAGCAGGGTACGGGAGGTGGCGTCGAGCGATCCGGCGGTGCGGGCCACGCGCCCGCGCAGCGTGTCGCCCGGAAGCGCGGGGACCGTGACGACCGCGGGTTTCCCGACCGCGACCGCCGCGGCGTAGTCTTCGGGCACGGTCACATACACGCTGAGCGTGTCGGTCTGCGCGATCGTGAACAGACTCCCCGGCGCGCTCCCGCTTCCCGCCGGCAACGTCGCGCTCACGCCGCCCGCCGGTCCCACCAGGGCCCCGGCGTCCACGTTGCGCGCCGTGATCACGCCGGCGAACGGCGCCACCACGCGCTCGTATGCCTGCAGCTGCAGCAGCCGCTCCAGGTTGGCCTCGGCGCTGTTCGAGTTGGCCACCGCCTCGTTGAAGGCGGCCTGCATCTGGTCGACCTCTTGGGCCGTCACCGCACTGTCGACGGCGAGCGCCTGCCAGCGCACCAGGTTCGCCTGAGCGAGCTCCTGTGCAGCGCGCGTTTGCGCGACCACCCCCCGCGCCTGCACCACCTGCTGATCGAGGTCGGGGGCATCGATGTCGGCGAGGAGCTGCCCGGCGCGCACGCGGCTGCCGATATCAACAAGTCGCCGGCGCACGTAACCGGAAGTCCGTGCGTAGATGGCGGCGGTCTGCACGGCGGTGAGAGCGCCCGGGAGACTGACGCTCGACGGGCTCGTGTCGTGCGTTACCGTCGTCACGCTCACGCTGGGCACGCTGACACCGACGGCCGCGGCGGCAGCGGTGAGCCGGTGGTGCTGCGCCACGCGCGGCGCGATGCCCGTCAGCAGGATGACTGCCAACACGCCTCCTCCGATCCCGCCACCGAGCCATCTGATCCCCCGGCGTCGCGGTGGGGCCAGGGCGGGGCGGTGATTGCCCTTCCTGGCGTGGAGCCGTTCCTCGATCTGCGGTGCGGCGCTCATGCGTGTCCCTCCCAATCGGTGGTGTGGGCGGTGCGACGCGCAGGATGCTGTACAGCACCGGCACGACCACCAGGGTGAAGCACGTGGCGACGAGCAGCCCGCCGATCACGGCGCGGCCGAGCGGGGCGTTCTGCTCGCCCCCTTCGCCCAGGCCCAGCGCCATCGGCAGCATGCCGATGATCATGGCGAGCGCCGTCATGCAGACCGGCCGCAGCCGGCCGAAGCCGGCATTGAGCGCCGCCTCGAGCGCAGACCGACCTTCGCGCCGCTCGTCATCCGCGAACGTGATGAGCAGTACGCTGTTCGCGGTGGCGACGCCGAGCGCCATGATGGTGCCTATCAGCGACGGCACGTTGAACGTGGTTTGGGTAGTGAAGAGCATCCACACGACCCCCGCGAGCGCCCCCGGCAGCCCCGCGACGATCACCAACGGATCGGGCCAGGACTGGAAGTTGATCACGAGCAAGAGGTACACGAGCACCATGGCGAAGAGCACCCCTAACCCGAGCCCCAGGAACGACGACCGCATGCTCGCCACCTGGCCGCGCAACACGATGCTCGTCCCTTTGGGGAGCGACGGCCGCATCTGGGCGATGACCCGGTCGACGTCCGCGGCGACGCCGCCGAGATCGCGCTGGTCCGGGGCCGCGTACACGTCGGCGACCGGCAGCAGGTTGTAGTGGTTCACCACGGCGAGCGAGGTCTGGCGTCGCGCCGTCACCAGGTTACCGAACAGCTGCGGCGTCGCGAGCCCGGGCGCCGTCACGGGGGTGTTGGTCATCCCCTCGAACGAGGTGATCTTGTCCGATGGCGTCATGACCTGCACGGTGTAGCTGATCCCGCTCTGCGGGTTGAGCCAGAAGTTCGGCGCCGTCTGCGCGCTCGAGCTGAGCGAGACGAGGAGATTGCTCGCCACCTGGCGCTGCGTGAGCCCCATCTGCTGCGCCAGGGTGCGGTCCACCGAGAACAACAGGTCCGGGTAGTTCGCCACCTGCTGCACCCGGACGCCGACCGCGCCGGGGATGCGCCGGATCTGTTCCGCGAGACGGGTGGCGGTCTGGTAGTCGGCCATCTTGTTCGGCCCGACGACCTGGACGTCGAGCGGGGCCGGCAGCCCGAGATTGAGCACCTGGTTCACGATGTCCGCCGGCACGGCGAAGAAGGTCACGCCGGGGAACTCGTTCGGGAGCGTCGCGCGCAGGCGCCGCACGTAATCCCACGTCGAGCCGCTCCGGTTCGGCCCGAGCTGGACGAGCACATCGGCGTCCGCCGCGTTCAGCGTGGCGCTGGCGCTGGTCGCCAGGTTGATCGCGTTGCGGTTGATGCCGACGTTGCTGAGCACCAGGCTCAGCTCCGCCGGCGGGATCACGCGCCGGATGGCGCGCTCCACGCCGGCGACGATGAGCTCCGTCTGCTCGACCCGCGTCCCGGCGGGCGCCCGCACGTGGAGCTGGAAGGCGCCGGCGTCCGTCGTCGGGAAGAAGTCCTCGCCGACGAACGGAACCAGCGCCAGGGCAAGGGCGACGACGCCGGCGGCCGCGCCGAGCACCAGCCGCCGATGCTCGAGGGCCCAGGCGAGCAGGTCCCGGTAGCCTCCCCGGAAGCGCTCGAACAGCCCCTCGAACCGCGCGCTCACCCGCTCGATCACGCCCAGCGCCGCCTTTCGGCCCGCGGCGAGACCGTGCGCGTCGGCGGCCAGGAGATAGTGGGCCATCGTGGGCACGATGGTCCGCGACAGGACGTACGAGGCGAGCACGGCGAACACGACCGCCATCGCGAGCGGCCGGAACAGCGCGGCCGCGGGACCGCTCAAGAAGAACATCGGCACGAACACGATCGAGATGGAAATCGTGGAGACGAATGCCGGGGTCGCGATCTGCGCCGCCCCGTCCATGATCGCCTGCAAGATCTCCTTCCCCTCCTCCATGTTGCGGTTGATGTTCTCGATGGTGACCGTCGCGTCGTCCACCAGGATGCCCACCGCGAGCGCGAGCCCGCCCAGGGTCATCACGTTGAGCGTCTCTCCCAGCGCCGCGAGGCAGACGATCGAGCAGAGCACCGCGAGCGGAATCGAGGTCGCGATGATCAGCGTGCTGCGCCAGCTCCCCAGGAAGAGGAGGATCATGAGCGCCGTGAGGCAGGCGGCGATCAGCGCCTCGCGGATCACCCCGGAGATCGAGGCGCGGACGAAGAGCGACTGGTCCGCTAGGTACTGCACGTCGAGTCCCGGCGCCAGTGAGGGCTTGATCTGGGCGAGGAGCGCCTTCACTTGGTTGACCACCGCGAGGGTCGAGGCGTGGCCGGTCTTGAGCAGCGTGAGATACACGCCGTGCGCGCCGTTCTGGCGCACGATGTTGGTCTGCACGCCGGCACCGTCGCGGACATACGCGACGTCGCGGATGTAGACCATCGCCCCATTGACCTGCTTGATCGGCATGTCGTTCAGCTGCGACACGAAGTCCGGGCTCGAGTTGAGGCGCACGTTGTATTCGCGGGTCCCCAGCTTCGCCGACCCCGCCGGCAGGATGACGTTCTCCGCGTTGACGGCCGCACTCACGTCCGACGGCGAGAGCCCCTTCGCGTACAGCCGCGCCAGATCGAGGTCGACGTTGATCACCCGGGGCGCGCCCCCGTAGGGGTACGGGATGGACGCGCCTTGAGCCGACGCGAGCGGCGGGCGGACGACATTGAGCACATAGTCGTTGAGCTCGGCCGACGACATCGTGCTGCTCCCGACGCCGATCTGGAGGACCGGCACGTCGGTCGCGTTGAAGCGCAGGATGATCGGCGGCGTAGTCCCGGGCGGCAGGGTCCTGGTGTTGCTCTGGGACACGGCGGTGAGCTGGGCCACGCCGGTCGCCACGTCGGCGGTCGGCTGGAAGAAGACCTTGATCACCGCGACACCGGTTAACGATTGCGACTCGATGTGCTCGATGTCGTTGACGGTGACCGAGTAGGACCGCTCGACGATCGTGACGATCCGCTCCTCCATCTCCTCCGGCGACATGCCGTTGTATTGCCAGATCACCGTGGCGACCGGGAGCGGGATCGCGGGGAAGATGTCCACCGGGGTCGTCATGATCGCCACCAGCCCGGCGATGAGGACCAGGATGGCGCCGGTGATGAAGGTGTAGGGGCGCCGCAGCGCGACCCGGACGATCCACATCATGGCTGGTGCCTCATAGGTCCCGTCCGAGCAGCGCCTCGAGCGACGCGCGGGCGACCTGATAGGTGAACCGCGCGCTCACGAGATCGAGCTCGGCTTGAATGAGCGCCGTCTGGGAAGTGAGCACGTCGAGAATCGTCGCGATGCCGGCGCGATAGCGCGCCTGGATGACGCGCAGATCTTCGCCGGCGAGCCGCACCGCGTCTCGTGTCAGCGTGATGTCCTGCTCAGCGACGTGGAGGCTGCCGAGCAGCCGCTGTGCCTCCGCACGCACGAAGCGCTTCGTGTCCGCCGACGTCGCCGTGGCGACCTCGGCCGCGACCTTCGCCTGCGTGACGGATGCCTCGCGCACGAACCCGTTGAACAACGGGAACGACGTGGTGAGCGCGACGATCCACCCCGACCGCAGCGCTCCGGTGACGCGCCCGTCGTTCGACCAGTTGTAGCCGGCGCCGAGCGAGATGGTGGGGAGGTACTGAGTCTCGGAGGCGCGGACGGCCGCGGCGCCGGCGCTCGCCAGCGCTTGCGCGTTCACGACCGCCGGTGCGGCCGCCGGCGCCAACGTGAGGACGCCCGAATCGCCCAGCGCCAGCGGCGCGGGCTCGAGCGTGGTCGGGGGGTCCGCATCGACGGGCCCGTTCGCGCCCACCAGCCGGCCCAGGGCGGCGCTCGTCGTGCTGAGCGTATCGCGGGCGGCGAGCTGCTGGCGGCGGGCCGTCGACAGCGAGAGCTCGGCGAGCAGCACGTCCGCCCGCGTCGCGGTGCCGGCGGCGAGACGGTCCCGGGCGTACCCGAGGCCCAGCTCGGCCTGCGCCACGAATTCCGTGGCGACGCGCACCAGCTCGTGCGCGCGCAACACGTCGTAGTAGCCCTGCTTGGCGAACAGCATCGTCGCGTAGCGCTGCTGCACCAGCCCGGCGTCCGCAGCTTGGCTGATCGCCTCGGCTTGGTTGCGTTGCGCGCCGCGGCGGCCGCCCGTGAAGACGTCGACCGCGGCCGCGAGTCCAGCGCCGTACGCGTTCAGTGTGCTCCCTGGTGCGGTGCTCGACACCACCCCGGAGGTAGCCAGGGATTGATCGGTCCAGCCCGCGCTCGAATTGACGGCCACAGTCGGGAGGTACGCCCCGAGTGTCACGCGGCGGAGGGCGGCTGCATCGCGCACCGCGCCCTGCGCGCCGGCCACGCCCGGACTGTAGGCGAGCGTCCGCGCGACCACCATCTCGAGCGACAGCCGGGGCGCGAGCGCGGACGTGTCCGGCTCCTGGCTCCGACTGGTCGCGGGAAGGGTCGACCCCAAGACGAGGGCGAGAGCGAGCGCCTTCACGGCCGTACCGGCCCCGTTCCGGCACCGCTGCGCTCGATGGCGCCGGCAATCTCATCCAAGTCAGCGTCGGTCAGCGTGAGCGCCGCCGCGCCGATCCAGCCGTCCACCTGCGCGGGAGACCGCGCGCCCACGATCGCGCCGCTCACGCCAGGCCAGGCGAGCGTCCAGGCGACCGCCACCGCGGCGACGGTCGCGCCGTGCCGCTGCGCGATCGGTCGTAGCGCCTCGGCCAGCGCGAGATTACGGCGTAACCCCGCACCGGTGAAATCGGGAGAGCGGGAACGCCAGTCACCCGCATCCAACTGGGCGGCGCGTTGGGCGCTGAAGCTGCCCGTGAGGAGGCCCGACTGCATCGGACTGTACACGATGACCCCGGTGCCGTGCGCCGCGCACCACGGGAGTTCCGCGGCCGCCACCTCCCGGCGGATCGCGGAAAACGGCGGCTGCAACGTGTCCACGTGCCCGAGCCGCTCCGCCGCTTCGAGCTGCGTGACGTCGTGATTGGAGAGCCCGACGGCGCGGACCTTCCCTTCGTCCTTCAGCTGCAGCAGAGTGCCCCAGTAGTCTTCGAGCGGAGTGCCGTCCTCGGCGGGCCAGTGCATCTGGTACAGGTCGATGCGCTCGACGGCGAGCCGGCGGAGCGACGCCTCGACCTCGCGGCGGATGCTCAGGGGATCGCCTACGCGGCGCGGCGGCGCGGAGCGGTCGTGCTCGTCCCACACGAGACCCGCCTTGGTGAAGACGTAGGGCCGGTCGTCGGCCGGGATATCGCGCAGCGCGCGGGCGACGATCTCCTCGGAGTGGCCGAGGCCGTACACCGCCGCCGTATCGATCCAGTTGATGCCGCGCTCGACGGCGTGGCGGATGGCGGCGATCGAGTCGGCGTCGTCCTGGTTGCCCCAGGCGAAAGTCCAGCCGCCGCCGCCGATCGCCCACGCGCCGAAGCCGACGCGCGTGATCCGCATGCCCGTCGTGCCGAGCGGCGCCGTGGGAAGCGTGTCCGTGTCGTGAATCGTGTGCGTCATAGATGCCCTCCTCAGCGACGCCTTCTGCAGGCGTCTGTCGATCATGTCAGCGAGACCGTTCAGGTCCGACGGCTTGATGGACTGAAGTGCTTCCATCTCGAGCCGGCTCAGCTGGAGACCCTGCCGCAGCAGCCACACCAACACCCCCTGCGGGTTCTGCTCGAAGGCCTCGCGCAACTCCTCGTCGGTGAGGAGCTTGCCGATCAGGATCTCCACGCTCTGCTGCGTCATCGGTCCGCGGGCCTCACTGCGCCAGCGCGACCTTGTTGCCCGCGGCGGGGAACTTGTCCACGATCGCCGCGACGGTCTTCTTGAGCTCCTGCTCGTACTGCGCCTCGTCCTCCGAAACCGCGGCGACGCCCTGGCCACGCCACAGCAGGTCCTTGGTCTTGGGGTCGATCACATCGACGATCACGGTTCCCTCGGTGTATTGAGTCACCGTCGGACTCTGGATTCCCCAGTCCCCTCCCCAACCACGGCCCCAGCGGCGTCCCCAGCCGCTCCACCAGTGCGGCCGCCACGCATAACCGTAATCCCAATACGTGACGTCGAGCTTCTGGTTGGTGCTGGCGTAGTACGCGACGCAGAAGTCAGGGTTACTGTCGCTCGCGACGTAGCCGAGGCCCGCGAACTCCTGTGCCAGGTCGGCACGGAGCGCCCGGTTCGAGATCGAGTTCACGAGCATCGGGTCGTTGGTCGATGAGACGGCGCCCCCGATCTTCGGTTGGGGGGTCGGTAGCACACGGAACGTGTGCAGCCCGGTGACGCTCGCGTCCGGGCTCAGCGCCGTGCGCACGCTGATAGCGGGGGCGCAGGCCCCCAGCGCGAGCAGGGCAGCCGCCGTCAGAAACTGTGTGGTTCGCATCGTCTTCTCCTTGTGTGTGAAATCGTGGTCGCCGCGTGGCCTTTGCACCCGGCATGCCAGGTGCACGGCGCGGGCCGCGCGAGCGCCAAAGTCCCTGTGGGGTCGTGGGTTTGGTATTCCATGAGACGGACGGCGCGGCGCCGCGACGCTCGGGGTGTTGACGAACTCCAAGCACAAGTGCACACAAGTCGACAGCGCTCTAGCGTGCAGTGGCGCGGCGCATAGAATCTCTTTCGAGATGGCCGCTGGCCCGGATCAAGACACCTTAGGACCGCTGCTGAACGTCGTGGCGCAGAGCCTCGACGTCCGTGAAATCTTCGCCCGGATCTCCGCGCTGGCCCGCGAAACCGTCCCGCACGATCGGCTGATGTTCGGTCTGATCACGGCCGACGGTGAGCACTACCGCATCGTCGCTTCTTCCGAGGACTCGCAGGCGGCGCCCGCGGAGATTCCTTTGTCGGCGTTGTCGCAGCGGTTGCTCAAGGAGGACTTCGCGATCTTCCACCACGTGCGGACGCTGCCGGGGAAGACCTGGGGGTGCGCGGGCCAGATGCGCACGGCTTCCAGCGGCGCCGACGAGCCGTTCGAGTGGCACCCCAATTGGCCGTGGGCTCGGGGGTACGAGTCGTGGATCCGGCTCACCGTCCGCTTGCGAGGCGGCGTGCTGGGCTTTCTGAACGTTCTCTCCCGCGCGCCGGAGCAGTACGGCGAGGCCGACGTGCCGGCGGCACGCCGCATCGCGGACCTCGTGGCTCTCGCGTTCGCCCACGAGCGCTTGGCCGAGGAGGAGCGGTGGCGCGCCCAGGCGCAGGAGCGCGCCGTCAAGCTCGAAGCCCGCGTGGCCCGGCTCACGGCGGAGCTGGAAGGAGCGGAGGGCCACCGCGCCATCGGGACGTCGAAATCGTGGCGCGAGGTCTTGGCGCAAGCCGCGAAAGTGGCCCCTGCTGAGACAACGGTGCTCCTGACCGGGGAATCGGGAACGGGCAAGGAGGTCGTGGCGCACCTGATCCACCGCGGGTCGCGGCGCGCGGAGGGACCGTTCGTCGCGTTGAACTGCGCGGCGCTCCCCGAGGCGCTGCTCGAGTCAGAGCTGTTCGGCTACGAAAAAGGGGCCTTCACCGGGGCCGTAGCGGCGCGCGCGGGGCGGCTCGAGCAGGCCGCGGCCGGCACGCTGTTTCTCGACGAAGTGGGCGAGATGAGCCCGGCCGTGCAGGCGAAGTTCCTGCGGGTGCTCCAGGAGCGGGAGTTTCAGCGGCTCGGCGGCACGCGGATACTCAAGGCCGACGTGCGGGTCATCGCGGCGACGAACCGCGACCTGAAGCTGGCGCTGACGAGGGGAGCGTTTCGCGAGGATCTCTACTATCGGCTGCACGTGTTCGCGATTCACCTGCCGCCGCTGCGGGAGCGCCAGGAGGACATCCTGCCGCTGCTCGAGCATTTCCTGAACCAGTTGGGGCCGGTGGTCATCGGGCGGCCGGCGGCGGGGATCTCGCGGGAGGCGCGCGAGCAGTTCCTGGCTTATGGGTGGCCGGGGAACGTCCGCGAGCTGCGCAACGCGGTGGAGCGGGCGCTGATTCTGTGCGAGGGAGGCCTGATCAATCCCGAGCATCTGCCCTGGCACGCCGAGTCGGCGAGTAGCGCGCCCCTACCTGCACCGCACCTCTCCCCCCCTGTGGCCGCCGAACCTGTGGTCGGAGACTTTCCGGCTCACGGCGTCGACCTCGAGGCGATGGAGCGCACGCTCATCGAGGGCGCCCTCAAACAGGCCGGCCAGAACAAATCCAAGGCCGCCAAGCTGCTCGGCTTGAGCCGCGGCAAGCTCTACACCCGCATGGAGCGCTTTGGGCTCCCGTAGCTCTAGGGCGTCACCTCGATCGTCGCCATCATCCCCTTGTCCTCGTGCGACAGCAGGTGGCAGTGGTATACGAACCTGCCGACGATGACTGGGTCGGTGAACGGGATGATCACCTTGACCTCGCCGTGCACCGGCACGTTGACGATGTCCTGATAGCCGTCGAACCGTTGCGGCACGCCGTTCACCTCGCTCACCTGGAAGTGCGTCTGGTGGATGTGGAAGTCGTGCAGCTCGCCGGACTCGTTCCGGATGGTCCACTCTTCGATCGCGCCGAGCTTGACGCGGGTGTCGGTGCGGTTCGGGTCGAAGGTGCGGCCGTCGACGAAGAACGTGTCGCCGTCGGCCGATTCGGAGAACACGATCGTACGGCGATCCGTGATCCGGCGGCGTAGGTCGGCAACGGTGAGCAACCTCTTGGGAAGAGCGAGCGGGGGGACTGCCGCACCTTCCACCCGCACGGTCGCGAGCACCCCCCCTGGGTATTGGTTGCCCTGCGGCCCGGTGTCGAACCCAGCGGTCCGGAGCTGATAGGTCCCGGGGCCGGCCGCCTGCACCAGGACTTCCTCTCTCGCTCCCGGCTCGAGCAGCAGTTGCCGCTTCGGCACCAGCCGTGCGAGGCGGTGGCCGTCGCGCGCTACTTCGAAAAAGCGGTGTCCGTCGAGCGTGAGCAGGTAGTACAGGTCCGCTCCGACATTCCCGATGCGCCACAGCTGCGTCTCGCCGGGACGGAGCGTAATCGTGGGATCGAGCAGGCCGTTCACCGTGCGCATGACGTCGTCGCCGATCCCGCGATGCACGATTTGCCCACCCCCGATCTGCGCGTCCTTGAGCAGCAGCACGTGCTCGGGCACGTCGCGCAGCTCCGGAAACGGGTCGAGCAGGCCCTCGACGATCAGCGCCCCGGACATGCCGTTTCTCACCTGCTCATCGGAGCGGCCGTGAGGGTGCGGATGGTACCAGTACAGTCCCGGTGCGTGGGTGGCCGGGATGCGGATCTCGTAGTCCTGCGCGCGGCCGGGCGCGACGTGCAGGAACACGTTGTCGGAGTTGCCGAGCGGCGAGACCGCCAAGCCGTGCATGTGGAGGTTCGTGGTCTCGTCGAGCGCATTGACGAGCCGCAGCCGGACCACGTCGCCCGGCTGCACGCGGAGTGTCGGCGGCACGTAGCTCCCGTTGTACACCTCCGCGGTGACCCGCCGCCCCCCGACTTGCACGCGACCGCGCGCGGCGGTGAGCGTCAGCGCCAGCACGCCGTCGTGGCTCGCCACCACGGCCGGGTCGCGCAACGCCTCCGGCGGGGTCGACGCCCACAAGGACGCCAGCAGGACGGCTGCCCGCACCTTCATTGCGCCCGGGCGACGCCCGCCAACCGTTCCATCGCTCGGACGACCACCGAGAAATCTTCATCACTGTGCGCGGCCAGTTGCCGGGCCTGCTCCGCGGCGGCTACCTGCACGGCCGCGGCCGTCGCGGGCATCGGGACCGACAACTCCATGGCCGTCTCCAGGATCAACCCGAAGTCCTTGAACATCAGCCGCAGCGCGAACGCGGCGGGGTACTCGTCCTTGCGAGCGTTCTCGAGCTTGGACTTCTGACTGGGCGAGACCACCGCGGTTTCACCCAGGACCTCGAGGAACCGCTCGCGCGGCAGCCCGGCTTTCAGGCCGAGCGCGATAGCCTCGGCCAGCGCCTGGACGCCCAGCCCCAGCAGTGTGTTGACACACAGCTTCATCGTCGTGCCGGCGCCACTGGGCCCGAGATAGAACGTCTTACTGCCCAGCACGGCGAGGATGGGCTGGCACTTCTGGTACACGTCCTCCTCGCCCCCCACGAAGATCACGAGCTGTCCCTGCTCCGCCTGCACGGTGCTTCCCGAGACGGGAGCGTCGAGCACTGAGACGCCTTTGCTGCGAGCCGCCTCGTGCAGTCGGCGCGACGTGCGGGGGCTCACGGTGCTCATGTCGACAACAGTCGCGCTGGCGCGAGCGCCCGCCAGAACCCCATCGGGCCCGAACATCACCTGCTCCAGCGCGGCGTCGTTCGTGACGCTCAAGAACACCATGTCGACGCCGGCCGCGAGCTCGCTCGACGTCGCCGCCACCTTCGCGCCGCGTTGCTCCAAGGGCAGCGTACTCTCCCGGGTCCGGTCGTACACGACCACCTCGTGGTGGGCTGCGAGTAACCGGCCCGCCATGCGGCTGCCCATCGCTCCTACGCCAATACAGCCCACGCGCATCGTCTCACCCCAACCATTGTGGATTCTGGTACGTCCCATCGAAATGATGGGTCGTCTTGTACAGCTCGTATTTCCCATCGCGCCCGGCGTGCGCCGTCCGGTCGAGCAGCGCCGCCACGGCAGCCTCGCTCAGCGGGCGAAAACTGCGGGCCGCGTGCAGTGCCTGCTCGAGCACCGGGAGCGAGTCACAGCCCGTGATCACGACGCTCGTCGGCAGGTTCATGGCATAGTGGAGGCATTCGACGGCCGTCACCGTGCCGCTCACCAGGACGAACGGATCGCCCAGGGGCTTCATCCCCAGCACGCCGATGTCCTGCTCGACCAGCACGGGCACGACCTGCTTCTCGAAGCTGTCGTAATGGGCATCCATCACGTTCAGCGGCATCTGCACCGCATCGAACGTGAACCCGTTCGCCCGGGCCGTGTCGAGCATCCGCAGATGGATGGCGGGACTCTTGTGGCCGGTGAACCCGACGTAGCGGATCTTGCCGGCGCGCTGCGCCGCCACCACTGCTTCCAGCGCCCCGTCTGTCCCGAACACCCGCTCCGGATCCGTCATCCGGATCACCTCGTGGAATTGCATGAGGTCGATGCGGTCGGTCTCGAGCCGGCGCAGCGACTCATCGATCTGTTGTGCAGCCGTCTCCTTGCTGCGACCGTCGATCTTGGTCATGAGAAACACTTTGTCGCGATAGCCGTCGCGCAGCGCCTTTCCCATGCGGATCTCGCTCGCCCCGCCGTTGTAGTCCCAGCAGTTGTCGAGGAAGTTGACTCCGTTGTCGACGGCCGTGCGGACGATGCGGATAGTTTCCTGCTCGTCAGCTTGCCTGCCGAGATGGTAGCCGCCCACGCCGATCAGCGACACCATCTCTCGGGTGCGTCCAAGGCGACGGTACGGAATCCCGTCGCGCGAAGTCACGGTCGGCATGCGCACCGCTTTCGCATGCCGTGTGCCAGTCGGCAGGCAACACCGACCACGTAAGGCAAGTCGCAGCACCGCCGAGCGTTGGGCCGCACGACGGCGACACGTCCCGGCGCGGGGCCGGCGTTGGGGGTGCAGAAGTTCGATCAGAAGTGCGCGGGAGCCGACAGGCGAGTAGAATATGCTTGGAGATGCCTGCCGGCTCGACCGAAGAGACCTTCGGACTGCTGTTGAACGTCCTAGCACAGAGCCTCGATGTCCAAGAGGTCTTTGCCCGGATCTCCGCGCTGGCGCGCCAGACCGTCCCGCACGATTGCCTCCTGTTCGGGCTGGTTACGGAGGACGGCGAGCGCTACCGCGTCGTGGCCGTCTCCGAAGACGACCAACGGGCCGCACTCCTAGAGACTTCCTTCGCGCCGCCGTCGCCCAGGTTGGCCCAGGAAGACTTCGCAATCTTTCGCCACCTCCGGATGCTGCCGGGGAAGACCGCGGGGCTCGAGGGACGGGTGCGCACGGCTTCGAGCGGCGCCGACGAGCCGTTCCAGTGGCACCCCGGTCCGCCCTGGGTCCCAATGGGCTACCCGTCGTGGCTGCGGTTGACCGTGCGCTTGCATGGGGACGTGCTGGGCTTTCTGAACTTCCTCTCCCGCGCGCCGGATCCCTACACGGAAGCTGACGTGCCACCGGGGCGGCGCATCGCCGACCTGGTGGCCTTGGCGTTCGCCCACGAGCGCTTGGCCGAGGAAGAGCGCCGGCGCGCCGCAGCCCAAGAACGGGCCGTCCGCCTCGAAGCTCGGGTCGCTAGCCTCACGGCGCAGATCGAGACCGAGGGCCGTCACGCGCCGGTCGGCTCCTCGAAACCCTGGCGCGACGTGCTGGGTCAAGCCGCGAAGGTGGCCCCAGCGGAGACGACGGTGCTCCTCACCGGGGAGTCGGGGACCGGCAAGGAGGTCGTGGCGCACCTGATCCACCGCGGGTCGCGCCGCGCGGAGGGGCCGTTCGTCGCGTTGAACTGCGCGGCGCTCCCGGAGGCGTTGCTTGAGTCAGAGCTGTTCGGCTACGAGAAGGGGGCCTTCACCGGGGCCGTGGCGGCGCGGGCGGGACGGCTGGAGCAGGCCGCCAGCGGTACGCTGTTCCTCGACGAGGTGGGCGAGATGAGCCCGGCCGTGCAGGCGAAGTTCCTGCGGGTGCTCCAGGAGCGGGAGTTTCAGCGGCTCGGCGGCACACGGATGCTCAAGGCCGACCTGCGCGTCATCGCGGCGACGAACCGCGACCTGCGGGTCGCCATGACCAGGGGAGCGTTTCGCGAGGATCTCTACTATCGGCTGCACGTGTTCGCGATTCACCTGCCGCCGCTGCGGGAGCGCCCGGAGGACATCCTGCCGCTGCTCGAGCACTTCGTGGCGGAGCTCGGGCCGGTGGTGCTCGGGCGGCCGGCCGCGGGGATATCGCGGGAGGCGCGCGAGCACTTCCTGGCCTACGGGTGGCCGGGCAACGTCCGTGAGCTACGCAACGCGGTGGAGCGGGCGCTGATTCTATGTGAGGGGGGTCTCATCAACCCCGAGCATCTGCCCTGGCACGCCGAGTCGACGAAGAGCGCGCCCCCGCCCCCCGCGGCCGCCCAAGTCCCCCCGGCCCCCCAGCCCGCGGTCGAGGCGTTTCCGGCTCACGGGGTGGACCTCGAGGCGATGGAGCGCACGCTCATCGAGGGCGCCCTCAAACAGGCCGGCCAGAACAGATCCAAAGCGGCCAAGCTGCTCGGCCTGAGCCGGAGTAAGCTCTACACCCGCATGGAGCGATTCGGCCTCGCGTAAGGAGCTTGCGTCAGACTCCGAGCACCTGGGCAGCGAGCTTCGTGCCGGCGACGCGCGCGTTGATCTTGGCAAACGCCGTGTCGCGACTGGTGGACGTGTCGTCGCCGAACGGCGCGAATCCGCAGTCGTCCGTTGTACCGAGCTGAGCGAGCAGGATGAATTCGGCGGCTTCCAGGACGCGATCGCGTACTTCTTCGGGCGTTTCGATTCTCGGATTGATCGGGTCGATCACGCCGACGAAGATTCTCTGGTCGGGCTTCGCGTGCTCCTTGATGATAGCGAGGACCCGGCGGCGGTCCTTCTCGCTCGCGAGCTGGATGTAGAAGTTTCCGACGTTGAGTTCGAAAAGGCTGGGCAAGAGCTGCCCATAGCCCACATCCGCGCTATGAGTTGAGTCTTTGTCGCCGCCGGGGCAAGTGTGGACACCGATCCGTGTCCTCTCCGCGCGCGTGAACCGTTCCAACACGCGGTTGTTGAGGCCGACGAAGGCCTTGAGCAGCTGCTTCGTCGGATCGAGTTTTACCGCGAGCCTGCCTTCCGTGAAGTCGATCTGCACGATGTGGGCACCCTGCGTCAGGCAACGACGGATGTCGCGCTCGGCCTCGCGAACGAGGTCATCCAGGAACGCCTCTCTCGTGTAGCCTGGTACGCCGCCCTGAGGATAGAGCAAACTCAGCGCCGAGGCCGAGATGACCGCCTGTTTAATCGGAACCCGGGCGTGCTTCTTTGCGTCCTCCAAGAAGGAATCCGCGTAGGTGCGGTATCGAAAAGGACCTGCCGTCAGTCGCGGGAGCTGGCGGACATGACCGTCCGCGAAGGGGATCGTGACGCCGTCGGGCGCGAGGGTCTCAAGCCCGTGGATTGGATAGCTGACAAAGCTCGGTTTGGACTGTTCTCCATCAGTAATCACGGGAGACCCGGTGGCCTCGAAGCGTTGAATCGTGTCGCGAACGGCTTGCTCGTACAGCGGTCTCACCGTGTCCGGCGAGATCCGGCCAGACGCGACCTGCCGCATTGCTTCGACGAGCTCGGGGGGTCTTGGAATGCTGCCAATCGGCTCGGTGGGAATCGGCATGCGGGCAATCCTACCGCCGAGCCGTCAGCTGTCAAATTGGAGGAGCGAGCACCGGCGGGCAAAGGGCCTCGAGCGCCGCATCCGCCGCAGCGCCGGCCCCAGTGATCGCTCCTCGGGAAGACCGAACACCCACCGCGCGCACACGCCGGCAACGATGGCGTAGGGCAGGCGCTGGACGGCCCACCGTGCGCAGGAAGGCCGAAACGCGCCCGACTCAAGCCCGCGTCGGATCATGCCGGACAGGACGTGCGCACCCCGTCTAACCAGCTGGCGCCGGCGAAAGGCGCCGAACGTGCCCTCTCCAGCCGCCCGTTCCGCGATTTTCCCGATGGCCTCTATCGCGTCGTGCAGCGCCCTGGTCGGGTCGCGGTCCGGGGGCATGCGCCGCTCGAGCGCCCGAAGCGCCGATCCGAACGCTTTCATTCTCCCCGCGCCGCGAGGAGGGAACCAGTGTGCACTCGATTTCCGGGGCGCTGGTCCGCAGCCATGGGTATCGGCCCCGCCGCCAGCCGTACTTGCCGCTGGGTGTTGTCGCGGCTGATCCACACGATGCTGTCGCCGCACATGATCGCGTCCACCGGATACGGCTGGCGTCCGAACGACTCGGCGTCCGAGCTGGCGACCTGAGTGCCGGGGAAGTAATAGAAACAGCGCTCGCCTCCCGGGTGGCTGTGGATGATACCCACCGTCCCCTTCCATCCCGCTTCCTCACACGTCTGGCGCGGCAGGACGTGCGTCTGGGTGGAATGGGCCGGATCCACGTCCGCGGGAGCGATGCGCTGCACGAACACCACGGGACCATGGACCTGGCCGATCATGCAGCCCATGAACTCCGTGGAAAGGGAGCCGTATGCCAGCGTGAGGTAGCGGCGCGCCTGATCGGAAACGACCAGGACGCGCGCCACCATGGACGGTTCCCCTGTAGAGGCGGCGGCTCCAAGATGAAGGACGAGCAACGCCGTCAGGCCAGCCGCCGCAGCCGCGGTGTGGACCTGCGAGGGTCTCACGGACGTGCCTCGTACTGTGTCAGCAACTGCGGTTGCAGAGCGCTCGAGCCGAGGCACCACCACGCCCCGAGGACACGCAGGCACCGCAGGTATGCGGGTTCGTGTAGGTTCACCGTGATGGTGGCTCTCATGGACCCGTCTCGTTTGCACGCCCCATGCCAGCTGCCAGCCGCTCTCCGCTTGCTTAGCAAGTCGCGGCGGTACCGCGCGTTCGATCACCGGGGGACCATCGGCGCTCGGGTTACGCCCGCATGACTGATGCGGACGTTCGCGCACAACTGCGCGGAAGTCGACAGTGAACTGGCATGCGATCGAGGAGGCTGCAAACCAGCGCGAACCTCCAGGCCGACCTACGGCACGACAGGCAGCGCGATGTGCGACGGCAACGTGGGGGAGCAGTACACGCGCTGGGTCGCCTTGATGAAATCGGCCGCCGTCGCGCCGTAGATGCTCGGGACAAACTTTTGCGGGTTGCGGTCGATCAGGGGGAACCAGGTCGATTGCACCTGCACCATCAGGCGGTGACCCTTCAGAAAGACGTGGTCCCGGTCGCGGAGCGGGATCTTCCACTCGAGCGGCGTGTTCGGAGTGAGCGGGTGCGAGTGCTCGTAGCTCACGAGATATCGGCCGCGCCGGACCTCCATGGCGACGGGTAGCTCGTAGCCGTTGACGGAGCGCGCATACTGCCCAGGCGCGGGACCGGCCTCCGGGTCCCAGGTGTTCGGCTGCGCGTCCTCCGGATAGACATCGATCAGCTTGACCACGACGTCGGCATCGCTGCCGGAGGTC
>WNGM01003877.1_pt1 | contig 17695 bp, 16 predicted proteins | sample 5400571 | NCBI WGS metagenome assembly WNGM01 (sample SAMN13153378, study PRJNA577476) | soil metagenome | isolation source: 100 cm soil or saprolite under Garry oak tree replicate 2 | place: USA:California | collected 2016-06-15 | reverse complement strand
TGAACGATTGACGTTCATACTTTTGTCTGCTACTATACATCTATATTCGTTTCTCTAGAGTACGGTTTTGAAGCAGCAGAGGTGTAGCGTTGGAACAACCATCCTCCTGGCGCGAGCTGCTGAAGAGCATCATCAGTGATCCTGCCGAGCGGGAGCGCATCGCTAACGAGATAGGCGTGCGTTCTATTACGCTGACTCGCTGGATCACGGGTGAGTCCACTCCGCGTCCACACAATTTGCGTCAATTGCTGCATGCCTTACCGAAGCAGCACCGTGACCTTCTCTCCTCGCTGTTGGGGGAAGAGCACATTGATCTCACGGATACAGTGGCGAGTGAGCCATCAGATGAGATCGATTATCAGTTCGTCAGGCAGGTGTTTGAGGCACGCGCCACGACATCCAGCAACCTGCTGTTCTGGACGCTCTGTCGGAAAGTGCTGCTGCACGCCCTGCGACGCCTCGACCCTGAACGGATCGGCATGGCTATCACGGTGGTGCAATGTATGCCTGCCTCCAGCGAAGGCAAGGTTCGCAGCCTGCGTGAGAGGATGGGCCTGGGCACTCCCCCTTGGGAGGGAGACTTGGAGCACAAGGCTATATTTCTAGGAGCCGAATCGCTGGCGGGCTATGCGGTTGCGAAGTGTCGCCAAGGGGTCGTCAATGATCTGAGAGAAAGTACGGCCTTTCTCCCGGGCTATCAGGTGGAGTATGAAGTGAGTGCTCTCGCTCATCCTCTTCTGTATGCCAACAGGGTCGCAGGGTGTCTCTTGCTGTCCAGCACCGAACCAAATTATTTTCTGTCTTCAGCACGCCTCTCGCTCATCGCTGACTATGCGCAGTTGATCGCGCTGGCCTTTACTCCAGAACAATTCGTTCCAGTGGAACAAATTGAACTGCAATTGATGCCAACTGCTGAGCGGCAGCGTGAGCTTTTCGCGACATTTCAGCAGCGCATCATAGTCGTAATGAAAGAGGCACTTAACACAAAACGTTTAATCACCCGCATAGAGGCCGAACAACTCGTTTGGCAGCAGCTCGAAGAGGAGCTTATTCACATATCAACTTTAGCTAGGTAGAACAGAGGAGAAGCCACGCTATGGAAACGTACGATCCAGCGAAGACGAAAAACTGGTACATTCTTGGTGACAGCAGCACCGAAGGGGTGCATTTGATCGAACAGGACGTGAATTTCAACACATCCATGGGAGGGTTGCTCCCGGAGCAATCGCAGGAGTCTCTCTCTCACATTTCCCATGTCCTCGATGTGGCGTGCGGTCCCGGAGGATGGGCACTTGAATTAGGCCAGGCCGATGCTCACATGCAGGTGACAGGCATTGACATTAGTGCTAACATGATCGAGTATGCCAACGCCCAGGCACGTGCCAGCGGATTAGACAATGTAAGTTTCAAGGTGGGAAACATCACAGAACCGCTGGACTTTCCCGATGCGTCCTTTGACCTTGTCAATGCTCGCCACATCGAGGAGGTCATCCCCGTCACAGCATTCCCGCCGCTCTTCCAAGAGCTATTCCGCATCACCCGGCGTGGTGGCATCATCCGCATCACGGGAAGTGAATGGGGTGTGACCAACAGCTTTGCCTATGAAACGCTCATGAGGCAGTTGCTGCGTGCATCGCGGATAGCCGGACTCGATTTTTCCGCCGATGGGCGCAATATTGGTATTGCGCCCTGGTTGAGGCGTTTCTTGCGCGATGGCGGCTGTGTCAATATCCAGGAGAGACCCAGCTTCCTGGATTTCTCTGCTGGGGCGCTACAGCAGAGCGGTGGCTATCGAGACTTAACGCTCGCCTTCGAGCTGATGCAGCCCTTCCTGGTTGGCGTGGGGGTGGTAGCTCCCCAAGAGTTTGAAGAACTCAAGCAACGACTTTCAGTGGAGATGTTAGAGGACAGCTTCCGTGGGATCGTGTATACCCTCACTGCATGGGGTCAGAAGCCGTAAACGATAGACGTGACACAGAGAGAAAGAGAAGGGATTTTCTAGTTATGGCAACATCACCTTTCGCTGAACAGAGAGCAGGGACGACGCGCTTGTTCAACTTCGACCTTCCATTCATCAAGAAAACGGACCAGCCTTTGCCGGAGCAAGCAGATATCTCTCCCATCCATCGCGTCCTCGATATCGCTTCTGGGAGTGGAGAATGGGCCATTGCGACCGCGCAAGCCTATCCCCATATGCAAATAGCGGGCATTGATAACGAGGCCGCCATGGTTGAAAGTGCGCGTGCTCAAGCCAAGGCACGTGGAGTAGACAATGTGCATTTTACCCTCATGAATCCATTCCAAACGCTGGATATGCCCGATGGCTCCTTCGATCTGGTCAACGCTCGTTTCATCACGGGCTTCATTCCTGCTGAGGCATGGCCACAGGTCCTGCAAGAGTTCTTACGCGTCACACGACCTGGGGGGTGTATCCGATTGACGGAAGGGGAACTGCCCATCAGCAGTAACCCCGCCTTTGCGAACATTGGCGGGATGATCTCCCAGGCACTCTTCACGACAGGGCGCAGTTTCTCTCCAGAGGGACGGCTCCTCAGTAGCACACCGGCGCTACAGCGGTTGTTACAGGATGCGGGCTGCCAGGATACCCGGCAAGTGGTGTCTATCACCAATTTCTCCGCTGGGATGGAGGCGCATGCAGATCTCTCCCAGGATTTTTCTCGAACCTACCGGCTCGTGCAGCCGTTTCTGCTCAAGGCTGGGGTGACGACGCAGGAGGAGATCGAGCAACTCTATCAGCAAATGCAGGGAGAAATACACTCGGATGACTTTGGTGCCGTTGGATTCTACCTCACAGTCTGGGGTAAAAAGCCGTAGCAAGGAGCATGCGCATTCTTAGTGGGTCAACTGGCAAATAACTTGCCATTAATTGAGCGCTCGTTGAGGCTAACACGCCGTTTTCCTATGGCAACCCAATTGCGAGTTGGCCCACCAGTTGATAGTGTGCCCTCTTTCGAGCCCCGCGAAAACTATTGCATCAACTGGCTTCTTGCTTCCTTTCCGGAAAAACGGCATGATTGATGCACGCAACCGGAAGGTGCAAAAGACCACTCCCCGGGCTTTGAGGTCGGCCACTGCGGCCTCGATATCGGGAGTGTTCCATGTCATCTGAGTATGGGTTCCGCTGGCAGTTCCTCCAAAAGTGCGCATGAACCAGGAGGGAATATAGAGTAGAAAGTCACTCTTTTAGGACGAAGGCCAGAGGTAAAAGCATCAGCAACTAAGGTCGTAATGGCGAAAAAACTCTCTGCCGATAAAACAAATGAGATGAGCGATATTTGTAATACCCTGCATATCTCACGGGCAAAGTTCTACCGCTACATTCATGTGAAGTAACTGCGATACTTTACCTTTTGGATGCGTTGAGCAAAAATAACCTACATCTCATCGACCCCCATCTGCGCCAGCAGGCCTTTGAGACGTGACAGGCCAAGGCGCATGCGTGCTTTGACTGTGCCCAGGGGTATCTCACATCCTTCGGCAATTTCTGAGTGTGTCCACCCTTGAAAATAGGCGAGTTCGATGACCATCCGTTGTTCTAAAGGAATGTTCACCAGCGCTGCACGTATCTGTGCACCCTGCACTGATCGCAAGGCTTCCTCCCAGACATCGGGGTAGGCAGTGCGTTCATCTAGCTCGACCTCCTCCCAGGTTACCTCCTTCAGACCGGCGCGGCGGCGTACAGCGCGTAAATAGTCGATGGTGCGATGATGGACGATGGAGATAAGCCAGCTACGAACTGTACCTGATTGTGGCGAGTAGGAAGTGGCACGCCGCCATACAGACAGGAAGGCTTCTTGTAGGAGGTCTTCAGCTACCTGGTGGTCAGCCACCATTCGGTAGGCGAGAGAGTAGAGCACGCGGTTGTAACGCTCGTAAAGGAGTTCCATGGCCCATTCGGCTCCTTCAGCGAGAGCGTTGATCAAGGCTTCATCACTTAGCTCATCGGAATTATCCATCCCTTGAAACCCTTCAGCCCCCTACTCACTACTCAAGGAAGACCCAGGGTGTCTGCGTGGACACGTTTTCCCACCTGGTCCAGTTGCCACTTATTGCTATTTTCTGCGATTCGCTTACCATCCGGCATGGCCAGATGGCTGCCTCATCAGCCATCTCTACTGTAGTATAAGAAGCAGTATAGGGGAAATGGAAGGGCTCTGTCATCGGTCATCTGGCAGATACAGCATAGGCCAGGTGACCTATTTGTTCTGAAGCTACTCTCGGACGCCGCCAAGGGGCATCTCCAACAATGTGAGGCAAGGGGCTAATCATGTTTTCGTAGTCAGTGTGGAGCACACACTGCCGCTGGTGCCATGTTCAAGCTGCTGGTGCATAAGCCTGGCATAGTAGCCATCGCGCTGAAGCAGCTCGTGATGTGAGCCTTGCTCCACCATGGTTCCCTGGTCTAACACCAGAATCACGTCGGCGTTACGGATAGTACTCAAGCGGTGAGCGATAATGATTTGCGTACAGGCCAGGGTTTGTAAATGCTCTGCTACTCTTTGCTCTGTTGTAACATCCAGGTGGCTGGTGGCCTCATCGAGCAAGAGAAGCGCGGGCTTATGTGCGATGGCGCGTGCGATAGCCAGTCGCTGGCGCTGGCCCCCAGATAAAGCACTCCCACCTTCTGAGACAAAGGTTTCGTATCCCATCGGCATAGACATAATATCACCGTCTATGGCCGCTATTTTAGCAGCCTCGGCCATCTGTTCTTTGTCTATCATGGGGTTGTTGAGGGTGATATTGGACCGGACCGACCCGCTGAAGAGCGTGCTCTCTTGCAGCACAACACCGAATTGTTGTCGTACTTCCTGGTAATTCAGTCGTTCTAATGGGATGCCGTCATACAAAATGCTGCCTTCTGTCGGAAGGTAGAGTCCGAGTAACAATTTCCCCAGGGTGCTTTTGCCGGCACCTGAAGGTCCAACGATGGCAACTTTTTGTCCCGCTTCGACCGTCAGATCAATATTATGCAGCACTTCTGCGGCATCTGGGGCATAGCGAAAACTAACATGTTCTAAGCGAATGTGCCCGGTCAACGGAGGAGGTACTTGCACTGCCTGTCCCTTTTGCTCCGCTTCGGCCTCCGTCACGTCCGCTATACGTTCAAGATGGGCACCTACGAGTTGGAGTTGCTGTCCACTACTCACCAGCGAGCCAAGTGGAGCGAAGAAAGCAGCAGCCAGTGCGTTCAATGCCACCATGGTACCCAGGGTGATTGACCCATTGAGGACCTGGGTTGCGCCTACCCACAGTAAGGCCAATGGAGCCAATGAGCGTAATGCTGTCAATATCGTGGTCATGGTGCTTGAGAGGTAGCTATAGCGCAGAGAGAGATTGAGCTGGTCGAAGAACAGGTTTGACCAGCGCTCAAAGGCACGTTGTTCGGCACCAGACCCCTTCAAGGTGGCTATGCCCGCCAGCGCCTCAGCTAGATAGCCCTGGGATTTTCCTTGTGCCGCTAGCTCTCGGCTCGCCAGGTTGCGGATAGGACGATTGCTGCCCAGGAGGAGCAGTACCTGCAGCAAACCAATCACCAGGGTGAGCAGGCCAAACGGCAGCGACTGCCACAGGAGAATGACCACGTAGAATATGACCAGGGTACTATCCAGCAGCGTCGAAAGAAGCTGGTTGCTCAGAATTTCCCGCAGCAGCGTGTTGCTTGACAGGCGTGCAAGCAGGTCGCCACTTGAACGCTGCTGAAAAAAGCTATAGGGCAGCGCGAGCAAATGCTCAACGAAGCCGAGCATCATGTGTATATCGATACGTGCCTGCAGATACACCAGCAGCCATCCTCTCAGGAGGGTGGCAACAGTTTGCGAGAGGAATAGCACGAGTATGCCTATCCCCAATACGGTCATCACATTATCCATCCTGAATGGAAGGATCTGGTCCACCACCACTTTCGTCAGGAGAGGAAGGGCGAGTCCAATGACGAGAAGGAGCAATGAGGCCCCCAGTAATTGCAGAAAGGTCCCTGGCGCTTGTCGGATATATTGTTGTACGTACGTACGGAATGCTCGACGGGAAGGGGCGGCATGGCGATCAAAACTGACTCCAGGTTCGAGGGTGATAACCACCCCTGTAAAGCCCGCATCAAACTCATCATGGGTCAAGCGACAACGTCCTCTGGCAGGATCAACAACATCAACGCGTTTGCGTGACCACCGCTCAACGATCACAAAGTGATTGAACTCCCAGTGGACGATGGCGGGCAGTTTGACGAAGCGGAAATCATTCTGCTGAAGTGATACGGCCCTTACCCGCATCCCGTAGTGACGCGCCGCCCTCACAATACTCAGGGCAGAAACGCCGTCACGGCCAACTCCATAGTGCGTACGCAGCTCTGAGACAGACGTTTTGCGACCATAGTAAGTGAGGATCATTGCCAGGCAGGCGAGGCCACATTCTACCGCGCTCATCTGACTCTCCTGGGGAACGCGTTTCCCGCGCATTTTCCAGATCATCGCGTGTAGAGCATGCCAAAGGAACGTCCAGACACGCGAGAGGAGTGTTCCTTGCTGCATTTGACGCGCTGGCATGTCCGGCAGGGCAGACGAGGTGGCCGGGTCTCTGCGTGGCGTGTTTTTCGAGTTCGGGCTTTCCTGGTCAACGTGTTTCATGAGCTGCTCCCTAGAAAATTCCCCAGGCCAGGTAAAAGCGCGAAAAGGCGCTGGGAGCCAGTCTCTACTCTAGCAGTACAGAGACTTCCAGCATAAGCAGTGGCTGGCAGTTTTGTACCAAGCTTGATGATCACGACGATCGAGGGTTGGGTAACGAGGAGTGTACCCACACCACCAAGTTGGTAGCGTTGCCGAGCTGCGTCGGGGCTCGTTATGCCTGGTTCAACCTGCGCTATCGTGCTGTGTACGAGCACACCCGCTGAACCGATCTGTACGTCTACAGGCAGACCAACCCGCAGGTGCGCTGATTGATCCGGCGGCAAGAACACGGCGGCTACCATCTCGCCATATGCCGGCTGAAGCATGTCTCCCCGGGCAAGAATGATGCCAGACCCATCCACGTAGGTCGGAACCTGTACATACCAGGCGAGAAATCCAGCGACGATGAGTACTCCCAGCAAGAGCCATAAGCAAACGATGATAGGCCAGGAGATAAGGCGAGGCACAACGGCTTTTTCCATGCCCCGCTTATATGCTGTTATGGCGCTCTGACGAAATATTGTTGACTCAGGCACAGCTATCACCTTTCTCATTCAGCCGAACTACCCCAGTATAGATTATAACAAATACTTTTGGATACTACTCATTTACATTTATAAACATTCAGCGCCGGCAAGAGAAGCAGATTATTCGAGAGCATGGTTGAATAATTAGCAAAACGTAATATTAATGGCCAGCATTTGAACATGGCGGGGCAAGCAGGAGTACCGATGGAATCCGCTCAGCGCTTGCTAACCTCAGCAAGCCATAGCCAGTCCCTGCTATCCCGAGCATGAGTCCTGGCGTCTCTACTCCCAAAGGCACACCGGTCATACAACCCTGTCTTTCAATACTGTCCAGTAGCATTGAGGTGAGATGTTGTACCTGTTCTTCATACTGGGGAAGGAGTCTTGTTGTGCCCAGGACGAACTCCAAATTGCCCATATCCCCATGACAAAGGCAATGATTCAGACCAAAGCCGTGGGCCAGACTGGTCTGGAGAGCGGCATCTATTTCTGCATGGAGAGCCGCGTCATCTATATACTCCATCGACGCTAAACGGGCCAGCCCAATGCCTGGAGCACCATGACACCAGGCAACCATGTAGGAGTTGCTCTCTTGTTGCCCTGTTTGCTGGTTAATGGTGGCTGATGGGCTAAACTCCCGGCGCAAATCAGGCCAGTTGCGTCTTTCTAGTGAAAAGAGGCTGCGCTCATACTCCATAGCGGCAAGCGCCGTTTGACGGAAACGCTCTTCCCCGCTCACAGCAAACAGGCGCAGCAGGTTCAAGGCAATACCGGCATTCCCATGGGCAAATCCTGTGAGCGGGGTTTCCTGCAGCGTTGTGCTCCAACCAATCCCAGCATTCTGCGGCCTGGCACGAGCAACGAGGTGGTCCCCGCATTGGATGGCGGTTGCCAGCGTTGACTGGGACGGCGCAACGGCATAGAGACTGAGTAAAGCCGCGATACAACCGGCTGAACCACCGATCACATCAATCATTTCATCCCTGGAGATCACACCGGGAAGTAGCTTGATCATCTCCTCAGCCTCCTGATACAGCGAGGGATCGTTCCAAAGCGCTCCCAGGTGGGAGAGGAGATAGATGAAGGCTCCCAGTCCATGAAAAGCACCGATGCCAGCTAATTCGGGTCTCTCCTTTTGCTGCGCCACTTGCGAGCGCGTGCTGGCCAGAGCTACTCTGGCCAGGCTTGTATAACGCTCCTCGTCCGTCAACAAACCCAGATAGGCAAGGAAGAGTGCTATGCCTGACGTGCCGCTGTATAAATCAGTAGAAGTTGGCAGCAGGTGCCACTCCCGGTCCTTCATTACTTCCACGCCTACCCATCCCACCGACTCCTCACGATATAGGGCAAGCTTACATAGGCGGTCTCCCACGGAGCGGGCTGCTGTGATAAGCCGCTCATAGGTGACGCTACCCGGTGATGGGTGCAGGTGTAATCTCGGCGTTGCCGCCTGCTCGGTGCCCAGGGTCACACTCGTGAAAGATGCTCGTATGATCCATATTTGCTTCTCTAGATCTTGCTCCTCAAGCTGTTGGGTGCGCCTGCTAACCACGTCCAGACCAGACTCCTCAAAGAAATCGGCGATGGTCTCCCCACAGCTGGTCAAGAGAGCGCGCGAGTCCGGGCGAGTTGTGAAGTGGGGAATGTCCCCGGCGAGCAAATCTGCCTGCTCCGCCGCAACGATTCTGGATATATAAGGCTGTTGCTCGACTCCGACCCATAGACGGTCGAAAAAACGGTCGCGGTCAAGCGCATCTCGCAAGACGTTGGGATGGAAACTCTCTGCTAACAACAGGGCATAGGCTTGCGACGGGCGCAGCACACAACGCACTTCGTCGTGGATAAAACGAGGCACAATCTCCGTCAGCAGTACTTGACGAAGTTGCATGAGTAGTTGATAAGTGGCGGCAAAGCCCGTGATGATGCTGTCACTGTACTCCAGGATATTGATATCCTGTCCGTTTAACTTCGGCTGATTGTTGCCGAACGTCATTGCAATACGCTCACGCATGATGCGCATCTGGTCCGTTCCCGTTTCTTTCCAGATCGGAACAGGTGTTGGGGTCAACTGTCCTGCATAACCGCCCAGGCCCGTCACATCCACACCCGCTGCTTGATCACTCGACCAGATGCGTTGAGGCAACAAACCAATACGCAGGACGGAGTGACCGATAGTTTCATCAGCGGGATTTGTTTGCAACGTCGTCGCATACTTACCCAGGCGCGGTTGAAAGAGCGCCTCGAGGTCGACTAATATGGGATGCTCACCAGAGGCGATCAGATTTTCGGCATGAAAGTCTGTGGCTTCAAGTGCGTAGAGTAAGGCCAGGTACCCCCCCTGTCGCTGATAAAAGCGTTCAACTTCCTCTCTAGAAGTGCAGTCACAGGTAGGCACGAATTCGGACCAACCATATGTCTGCTTATCGATGATGGTAAGGGTGCGAAATGCAGGCAGTTGTCCCTGTGTGTTCAACCAGGTGAGCAACTCTTGAAAATGGATATCAGTCGTCATAGCTCGCGGTTTGTAGACCAGGCGAAAACCTGAACTCCATGTCAGGATCGTCACGCTATGCCCACCCCGGTGGGTGTCGCCAGCTCCCTCCTGGATCTCTATAAGGACACCAGGATCGCAAGCAGGCGGAAATACTGCCTGTATTTGCTCCCAATCGGCGCAGAGGCGCTCCAATAATTCCAGTTCCCACTTGACCCAGCGATCAAGTGTCTCTACGAGTTGACGAGCCAGGACGGTATATTCCTCCAGCAAAGACAGCATGTTCTCATGTTGACCAAGTTGCTGTAAGAAGCACTGAAAGCGTTCTTCTGGAGTCTCACCCTGCAAGCGCCCCTGTACACGAGCGACATGCAGTTCAAGCACAATAGTTTTGTTAAGTTTGGGGAGAATAAGCACCGGTATATGCGCAAAAAGCAGTGAAACAATCGTCTGTGGGTCAAAGGGAAGAGAGGCATATTTTTGTGTGAGTTCTTGTATTCCAGCTTGCAGGCGTGTCAATCCATTCCTTAGCAGCGGCTTGAGGGTATTGAGAAAAGCCAGCGTATGGGTACCCTGGCCCGTTGCCGAGAGCGGCAGGGTGAAATCAGCAGCAGTATCCTGATCGGTAAATGCAGTGAAAAGCTCTATGAGCCATGGAGGAGGCGGAGCATCGTCAGCCTGCATCGCTTCAACTGGTTCATCCAGAAGAGCAAGCAGGTCGTTTTCGGTTAGAGAATCCATCGCCAGGCGTTTGGCAAAATAATCGCCCTTATCAAATGGTGGTTGCTCTTTCCAACGCTGGAAGCGCTGCTTCGCTCTGTCGCTGTTGTGCAAGGTATGAGAGCTATCCGTGTTCTTTTGCTGTAAGGCAACACGCTCAGTAAGAGGAGTTGCGCGATACCAGCCAGCTCTCTGCCATTGCTGTGAAGCATAGTCGCATATTTTCGATGGCGTCTCTTGCATTTTTTGCTATCTTCGCTTTGGAGCGTGACTGTATATTCTGACTGGAACTGCATTCAGTACAACATCATTTTCAGGGCCTCCCAGTATATCCTTGATGGGAGGCCCTAGAAATTGCGTTGTGCTGGTTCGGATACTCACAGTCATCCAGACCAGCAGGTGTTACAGGCCAGTGAATTGGCCTGTAACACCTTTAGGGACAACCAGTGGCAAGAATAGTGCAAGCAACACTGTTACAAACACCACTGTGGCAGACAACACTGTTGACGTTGCAAACTACACTATTGCAAATTACGCTGCAACCAGCAACAGCACTGGCACCACCGTATACGGCTTCCAAGTCAGCATCGGTCAGTTCAATTTCCCCAACCGGGTTCTCTGGGAGGGCGAGGCGTTCCTCTGCGCTCAGGCTTTGACGATACGCTTCGTCTTTCCACGCGCGTACGATATCGATTTGCATATGTTTTCTCCTTTCTGATCTACTTTAACAATAGTTAGTGGATTAGCATCTTCGCTAATAAATAAAGCTTAATCGATAGAATACCATAGTACAAGTGAATAGCAGGAACTCTAAGCGCGTTTTAAGTCTGGTGAGTACTCTATGTCGTCTCTTTTTAACTTCCTGTTAGTGATTGCGAAATGTCCCTACTTTACCTCGTAGTTGAAAATCGAGCATATATTTGCCAGGGCGAACTTTAGGAGTTTTATCCTTTTCTGTTCTTTTCAATGTTAAGTGAACAATAGGAACTCTAAGTATATTTTAAACTGGGGGGGAGCACTCCGAGAACACAACGGACTTGAACATACGTGATAATTTAGAGAGAAAGTTTTTTTGATTAGTACAATTTAATAGGAGGTAGATCCCCCATGCCTCACAAAGAAAAACAGCCAGTGGGAGGAACTGAGCAGAGCTATGTTCCTGCTTCTATTCCGTTTGAGCAGTCTCAGCGGAAGGTGCCTTTTGCCACCAGTGACAAACCCGATCACATCTGTGGTGTGGCGGTCCTTCCAGGCTTTTTTGTGCTGGAGCGGGAAGTGTTTATCCCGTGTGAGCAATGGCGTAGACACCGAAGGAGGGGTACACACTAGATGCAACCGCTCGTTTCTGAGGTGCAGCGCGTTTCAGAGCGCATCGACAGCATGATGGTTGAGGTAGCGCATTGCCTCAAGAAACTCTAACTGGGAATCAAGCTAAGAGCTGTTCAATGGTATCTAACAAGACGCTCAGGTCAAACGGTTTGGTAATGCCAACCATCTGGCGTTGTTTCACTTCCTGTTCTGGTAAGACGGCACTGACCATAATGGCAGGGACATGTGCTAACTCCTGGATGGCGTGCAGGCGGTCATAGAGTTGAATGCCGTTCATGCCAGGCAGATGGTAGTTCAGGATAAACAGGATGGGCTTGATCTTTTGAGCCAGTTGGAACGCCTGGAGGCTATGAGTCGCCAGGACAAACTGGTAGGGTGTTTCTTGTGCAATCGTCTCCATGAGAAACGCGCCAATGGCCTCGTCATCTTCGACGACAAGAATAGTCCTCGATTGTTGCTGTTTTTGCTTCTCTCGCATACACATTGCTCATCGTTCTTCTCAGGGGGGCTATGCTTTTTTCACGTTCGGTATCACCCAGTCGTTTCACTAAAAGGTGCAGAGGAGAAGAAGTGCTATAATGAGGCCATGCTTGAACAAATAGATGACTACCTGCATTCCTTTGCGCCTGAACTACAAGCTATCATCTGTACATTATGTGAGATAGCCAGGAAGAGTATGCCAGAAGCGCATGAAATAATTTATCATGGTACCATTGGCTACTCCTTGACGACATCTGTTAAATCGCCCTGACGATTGAGCCATATGATATAATGAAAGTAGAAAGACCTCTTCCCAGGGAATCTTCCCAATCTTGCACGCGCAGCTCCACCCCTCCGTTTGCCCATCCTTAAAGGAGATCAGACATGCCATGTCCTTTGCACTCCTACGACTTACAAAACTTTTGCCTCTCACGGTGCTCCTGCCCTTTCTTACAGCGCAAAGCCCCATCTTGCTGGCTACCACTCGGCCATAAAGCTCATCAGTCCACTTCAATAGCTTTCCACTTTGATAAGGATTTGATAAGGATCATTGTCTATATACTTCTTATAATCATGGAGAACATGCCAGGCAGGGCCAACCTTGCTGCCCGCTTTTTCCACATTGCCGCGAATTGTAATCTCAGAGATGATATCTTTATAAAAAAAATGGGTAAGGGACAGTTCATGCCTGCATCAGGTAGCGCGAAGGATGCCTGGGATCGAGGCGAATACCGATCAACTGGCCCGCCTGGTAGCCCAGATCGAGACGGAAGCCCTTGAACGTCCATCTGCGTCCTGTTCGGGGGTCTGTCCAGCTGGCGATGAGCGTGCAAGTCTGATGCGCGATGTTGTCCCTTCTCACCTCTGTGATGAGCGCACCGACATCAGTTCCATGTGCTTTGATCCACCTGTGGTTAAAGACATGGAACCCCACGTATCCAATGAACAGCAAAAGGAGCACTCCTGTAAGCGTTAGATCAAGAACGATGATAGAAGGCATGTATCTTTCCTTTCCAAACCGACGGGGAGCCTGCAATGAATGGATCCTCGGGATGAAGCAATAACGCTGATTGCTTCACAAACACACAAAACTCAGCTTTGCATACTGCATTATAGCTTATTCTTGAGATTAATGGAAGAGAAAATGATGCCTTTCTATGAGGTTTGATCCCCTGAGGCTTCTGCAAGGGATCAAAATCTTAATGTGGTTGTACCTAGCGTTTTCTGTCCCTTTAGGTATGCTGGGCCTTGTCATAAAGAGCGTACCAGGTATCATCATAATAGGGAGAGAACATATGGCCGCGCTGCATACCGCTGGTGAAGTCGTTATGGCCGTTGAGGTACCAGTTGCCGCTGCTCCGAGTGAACCAGGGACCACCGCTGGAGCCACCGGTCATACCGCAGGGGATGGAGACCACGCTGCCCCCTCCATGCTGCCAAATGGTGCCTTTGGCACCCTCGCAGGATTGTCTGGTCTGGCCATCGTAAGGATACCCGGCTGGGTAGCCATAGGCATAAAAGAGTTGATTGACCGGCTGATTAGATGCCCAACCGGCACCACCAACCACGTCAGTTAAGACACCCTGGCTATTGGGAGCAACGATGGCCATGCCCAGGTCATGATGATAGTCGTTTGGTTTGGCGCCTATCCAGTCGGAAGGGACCTCCAGATCGCGGGCAGCCCAGCAGCCATAAGGCGTGCTGCCATTATCGAAGAGAGGGCAGAAGATCACGTTGTGCACCCAGTTACTATTCCAGTAGAGGCAGTGGCCGGCGGTGTCAACAACACTATGGTTGAGGCTTACAACGGCAGTACCAGAGCAGGTCATGTCTTGACCGGCGGCGTTGGTAACAAAGATTTTTCCAACGGTCGAGAGGGGATAAGAAGGGTCACCATTGCGTGGGGGCTGCCCCACTTGCTGGGCTGCTTTCCCCTTGCTGGTGTCGATGCTCCCCTGTGTGAAATCGGAAGCATTGCCGGTCTGCTGATCGGCATCGGTGGCATTGCGCATGCTCGCCGCTGTCCAATGGCTGATGACGACCTGTGGAATCGTATCCACCGGGTGCTCAATAATCGTCTCCGAAGGAGTTGACAGCGAAATGCCCAGAAAACTCCCAAAGCCAACCAGGTACCCCACGTACACAATGGCGAGCAAGCAAAGAAAGATCTTGCCGGCCAGGGGATGGAGAATAAGTCTCTGCAGTTGTGACATCATGCCCCTCTCTTTCATCCAGCATGGTGTGGATCAGATGTATGAGGAGGGCGTCGCGGAGGCTGTTTCCCTTGATCGAGAGCATTGACGTTCGGCAGCCTTGCGCCTTTGGCCTTGCGCTTTTTCTCAACCGTCCAATACGTGAGGGCTTCATCGGGATGCGTTTCCACCGGGTGCTTGATGATCGTAGACTCGGGCTCTGGTTTCGAAAAACGCTTCCACACAAGCAGGTATACACCGACAAGCAAGCAAAGAAGGATCGTGCCAACCAGGGGCAGTTGGATGAGTCTCCGTTGTCGTGACATTATGCCTCTCTCTTTCCTGAAAGATGGTATGGACAGAACGCGTGTGCAGGGTATCTCGTTTCCCTCCCTGCACTTTCCAGGAACACGATCGCGTTTCCTCTATGGATAAGTATATCAGGATTTCTTCATTTTAAGAAGAGCGGCAAATATGAAAGAGCACCAGAAAGAATTCCTAAGGAGGTGCTCATTCATCATCTCCCCTGGCTCACCACCTGTCCCAGTGTAGCACCGAATCCAGAGGCATGCGGGAAGCTGGCTTAAAGTCCGTGCCCAGCGTATAGGCTACGGGGATGAGCGCTGCCTGGGTCACCTGCTCATAGGGAACGCCAAGTACTTCAGCGGCTTCCTGTTCGTAGTAGAGATGCACCGTTGTCAAGGCCGTCCCTAACCCACGTAGACGAGCAGCCAGCATAAAACTCCACACAGCAGGCAAAATCGATCCCCAGACACCAGCCTGATCAGCGGATGACTGACCATCGACGCGGCTCCAGATGCAAGGCACGAGCAGCACAGGCGCCTCGTGCATATGATCGGCCAGGTACTCCGAAGAGCTTCTCACCTTCTTAAGAGTTGTCCTGTGTTCAGGAGGTAGCGAACGGCCCTCATAGAGTGGGTGAGCCGAGGCCGTCTTTTGACGGTAGAGCTGGTATCCCTTACGGTAGATGGCTCCCAGCGCTTTGCGCTGTTCCTGGTCGGTTACGACCACAAAATGCCAGCTCTCGCTACTGGCTCCTGTTGGTGCCTGCACTGCTAGCTCCAGGCATTCCCGTATCACCTCCGGTGGAACCGGACGCGAGAAGTCCAGGCGCTTGCGGACTGATCGTGTTGTGGTGAGGAGTTCCTCTGGCGAAAGATGAGGTAGGGACATGAATTGTTGCTCCTTTTCAGTTAATTGACGCGTTTCTCGCGGCTGCCCCATTCTCTGTCGCGCAATACGAACTTCTGCACTTTGCCGGTGGAGGTTTTGGGTAATTCGCCGAACTCGACGGCAGCGGGGCACTTAAAGTGGGCAATGTGCTCGCGACAGAAAGCGATGATGTCCGCTTCGGTCGCGTTCTGGCCCGGTTTCAAGGTGACAAAGGCTTTGGGTCGCTCACCCCATTTCTCATCAGGAATAGCCACGACGGCGCACTCCAGGACGGCCGGGTGCCTGGCGACCGCCTGCTCGACTTCGATAGTTGAGATGTTCTCGCCACCTGAAATGATAACGTCCTTCTTGCGGTCGCGCAGTTCGATATAGCTATTGGGATGCCATACGCCGATATCGCCAGAATGGAACCAACCACCTCTAAATGCCTCGGTGGTTGCATCAGGATTCTCAAAGTAGCCCTTCATAACGTCGTTGCCGTGCATGACCACCTCGCCCATAGTTTGACCATCCCGGGGCACATCGTTCATCGCCTCATCGACGATACGTACGCGATCGGCGGTCACATTGCCCTGGCCTTGCCTGGCGAGAAGGCGTGCCTGCTCTGCAGGAGGCAGCGTGTCCCATTCCTGGTGCCATTCACAAATGGTATAAGGACCATAGGTCTCGGTCAGACCATAGACGTGAATGGGGCGTAAGTTGAGTTCTTTCATCCGTCCTAGCAGCGTGGGAGAAGGAGGCGCACCGGCAACAGTCACGGTAATCTGCCGGTCGAGACGGCGTGCCTTTGGATGATTCACCAGCGTAATCTGCACGGTGGGAGCGCCATTATAGTGTGTGACACCCTCGTTCTCAAAGAGTTCCCAGATTAGCTCGGGATCAATCTTGCGCAGGCAGACGTGTGTTCCTCCCACGGCAGTCACGGCCCAGGGGAAACACCAACCATTGCAGTGGAACATTGGCAATGTCCATAAATAGACGCTCTCGCTGTTCATCCCTGTCGAGATGACTTCTGCGAGGGCGTTGAGGTAGGCTCCACGATAGGTGTACATCACGCCTTTAGGGTTGCCGGTCGTACCCGAGGTGTAGTTGATCGAAATCGTTTCTTCCTCATCCTCTAACCAGCTTTTGACAGGTTCTGGCGAGCCCCCGGCGAGAAAGGCTTCGTAGGGGTCTTCGGCTGATCCTGAGTCGTCGATAGGCACTACCTGAATGCCTTCCAGGTTAAGAGGTTTGACTAGAGGTTGCAGTTCGGCATGAACGAAGAGGAACTTCACACCCGAGTGCTTGAGGATGTAGTCAATCTCCTGTGAGTTCAGCCGGGTGTTCACTGCAACCAGGATACCTCCAGCAGCGGGTACTGCAAAGTGTGCCTCAAGCAGGTGAGGTGTGTTAAGGCACAAGAAGCCTACCCGGTCATGTTTCTGCAGGCCAACGTCACGTAGATGAGAGGCGAGGCGGTATACTCGCTCAGCAAATTCGCGGTAGGTATACCTGCGATCATCATATACTACCGCTGTTTTGTCTGGAAATATGGAGGCACTACGCTCTAGAAAACTCACCGGGGTCAATTCAGTCCGATAGACTTTCTCTTCCATCGTATACTCCTTGCCTGGAAAGATAGATATTTTGCTGTTTGCCCTTCATTATAGTATAAACAACACAATTAGCAAGATATTTTGACTGACATCCGCTCATAATTCTTCTGGTGGGCCTGCGGTCCACGTGTAGGGGGGAGAAGGAGCGAGGACACCTCGCGCTCCGGCAGGGAACAGAGTCCCCTGCACCCCTGTTATATGAGGGGATTTCAGGTTTTGAACACCTACAATTTCTCTCTCTCTGAGAGTCGAGCGGCGTACAGAATAACGTCGCGCACGCGGTTACCGAAGATGGCGAAGCGCTCATCCTGCGTCTGCCCCTTCTTCCAGCGGGCATAGATCTGTTGGATGATAACGGCCAGCTTGAAATAGGCGAAGGTCATGTAGAAGTGCATGGAGGAGAGGTCACGGCCGCTCTTTTGCGCGTATATCTCCATGAATTCTGCGCGGTTGATGAAGCCTGGCAGCGTCGTCACCGTTGGCA
>WNGM01004904.1_pt1 | contig 17707 bp, 24 predicted proteins | sample 5400571 | NCBI WGS metagenome assembly WNGM01 (sample SAMN13153378, study PRJNA577476) | soil metagenome | isolation source: 100 cm soil or saprolite under Garry oak tree replicate 2 | place: USA:California | collected 2016-06-15 | reverse complement strand
CGCCACCATTAGGCGCCATTTGCTCACAGATATTCCTCTGTTCCGGTGCCTCTCGCGCCGTGCACCTGCATCTTTGACGTGGCTCGATCAATCTCAAGCAGTTCAGCGGTCGTGAATTGAACTTCCAGCGCTCCAAGGTCCTTCACCGCTCCAGCCACATCTTCAATCGGTACGTTTGGATCACCGCGGTGCTGATAGAAGAGATCGATTACGCCCGTCTTGAGGCGTTTGAGCGATGCATCGGCAACCTGCTTGATGTGCTCCGGCCGACTATTGCGGCCCCGCCGCTGTCCGGTTACTGGATCGAGACCATGACCGAACTTCGTTGCGATCACGACCTTGTCGCGGACCGGTGCGAGGGCGTCGCCGACAAGTTCCTCGTTGGTGAATGGACCATAGGACTCGGCCGTATCGAAAAACGTAACACCACGGTCCACAGCCGCCCGAATGAGAGCAATCATTTCCTGTCGGTCCGGCGGCGGTCCGTAGTTTGCACTCATTCCCATACAGCCGAGCCCGAGAGCCGAGACTTCTAGATTGCTTTTTCCAAGCTTGCGTTTTTCCATTGTTATTCTCTTAGCTCCGTTTCTCAAACACACTCTTCACAATAGGTATTGCCGAAAAAACATTCGGCCAACCCGCATAGAACGCCAACTGCGTGAGGACCTCGGACGCCTGCGCTTTCGTCAGGCCGTTATCCATCGCCCGGTTGAGTTGATATGTGATTTGGGCGACTTGGCCCGAAGCGATGAGCACACTGATCGTAACCAAGCTGCGGTCGCGCGGCGTCAAGGCCGGACGTAGCCAAAGGTCACGGAAAAGCAACTCGCCCGTGTAATGCACAACTCCCGGAGCCACTGCGCCGGCATCCTATTCAACACGGGCTGCACGTTGGGCTTCAGCAGCCTCATCGAGAGGAAGGTGTTCACCAGAAGCCGGTGGAAGTTGATCCAGCGTGATTCCACGGTTGCCGAAAATTTCTGTTGCGACGGCGCTTGCCGACATCGCATTCCCCCAGCCCGAATAAAACGCCAGATGCGTGATGATCTCGGAGATCACATTTGGCTTGACGCCATTGTCGAGTGCGAAGGTGAAATGCGTTGGCATCTCGATCGCCTGATTCCGGGCAATCAGTGCAGCCACGGTAACGATGCTGCGGTCACGTGGCGATAAATCCGGACGCTTCCACACATCCTTTAGAAGAGTGTCCTCAGAATATTTTTCAAGCGCCGGTGACACTAGTCGAACAGCCTTCGATGTTAGCGATCCTTTTCCCGACATTTGTTCCAACTCCTTTCACTCAATTTCAGTGTAGGGTGCATGCCGGGAACGGTCACTAGCGGAACGCGCCAATGCACTCGCCGAAGACGCCATTGAAGCCGCCTGTGTTTTCTAGATTTAGATTGGGGAAGAATGAACCTGCCATCGGACGACTGAACCGTTTCGGGAAGCCTGATCTCGCGATTACGAATGATGGATGTCGATGACGAATCCCACTTAATAGAGGACGCTCCGATTTGCAAATTGTCGAAAAATTGGGAGGGAATTCGACTTCCTCCGGCGACAGCCGGATAAATACTGCAGGGTCAATGAACTACAAGGACGGAGGAAGGGGGATTCGCTGGTCCGTTCCGCTCTCATTCTACGTAAGTTATTGAATTTATGATTTGCACAATTGGCACAATTTGCAAAAAACAACAACTTTGGCTGCTTTGACACGCAAACTCGCTACAGTCCTCCAGCCAAAAAACATACGAATCGATCTGACCGAAGCTATCATACGAACACAATTGCTTTCATCACAGCCGCGGGGTCCAATGCATCCAAAACTACCGGCTCGGCCCCAAGCGCACGGATTACATTTTTCTTACCGGGAGTCCGCGATGTCGCCGTAACCTGATGACCACGGGAAACAAGTTCGGGAACCAATCGCTTGCCAACAACGCCCGAGCCACCGGCGATGAATATTTTCATTTTTCGTCTCGTTTCAATTGCTCTCGTCACTTTTGACGAAATGGAGCTCCCGGATGTGACATGGCGGGATATGTCACAATTCCGTGAGCTATTTCGTCTTGAGTTTTAGAGTGAAGATCACCTTCACATCGAACATTTCATGCCAGACACGCAGGACGCCCGCCCCCTCATGTTTTTTGCATACCGCATGCTTATGGCCTTCGACCAAAAAAGTCTCGGCATCCGCAACCCGATAAATTTCGACGCTAAACCCTCACGGCCCACTTGCTCGCTGTCCACGTTTCTTTCTCGCCCGTCACCCGACGAGAGGTAAGACTCGCTACCGGCCCGCCCCGCTACGGCTCTTGCCGGACTGGACTTTCACCGTTGGATTCTGTCGAAAGGTTTCATCCGCTCACGTGGAATCCCCCTCTGCCAAGCTTTGCTTGGCGCGGATCGGCAATAATGCAGATGAGGACGACGGCGCTCATCACAGCGAAAATCCAATGAGCCTGGAATATCAAGCAAATTGACAAGGTTCCTCAGCACCTGAAGCAATGCTGTGCGGATGATAATTTCAAAAGATAATTCCAATCACTACACGTAATGATTACGCTGAACTGAACAATGCGCCTAACCGAGCAAACCGAGCAGGAGCCTTCACCCCGAGGCGCAATCACGCTCCTACACCAGGGGTGCTGGCAGCATCTGCCGATCGGGACGATCGAACGTCTGGCGGTCGGCGGACGGCCCACCGAGTGTGCGGCCGGATACACCGTCTATTCGGAAGCCGACGCCGAAGCCCTCGCAGTGATCACCCGCGGTCTCGTTCGCGTCTACATGCACGCGAGCGACGGCCGGCAGGTGACCGTCCGCTATGTGCGGCCCGGAGGTCTCCTGGGTGTTCCAGCTCTGGTCGGGGGCCCCGCTCCCGTCTTCGTCCAGGCCGTTACCGCCGTCTCCGCGTTCTTCTTCGACGTCGCGCGCGTCAAACGCGCCGCCCGTGACGATTCCGCAATCGCGTGGGCATTCGCCGAGGAAGCCGTGCATCGCCTCTACGACGTGCTCGAAGAGCTCGCAGGCAACGCGTTCGCAACGGTTCGCCAGCGCGTGGCCCGCCATCTTCTCGATCTCGCGGCGGCCCGCCCGGCGGCGGCCGGTCGTGTGACGGCCCTCGTCAGCCAGCAGGATCTCGCCAACAGCGTGGGATCGGTTCGCGAAGTCGTGGCGCGCGTGCTTGCGGAACTCCGGGCGGAGGGTCTCGTGCTCACCTCGCCCGGCCGGGTCGAGATTCTCGATCCCGTCCGGCTCAGCCGCCAACTTTGGTCGCGCACACGTGACGAAAGTCACAGACGGGACGGCCGCGGACAACGAGAATAGCCTTCAGTCGAACTGAAGGAGGCTGCGATTCCCATGTTTGCCGTCGATCATGCCGCTACCGCCCTTTTGATCAAGCGAAGGTATCCGTCCGTATCGATGGTGCCACTCCTTGTATCCGTGCAGGCCATGGAGCTCGCCTGGGTCGGCCTCAACTATCTGGGTGTCGAACGCACAACGACCGAGCCGGCGGTCCGGAGCGTCGCCGACATCCATCTCTCATACATGCCGTTCTCCCACTCGGTCGCGACAGCCGTCGCCGCCGCGCTGTGCGCGTGGCTGATCGTCGAGAAAGGGCTCGGCCGTGCAGCTCTCGGACGTGCCATCGGCATCGGGATCGTCTCGCACCTCGTCCTGGATCTCGTAACGCACGCCCCCGATATCGCCGTCTGGCCCGGGAGTCCGTTGCCGGCGCTTGGCCTTGGACTCTACAACCGCGCGCCGATGTGGGGATTCGCGCTGGAGATGGTCTACGGCGTGTTCTGCTGGTGGATGTACAGGCGAAGCGGATCGCTGCTGGCGGTGATCGTCCTCGGCAACCTCGCCAACGTCTCGTTGTTCTCGGCCGCCATCCCCGGCCCCGAACAGTTCCTTGCGGGCCATCCACTCGCTGTCGTGACCCTCGTTCTCGCGCAGATTGTGACGACCCTGGCATTGATCGGGTGGCTGGCGAATTCGAGCGACGCCCCCGCGGAGGCCGTGATCTAAAAGTTGATGCAACGTTTAGAAAAAATCATCCGGGCGTGTCGATTTGGCTGAGGCTCGTTCGTCTATTGATAAGGCGTAACTATTCGCTGCGACGGAGAGGAAAATGAGCCAACAAAACACTTATATGGACTGGCCCAAAGACAAATTGCCCGCATTCGGTGCGGATGGCACCGTCGTCATTGAGGACGGAAACCAGTTCAGTCGGGTCGTTCCGCTGGAGCCATCGCAAACCCATGTATTGGCAACAGTCCTGAGCCGAGCGTTTTACGACCAAGCCAACTTCAGGTACATCATCCCGAACGAGCAGTCACGACTCGATCTGCTAACGGGACTCTTCCGGGTCGCCATTCTTGCGAGCCAACTGTATGGCGAAATCTATACAACGCAAGCTGTTGACGGCGGCGCTCTGTGGATTCGCTCGGGAACTGGGTTGCCCCTTCGTCAAATGATGCGTGGTGGATTTCCGTCGCGACACCTTCATTGGAAGTCATCAGACCTAAGGCGTTATATGAACTCGGTAGCGCACCTCGACGAAGTTCATCAGCGACTGGTGCGAGGTCCACATTGGCATCTCCTGGCGGTTGGTATGGAGCCCACAAAGCAAAAGCGCAAGATCGGCGGAACACTTCTCGAACCTCTACTCTTGCGAGCGGATTCCGATGCTCTGCCTTGTTACGTGGAGGTGTTCAACGAAAAATACTTGCCATTCTTCAAAAGACACGGCTTTCGGATTATGGGCTGCGGAAAGATTCCCAGAGGTGGACCGGACTTTTGGGCTATGGAAAGAACACCGCAGACGATTTCCTTGTAGTGACTTGAAACGTGGGTTGGCAAAGACAAACACGAAATTTACGGTGGTTTAGTCCGCATAACGTGAAGGTATTACCTTGCTGCTTGCGAGGGAGCGTTCCGACTGTCACATTTCGCTGGACCATCCGGTCTCTCCTCTGAGGCGAACAAATTGGAGGCACTATGAGAAGAGATAAAATCATCTATTGGATCATGACTGGAATTGTCTGCTCGGTCATGGCATTCAGCGCCGTCAACTTCAATCTCAGTCATCCATTCGGACCGTTTGAAAAACCTTTTCCTCATTTAGGTTTACCGAATTACCTGAAGATAGAGCTCACAATTGCGAAAGCACTCGGGGTGTTGGCGTTGTTGATCACGCACGTCCCACGCAAAGTAAAGGAGTTCGCTTACTTTGGTTTTGGGATCACTTTGATCTCAGCCAGCATCGCTCACTTCTCCGTTGGTGATAAGGTTATGTTTGTTATCGATCCTTTGCTGTTCTTCGGCGTATTGATTGTTTCCTATTTGTACTTTAATAAGATGGCTGATGAGCCTCTCAAACAAAGGAATTTAGGGAGGACAAGCTCGTTACCGCTTACATCTGTTACCCACTCGGTATAACGCGCCATGAGCAAGGAACCCGACGACACTACGGCAGAAGCTCCTCACACCATCGATGGATCGAATCGAGTGGCCGAGTTCGAACGACATCGCCGGCTGCTTTTTTCCATTGCCTACCGCATGCTGGGAAGCGTGGCCGACGCGGAAGATATTCTGCAGGATGCGTTCATCCGTTGGCAAAGGGCCTCGAAGACGGAGGTTAAATCACCTAAAGCGTTTCTGATCACTGTCGTCAGTCGTCTTTGCATCAGTCACCTCCAGTCCGCCAGGGCGCGACGTGAAGAGTATGTCGGCGAATGGCTGCCCGAACCGCTGGCGACCGGTGTTGAAAACCAGCCGTCCCGAATCGTTCAGGTCGACGAATCTGTTTCTATGGCATTGCTTCTCTTGCTCGAGCGCCTGACACCGGTCGAGCGAGCGGTCTATCTGCTTCAGGATATCTTCGATTACACACATGCCGAGATTGCGAAAACGCTGGATTTGACGGAAGCCAATTGCCGGCAGCTGCTGCATCGTGCGCGGGAACATGTCCGCCTGGCCCGCCCGCGCTTCAAAGCATCCGAAAAAGAGCATCGCGAGGTGCTCGAACGCTTTCAGGAGGCTGCGGCCAGCGGCAACATGGACAATTTACTGGCCCTTCTCTCTCTCGACGTCGTTCTTCATTCGGATGGCGGTGGCAAAGCGCCGGCGTTCCCGCTTCCAATCTACGGACCTGACAAGGTTGCAAACGCGGTCGTGAAGGGTCTGAGAATACTGTTGTCCATGAAGCCAGTTCAACGGATCCTGCAGGTCAACGGCGAGCCTGGGATTGTGAGTTACGTGAAAGGCCGGCCGCAATCCGTTTTCACTCTGCAGGTGAACGACGGGCGTATTGACGCAATTTTCATTGTCACGAATCCCAAGAAGCTTTCCCATCTGCCTCCGGCGGTCTCGTGAGATTTGAGATCTCATTTGATTGCTGGCTCATCTGATGTCCTTGGGGAAGGAGGTACCAAGCCATGCCAGCACAATACGGGCAAGCTCATCTCCGCGATCTTCCTGGATGAAATGGCCGCCCCAAATACGTTGATGAGGCTGGCCACTGGTACCAGGTACATGGTGCTGCAATACCTCATCGGCAGAACCCAGAACGGGATCGTTCTTGCCGAACACAGTCAAAAAGGGCTTCTGCCATAGGCCTAGTTGGTCCCAGGCCTCGCGATTAGGCAGCAAGGCCGGATTGCTCTCGTCCATAGGAATCAGGCGCGGAAACGCCCGCGCACCGGCCTTGTAGCGGCCGTCCGGATAAGGTGCGTCATAAGCGGCGATCTGGGTCGGCGCGAGTTTGGTGACACAGCCTGCAGCGACGATCCGGCCGATTGGAAACCAGGGCGAGTATATGGCAAAGGCACGCCAAATCTTGACGATCATAGGTGTCGGATAAAGCGCTCCGGGCCGGCGCGCGATCGGGAGATAGCCATTGGCAACGACGATACGCGCAAAGCGTTCGCCGTGTTCGGCTGCTATGCGCAGGCCCAGCATCGAGCCCCAGTCTTGGCAAATCAGAGTGACGTTTCTGAGGTCCAGTTGCTCGATCCACGCCACCAACCAATCGACGTGCGCCTGGTAGCTATAGTCAGACGTCGCCGAGGGCTTGTCGGATTTACCGAAGCCGATCAGGTCGGGCGCCAGCGCACGATAGCCAGCGGCTGCGAAAGGCGGAATCATTTTGCGATACAGATAACTCCAGCTCGGCTCGCCATGCAGCATTAACACAGGCGAACCATCGCGCGGTCCCGCGTCCACGTAATGCATGCGCAGCTCGCCAAGCTGCGCATAATGCGGCTCGAACGGATACTCAGCCAGGCTGCCGAATCGCTCATCCGGAGTACGCAAGATTTCCATTTTCTTAGCCTCTAGTTTTGAGTCTCGTCAACTCGCCACTCCTGCGACCTCGCGAACGTACATTCGTTGCTCTACGGCGTCCAGCATGAAGGCTGCCACGGCACGGAATGATATCGAGTAGCCACTCGCCGGAAGCACATCGCGCTCGCTCCGATAGATATCGTCGGCAGTGTTGATGAGGCGGGGCGGCCTCACGATAGTCCATTCGAGCGATGTGGCGCGCACGATCTCCTCGGCATTACCGAGGTCGCGCCTCACCTGCGTGAGGATGAACCGGAAAAAGTCGAAGAATAAGCCTTTTCCGGGGAACAAGACCGCAGCTGAGACTAGGACAAGCCGTTTCACCCCCGCTCTGGTCATTGCACCCACCGTGCTGGCGGCACACTCCTGGACGAGTGTGTGCGGGCGGAACGCCTGAGGTGGGCGAACGCCCAGCGCCGAAAGCACGGCATCGTGTCCCGGGAGGACCCTTGCCATCTCATGCACGTTGCGGGGGTCGCCGTGCAGCACCTGCAGGTTTGGATGGCGGCGTGTGATCTTCTCCGGCGAGCGCACGAACGCCGTTACCTGATGATTTCGAGCGAGCGCCAGATCGACGAGCTGTGTTCCTGTCTTTCCATTGGCACCGAGGATAAAAAGTCGCATGGAGCTGACCTCCTAAGTAATAGACCAGAGAGGTCCGCGCTTCGTGACAGATGGCATTCTCCAATCCAAGAACAGCACCAGAGCCAGGAGGAGGTCAAATGGCCAGCAGCGTTCGTTTCAACATGTCCGGCCTGTCACAAAATGTGCGCCTCCGCGGTCTCCTTTGCATAGGCTGGTTTTACTAGTGGCCTGTAACATTGATATTGGTACCGGCTGGATTCGTTTGCTTATATCGCAGTAGCTCCATCGAATCGGCTTGGGATTCCGGTTACCCTGACGGATGTATTTCATCAGCTTTCGGTTTAGGTCGGGGATAGAAGTAAACACTCCTCGCGCAATGACATCGCGTTCGATCTTATCGAACCAAAGTTCAACCTGATTCAGCCAGGAGGAATAAGTCGGAGTGAAGTGGATTCGGACATTCGTGTGAGTGTTTAAGAATTCCTGAACGCGTTTAGTTTTATGAGCAGAAAGATTATCTGCAATGATGTGGATCTCTTTACGGTCGGGTTGCTGCTCGACGACATCGGTTAAAAAGCTGACGAATTCTTCACTCGTGTGCCGCTCGGCGGTCTTCCCAATCACTTGGCCCGTCATCGTGTTCAGAGCCGCGTACAGCGATAGCGTTCCATACCGGTAATACTCGAAACCGTGCCGCTCGACTCGGCCCGGTGACATGGGCAGAACGGATCCAGACGATCCAAAGCTTGTATTGCGGTCTTCTCGTCGACGCAAAACACCGCGGCATGCTGTGGCGGATTCATATACAACCCAATGATGTCTGCTGCTTTGCTTTCGAAATCGGGATCGTCGGACAAAATGTAATGATCGACTCGATGCGGCTTTAGTCGCGCGCGGGCCCACACTCGTGCGACTCGCATATGATCAATGCCCATTTCGTTAGCCAGTTTTCGAGTGCTCCAATGCGTCGATCCGTCTGCGGGTTTCCGCTGCGTTTTGGCCGAAATCGCGGCGTTGGCACGCCTCGTCGAAGTCTAGGCTGGAGCACGCGGGTGCAATCGAGCGGGATCACCATTATCCGAGGTTGGAAAGGAAGTTGGACCGAGTCCTGCTAGGCTATGACCGCGGCCTACCGTACCCCGTTGGCACAAGACGCCCTTATATGTTACTTACCAACGGCGCCTGGTGCAAATTGGCCCGAGGTCCGTCATCGCATCGTCTATGAGAATCTGATGGAGAGTATCAGAACACCGACCCATTTAAGTCCATCCTGTACTCGGCAAAGATCAGCGAAGAGACTCCGGCGATGTCGAGCAAATGACGGATTTCAAGCAGTACCCAGCACAAGCGGTCCCCGGATTATTCGAAGCAGCTGCGCTTGTCGGTCAGGATCAATTCGTAGGGGTTCTTGATTTCATTCTTCAACCGAAATCTGTCGAATGGAGCGATTCTCGCCCGTCATATGGATAGGCGGCCGGTAAAGGCCGACGAGAGTTGCGCCAAAGGAGAAAACTGATGCAATTTGCTCTGCTGATCTATCATTCGCCGGAAGAGTTTGCCATGCGGAAAAACGAGTATAACGACCCTCATCTCGGCGCCTGGCGGGCTTACTATAAGGCGCTCGTCGAGGCCAACGTCTACGTCGGTGCCGACGCACTTGAGGTGGCCGAAACAGCAACAACAGTGCGTCTTAGAGAAGGAAAGCGCCGCGTGCAGGATGGCCCATACGCGGATACCAAGGAGCAATTGGGAGGATTCATTATCCTGGAACTTCCTTCCATTGACGCAGCCCTCGAATGGGCTGCGCGATGTCCGGGAGCATCGCTTGGCGCAGTTGAAGTCCGGCCGCTCGCGCCTGAAGCTAAACGGCGGGGGTTCACAGGTGAGTGGAATCAATGAGGAAAATACCCACCGGACCATCGAGCGCGTAGCCCGCGAGTCCTACGGCCGTCTGGTGGCGTATCTTTCCGTGCACACGCACGATTTGGCCAGCGCTGAGGACGCTCTCAGCAACGCGTTAGTGTCGGCGCTCACGCATTGGCCAAAGGATGGGGTGCCGCAAAATCCCGAGGCTTGGCTGATGAAAGCGGCACGTCGTTCTTTCATCGACGTGGTTCGTCATCACAACGTCATGCAATCGAGCGTGCCAACCCTGAAATTCCTAAAAGAAGATTCCGTGAAGACTTTCGTAGCCGAGTTCCCGGATGAACGGCTCAAATTGCTCTTCGTTTGCGCGCACCCGGCGATTGACCCGGCGATGCACACTCCCCTGATGCTGCAGTCGGTATTGGGTCTGGACGCAGCACGCATTGGCCAAGCCTTTCTCATCGCACCGAAAACAATGGGCCAGCGCCTTTTCCGCGCAAAGACAAAAATCCGTAGCGGTGCGCCTTGACGCTGTACTCGAAGGTATTTACGCCGCCTTCGGAATCGGCTGGGACGACATGGCGGGCACCGACCAGCGTGGCCGCGATCTGGCCGAGGAAGCGATATGGCTCGCGCGGGTCCTACTGCAACTAATGCCCGGCGAAGCCGAAGTTCAAGGTCTGTTAGCTCTCATGCTCCATTGCGAAGCGCGACGCCCGGCGCGAAGAGGGGCTGACGGCCGATATATTCCTCTGTCCGAGCAGGACCCGAAGCAATGGTCATTTCCGTTAATCGAGGAAGCCGAGCACCATCTGACCAAGGCATTCAAGCGGGCGCGCTCGGGAAGGTTTCAGCTAGAAGCCGCAATTCAGTCGGTACATGCCGAGCGGGCGCGCAGCGGCCGGACCGACTGGATGGCGATCCTGCTGTTCTACGAACAACTGCTCAGGGTATCGCCAGCGCTCGGCACGCAAATTGGATATGCCGCCGCGGTTGCCGAAGCGAACGGACCTGAAACAGGGCTCGCAGTTCTGGACGCGATGGATCTGGAGGCTGTCTCTCATTATCAGCCCTACTGGGCTGTGCGCGCTCACCTTCTGCAACGGATAGGGCACGCGCGTGAGGCCGCAGACGCCTACGACCGCGCGATCGGCCTTGCGGAAGACCGGGCCGTGAAAGAGTTCCTGCTCCAAAGACGAGGCTAATTTTTCCTTCATCGCCTGTAGAAATCCACCCACCTTGCCCGTCATCCATACAGAGGCGGCCTAGCGATCACGCTTCGCCACCCGAACTAGAGGTGATGTGATGTGCCCTTTCTGCTTGTCGACGATCGGACTGGTCGTAGCCGGTGCAGTTTCTACCGGCGGGCTGACGGCGTTGGCTGTGAAGCTGTCTCGCAAGGAGAAGAACGGAAATGAAAGCACTCTCAACTGCAGGGAAAGGAGCAGTTCCAATGAAAGAACCAGTCAAGACCTCGACCAGAACAGCCGCTAATCCGAAAATCGTGTCGCAACAGGAGTGGGAGGCCGCGCGCCAGCATCTCCTCGTGAAGGAGAAGGGCTTGACCCGCTCCCGTGATGCGCTGGCCGCCGAGCGTCGACGGATGCCGTGGATGGCGGTGGAGAAGAAGTACGAGTTCGACGGCCCCAAGGGTAAGGTTAGCCTGCTCGACTTGTTCGAGGGCCGCCTTCAATTGATCGTCTACCGCGCCTTCTTCGAGCCCGGAGTGTTCGGCTGGCCCGAGCACGCCTGCCGCGGCTGCTCCCTGGGCGCCGATCAGGTCGCCCACCTGACCCATCTGAATGCCCGCGACACCACGCTCTCGTACGCCTCGCGCGCGCCGCAGGCGGACATCGCGCGCCTGAAGGCACGAATGGGTTGGAAGATACCGTGGTACACCATCACAGGCAGCTTCGACAAAGACTTCGGCGTGGACGAGTGGCACGGCCACAATGCATTCATCCGCGACGGTGAGCGGGTGTTCCGGACATACTTCATCAACAACCGTGGCGACGAGGCAATGGGGACCACTTGGAGCTACCTCGATATCACGGCGCTCGGCCGTCAGGAGACTTGGGAAGACTCGCCAGAGGGTTACCCGCAGACCCCGCCGTACAAGTGGTGGAACTGGCACGACAACTACGACGCCGAGGCCTCACCTGACCCGAAGTGGGTCGAGGTGTCCGACGCTGGAGAAGCCGCCTTTCGAAAGCCCGACGCTAGTGAATAAGGCCCAGGCAGCAGAGGCATCAACGAACGTTGGATATCAGCTTTTTCATGTTTTGAAATTGCAGTGATTCAGAACCGCCCAACTGCGGTTCAAAAGGAGAACGGTCATGAACATTACGAACAAGACAGTTTTGATCACGGGCGCTAACCGCGGCATCGGCAAAGCGCTTGTCGATGAAGCGCTTCGACGCGGAGCGAAGAAGGTATATGCGGGAATGCGCAGCCCCGTCCAACACTCCGATAAACGTGTGACGCCGCTGGTGTTGGACGTGACGAACGCTTCACAGATCCAACGGGCAGTGGGAGCGGTCGACATGCTCGACGTCCTCATCAACAATGCCGGCATTGCCATCTACGACGATCTGGGCAATCTCGAAGTGCTTGAACAGACCTTCGCGGTCAATTTCTTCGGTCTGCTCAGAGTGACCAACGCGTTCTTGCCGCTTCTGAAACGCTCCAAAGGAGCCATCCTCAATAACCTGTCCCTGGCGGGGCTCGCTCCCTTGCCGATCATACCGTCCTACTCCACCTCGAAGGCCGCCGCGCTTAACCTGACGCAGTCACTGAGAGCGCTATTGGCCGACCAAGGCATCACGGTTCATGCCGTCGTCATCGGCCCCGTCGACACCGATATGAACCGCGGCTTCGAGATTCCGAAGGCGCCGCCCGAAACAGCGGCAGCCGGCATCTTCGATGGTCTTGAAAAGGGTGAAGAGGAGATCTTTCCCGACCCGGTTTCGCACTCGATCGCGGAAGGATGGCGAAACGGCGTATCGAAGGCGCTTGAGCGTGAGTTCAGGGCATTCGTGCCTGCGGCCGCGGCGAGAGCCGAATAACGTCGGCACCGAAACGACACAAAGCATAGAAGATTCGGTACAGAGTTGAAGCCGAAAGGAGAACTCAAATGAGAAAGGTTCTGACTACTTGGATGGTCCTGGCTCTACTGGTATCAATAACAGCGAGCGCGCAAAATACCAAGAAGACTCGTAAACTTGAGCCGTTGCGCAGAGATCTAGAGATCCAACTTGCGCTCAGCGCCCTGCCGCCCCACCTCAGAGACGATGCAACCGTTTATGTCTTAAATCCCGACTGCGGCGGTTTTGAAGTCGCTCGCAAGGGCACGAACGGTTTCCACGCTCTTGTTGCTCGAACCGGGGATGATTCGTTCAGAGGGACTTGGCCTCTGAAGGAGTATCGAGACGACATTCTCTACCCGATCTCCTTTGATGAAGCGGGAGCTAAGGCGCAGATGCGCGTCTTCTTCGATGCCGCTGAGATGCAGGCGAAGGGGATGCCACCTGAAGAGCTGAAGAAGATGATCCAGGGACGTTACAAGACAGGCTACTACAAAGCGCCGGATCGGGCCGGTGTGTCATACATGCTCTCTCCGATCCTCCGGACTTATGTGAGTCCAGACCAGAATGACAACATAGCTACATCTAGCGTCCCTCACATCATGCACTACGCCCCGAACGTATCGAGTGGCGAGGTGGGCGCGGCAGCGCCAACGCCCGAACAACTGCATTACTACAGCGAGCATGGGCACTGGCCGGACACTCCCTATCCCTTTGTCATACTTCACGGTCCCCATGGATACTTGATCCAGTTTGTCGGCGCAACGGAAAGAGAGGCGATTGCTAAAGAATACGAGGGGATGCTTTCGCAGCTCTGCAAGATCAAAGAAGTGTGGTGCGTGCCAAGGTAAAAGGGTCGAGGAGATCAAGATGCTGCTTAAAGACAAAGTTGCCGTTATTTACGGAGCTGGAGGTGCAGTCGGTAGTGCCGTCCCTCACGCGTTTGCGCGTGAGGGAGCGAAGCTATTCCTCATTGGCCGCCACGGAGCCCCCGTCGAAGGCCTCGCTCGGGAGATCGCTGCTACAGGAGGGTCAGCCGAAGCTAAGGTGCTTGACGCCCTCGATGGTGAGGGCATCGATAAACATCTCGACGCCGTGGTCGCGAAGACGGGTCGCATTGACATCTCGTTCAACGCAGTAGGCATCCGCAATACGAAGCTCCAAGGCGTCCCGCTGGTTGGGTTGGACGTCGAGGAGTTCGGCCGGCCAATTGATACGTACGCGAGATCGTATTTTCTGACATCGCGGCTTGCCGCGCGGCGGATGGTCCCGAAGCGCGCCGGGGTCATCATGACCGTCACGTCGACGCCGTCTAGAGAGGGCATCGCTTTGATGGGTGGCGTCGGTCCGGCGATGGCTGCCGTTGAGCAGCTCACGCGCAATCTATCTGGGCAGAGCTCGCTCCGAGCGGCATTCGCGTCCTTGGCCTGCGACCCACCGGTATGCCGGAAAGCGACACGATCCAAGAGGTCTTCGCGATCCCCGCGAACGCGTGGGGCATCACGTGGGAACAGTTCCGCGAGTTGATCACCGCCCGAAGCCACGGGAAACGACGTCTCGACGCTCACTGAGATGGCGAGTGTAGCGGCTTTCATGGCTTCCGACCGGGCCAGTGGGATGACCGGAACCATCGTGAATCTCAGCCTGGGCGCCTTGGACGACTAGGTTGAGCGGTTGCGAGACTGGCACCTTTTCAATTCACGAAGTCCACGAGGAGAGGAGAGATCATGAGCGAGCGAGAAGACACGAAAGCCGTCGTCGTTGGGGCGAGCCGCGGTTCTGCGGTCGGGGTATCGTCGAAGCGCGCGGCAAGGCGGGGGCCGAAGTGCACGCGTTGTCTCGGGGAGACTCCTCGGACGTCGTTCGCGCAACGGGCGGACGCGCTCACGCGATTGGTGCCTATGCCGCGGACCCTGCAATCCTTTCGCGGTATACGGCAAACGGTATCAATCTCAAACTCGCGGCCCGTGCAACAACCATTTTTTGACGCACTTCCGCAGGACAGAGGTGGCAGGTCCATCATCAGGTCTTCATTTGAAGATTCTGGCTCGCGGCTGATTACCAAGCTGCCATACAGCAGTCTTCAATCCGGACTTGTTGGAGTTGGGCGGTCGGAGGGTGGAGCTGCAAAGCGCATGGGTGCACTAGTGGACTGTCGCAGTGAAGCGTGAGTACGTACTTAGGAGGAACAATGAATTTCACAGGACAGACCGCGCTAGTAGTGGGTGCGAGCCGTGGCTTTGGTCGGGGTGTGGTTGAAAGCCTGCTCGCAAAGGAGATGATTGTCACCGCCGTAGCTCGGAATCGAGAAGATCTTGAAGACCTGGCACGAAAAACGTCGGCGAAAATCATCGTTGCTGATGCAGCTGGCGAGCAAGCGGCCGAGCGAATCTTGTCTGAAACCAAGCCGAATTTGCTCGTTCTAAGTGCAGGTACTTCTTTGGATCTTAGGCCACTCTACGAGCACACGTGGGAGACCTTTTCGAGACCGTGGGAAGTTGACACAAAACTCACCTTTCTTTGGGTCCGAGCTGTGTTGCGAGCAAACGAAGGCCCAGAGCATGTTGTTGTGTTCGGCAGTGGCGCAGCACTTTTCGGTTCCCCGCTCAGCGGTGGTTACGCCGGAGCAAAGAAGATGAACGCCTTTATCGCGGAGTACGCCAGTGGCCTTGCGTCGCGTACCAAGCGCCCGATTCGTTTTCACTGTTTGATTCCTCCCATGAGCCCGCATACTGAATTTGGGGCGGCCGCCGCAAGCGCGTACGCCCAGATGTCAGGGCAAACTTTCCAAGAATTCGTGAAGCAACTTCCGTCGCCTCCCTCGCCCGCCGACATAGGTGCGGCTGTAGTTGCACTTCACGAAGATCCAAAGAAATGGAATCAAGTGTCCTACCGCATCTCCGCAAAGGGATTAGCTCCAGTTGAGTAGTTTGTCTGGGGAGATGCCCGTCGTTACAGCGTGGAACCAAAGGAGGAGCTACATGAAGAATCGGATCATAGCGGTCGCAGGTGCTAGTGGGCGCGTGGGGCGTCTCGTAGCGGAGGGTCTCCTCTCGCATGGGCACAGCGTAAGAGTCATCACCCGATCAGACCAGAAAATCGCGGATTTAGCTGCAGGCGGCGCCGAAGTTCATATCGGTGCCCTTCATGATCGGAGTTTTCTGACAAATGCCTTTCGGGGAGCAGCCGCAGCTTTTGTGCTAACTCCCGTGGACCCAAAGGCTCTCGATGTCAATGCAGATCAAAAGCGAAACGTCGAAGCCATAGTCGGGGCAATTCGCGATTCAGATGTCAGGAATGTTGTTGCGCTGAGTAGCTGGGGCGCGGATTTGCTGGAAACGGAACTGAAAGGCAGCGGCATTGTCGGATGTCGCTGGCTTGAGGAAGGATTGAATCAGATCTCAGGCCTTAATGTCGTCCATCTACGGCCGGTTTGGTTCATGGAGAATTTTCTATTCAATATTGGACTGATTAAGACGGCGAACATCAATGGGTTGGCGATCAAATCAGATTTTGCATTTCCCATGATTGCCACCAAGGATATTGCTGTGGTGGCCTCTGAATACCTTAAAAAACTCAATCTTAGCGGTCGAACTGTCCGCTACCTCTGTGGTCCGCGGAATTACACCATGACCGAAGTTACCGCTGCCCTTGGAAGGGCTATTGGAAAACCGAACCTCAAGTACATCAAACTCCCCCCTATCCTACTTCGTAAAGGGATGATCGACAACGGTGCTCTTTCGCCAAACGGGGCTGACCTTGCTATCGAGATTACCCGCAGTATTGAGTCTGGCAGGGTTCACGCTGAACCAAGATCTGGATTGAATACAACTCCTACCACGTTGGAAGAGTTTGCCACGACCACCTTTGCCCGCGCTTATCTGTCTGCTTCGGCCGCTTCCTTATCGGATCGAGTTGGCGGACAGATACTCCGATCTCTACTTTTCTTGTCGGGTCGCTATCGTGGTGCGGCCTGAGTTGGTGAAATCGTGTGGTTCCTCTCGATGACAACCTGGCGATCGGCGGTGAAACGAAATAAAGAAAGGCCGCGACATGCGATTTGCGATCTCTATCCCGCAGGATGTGACGGACGGCGCATTCAATCCTGATCGTTTGCGAGCCTATCTACAGCGTGCCGAAGATTCAGCGCGGCTTCCACGGCTTCATCATAAAGCCGAGATCTGGGCGGCGGCTTCGGCGTTTCCGGACTCGTCATCATTTTTGCCAGCACTCGTATCGCGTGCTTCCGGTGAAACCCAGTTACGTTGACGAACTCGTCGAGAATCTCTTTCTTCTCCGTTCGTGTCCCTGCGTGGTAGCGCGTCGCAACCGCTCCAATTAATTCCCGTCTCGTTGCCATGTGGTTCTCCCACAGGAGTGCCATGAGCACGTTGACGTCAAGCAGGAACGTCATGCCAACTGGGCTTCGATATCTTTGACTAGCTGAGAAGTGATGACGCCGTTCGCTGCGCGGATGATGGGCAACCCATCTTCACCGGTCACGATGCTGAAGGGTTCGGATTTTGCCCCGGGCACCACGACAAACACTTTTGTGTGGTCCGGCAGGTGAACGGTCTCCGGAAGCTTGATTTGACCGTTCTCGACGGTCGCTTCATAAGTCGTGGTTTTCATGCTTTGTATTTTACTCTCGGCCCGAAGTCGGCGACGAACATCCTTATTTAATAGCCGCCTGAGATTTGCAAATTGTTGAAAATTTGAGACTGAACGACGACTCCACAACCTAAGTCACATCAGATCAATCAATTACAAGGACGAAGGAAGGGGGATTCGAACCCCCGGTACGGTTCCCCGTACAG
>WNGM01001698.1_pt1 | contig 17711 bp, 20 predicted proteins | sample 5400571 | NCBI WGS metagenome assembly WNGM01 (sample SAMN13153378, study PRJNA577476) | soil metagenome | isolation source: 100 cm soil or saprolite under Garry oak tree replicate 2 | place: USA:California | collected 2016-06-15 | reverse complement strand
AGGCCTGCGCCGCCCGCGAGCACCCCGGCGCCGAACCGGTACCATGGAAGCCGTCGGACGAATGACCAGAGACGCTTCCATCCCTCGGCCACGCGCGGGCTACGCCGGGGCGCTCGCTTGAACCTATGCCCCAAGCCGCAATCCTCGACCAATCCTTTATTTAGGCCGAGGCGCGTCGGCGAATTGCATGGCTGCGCCGCTGAGCACGCAGGCCCGAGTGGGACGGCGAATTGTCCTCACGGTGTTCTGGACGATGCTCCTGATCGTGGGCGTGACGATCGGGCTCCTCGTGCTCGTCCCCGGAATTCAGGACTCGATCCAACGAGCGTCCGGCGCCGTCGCGGGCGGGGCGTTCGCCCTGTCGATCGCGGTCGCCCTCATCATGCTCGGCCTCTGGGGGATCTCCGCGAACAACCGCAACCTGAAGCACGCGGTCGACCTGATCGCGCAGGTGGACCGGGCCCGCAAGGAGACGATTCAGCTCGAGAGCACCCGGTACATGCAGAAGTGAGCTTGTTCGTTCTGACGTGAGTCGCTGAACGTCCGTTTGCACACTCATCCGATTCGCACTCCAACCGCGGAGAATATCCCTTCCGATGCGTTGTCGGCGGGGAAGGGATTCGAATGAGCGTTGAACGTCAGAAGATCAAGGTCGCGGAATGGCTGTACCGATGGAATCTCAGCATGAGCATCCTCGGGATCGTCTTCACGATTCTCACGTTCGTCGGCGTGTTCACGTTGGTCTTGCACACGTACTTCCTGGAGTTTGGCCTGAATGAGGCGGAAGTCTTGCTCGTCCTGCTCGGCGTCGTGCTGGCGATCATCTTTGGGTTCGGGCTGTACCTGGACAAGTTCCTTCGATTCTGGTCCGCCCAGACGACGGTCGCCACCGTCCGGAACCAGTTCCTCACCTCCGCGCTGTATCAGAAGGAGCTGTTGATCATGAAATACAGTCAGGTTCCGCAGATGGAAGGCCTGCTCCGTCTGATCGAGGAGCTGCCCGATAGCCCCGGAAAACTTCGACTGGTCGAACACTTCCGCGACTCGCTCCAGAAACTCCAGAAGACCATGGAAACAAAAGAGTGGGAAGTCGCCCCGGACGAACGGACGTACTGACTCCGGGGATTCCGCCGGGCTACGCGGCCGGCGTCTCGCCCATGATCTTCCCGTCTTGGATCTCGAGGACGCGATGCGCGATGTGGGACACCCGGGCGTCGTGCGTCACGACCACGATCGTCTTCTTGAATTCCTGGTTGAGGCGGCGGAACAGGTCGAGGACTTCTTGTCCGGTCTTCGTGTCGAGCTCTCCGGTCGGCTCGTCCGCCAGGAGCAGCGGCGGATCGTTCGCGAGGGCGACCCCGATGGCCACTCGTTGCTGCTCTCCGCCGCTGAGCTCGTCGGGACGATGGGTCGCCCGTTGGGTCATGCCCACGAGCTCGAGCAGCTCCTTGCGCCGCTTCGCACGAATCGAGGGGCCCTTCGCCGCCAGTCGCAACGGGAGCTCGACGTTCTCCTCCGCGGTGAGCGTGGGGACGAGGTTGAAGAACTGAAAGATGAAACCGACCCGCGCCAGGCGATACTTGACGAGGTCTCCATCTCCTAGGTCGACGAGATTGGAACCGTCCACTTCGATGCGGCCTGCAGTGGGGCGATCGATTCCGCCGAGAAGATTCAGCAGGGTCGTCTTCCCACATCCCGAAGGCCCCTGGACCGCGACCAGTTCGCCGTCCGCGACTTGCATGTCGAGGCCGCGCAGCGCGATCACTTCGGATTTCCCCGTTCGATACACCTTGATCAGATCTTTCGTTCGGATGTTCGGCACCTCAACCACCCCGCAGTTTCAGGACCCGGCCAATGTCCATGCGCGTGATGCGGAACGTGACCGCGAACGATGTCAGGAGCATCGCGGCCGGCGCCAAGACCAGGAGGAGCAGCGCCTCCGGCGGAAAGATGAACAAGACCGGGACCAGCGATTCGCCGGCCGTTCCCGGGCCGGCCGAAATGAAGGAGGTCGAAAGGAAGGCCGCGAGGGTGCCAATCCCCGCACCGACCAGAAGGCCGATCAGCATGATCGAAGCCGCTTCCCCGATGAGGAGGCCCGCCGTCTGCCAACCGCTCGCCCCGCGGGCGCGGATCGCGGCCAGCTCGACATCCCTCTCAAGCGTCGCGGCGTACAGGGTGACACCGAGGCCCGCGGTCAGGATGACGACCATGAACGCCATCTCCAGCTCGATGAAACCGAAGAACGCGCGGAAGACGGGATTCGAGCGGAGCTGCTCGATTTGCTCGGCGGCGACGGACACGCCGGAAGCCCCCAACGCGACGATGTCGGTCTTCGCGGTCCGCCAATCCGTCCCCGATCGGAGGGCCACGAGGAACCGTTGGCCGCCGTACCCCGGGAGGGGAGGCCCAGGCGGCGATGGCTGCGGCGCGACCAGCGGTCCGAACGTCTGCGCGCTGCCGTAGATCGCGCTGGGCATGCCATACCCGTAGTATGGAGTCCCGGGCAAGCCTCGCACGGTCCCGCCGATCGTCGTGTTCACGATGACCGTTCCGGTGTAGTTTGTCCCGTTGTACACGGGGGCCTGGAACGAGAGACGGTCGCCGACGGCCAGGTACGCGTTCTGGAGGTACGTCTCGGTGACGAGCACCTGACTCGGGGTCGCGAGGACCTGGCGGGCCAGTTCGGGTCCGATTCCGCGGAAGTACCACGGCTCGGGATTCGTCACCGCGAAGTACGTGGCCGGATCGAGCGCGTAGATGTTTGCGTAAAAGTACGGCGGCGAGGCGGGGACGTTCAGCACGCGGGTCACGCCGGCGACTTCGGGGAGTGCCGTGAGGTTTGCGGCGAACGCGGAGTCGAGAGGTGCGGAGTCGATGGAGACATCCGCGCCGACCGACGCTCGGACTTGTCGTTCCTGATAAGCGAGCTGCGACGAGAACGTCACGAGAATGAACATGCCGAACGCGATACCGAGGGCGATGATGACCGCGACGTTCGCGGATCTGCGTGGATTCCGGCGCAGGTTCCGGCTGATGACATAGTACAGGTTCTTCGCGAACGGCTTGCACACGCGCGCGGTCCATTCGTACACGCGACCCGTGGACCGCGTGAGGAGTCGGGTCGTCCCGATGATCAAGAAGATCGGCGTGAAGGGGAGGATAATGAAGAAGAGCGCGCCAATCAGGAACGTGAAAAAGTCCTGGGGGTTCGCCCGGGTGTAGAGGACCATCCCGTACGTGACGACGGCCAGGGTGACAAGGAGGATGTCGACCCATGGCCGGTACTGAATGCGGGTCTCCCCCGGCGCGTAATACCGGAGGGTCTCCACGATCGGGACGCGCGCCGTCCGCCGCGCCGACCGGATGCTCGTGAGCGCCATGAAAATCACGGACAGGATCGTCACGATGACAATCGTGGATGGCGTGAGCACGACGACCTCGTAGCGAGGCGCAGTCGGGGTGCTGAACGGACTCACGAAGGTGAGCAGGAGACGACTCAGGCCCACTCCCGCGACGAGGCCCACGATCGCGGCAATCGCTCCCCCGAGCGTTGCTTCAACGAGAAGAAGCCCGACGAGCTGTCGGGGAGTCGCGCCGCGCGTCTTGAGGACCGCCAGCTCCCGCCGACGTTCAGCGTGGCCCAAATCCACCCCGATCGCCCCGAGGTAGATGCCGAGCAGTAAGACCGGCGTCGACAGCGCGAGGTAGATGATCCGCTGAACCGTGATCACCGTGGCGAAGCTGTTGATCGCACTCGCGACGTAGTCGAACGTCACCTGGCCTTGGAACGGCGCCAGGACTTCGTTGACCTGGCGGTCAAGCCGCGCGAGGTTCCGCTGGGACGCCGCGAGGTCGTACGGATCGAGAAAACGATCTCGATCGATTCGGATTTCTCCTTGGACGGAGTTCCCACCGTATGAGACACCCAGCTGCTGCTCGTACCAGTCGACATCCCCGATTTGGATGAGGGCCGTCGCGGGTGAATAGAAACCGCCCCCGGTCGGGGCTGGAATTCGGAAGAGCCCGCCAATCGTGACGTCGAGCCTCGTCACCGTCTCGTTTCCGGTCGTGTTGTACGAGCGGACCACGAACCTGGCCGTCCCGCCCGCCGTGACGTTCAGCTGTCGGGCGACATCCTCGGTCACCGCCACGGTGCCTCGGGGAAGCGAGAGCGATCCGGCGGTAACGGTGATCCCGCTGAGAAAAGATGGAAGACGCGAGGGCTCCACCCCAACGGGCTGGGCATACGTCGATTGCCCGCCGGAGACCGATTCCATTTCGGAAAATTGGGCGTAGCGCCATGCCGCGGCATTGCTCACTCCGGGGATCGCCTCCACCGCCTCGCGCATCTGGGTCGCGTTCCCGGGCGACGCCTGGAACGCGATGTCGGCCGGGTTGTTCGAAAGGATCCCATCCAACGTCGCCCGCGTTGACGAATCGATCGCGATGAACGTTCCGGCGATGAACGTGACCGCGAGGAGGACCCCCAGAATTGCGGTCAAGGTCCGTCGGCGGCTGCGAAGGACATCTGCCGCCGCGTAGCGTAGCAAGGCCACGGTATCCCCCCCGCCTCAAGACATGACATTGGCAGACGCCGTATAAGGCCATTCGGACTGTTAGGCCCTTGCCGCGTGTCAGGCCACACGGCTCGCGGCGGGGCGTACCGATTCGGGCCTCCCGCCGGGCTCGATTATCAGCGCTCAAACGAATAGCGGAGCGCGAGTCGGCAACGACCATCGCGGAATAACGATATTTCTAATGGAATATTCCGTTTGAAATCAAACGTCGAACAGAATATTACTACCCGCTCGGCTTTGGATCGAGGCGATGGTACGAACGAGGCTGCTTCCCGTTCAACAGGTGGACGATGAAACATGGCGGAGGGAACTCTGCCCGGATTGCGCAACTCGGCTCCTCGGCTTCCGTGCGTGGCAGGAGCACGCACCGCGTCACGGATGGGGAGCCGAATGGTTCGCGGCTCGCGTGCGCGCCGGCCGACCGGGTGAGATTATCCGCGTGAATCCCGGCGAACTCGGGAGCGAGACGGATTCGTTACCGGTCGAGACCGTTGAAGACGCGACGTGGAAATCCGGCATTCCAGTGTAACTTGACGGAACGGTCGACCGACTGGAACGTGGAATCCAGCTCGGCTCCGCATGGACGCAGATTGATTCGAGCCGGGTCCAGGCCCTGCGGGTGGACTGAAGTGGGCATTCCGCGGTTGGGATATACTATCGTTCCCTAGCGCGTTCAAATAGTATACTAAGTATAGGCACGCCGGGACGTCGTCTGCGTCCCAGAAGAGATATGAATGGTATACGTGAGAGACGACGGCGTCTTCGACGCCTCGATCGAGAAGATTTGGAAATACATCCAGGACCCGGAGAGCCATCAGCATGAGTCGATCCTGAGCCAGAAGGTCTTGGAGCAGAAAGGGAACACGATGAAGATCCGGGCCGAGATCGCCGGGCCGCAAGGCAAGGCCGAAGAGACCTGGCAGATGCGGATGGACCCGCCGTTCGGGTTCGAGCTGCAAGTCTTGGAAGGTCCCACGAAGGGTTCGAAGCAGAGCCACACCTACGTGCCGATGGGCAACAAGACGAAGGTCATCGTCGTCGGGGACTTCCACCGCCAGGGAGCCAGCGACGAGGAGATCCGGAAGGGCACCCTCGGATACTTCGAGCAAGTGTTCAACGAAGACAACGCGGCCCTGAAGGACTTCTAGGGCAGACGCGGTCTCTTACCCGCCCGTGGCCTCGTCGAGGCGGCGACCACATCCTACCGGTCCCCGTCCATGGCGAAGTCCATGGGCCACTTTCCCTCTCCATCTTTTGCACTCGAATCAGCCCCTCCCTCAGCAACGTCTCGGCCACCGCAAGCGACTTCCACTCGCAATTGTGGAGGGCCATGAAAAGGGGAAGAGGGCCCGCGCGGGCGGGCCGTGCGCGACGGACCGGTGCGATCAGCTTTCTTGGACGGCGCTAATCACGGGCACGAACAGCCACTTGCTGTCCGCGTGGACGATCGAACGGCTGAGGTCGATGTCCAGGGTCAGCGACGTGGTTTGTCCCACCGTGACGTTGAACGGGTCGTCCGTCTTCAACACGTCGGAGGGCACGATGAAGTGGACGGTTGTTCCGTTCTCCATCACGCCGGTCGCGGAGCTCACGTCGATCCGAAGCTGCGTGTACATTCCGGCCGCGAGCTTCGCGGTGCCGAGGAGTTGCGACACGGTCTTCAACGCCGCCAGGTCCACCGAGCCCGTCTGGGTCACGTTGAACCATCCGGTCTCATTCGTCGCATTCGCCTCGTGGGCCTGGATTCGGGCGAAGGTCACCCAAAGGTGGGTCCAGTTCACGCTCGCGGGCGCGTCTTGGACGGATACCTCCAGGGTTCCGAATCCACCGGAGCCGCCTCCGGTGCCGCCCGTTCCGCCCGACGTCGATGCCGGGTTGGGATTCGAGCCGCCGAACGGAGCGGTCAGCGCGGCGGGTGCGATGAGCACTAGGCTCACGACGCCGGCGAGGGCCACGACGACCGCGAGTCCTATGCTCGCCATGAGTGCGGTCTTCATGGGTATCCCGTCGCGTGCAGCTCCGAGACCTGGATAAGATTTCTTTAACGGATGTCGAAGGTGTTTGACAGACATCGAACGTGCTCCGGATCTTTCTCGAAGAGATGGCCGCAGAGCCCGAGTAGAAGCCGTGAGGACCGAGCACCGTCTTCAGCTCCGTCCCCGCGGGATGCCGGGCCACGTCACTTCTGCCGCCACCGTGAGAGGGCCATCGCGATGCCGACGAGTCCGAACGTGTAGAGCACGGCGCCCGCGATGTCGATGGCCAGATTCGTTCCGCCCGTCGGGAGCCCCGCCGCCTGCTGGATGATCTGTGCGGAGTATGTCGTCGGAGCCAGATATGCCAGAGGTCGGAAGGCCTCGGGGATCACGGTGATCGGATAGAACACGGGAGGAAGAAACGCAAGGAGCACGGTGATGAGCGGCGAATAGACCCACAGGTCTCGCATGTCCCTCGCGAACGTGCTGATCATGAACCCGAGAGCGGAAACGGAGGCCCACGTCAAAGTCGCGGCGAGCCCGATCAGGAATCCTTGCACCGGGCCGATGTTCGCGTTCATCGCGAGGAGGATCGAGAACAGCACGATGCCCGGAAGACCGTTGAACACTTGTCCGATTGCCAGGCCGAGGACGTACGAGGCTTGCGGGGTTGGCGAGGCGACGAACATGTCCTGGAGCTTGGTCACGAGACGGATGAACGCGGCTTCCGTTTCCAGGACGATGCTGCTGCCGACGATTACGGCGATGAGCCCGCCCGCGATCGCGAACTTCGCCTCTCCCGGGCCCGCGAACAGGTAGATGAAGAACAGGATCGTGAGCGGACTGATCACGAAGTTCACCGTGTTGAACGGGGAACGTAGGTTCGGCAGGATCCCGTCGAACCACGCGAGCGTCGCGACGGCTCTAAGCTGGCTCCGCATCGACACCGATGCCCACCTCACTGATGAAGACGTCCTCCACGCTCACCTGGCGCACCGAGACCTCGAGGTTCCTCGACACGCACCATGAGGTCAGGGCACTCGCGCCGTCGCGGTCCGTGAGGATCCGAAGGCTGGCTCCGGCCCGCAAGACGCGTCCGTAGGCGTGGAATTCCTCGGGATCCTCCGCGGTCTTCACGATCACGACGTGGGTCGCGCGGAGCCTCCCGCGAATCTCCGCCGGCGTCCCGGTCGCAATGATCCGTCCCTTGTTCATGATCGCGAGGCGGTCGGACAGGGCCTCCGCCTCGTCCATGTAGTGCGTCGTCAATAGAATCGTCCGGCCCTTGGACACGTAGTCGCGGACGAGGTTCCACACCTCCACCCGCGCCACCGGGTCGAGGCCGATTGTCGGCTCGTCGAGGATCAGAAGGTCTGCCTCCGTGCTCATGGCCATGGCAACCAAGACGCGTTGGCGGAGCCCTCCCGAGAGGTTCGCGCAGATCACGTCTCGGTATTTGTCGAGATGGAGCTGCGACAGCGCATCCTTCGCGCGCCGCCGTGCGGTCCCCAGATCCTCGCCTCGGGTCACGAGATACGTCAGAAGATGTTCGTATGGAGTCTGCAAGCTCAACGGTCGGCCCTCCTGAGGGACGGCCGCGATCCGCGCGCGGACATCGCGTGGATTCCGGACGACGTCGTAGCCAAGGACCGTCGCCGTACCGGCGGTCGGGAGCAACTGGGTCGCCACGATTTTTACAAACGTTGTCTTGCCCGCGCCGTTCGGACCGAGGAGGCCGAAGACCATGCCTCGGTCGACATCGAGCGAAACGCCGTCGAGAGCTCGGGTCCCACTCGAATAGACCTTTTGCAACCCTCGGGCCTCCAGGACGCCCATTCCGGAATCGAACTCCGTCGGCCCGCGGAACACGAACCGCGTAATTCAATTCGATGGAGGGCGCGGCCCCCGACGTTCGCCCTCGAATGGAAAAATCCGGTTAGAACGGATGACCCGGGGTTCCTTGCCGCGGGGAACTCGGCGTGAACCAAATCCACCAAGGCTTGGTCCGGAGTGGGTCACTTCTGCACGAATTCCGCCTGGTGTGTTTCTTCCTGGGCGTCGCGATCGAGCTTCCATAGGTCGAAGTCTCGTTCGACCTCTTCGGGTGTTTCTCTCATCGTCGTGGAGAGGAGCTGGTCTCGAATGAACCTCATCGACGAGATCTCGGGTGGAGTCCGAGGTCTATAGAGTCGTGCCGTGGACTCACTTCGGGATTCGCTTCGCTCGGTCGGCGGCTCGCTCCCGCGGAAGCCAATCTCCCGTGACCATGTAGACGACGCGCATGCCGATGTTCACCGCATGGTCCGCGATCCGTTCGAGGTACCGGTTCACCAGGATGTATCTCGCGCCGGTTTCAATCTTCAGGGATCCTTCCGTCATCCGTCGCACGAGCTCGTTGAAGTTTTCGTCGTGCATCCGGTCCACGACATCGTCGACCTGGATGATGTTGCGGACGGATTCCGCGTCATGCTTGACGAACGCGTCGATCGCCGTGTCGACCATCTGGATCGTCCGGTCCGCCATCTCTCGGATCCGCGCGAGCTCCGGTTCCGCCCCGCGGGAGGAGGGACTGAATTGGAGGGTGAGTTCCCCTAAGTCCTTCGCATATCGTCCGATCCGATCCAAGTCCGTCGTAATCTTTAGAGACGTCGTGATCGTTCGGAGGTCTCGTGCGACCGGCGCGTGGAGGGCGATGAGGTCGACGCACGTGTGTTCGATCTCGAGCTGGAGGCCGTAGACCTCTTGGTCAATCGTGAAGACCTCCCTTGCGACTTCGCCGTCCAGACGGGTCAGCGAGTCGATGGCCTTGCGGATCGCGAGTTCGCTGAGCTCCGCGAGCGTCACCATGTTCTCGTCCAGCTTCTGGAGCCCTTTCTGCAACGCCTTTCGTTCTGCGGCCTGCGGCACTATCCGAACCTCCCGGTGATGTAACTTTCCGTCAACGTTTCTTTGGGTCGCTCGAAGAGCTCGCGCGTCGCGCCGACCTCGATGAGATGGCCCAGGTACATGAAGGCGGTCGTCTCCGCGACGCGGGCGGCCTGCTGCATATTGTGCGTCACGATGACTACGGTATAGTCCTTTTTCAGGTCAAAGATGAGGTCCTCGATCTTCGCGGTCGCGATCGGGTCGAGGGCGGAGCACGGCTCGTCCATCAGGAGGACCTCGGGTTCCGGGGCGAGGGCTCGCGCGATGCAGAGCCGCTGCTGTTGGCCGCCCGAGAGGCTCACCCCCGGCTTGCCGAGGGAGTCCTTCACCTCGTCCCACAGGGCGGCCTTCTCTAGGCTCCGCTTCACGACCCCGTCCAGCGCTTTGCGGTCCCGGACGCCGTTCAGGCGGAGAGCGGCCGCGACGTTGTCGTAGACGGACATCGTCGGGAACGGGTTCGCCTTCTGGAAGACCATGCCGACCCGTCGTCGGACCGCGACCGGGTCGTCCTCGTAGACGTCCTTTCCGTCCAAGAGGACGTGGCCTTCGACGCGGGCCTTCGGCACGGTCTCGTGCAATCGGTTGAGGCACCGGATGAGGGTTGACTTGCCGCATCCCGACGGGCCGATGATTGCGCTCGTGGAGTGTTCCTCGAATTCGATGGAAATGTCTTCGATGGCCTTCTTCGTCCCGTACCAGGCGCTGACCTTGTCCGCTGCGAGTTTGGAAGTCATGCGCCAATCCGCCGTTCTCGGAAGCGACGCCGGAGGAGCAACCGGGCCGCGATGCTCAGGCCCAGCATGATGAGGACGAGCAGGAGGGCGGTGCCCCAAGCGAGGGCATTCCAGTTCGCGTACGGGGAGGTGGCGAAATTGAAGATGACGAGGGGCATCGCTTGGATCGGCTGGTCCAATCGGGTCGAGACGAACGAGTTGCCGAGCGCGGTCATGATCAACGGCGCGGTCTCCCCTCCGATCCGAGCCATCGCGAGGAGCGCGCCCGTGACGATGCCTTCCCGTGCGGAACTGAGGACGACCCGGAGTGTGACCCGGTACTTCGGCACCCCGAGGGCGAGAGCCGCCTCCCGAATCGATCCGGGGACGAGCCGGAGCGATTCCTCGGATGTCCGGGCCACAAACGGAACGACGATGACCGCCAAGGCGAGCGACCCGGCGATCGCGCTGAACACGAATCCCGGAAAGAGGAGCTGGAACGCCGCGAAGATGAACAGCCCCATCACGATGGAGGGGAGCCCGGTCATCACATCCGCGAAGAAACGGACCGCGAAGACGAGCGGTCCCCTCCCGTACTCGGCCAGATAGATTCCCGCGAGCAGGCCGAGCGGGATCCCGATCGCCGAGGAGAGTCCGAGGAGGAGAAAGGTGCCAATGATCGCGTTCGCGATGCCGCCTTGCGGGCAGACGACTCCGGGCGTCGGCGAGCAAGGGGTCGGCTGGATCTGGGTGAAGAAGTCCACGTTGATGACGGAGGAACCCCGGACGATGACCGTGAAGAGGATGCTGCCGAGCGGAATGAGAGCGAGCGCGACGCAGACGAGGGCCAAGACCACCATGACGCGATCCTTGATCCGGCGACGGACGTCCCGGTTGAATCGGATCACTCGAGGCCCTCCGTCGTGCCGAGGAACCGCCAGACCATGAGGCGGGCGAACACATTGATGAGGAGGGCCACGAGCATGAGGACCAAGCCGAGCTCGACGACCGCGCCCAGATAGAGGTCGGTCCCCAGTGCTTCTCGAATATTGTTCGCGATGAGGCTCGAGAGGGTCTGGGCGGGTGCAAACCAGGAGACCGAGATTGCGTTGCGATTCCCGATGACCATCGTCACGGCCATCGTTTCGCCGAATGCGCGACCGAGCCCGAGCATGACCGCGCCGAAGATCCCGGAGCGAGCGTAGCTCAGGACGCCGATCCGGATCGACTCCCACCGCGTCGCGCCCAAGCTGAGCGCGGCCTCCCGCTGGTTTTGTGGAACCGCGGTGAGGGCGTCCCGCGTCACCGCAGAGACCGTCGGGATGATCATGATCGCCAGGATGATGCCGGCGGTGAACAGGTTCGTCCCGTAGATCGTCCCCTGGAAAACCGGGAGGAAACCGAGGGACCCTTGGAGGGCCGGGGCGACGTAGCCGGCGAGGAGCGGCACGAGGACGTAGATTCCCCACAGGCCGTAGACGACCGACGGCACGGCGGCGAGGAGCTCCACGACATAGGTCAGCGGGATCCGGATTGATGGAGGAGCCAGCTCCGATACGAAAATCGCGATTCCGAGGCTGACGGGGACGCCGAGGAGCAGGGCCAACGCCGACGTGAGGAGCGTCCCGTAGATGAACGGCAAAGCCCCGAACTGGTTCGTGACGGGATTCCACTCGCCGCTTACAAGGAAGCCGAGACCAAAGGTCCGCAAGCTCGGAGCGGCGTTGACCGTAAGCACGATCGCGATGAGACCGAGGAGCGCGAGGACGGCCATCCCCGCCGCCCCGGAGCCGGCCCGGAAGAGGGTGTCGCCCCAGGACGACCCCGTCGGATGGAGCCGAGCTCGCCGGGCGCCGCGCCGGAACGGAAAAGCCATGGGTGCATCGACCCGAGAGAGAGGCCGGCCGTTAAAGGTGCTGGCCATTGAACGTGATCATGTCGATCGTCGCTCCGTCCTGCGTGACCACGGCGGAAGGCAACGGCGCGTACGTGAGCGACGTCGCCGTCGTCTGTCCGGTACTGATCGCCCACCTCAGGAACGCGACGAGGGCTTGGGCCTTCTCCTGGGTCATCCCGTTCGGATACACGTCCAATTCCTGATAGACCAGGATGTATGTGAACGTCGAGATCGGATAGCTTCCGGCCCCGGTCGCGTTGGTAATCGACACGTGGGACCAGTCGCTGTTGCCGGCAGGAAGACTTCCCGCCGCGCTCGATGCGGCGGCCGCCGTCGAGTTCAGATCCGGCAGGATGTAGTTCCCCTCGGCGTTCTGGACCTTCGCGTAGCTCATGCTGTTCTGTACGACGTAGGCGAGCTCCACGTAGCCGATCGCGCCGATCTGCCCTTTCACCGCGTTGGCGACTCCCTGGTTCTGAGGCGACCCGCTCCCCACCGGCCACGCGACGAGCTTTCCTTTGCCCACCTGCGTCGCGAATTGCGAGCTGGCCTTCGACAGGTAGTCCGTGAAGACGAACGTCGTGCCGCTCGAATCGGAGCGGTACTCGACGAAGATCGACGTGCCCGGGAATGTGACGCCGGGGTTGATGCCCCTAATGTTAGCGTCGTCCCACCGCGTGATCAGGCCGAGGTAGATGTTCGCGATGATTGGTCCGGTGAGGTTGACGTGGGCCGGCACGGTGGGTAGGTTGTACGCGACGGTCACGGCGCCGAGGCTCTCAGGGATTGTCAACAGGGTCGGGTTCTGCGAATGTTGGGTCGCGTTCAGCGGCGCGTCGGTCGCCCCGAAGTCGAGGTTCTTGGCGATGATGGCGCTGATCCCGGCTCCGCTTCCCGTCCCTTGGTAGTTAATCTGCACACCCGTCGCCGTCTTGTATTCCGTCGACCAAGCGCTCATGAGCGGGAAAGCAAAGCTCGACCCCGCGCCGTTCAGCTGAATCGGCGGCGTACCCGCGAGCCCGAACCAATTGGTCAATGCGCCCGCGATCAAGATGATGACCACGACGGCGACGACGCTCAGCACGATCCACAGCCCGCGTCGGCTCTTCTGCGGCTGGATTGACAGTTCGCTATCCTTCATCGCTTCTCCTCCTCGGCAACCTAGTTCTTGAATCGAATCCTGGCGACCTCAGACCACAACAAGGAACCCCGATGTTCGGGTATTTCGATGCCTGCGTCCATGGTTCTCTGGCATTCTCGAGTTCGACGAACTCTTCACGGGTCTATCCCCGTTGCCGACGGAGTCTTGATTGGCATCGGTTGGCAATCGGAGGTCTATATAGGTCTGATTGCAATCCTCAATTTCGACCCGGATGACTCGAACGAACGACGATGCCTGTCTTCGCGCCACCCGGCTCATTGCCCATCCCTCATCCCACCGCCATCCCATGGACCGTCTCGTCGAGGACGTCCGACAGTCTAGGGCTGCAAACCCGACTATATAGGGTAGGACGGAAATCCTTATTACTCTATAGCGATTCGACTTCAAATGGGAAGTGGCAGAGTGGAAGGAAGAAAGCTTCAGCTGACCGGAGGGTCGACGTATGTGGTGTCCCTTCCGAAACACTGGGTCGTCGACGCGGGCCTGAAGGCCGGGGACACGGTTTTCATCGAGACGGAACCGGAGGGCTCGGTCTCGATCCGACCGCGGCCGGCCGAGAAACCGCAACTGCGCCGGCGCATCTTCGAGGAGAAAGGCGAAGAACGTCGGGACCATCTGCTCCGCAAGCTGATCGGTGCGTACATTGGCGGTTTCAACTACGTCGAGATCCGGTTCCGCCCGGAGATGGGTCCGTTCGTGCGACGCGTCGCGAGGGACTTCAGCCGCATGGTCATCGGGCCGGAGGTCATCGAGGAGACCCGGAATTCGGTCGTGATCCAAGACCTGTCGGATACCGCGGAGCTCAGCGCCGAGAAATGCCTGCGGCGAATGCACCTCACCGTCCGGGCGATGCACGAGGACGCGATCGAGGCCCTGCGGACACACGACGAGGCCCTCGCTCGGGACGTGGCCCAGCGGGACCAGGACGTCGATCGCCTGTACTGGATGGTCGCGAAACAGTACAACATTGCGCACACGACCGGCGGAACCGGGAACGGTGCATCGAAGGCCGAGCTGCACAATTACCGTCTCATCGCGAAGCTGCTCGAGCGGATCGGAGACCACGCGGAGCGGATCGCGCGGACGTATCCCGCGTTCGCGGAAGGCCGCCTCGAACCGAAGTTGATCAAGGAGATGGACGCCGCGCGGGAGTCCGCCACGGCTATCCTGGACAAGGCCTTCACGGCCCTGCTCACCGCGGACATCGACGCCGCGAACGAGGCCGTGGATGATCTCGCCAGGCACCAGAAGCTGATTGATGGCCTCTCCCACCACGTCGCCACGAGAAAGGGGGAGGAACTGCTCGCGCTCGCGGCGATCGTGGACAGCCTCGCTCGGAGCGCGAATTATGCCACCGACATCGCCGAGATCGCGATTGACCACGCTGTCTTCCAGGGTACATAATTTCCGTAGGCCTACGGAGAATACGAACGAAGGGTTTGTCCCCAACGGATGAGCTGGCTTCCTCAATGGGTTCCTCAGGGGGATCCGCCCCACTCCGGGCGGAAGAAGTGGTACGTCGATTCTACGATTTCTTGGCACGAGGCCGCCTCGTCGATGCGCTCAACCTGTTCACCACGGATGCGAGGCTTCGCGACGCCTCCGGCCGTGAGTCCGCGGGGATCCGGGCGATCACCTCGTCCCTATTGACGTACCGAGTGCCGCAGGATATCGCGGTCGAACAGGTGGAGCCGGAAGGCGGGGAGATCCGTGCGACCGTCCGATCGCCGAGCGGTCGATCCGTCGGCCGTTTCTCGGTCGCGCGGGGCCGAATCAAGTCGCTTCGCTTGGAACGGGCGTAGGTCCAGACCGACTCGAAGCAGTCCGACTCTCAGGCCTTCAGGACTTTTTCAAAACACTCGTCGATGCCCGCGAACTCGGAGACGTCCCCGCTCCATGTGGGCAGGATCCCCGCGTATCGGTCTTCGAAGTCCTGCAGGGCGTCGCTCACGGCGTATTTCACGTGCTCTGCGTCCATATCCTTCGCGACGGCGGCCGCAATCGTGTGGAGGCCTCGGACGAAGTGGACCGTGTAGGTTCCGTATCGAAGCTCGTCGAGATTTCCCGCCTTCGTCGAGAGGGTTTGTTTCACGAACTCTTGGACGGCGACGAGCATCCCGCTCAGGATATCCCGATCGAGATCGGTTCGGAGCGTATCGGAGTAGTGGCGGATCAGGATTCCGGCCTTCGTGATGATGAAGAGTTCCGAGATGCCCGTGGAGGTGCCGAACGCGATGCCCAAGGCCTCCGCGATCTTCGAGGCGGTGCGTTTCATCTCGATCTTGAGCACGCCGAGGTTGGCGCTCCGGTCGACGAGCGTGAGTAGGCTCACGTCCCCGGCCGCGAATTGCACAACCGCGACGTTCGCCTGATCGCCATCCATGATTATGAAGCTCGGCCCGGTCATCTGGATGTTCTCGAACACCCGGGCCCCAGACTGCGCGATGAGGGTGCTCATCGCCGAGAGGACCGCGGGGCTGACCTGGCCCTGAATGTCGCTCGCCACCGTCAACCCGTTTCCGTCGGCGATCACGGATCCGCGGATGCCACTCGTCTTCCGGCGGAATTCGCCGAGGATCTTGCCGAGTTGTCCTTCGATGCCTTCGTCGGAGAAATTGGAGAGGGCCGCCTTCCGCCGCGACTCACTTCGCTGCATCCCGGTCCCTCCCGGAGCGTTCCAGGATCACGGCCTTCTCGAGCAGCACCGATCGACCTGTGTTCGACTTCTTGATTAGCCGGAGCAGCGTGCCCTTGGGAGGCCGCACGATCAGGAAGAGTTCGTATGTCCCGTAGCCCATTCCGCCCAACCAGACGACCAAGAGCCCGGTTCCGATGGCCGCGGGGAGGCCCACGGCAATCATGGAAGCGCAGATCAGCACGGTCAGCGCGATGAACGCGACAGTGAAGGCGCCCAGGAACCGCTGGATGCGCTTTTCCATGATGAACATCCGCGCTCTCCGGACGTCTTTGTCCATGCGCGTGAACGCGAGGAACGTGACGGTCAGAAGGCCCGTGATGGTGCCGAAGAACGCGAGGAATCCGACAACGATCCACAGGTCTGCCATGGCTGGTCGAACGCTCGGCCTGCCATTGCCGCCTGCGGGCGAATATATCTATCGTTCCGAATGTTCTCTTTTGTCACTAGCCCGGGTCAGCGCGGGTCGGGGAATCCTCTAAGGCCAGTTAATGAGGCCTCCCCGAACCTAGAGCGGTTGCCCGCATTTCCGACAATATGTCGCGTCTTCCGCTTCCAGGTTGCCGCAGTTTCGGCACTTGACCTTCACGACTTCTTTCGGCGGCGCGGGATCCGTTCCCGCTTGGCCCGTCGGACCGCGAGCTCCCGAGAGTGCCTGCTGCATGTACGTGTCGATCATGTCCGGGGATATCGATGACCCGCCGGCCATCCCTCCGCCCACCCCCATCATGCCGGACACGAACGCACTGCGGAGCATCGTCCCTCCGAGTCCGATCAGGGTGACGCCGAATCCCCACACCGCGTAGGGGAGATACCACCCGCCCGGGCTGACGAGTCCGGTGATATTGTTGCTATCCGTCGGTGGCGGACTGATGTAGGAGTCGAGCTGGCCCGCGATGGATGCCGAATACCGAAAGACGACAAGGCCGGCCCCGATGAGGACGAGCCCCATGATGATCATCGTGCCCCGGCGACCCCGTCTTCGCTTCGGGCCCATCCGTCCCGCCGACAATTTCGAAACCCCCCGGTCCGCGAGGCCGGGATTCGCCGAAGGAGGATTAAAGGTATTCTGGAGTGGGCGGGAAGCACCCGCATCACTCGGGCCAGCGCCACGGCTCGAAGTCGTAGCCGACCCACACGCTCTTCACCTGCGTGTACTCGCGGATCGTCTCGAAGCCCATCTCCCGCCCCATGCCGCTCATCTTCATCCCGCCGAACGGCGAGGCCGGATCGACCAGTTTGTAGGAGTTAATCCACACCATCCCGGCTCGGAGCTGGGCCGCGAGGCCGTGGGCGCGTCGCAGGTTCTGCGTCCAGAGGCCCGCGCCGAGGCCGTACGGCACCCCGTTCGCGATGGCGACCGCTTCGTCTTCCTTGGCGAAGGGCGTCACGGTGATGAACGGCCCGAAGACCTCCTCCTGGCAGATCCGCATCGCGGGGTCCTCCGCCCGCACGAGGGTCGGAAGCACGTAGTAGCCGCGGGACGTCTCCGGGGTGTCGGGCCGCCTCCCGCCGTAGAGGATCTCGGCGCCCTCGCCTTTCGCGATGTCCACGTACTCGAGGACGCGCTTCTGATGGTCTTTCGAGGTGAGCGGCCCCATCTGGGTCTTCTCGTCCAGCGGATCGCCGATGCGCAGGGATCGGATGCGCGGCAGGAACGCGTCGAGGAATTCGTCCCACACCGATTCGTGCAGGAGGATCCGGGACCCGGCGATGCATGCCTGTCCCTGATTGTGGAACGCGGCGAACAGGGATCCTTGGAC